>Ga0079306_1001660_pt1 | contig 14106 bp, 11 predicted proteins | sample Methanotroph_Enr_FD_79181 | JGI IMG/M metagenome (GOLD analysis project Ga0079306, IMG submission 79181) | Enriched soil microbial communities from Old Woman Creek wetland in Ohio, USA - Methanotroph_Enrichment_5 | ecosystem: Environmental > Terrestrial > Soil > Wetlands | place: USA: Ohio...
ATAGTGTTTCCATCCTTTTACTGATTGTTTGAAGACCGCCGTCGACGACAATTGCATGGAAACTGAATAATGCCTGAGCTTGTACCAATACCAGGCAACTGCAGCAGGTATCAGGAGCAGCAGCCACAGGTATTCAGGATCAGCAAAGTGAAGTCTGGTTATCATACTTTTACTTCATTTTCAGGAGTTTGTACGGTGCTGCTTTCAGTGGGTTTTGGTTCTGATACTACAGGAGCCGGCTTGGTTCCTTCAATAAACTGCCTTGACCATTCCATACTTAATTCATTTTCTTTTCTCTGCGGTATTACTTTTGCAAATTTGGCGTAATCAGCCTGCATCAGTATATTCGTAAGTATCAACCGGGCATCAGGCTTCAGCCCGGCGGCATCATATCCTGCCAGAATTTCGGAGGTTACCATCTCCATGGCTTCTATGCCATATTGCTGATGGAGATAATGCCTGATTATATCAGTTAGTTCCGAATAGTATTCCTTGATTTTCCCGTTTTGCCATAACTTTTTAACCTCCAGCGAATAAAGACTTTCCAAAGCAATTTGCCATGGCGGGCTTGGTGGTCGGGTAATTACAGGGAATAAAGGTTTGTTTATCCGTTTACGCCAGAAATAATACCATATCAGTGCTATTATGATTGCAACAATAGCTGTACCACCCAGGTAAGGAACCAGTTCGGCTAATGTAAGCGGTGCTGCCATCGGGCCTTTGATATCTCTTATCGCCTTGGTAGTGTCAACTTCAACAGCCCTTACTTTCAGGTAAACTCCTTCCGAAAGTAATTCATGCCTGGTCGTATCACCAGAATAAGCATAGTGAATAGTAAAAGGCGGAATATAATGAAACCCGGTATCGAAGGATGTAATGAAAATGGTTTGATTATAGTTAACGAAGTCTTTTCGGCTGGTACCATTGGTATCGACTTTTGATTTTGATGACACTTCAACAGCTGCAGTCAAAGTGTCAGCGATTGCCGGCCAATAAATGGTTGCTGATTTTGGCAATGTGGCGTTTAACCTGAGCTGCACGCGTTCGCCTATCCTGATTGATGAGGTATCAAGGCTGAGCACCGCCTTTTGCGGGTAAACCTTCAAGGTGGCAAAAGCAATAATCATCAGTACGAGACTGAATTTCAATAAATGCCTCAAGTTAATATTCACAGTTATCCTCATTCTCATTGCCGCATTTCGCGTAGTGTAAATAGTTTCATCAAAGGTTTTACAAAGTCCTCCCCGGTAATAATACTTGCCGTATCAGTCCCTGATCGCTTGAATATCCCGTCAATTGTCTTTTCGTGATTTTTCCACCATTGGCTATAATTTTCCCGTTCTTTCTTACTGGATGTATCCACCCATGTGCGGCCCTCGGTTTCTTTATCATACACTTCCATCATGCCTATCGAAGGGAGTTCTGTTTCTCTAGCATCATAAACGCGGATTGCTACGAGGTCATGTTTGCCGGAAGCTATTTTTAGTGCCGGTTCAAATGAATGATCTATGAAATCGGAAATGATGAAAGCTGTGCAATGCTTCTTTATGGCATTCGTCAGAAACCGCAAAGCTTCTGACAAATCTGTACCCTGGCTTTCCGGTTTGAAATCTATGAGTTCGCGGATAATCCTGAGTATATGGGACGTTCCTTTTTTAGGAGGAATAAACTTCTCAATTTTGTCACTGAAAAAAATCACTCCAACCTTATCATTGTTTTGTATAGCTGAAAAAGCAAGTACAGCCGCAATTTCAGTCATAAGATCTTCTTTAAAAGATCCCTGAGTCCCGAATTCGTTGGAACCACTCACATCTATCAGAAGCATGACCATGAGTTCACGTTCTTCGTCAAATATTTTCAGGTATGGCGTATTGAACCTTGCAGTAACATTCCAGTCGATATTCCTGATATCGTCGCCGAACTGGTATTCGCGTACTTCGCTGAAAGTCATACCGCGACCTTTGAAGGCACTGTGGTAATGCCCCGAAAATATGTTTCGCGACAAGCCCCTGGTCTTGATCTCGATACGCCTTACTTTCTTAAGAATATCAGCGGTTTCCACGGTTTTTATTTTTTTTTATGGATGGTTTGATTTGCAGGTGAAGCTTTTACGTGCAAAAGGTAAATTTGTGTTTATTGATTTCAGAATACCGATTTACGATTATTAATTTCTGATTTATCCGGATCAATGTATATTGCGTCTGAAATGTTAAATCGGTATTCCCGATTCCGAAATCCTTTAAAGCCTTCTAACTTGTCAAAAAAACAGGCTTATTTACCTGGGGTTTGAACGTTTAGGGTACTTCTACGGAATTGAGGATTTCGTTGATAATATCTTCGGTTGTAATATTTTCAGCTTCAGCCTCGTACGTAAGACCAATACGGTGGCGTAATACATCATGTGCAACGGCCCTAACATCTTCAGGAATTACATATCCGCGTCTTTTGATAAATGCAAGTGCTTTGGCAGCCATGGCCAGGAAAATACTTGCCCTTGGCGAAGCACCATAACGGATCAGATCCTTGAATTTTTTGAGGTTGTAATCTGCAGGGAAACGGCTGGCGAATACAATATCGGTGATATAATTTTCAATTTTTTCGTCGAGGTAAACTTCTTTCACAATTTCCCTGGCGCGATGAATATCAGCAGGTTTAAGTATTTTACGGGTTGATAGAACTTCGTTATTGATATTCTGACGCAGTATCAGTTTTTCTTCCTGTTTTAACGGGTAAGTGATCACCAGTTTGAGCATAAAACGGTCAACCTGTGCTTCCGGCAGAGGGTAAGTGCCTTCCTGTTCAATCGGGTTCTGCGTGGCAAGTACCAGGAACGGATCGGGGAGGGGATAGGTTTTATCACCGATGGTGACCTGTTTTTCCTGCATGGCTTCGAGCAGGGCACTCTGAACCTTGGCAGGCGAACGGTTAATTTCGTCGGCAAGGATAAAATTGGCAAATACCGGGCCTTTGCGAACATTAAATTCCTCGCTGCGCTGGCTGTAAATCATAGTTCCTACCACATCGGCCGGAAGTAAATCAGGTGTAAACTGGATGCGACTGAAACTCAGATCTATTGAGTTGGCAAGCGATTTTATGGCAAGTGTTTTGGCAAGACCGGGAACACCTTCGAGCAAAATATGCCCGTTCGATAGTAAACCGATAATCAACCGTTCAATCATCTGTTTCTGTCCAACTATTACCCGGTGCATTTCCAGGGTAAGTATGTCGACAAATGCACTCTCGCGCTGTATCTTCTCGTTTAATTCACTAATGTTGCTTTCTAACATTGCTTATACATTATATTTGGATGTGCAAAAGTAAAAACTGGCGTTGCTCGGGCCCTTGTAAAGGCTGTTAAAAAATGTTAACAATGCTCTGTTTCGAGCAACTTTTAACAAAACAAAACTTTAAGGCTGATTAATTGAAAATGCAGATCATCTTTGTTAATTTGAGGGGGGAAGGAATTATCGTTTTTATGAATGCTGAATACTAAATGGTTTTTAAGTTGAAGGATTTCATGTTTCAGGGTATCATGTTATTATATTTTATAATTTCAAGTTTTTTGGATTCAAGATTATGTTTATAAAGCTTCTGATAATCAGGATAGTTATTATGTTTAGATAATGACCATTTGCAGTATCTAACATTCGAATGGGTGAACGATTAAATCATTGCCATATTGCCCCTCGCCCCATAGCTTTCTTATACCGGCACCTGGTATCAGGTCCTTTGCACTCAGCCCCCGGCAATTTTGCTTATCGCGATCCTGTAAGGATAGGATAATGAATTAATTGGTCAGTTATTTAATGCCCAGTTTCTTCCTGATCTCCTTTGGAATAGCATCCTTGTGAACCATTATGGCAATAGTATTTAAACGAAAATAGGCTTCAGACATGTTCAGGTAACCTCCGTTACTGTTGCTGTCGGCCGCCCATGAGTTTTTGGTTTTGAAATAGCGTTTCCCGTTCTGGTCGGTTACAGTTCCCGTTATATGCATCAGATGGTCATCCGTAGCTGAGAAATTGTCGAAAGCAGCCTGTCGCATTTCCGGTGTGATATTTTTCTCCGGAACCGGCTTTTCGAACGAATAAAACTGTGCCTTGCGCTCTTTTTCCGATAGTTTCTCCCATTTAAGGTGTTCAGCCAATGCCATATTATCAATATTTACTTCGGGCACAACAGCAACTCCGTTCTTATGTGAGAATCCCTTATCACTTACATCACCATCCCAGTCAACCGTATACCCTGTGCTTAGTGCATAATCCATGATCTGGGTAAGTTCATCAAGTGGAACATTAAAGTAATTTCCACCTGACCAGTTATCCGGAATTTCAAGAGCAAATGTTGTGTAAAAAGGGTGATGGGTATAAGAGGTTATTTCAACATAATCATCAGGATTAATTTTTTTTGCGAATTCAATGGGAGTTATAATAGGAGAGCCAAAAGAAGCCGGCACTTTTCCCAGGTATACGTCGAGTACGCCTGATATGGCATTGATCCATTCGGGCGATAGTTTTCCCCCGGGATTTTTTGAAATGGCCCCAACCATGGCTGAGAGAACTGCTTCCAGTTCTGCATGTGCCGGTTTGGTTTGCCCGTTCGCTAATCCTGAATAAGCTGATTCGGTCATCATTCCATTGGTACGCATTACATTCAGCACATCATGTGCCTGGCCGCCTTCCCCGAAATTGGCCATCCCATGCAGGCGCACATAATGCATTGCTTTGGTTTCATAAGCCTTGCGAACGAAAAACATCTCCGAAAGGTTAAATGTATCTTTTATGGTACGCAACAGTTCCGATTCAATAAACGAAGTAGTGGCATAACTCCAGCAGGTTCCCGAGGCTGACTGGTCTTTTACAGAAGTAGCCGGAAGGTCAATTCTTGTTGTAAAAATAAATTTTTCGGGCAATGAATCCTTTGGCGTTTGAGCAAGGAGTTGAAGCGAAAAAGCAAGTACAAGAAGACTTGAGAATGCCGGTTTAATAAATCTTAGCATAATTGAAGAAAGTTTAATTTTAGGCAAATATAATGAAAGCAATGTCGGACAATCATAAATCTAAAGAAATTCTTGCTTAAACGGAGAAGACCTCCGGAGAAACATTTCCGGAGGTCTTCATGAGTAATAATCTTAGTTTAGTTAAGTCAGCCTTTATAGGATAAATGCCAAACTATCAGATTATGGAAGTATAGCAATTGAGTTGTTCAACAACGCTTTGGTATAAGAAGTATTGTGAATACCTAAACTGTAATCTCTCAGACACAATTCGAAGTTGATAATAGCTCCCATTTGTGCATTGGTGAGTGTGAGTTTCGGTAAAGTCAGGTTATGTGCTTTTTGATCTGCAGTCCATGAACTTGAAGGACTTGGATTCTGTAACACTCCGCCTGGGTTATTGGTTTCGCCTTCAGGGTTGCTTGCTGGATCATAAACATTGAAATAACCATCATAATTGTTGGTAGTTTTACCGTACCAAAGGTTTCCTTCTGCATCGGGGTTACGGCTCAGGATTTCGACGGTTCCGATTTTCAGTTTGGCAGCAAGAGCATCAAGTTTACCTTTTACACTTGTAGTGATATCTGTTACTTTTGATGAACTGGCATTCAAAGGAGCACTTGCATGGCAACCAGCAACGTTACATCCGTTGTAGTTTCCTGTAGCTACGAAGGTGTGTCCGCCTACTTTGCCGGTTTGGGTTGCCATATGGCATTGCTGACATGAAGCAGCTGATGTATGAGCTGAATTGGTGTACGATTCGCCTGCAAACTCAACACCACCCATACCAGCATAAATAGCGCCTGCTGCACCATAGTGAACACCGGTTCTGTAACTTGGTTTTACTAAGTTTGAAGTACTGGCAGGATCAAAGAATATTCCGGTTGGATTAGCGGCCAGGCTGGCATAATCAAGTACGTTACCTTTGCCTGCCGAAGTGGCGCCGGTTGTGACTGGGCGGGGCTGATGACATTTAACGCATAAGTTGCCGATATGATCGTCACCTGCAAGATCGATGGTTTTTGTACCTCCCCACATGGTCATGGGAACAGCAGCAATGGTTGTTAATGCTGGGATGTCAGCCGATGTGTAAGTGGTGTGTAAACTGCTATGACAGGTTTGGCACAGGAGGTTACCAATTGCACTTGTACCAACCGAAGTGTAGTTATTTACATATGTGCCGGCGGTACCGAGTGTAAAAGTAGCCGGTGTGTTGTTTGCACTAACATACTGGAATCCTTCTGATGAATGGCATGGTGCGCAAGATGTGTTGCCAGCTTCTTCAAATGCAGCAGTACCAAAGGAGTGTTTGGATAACTGAAATTCGGTCAGAACTACGCCAACTTTTTCCGGGTTATGGCAAGTGATACAGCCTGCTGTGCCGTCTGTACCATTTGTACCATTCGTTCCATTGGTACCGTTGGTGCCATTCGCACCGGCGGGTCCCATAGGCCCTTCTTTAGTACAGGCAGAGAAGATACTGGCGCCGATAAGCAGGAATCCAATACCGATTGCTAAGAGGTTTTTTTTCATAGGTTGTTGATTTTGTTTTGTTTATATTTGATTATTAGGGTTTCGTTTTAATTATTCCATTGGATTTAGTTGTGAATGAAATAACATGCAAATATGTTATTATATATGATCATTTGGGATTTAATAACAGTGATATATTCATGAGTCTGGAAGGTAATTTTCCATGTTTACATTGATATATATCAATCATGAAATACAAGCATATATGAGACATAGGTGATTGTTAAATGTTAATTCCTGATTTCAGTTTCTTTTATATTTAGCGAATGTCATTTTGTTATGTTTATCAGGAATAGCAGGAATGGTTTGATACAAATTTATAGCATTTTTCCGAAAATAATTAACTGGCGAAGTTGAAAAATGATAATGAATACACTATTTATTAAGGTTCTTAATTGTAAACCTCGTATTTACGATTTTCCTGAAATCCTTTGTAACACTCATCGGAATATGTAATCTCACATATTCATTAAATTGAACAAAATGAGATTGTTAAAATAAAATCCCGTCTAAGAACTACAGGTCGGTATAGCCATTGTAGTTCCCGTGTTTTTTATACACCGTGTTCGGAAGTAGTGCGCGATAGCTGCGATACTAAAAACGTTGAAATATTCAATCCGGAATTGTCTGGCGTGTTCCCCTTCAGTAAAAGCATCTTCTCATTCTGATGAGAATTGTACGGCGCATGCTATAATTTCGTTCCAGGAGCATAGTGTAATTCTGGCTTTAGGTTACTGAAAATGTGATCCAGGAATCAGTTTAATGTGTTGTTTTAAGTATTTCAGGACATACCAGTAAAGTTGTGTTAGGCTAAAATATTTTAAAATACATTTTGTTTTGATTTCTATCAGGGGAAAAGATGTCATGTATCATTTTACAAAGTGCGTGCAAACAAATATTTAATGGCTTTTGTTCATAACTATTCAGCGATTGTGACATATTTTTTATTTTTTTATGAAATTTTATGATTAGTTGTATATCTTTACATCTATATATCTAGATACATAATCCTATTTTATTATGCCACAACACATAAAACGCCTGATCCTTGCATTTGCATTATTCCTTGTTTTGTTTATGGTATTGCAACAAGTGCTGAAACCTAGCTCATTTGGCAAATTCGGTCATTATCGTGCAAATGCCATCATAGAGAATGAGATGAAACCGGTGCACTATGTTGGTTCTGCCAACTGTACCAAATGCCATGAAGAACAGCAAACGGACAAAGCCCTTGGGTTTCATGCGCAGCTGCAATGTGAAGTTTGCCATGGTCCCGGTTTAAAGCATGCAAGGTATGCTGACAGATTTAAAGATAAAGATCTGCCAGATTCATTAAAACTTATTAAACCTGACCAGCGCAAAGATTGCGCCTTGTGCCACCAAATAAATGCGGCTCGCGTTAAAATTCTTTTTGACACGGTTAATAATACGATGGTTCACCAGGTAAATACAATGAAACACAACTTGCTGGATAAGAAAACAAAGGAAGAGTTACGGTGTATTGAATGCCATAATCCACATCAGCCTTAAAATACCTGCTGTAAAATCAACGGTTGAACGGGCTGCTTTTTTACCATGATGCATTGCCTCCCATACTGTGCCAAGTAACTCGAATAAAAATAAACAGGAACACATGAAACAGAATAAACCTAATTTTTCCAGAAGAAAATTCTTTAAGGCCGGATCAATCATTGCAGGCGGAATTGCTGTTTCTTCGGCTTTTACTCCGTTTAACGGTCTGCTGTTTGCCCTCGAAGCTCCCAAAGGGAAAGGGAAATGGTATGGAATCGGGATTGACATAAATAAATGTATTGGCTGCGGAAAATGTGCCAATGCATGCAAACTGGAAAACAATGTACCCAGGGACCCGTTTTATTTTCGTTCATGGGTTGAACAGTACACAATCAAAAACGACGGAACAATAAAAGTTGAATCCCCTAACGGTGGAATTGACGGGTTTAAACAATCAGTCCCCGATGATGAAATATTCAAATCATTCTTTGTCCCCAAAATGTGTAACCATTGTGCCAAATCGCCATGTGTGCAGGTTTGTCCTGTCGGGGCAACATTCGAAACGCCCGACGGTATTGTGTTAGTGGATGAGAATTATTGTATAGGTTGCAGGTACTGCGTTCAGGCATGTCCTTACGGATGCCGTTTTATAAACCCTGAAAAGGGCACTGCAGAAAAATGCACCTTATGCATTCATCGTCTGGAAAAAGGTTTGCAACCGGCCTGCTTTGAAATATGCCCAACCGAAGCTCGGATTTTTGGCGATTTGAATGATCCGGGGAGCAAAATAAATTATTTCCTGAAAAATCATACATGTATGGTCCTTAAACCAAATTTAAATACAGGTTCAAAATTATTCTATAATGCTTTAAGCTCTGAGGTAAGATAATATGACACAACATTTACAACATCTGTACGAAGTTCTTTCAAAAGTGGATGGATATGTATATCCGAATGAAATCGAACTCAACTGGAGTATACTCATAGTACTTTATCCTTATATCACAGGGTTGGTTGCCGGCGCTTTTATCCTTGCCTCGCTCGAACGTATATTTAAATTGCACGTACTACGGCCAACCTATGGTATTGCCTTGTTAACCGCATTGTCATTTATGCTGGTTGCTACCATGCCGCTGGTCAGTCACCTTGGTAAACCATTCAGAGCCTATGAAATCATGGTAACACCACACCTAAGTTCAGCCATGGCAATTTTTGGTTTTGTTTATTTATGGTACCTGATGGTGGTGTTATTATTGGAAATCTGGTTCGACTATCGACGGGATATGATCATATGGGCTGGTGAAACCAAAGGATTTAAGCGATTTCTTTACAGAGCTCTTTCTCTCTGGACTACCGACATTTCACCCAAAGCAGTTGCCCTGGATAACAAGTTGGGGTATATAGTCACGGTAATTGGTGTACCGTCCGCATTTTTACTGCATGGATACGTTGGATTTATTTTTGGATCGATAAAAGCAAATCCCTGGTGGTCAACGGTTCTGATGCCTGTGATTTTCCTGTTTTCAGCTATTGTTTCGGGAATTGCATTGGTGATGTTAGTTTATATTGTCATAACCCGGATCCGAAAGGTAAAAATAGATATGGCCTGCCTTGATACGATTGCATCTTACCTGTTCTACATCCTGATCATGGATTTTGTTCTTGAAGGCCTGGATCAGATTCACCGTATTTATGAGGCTGAAGAATCGTTCGAAGTTCTGCATAACCTGGTGTTTGGAAGGCTCTTTTTTACATTGTTTATTATGCAGGGATTTATCGGCACCATAATTCCGTTGCTGACTCTCGGGACATTGCAGTTTTATAAACCGAAAGCCGAAATCAGGAAAGCAATTTACCTGGTTATTTCCACATTGATACTTGTCGGGATATTCTTCATGCGATGGAATGTTGTGATTGGAGGTCAGTTGTTTTCGAAAAGTTTTTACGGATATACAACCTTCAAGATCGGCCTTATCGGTTCCGAAGGATACCTTATGGCTGCAGTATGGTTAATTGTCCCATTCCTTATATTGTCTTTCCTTTTATGGCTTTTGCCACCCTGGAAAAAGAAAAAAGAGGAGTTTGATACTGAGAGTGTCTGATATCGGTTTAAGATAGTCATTCCCAAATCTGAAAAGAGTAATTCTGCTCTGCCACAAAATCTATGATCAGTCCGGAAAATTAGTTGAACTGATTTTCCAAATTGCTCATTTCTCGTGCCAGCTTTATTTAGTAATCATCCTAATGTAAGGAGGAATTGAATATGAATTCTACTGATTGGAAAAAGGAAGACTTAACAAATATCCTGAACCGTTTAGATTCAATCGAAAAGCGGATTACCCTTTTGGAATCGGATAAGGAACGTATCAGGCGGCTTCCAGATACTGGCATGGCGGGAACAGAAGACGAAGATCCGGGATTTTCTGATTTAAATATATCCATAAGTGCACCATTCGAATCAAACCTGGGTGAATATGGTTTGGCCTGGCTGGGAAATATTGTATTGTTTTTTGCAATTGCCTTCCTGTGGCAATATTTTAATGATGCAGGCAAGCCGGTGATTTCTCTTATTGTTGGCGTAATAAGTGTGGCCGGGGTTTTTGTGACATCACATTATCTTCGGAAAAATTTCTCTTACCTGTCTTACCTGTTCAACCTGTTCGGATTTTTCATTTTGTATTATATCATTTTACGCCTGCATTATTACAACGACAAACCATTGCTGACCAACCATTTATTTGCATCCTTACCCCTGCTGATGGCAGCAGGAGTCCAATTATACTTTGCCGTTAAAAAGCAATCGCAGTTTATGGCAGGAGTGGCTTATACCCTGATGTTGTTTACAGGTTTTGTTTCTGATTATACGCCGGTATTTTTCCTGGTTTCAATCACAACAGTCTCCATGGTATTGTATTCATTCTGGAAATACAATTGGTGGAAAGTGCTGGTTTTTATTTTATGTGCGGGCTTTTTATTAAACCTTTACTGGTTACTTAGTAATCCCGTATCATTGGTTAAAACACCTGCTGATTTAACCTATCACTATTCATTCGTTTATTTTTCAATAATTACTGTAATTTTTTCCCTGGTTGCATTCAGGAAACCCGACACAGCATATCCGGAAAATATAATACTGTCAGTTATACTGCTCGCAGGGATAACATATTCGGTTTTACTGCTTGCAATGGTATTTATACATTTTCCCGCTGCATTTGTGCCATTTTTTGCAGCAATCTCCATTTCCAGCATTGCTTATTCTGTCATTCTTAAGCTGTACTCGTCCTGGAAATATTCACCGGCACTTTTTGCTTTGTTTGGATTTGTTGCACTAAGTGTAACCATTTTTGGAATCTATCATTTCCCTGACTCATTTTTATTATTAATCTGCCAAAGTTTCCTGGTGCTGGCATTAGCGCTTTGGTACAGATCATATATAATATCGCTTATGAATACATTTCTGCTGGTTTCACTGGTAGTAGTGTATTATAGTCTTTATGGAACAGTACATTCAGTTAATTTCTCAATTCCTTTAGTGGCATTTTTATCGGCCCGGATCATTAATTGGCAAAAAGAGCGACTGAATATAAAAACCGACTTTATCCGGAATATTTATTTGTTCACGTTGTTTTTATCGCTTTTATATGCAACCTATGCCGGGTTGCCTGAACAATATATCACTGTTTCGTGGCTTTGCATTGCCGGTTTTTATTTCGGGTTGAGCATTGTTATTAAAAGCATCAAGTACCGGTGGATGGCAATGGGCAATTTGCTGGTTTCAGCATTCTATTTATTCCTGGTCGATCTGGCAAAAATTGATCTTATATACAGAATCCTGATATTCCTCGCTTTTGCAGTTACTTCCATAGTTATTTCAACTTATTATGTGAAAAAACTGAAGAGAAATACTGAGGATAGTTAAACTTGAAGGCTGCAAATACCAATAGTCCAAATTGCCTGATAATTTATTCTATGACCTGGTCTTATCACAGAGTTCATTCAGGCCACTTTCATTGTGAATCGTTACAGGTGGCTGAAAAATCTTCTTTTCAGTTGTGATGTATTGTTTGTTTATCGATACTTCCCGGAGTCAAATATCTTTTTTATAAATCATCGAAAAAGCAAAAGCCACCTTTTAGCAAGGTGGCTTTTAGTCAGGAATTTCTTTCTGCAACTGGCAAAATGATTAATTCCAGATCAATACGGTTTCAAATGATATATCTTTATCTGCAATTGCAGGTAAATCCAAGTTTAACCGGCATTTACTCGTATAATGACCTGTGGCATTCGGAGCAGAATGCTGTTTTCCATTTACCCCTGATTTCAACTGGATGAACAAATTCCATCGAAGTACCTAATGGGACAGTCTTGACGTTTCCAGTCGGACCTTCAGCCATGATACTGTGGCAAAGATCACAGCTCCGCGAAATAGTTTCTCCGCTGGCCGTTTTATGCCTGTCGGAGTGACACCGGAAGCATCCATCCGATTCAAGGTGACCGATATGATCAAGATATTTAGTGGCGTCGGCCTTCATAAATGGGAAAACGTTTTTATCATATTCACCCTGGATAACAATAATGGCTTTATTTATGCGTTGAACATTTTTTGCATATACTTCGGGTTGTTCATCTTTATAGTAAGCTGTTATTGCTTTTTTTATTTCAATATGAGCACTGTCCTTGGTATTATAGGATACTTTCAATGCTTCCATTGCGGCCTTTTTAATAAATGGAATATCTTTAGGGATTAAGCCTGAAATGATTGCATCATCAATATAGTTCGGTGCTGACAAATATTTATGCGAAGGCCGGTTATGACAATCCATACAATCCATGGTTCTTCTTTCGAGGCTGTCCATCGCTTTTTTATCGATCGGATTTTCCTCATCCATGAATATCTTCACTTTCCCGGTTTTAAGGTCAGTCAGCTTCACCCAGGGAATGCTTTCCCTGTCTTTAGTACCGGCAATATATTCTATTTTATAATTTTTGTTGATATGCCAGTGTATTCCTTCCGAAAGTCCTTTAACACTATACTGCGGTCCGATTTTCATAAGCAGGGATGTGTTCCATTCGGTGTTGCCTGAATCCGCTATATAGGAACGCAGGTTTCTGAGTTTTTGGGAATAAAATTTTTCGGGCCAGTGGCATTTCTCACAGGTTTCGCTGGCAGGCCTTAAGTTATGCAGAGGAGTCTCGATAGGGGTAGGATATTTTTTAAATATTACGGAGTAAACCTGGTATAAGCCCGATAATTTTGATTTAACATACCAGCCGGCTCCTTCACCCACGTGGCATTCAACACATTTCACATTGGCATGGGATGAATGCTTGTAGGCAGTATACTCAGGTTCCATTACTTTGTGGCAAAGCGTTCCGCAAAATTTAACTGATTCGGTGTAATGAAATGCCTGGTAGCTTCCCATGGCTGTTGCAACGAGTAAAACGAGGGTAATAATCGAAATTCTGATTACAGCCGTCCGATTAATTTTGTTGTTCATATCCAAAATAGGCCATTTCTGCAATACCGGCAACTGACCTCTCATTTTTTTTCTTTTATTGAGCATTCCAATAGGAATCATCAAGAGCCCCAACACCATAAATGCCGGCGAAACGATGTAGGTGAATAATCCCATGTAGGGATTGCTTTCAGCTGAAAGTAAGGAGAAAATAAAAAGTAAGGCTATGACTATCAGGCTATTGACAGCCAATAAAAAACCGGTTATGCTTATCCAGTTATATGCTGTTTTTGGCATTTTCATATTCAGGCAGAGTTAGATTATTTTAAATTAAGTAGATAGATACTTATATGTATCTTTTCGACAAAAGTAGATAATAATACTAAAAAAATGTATGAGTTATGCTATTTATAAGTAGTCTTAATAGGAGCAGAATCAGGTATTTGATTGCAATTTACGCTCAGAATTTCTATGCAAGGAAATTAATATTAATTCTCAGAAAATCAGGTGTAAAGTAGCCATAAACCCCGAAAGCACCTTCGGATTTATGACTGTCTGAGAATATGATTTAAGTTATTTACAAAGGGGAAAGGAATTGGCAGATGGAAT
>Ga0079306_1001661_pt1 | contig 14093 bp, 10 predicted proteins | sample Methanotroph_Enr_FD_79181 | JGI IMG/M metagenome (GOLD analysis project Ga0079306, IMG submission 79181) | Enriched soil microbial communities from Old Woman Creek wetland in Ohio, USA - Methanotroph_Enrichment_5 | ecosystem: Environmental > Terrestrial > Soil > Wetlands | place: USA: Ohio...
CTATCCGGCCCCGCCGCGCCCCGTCTGGTTCCAGGGTCATTGGGGGTTCCAGTACTACCTGCAGCAAAAGGGAGGGATCCCCTACGACCGGAAGAAGTCGGTGCTGCAGGCAGGCGACCTCATGGTGATCCCGGCCAACTGCACCAACATGTTCCAGGAGATTTACGACCGCGGCACCCCCCGCAAGGTCCTGCAGTTCGCTCCGGCAAGCTTCGTCAGCACGATGAATTACAGCGCGGGCGCCGGCTACTATGCGAGCAGTTTCGGCCCCCTCCCCTTCCTGTTCGGCACCGGGTTCGAGGAGAGCTACCATATCGTCGACTTTTCCGGGACGGTTCCGCCTCCTTAGGAAAGGTTGCAATTCGACCCGGCCTGTGTCAATCTGCGGCATCGCCGCGGGGGGAGTGCTCCGCAGCGTCCCGTCCCTCTCATAGGGCGCGCACCGGCTGCGACCTCACCCGAAACCGGGTACTGGAACCGATGAAGCTTATCATTCAAATACCCTGCTATAACGAGGCGGAGACCCTGCCGGTCACCTTGGGTGAACTGCCGCGCGCAGTTGCAGGCTTCAGCCGGGTCGAGTGGCTGGTGATCGACGACGGCAGCACGGACCGAACCGCCGAGGTGGCAAAGAGCTGCGGCGTGGACCACGTGGTCAGCTTCACCAAGAACCAGGGATTGGCCCGGGCCTTCCTGGCCGGCCTGGACAGCTGCGTCGCCCTCGGGGCGGACGTCATCGTCAACACCGACGCCGACAACCAGTACTGCGCCGCGGATATCCCGGCCCTGGTGGGCCCGATCCTCGCGAAGCAGGCGGACATCGTGGTCGGCACCCGTCCCATCGACACGATACAGTCCTTTTCGCTCCTGAAGAAGTTTTTGCAGAAGTTCGGCTCCGCCGTGGTGCGCATGGTCAGCCGGACCGCCATTTCCGACGCGCCCAGCGGTTTTAGGGCCATGACCCGCGAGGCAGCGCTCAGGATCAACGTCTTCAACGACTACACCTATACGCTCGAGACCATCATCCAGGCCGGGCAGAAGAACATCGCCATCACCTCGGTTCCGGTGCGGGTCAACGGCGAACTGCGCCAGTCGCGCCTGGTGAAGAGCATCCCGTCGTACCTGAAGAAGTCCCTGACCACCATCGTCAGGATCTTCGTGGTCTACAAGTCCTTCAGATTCTTCATGTCGGTGGGACTTACCTTCTTCAGCCTCGGGCTTATCGTCGGGATCAGGTTTCTGTACCACTACTTTACCGGCGACGGCACCGGGCACGTCCAGTCGGTGATCCTGGCTGCGATACTCCTCGGCATCGGCTTCCAGACCATGCTGACGGCCTTTCTGGCCGACCTTTTGGCGGTGAACCGCCGCCTGATGGAGGATGTGCAGTACCGGATCAGGAGGCTGGAAAACGGCGACCGGAACTAGCGGCGCCCGCCGTCGGTTGCAAGGGCCAGACTCCGGTAACACCTGGCGCCGGGGCGGCTCGGCGTGCCGGAACCATTGGACAATAACCAGAGAAAACCGTTTCGATATCGGTAAAAACAAAAGGGAGGCAGCATGCGGAAAACGTTTAAACTTATGGGGTTATTGAGCCTGGCCTTGGTGGTATCGCTCGCGTTCACGGCCTGTGGGAAAACCGAGAAGGACCCCGCCATCCTGTTCGTGAAGGACTTCATCAAGAAGGCGGCAACCGGCGACAAGAGCCTGAAGGGGATGATCGACTTCAAGGCGGCAGCCAACAAGTACGGCACCACCGAAGAAGAGATCATCAAGAAAGAGGGCGCCAAGAAGTGGGAGGAGACCAAGGACGACATGGTCAAGACCATCATCGAATCGTTCGCCCCGCTCAAAAAGAACTACGACAAGGCGTTCGAGGACTTCAAGGTCGAGGAGAAGGGCGTCGATTACTGGATCGTCTCCTACTTCAATCCCGCCAAAGAGCTCAAGAGGATGAAGGTCACCAAGCAAAACGGCGTCATGAAAACCTATTTCTACCAGAAGTAGCCGCGCCCGCCCCTGCCCCGCACCGCGCGGGCAGGGGTGCCTCACGCCGGCCGTACCCCTCTGGATCGACGTACCATCCCCACTGTGTCTCCGGGACCCTGCCGAGGCAAGTGGCAACTCCGGCGTACCCGGAAAACCCGTGGAGCTGACCCGCAAAAGGGCTGAACCCGACGCCATCGGGCCCGCCACATCGAGGGCACGCGCGGCAGACCTACCCGGCCGCGCCCGGCTCGCCCCTCCTTTCATCGCAAGGACCGAACTTGACTGAACTCTCCCTGTCCATCGTCATCCCGGCCTACAACGAGGCGAACCGGCTCCCCTCGTATCTGACCCAGATCCTCTCCTACCTGAAGGAGGAGCGGATCGGCGCTGAGATCATCGTGGTCGATGACGGCAGCAGGGACGGCACCGCGGCAGTCGTTAGGGAATTTTGCCGGCTGAACGCCCGCGTCAGGCTGATCAGCCTCCCCCGCAACCGCGGCAAGGGGCACGCGGTGCGCACCGGGATGCTAGAGGCCGCGGGAGACCTCGCCCTGTTCGCCGACGCCGACGGCGCCACCCCGATAGCGGAACTGAAGCGGCTGGAAAAGGCCATCGCCGGCGGGGCCGACGTGGCAATCGCCTCGCGCGCCCACCACGACGAGTGTTGCACGCTACGCGTACACCTGCACCGCAAGGTGATCGGCACCATCTTCAACTTCCTGGTGACCACGCTCGCCGTGCCGGGTATCCGCGACACCCAGTGCGGTTTCAAACTCTTCAGGCGGGATGCGGCGCGCGCAGTCTTCGCACGGCAGCTCATCGACGATTTCGGCTTCGACGTCGAAGTCCTGTTCCTGTGCAAGAAGTTAGGCTACCTAACCGCCGAGATTCCGGTGAGCTGGAGCGACGTGAAGGGATCGAAGGTGAGCTTGTGGCGGGACTCCCTGCGCATGTTCGCCGACATCTTCATCGTCCGCCTAAACGAGGCGAGAGGAGCCTACCGGTCCTGAGCCGGCGGGAGCATGGCAGGCACGCCCCGCAGCCGGTCGGACCGGCATCAGAAGAAGCCGAGCTGGAACCATTCCGGTGTGGAGTGGCTCAGGAAAAAGGGGAAATCGGCGGCGATGAAGACGATGATGGAACCCGCCGAGAGCGCGAGCCTCATCTTCACGCCCCTGAAAAGCCGCATCAGGTAGTAGCTCGCCAGTACGTAGATCGGACCGAGGACGGGGAACATGTAGCGCCCTGCAACCGACAGGACGAGCTCCCGATAGGTCTGGTACGTGGCATAGTTGACGGCGTACATGAGAAAGGCCGCGTAGCCGAGCGCCACCAGCGCCATGCAGGTCGGGATCCACTGGAAATCCTTCGGGCGCCAGCGCATGACGAAGGCGACGGCCGAGGCCAGGATGAACAAGGCCAGCGGTATGAACCCGATGCCGTGGTTGGACATGCCGAGATGGGCCTTGATGCCGAAGGTGCTCTCCATCATGTGCAGCATCCAGATGGCGGTATAAGGCAAAAGACCCAGCAACTCCTCCCCGTTTTTCTCCGTATTCGCGTAATTCTCCACCAAGCTTATGGTATCCCTGCGGTCGCCCGGGTGGTTGACGACGGCCGCCATCTCCTTCGCCTTTTCCAGAGTGACGCGCCCTTCCCTGAACTCGTTGAAGATGTAGTTCCGGGCGGCCAGCCGGTACTTCATGGCGTGCTCAAGGGGAAGCACGTCGTAGCTTTCCGGCTCCAGGGTTTTGTAGTGCAGCAGGTTCCCGCCATACAGCTGCAGGTTGAGCACAAGGCCCGCAACGATGGCCACGCTCAACAGCAGGGCGCGCCGTCCTGAGCGCAGAAACCCGATCAGCGCCGCCGGCGCAAGCGTCAGACGCCGCACCTCGTGCACCAGCAGCAGGACCGTCAGTATCATCGCCAGGGGCAGGAAGGTGTTCTTGGTCAGGCAGCCGGCCAGTTGGCAGACAAGAGACGCCGCCAGCGCGGTGCCCGAGCGCTCCCTGAAGAAGGCGAACAGGTAGTAGAGCGCCATGGAGGCCAAGAGGTTGGTGAGGTTGTCGTAGGAGACCGAAGCGGAGAGGAAGGAGAACATCACCGTGTTGGTCATGAGGACGATGAGGATCAGCTCCGTCGGCCGGTCGTCGGTCAGGAACCGGAGCATGCGCCAGACGTAGTACAGGGTGCCGAACACCAGCGGTATGTTGGCCAGGCGCAGGAAGATGAGGTCCGGGATGCCGAAGACGTTCAGGATCAGCAGTTTTCCCATGGCCCAGTAATAGAGCCAGGGGATGTTGGTGACCAGGCCGTATTCGTAGGAGGCGGCCGAGTTGTCCGGGAAGAACAAGGCCTGCGAGAAGATCTGGCTTTTACCGAAGTGGGTCATCTCGTCGGGCGGGACGTTGGGGGCGATACCGATGGCGAAAAAAAGCAGGCGCAACCCGAAGTAGATCAGCATCCCCACCGCGGGCCAGTTGCGGGAGCAGGCCCTAAGCAGTTCCTCCGTTTTCGATTCCGACAGCTCATTGGCAAGTTCATCCGAGGGGGTTTCGTTCCAGGTAGAAATCCGGTGCGGCAATGGGTGCTCCTTTCCTGACGGGGAGGTTGTGCTGGGTTAACGACGTCAGGTAGGTAGCAACTGCAGTGCCAGGGGGTTAAGTAGCTGGAACGCATACCTTTCCGGGAATAACTGGCTCCCGGAAATGGGCAAAACGACGAGCGCACACCAAGCGGGGTGGGCAAAATGGAGAGTGCTTCGGCAGGAATGCCGACAGAAACGCGCCTACGACCGGCGCGCGAGCCGGATTTCCCGGAGCCCGTCAGCCAGCAGCAAGCGCCGCTTCAAGCCGCTTTTGTATCGGCTACGGCTCGACGAACCACTCGGGGCTCGCGTTCAGCAGAAAAAAGGGGAGATCCGAGGAAATGAAAAGCAGTGCGAGGGACGAGGCGAACCCGAGACGCAGATACCCGTTTCTGAAAAGGCTCAACAGGTAGTAACAGCCTATCACGTGGGTTGCGCCGATGACCGGGAGCAGGTAACGGCCGCTCAAGGTGATCCCGAAGACCCTGGTGTCGAGGTAGGTGGCGTAGTTGAGGAAATAGAGGATGAAGGACGCATAAAAGCCGCTAATGGCCACCAAGGGCCCACTGAACCCTGCGTCCGAATGTTCCGGTCGCCAGCGTACCATGAGGGCAATGGCAGTAAGCAGCAGTAAGGCCGCGAACAGGAACACCATAGGCCCGTTGTTCGGCATGTACAAGTGGGCCTTGATGCCGTAGACCGTGCTTATGATATTCAGAAGCCACCACATCCCGTACTCAGGAGGAGACATGAGCTTGTCTCCTTTGCCCTTCGAGTAGGCGTCGTAACTCTCGATGAAGTTGATGAGATCGTCCCGGTCAGTCGTTTTTATGGTGAGCGCCATTTCCAGCGCCTTGTCCTTGGTGACCCGCCCCTCTTTGAAAAGGGCGATGATCGTGTTCCTGGCGTGGATCCGGTTCTGCATGGCGGCCTCGACCGACAGCACTTTGCTCATAGCGGGCTCGAGGCTCCGGTAGCGCAGCAGGTTCCCTCCGTGAAGTTGGAGGTTCAAGGCCACCCCGAGGACGACGAGAAGCGCAAGCCCCTTCCCTTGCCAGCCGGCGCTCTTGAGCCAGGCGGGGAACGCCTTGGGAAGACACCGGATGTTGCGGGCCTCGCGGGCGAGCAATACGAGGTTCAAAACGAGGAACAGCGGCAGGAAGGTGAGTTTGGTCAGGCTTCCGGCCAGTTGGAAAACAAGGGAGAGGGCCAGCAGTTTGCCGGACCGCTCTTTGAAGAACGCGAGCAGGTAATAGGTCGCCGTGGCAGCCGCCAGGTTCATCAGGTTGTCGTAGGAAACCGCGGCCGAAAGAAATGAAAACATCAAGGTGTTGGTCATCGCGACGATCAGGAGAATCTGGGTGAGCCGGTCCTCGGTCAAAAGGCGAAGCGTGCGCCACACGAAATAAACGGTGCCGAAAGCGCAGGGGATGTTGCACAGGCGCAGGAACAAGAGGTCCGGGATGCCGAAGACGTTCAGGTGCAGCAGTTTTCCCATGACCCAGTAGTAAAGCCAGGGGATGTTGGTGACCAGGCCATGCTCGTAGGTTTCGGGCGAGTCGACAGGGAAAAGCAGGACCTTGGAGAAGATCCTGCTGACTTTGAAGTGGGTGATCTCATCCGGCGGGAGAAACGGGGCGATATTGGTGGCGAAGTAGACAAGCCGAAGCCCGAAATAGATAAGCAGTGTGGCGGCGATCCACTTCATGGCCCGGCGGGATATCAGTTCGCGCCCCTGGTCGGCAACCGGCTGCGAGGGAACAGCTTCTGGCGCTCGGAGTTGGTCAGTCGAGGTGGTAGACATAAGGTGCATCTCGCTCCTCTCTAGAGTGACAATGGCGGTGCTTCGAGTTACTCCACGTTTTCCGTCCGTTTGAAGCGTTGGAACAGCAAAAACCCGGTCCCACCGAGGAAGAGGTCGACCAGCATGCCGAGGACCCGGGTGCCCAAGGGGAGCATGAGCGCCAACGCCTCGAAGGAAGGACCCTTCAAAAGCAGATACATCGCCCCTTCCCTCACCCCCAGGCCTCCCGGAGCGATCACTGCCAGGACGCCGGCAACCTCGGAAATCATCATGGACGACATGACGGGCAGCACCTTGTCGAGCGGCACCTCAAACCCGATGCCGCGGCTGAGCAGGTACGCCCCCAGCCCGAAGACGAAGTCGGCGGCGAAGCAGATCGCGTGCAGACGCAGCAGTAGCCTCGTCGAGGTCTGGAAGTAGCTTAAGTTCAACCGAAGCAGCCGGTTGACGAAGAAGATCAGCCAATCGATCAGCGCCGAGCCATACCTTAAGAAGATGAGGTCCGCCAGTACCAGGAGCAGCAACATAGGGAGTGTCACCGCGACCGGAAAGCTCGCCGGGCTCAGCACGAGGAAGCAAAGGCCCAGTATCAACGCCGTCACGATGGAAATCCCCAGGTTCAGGACGTTGACATACAGCACCAGCGTTTTCGATACGCCCTCTTTTTCGAGCCAGTACATCTGGAGCGCATAGGACCACACCTTGCCGGGGATGTACTTGGTGAGGTTTGATACGTTGACGATGGCGACGCTCTTTGCGAAGGTGATGCGGTTTGCCGACAACGACGTGACCGAAACGAGCCATCCCAACGTGGTCAGGAGGTAGGTCATAACGACAGCCGCAAATGCCGCCGCCAGGAAGACGGGATGCAGTTCGAGGTGCGCTGCCTGGATCGGGGTCCAGTTTTTTTGGAACTCCCGATAGAAGTAGATCGAGACCGCCATCAGCAAGAGAACTGACAACGCGTAGCGTATGGTGTGTTTAGGGCTCAAGTGCGTTAACTCTCCGCAGCTGTCCGATACGGCCTGCTCAATGTGCCCGGGGTGCGGCGGCAAAATGTTCCTGAAGGCTCTGCAAGATGCGGGCGAACTTGGTGAACCGGAAACCGAGGTTGAGGATGCTGCGCCGGATGCTTCCCACATCGCAAAGCGGTGCCACGCAGGCGCCCAGGGTTTTTCCCAAGGTCTTTCTTAAAATCAGCTTGAGCATGAGCGATTCGCCCATCTCGTAGGCGCGCACCCGCTCCGCGCGGCTGAACTCCGCCGTCTCGCACACCGGCTCCTTCTGGAGGCGCTCCGAATCGTTCAGGTACTGTTCCGGCTCTTCGAGGAACCGCCCGTGCTCCTTCATCCAATCGAACAGCTCGGTATTGGGAAACGGCATCAGGTTGTAAAAGCGCACCTCATTGAAGGCATGGCTGCCGGCAAAGTCATGCAGCTTCAAGAAGGTCTCGAAGCTGTCGGTGGGAAGCCCGATCATGAAGAAGCCGGAAAAAGGGATGCCTACCTTTTCGGTGAGCTGCACGGCCTGCTCGATCTGCGCGCGGGTGGTCCCTTTTTTCACGTTCTTAAGCACCGTGTCGTCGATGGATTCGATGCCGTAGGCGAGGAAGTGGCACCCGGCCCGCTTCATGAGCTGCAAAAGCCGCTCGTTGATCCGGTCCACGCGGATGCCGGTCCTAAGCTCCCAGGTTATCTCCAGCCCCCTCTCGACGATCAGTTCGCAGATCTTTTCCGCACGTTCAAGGTCCGAGGTGAAGGTGTCGTCGTTGATCCCGAAAAGGCGGTAGCCCTGGTCGTACCAGAACTGGATCTCAGCCAGCACGTTTTCCGGAGAACGCTTCCTGAACCCCTTGCCCATGACCAGCTTCACGTTGCAGTAGGTGCAACTGTGCGGGCAGTCGCGAGAGGTGATGAGCGGTATCTTTTTCTCGGAGTAGAGCTGCTGCCTGGACAGGTCGTAGGCGGGAAACGGGAGCGCATCGAGATCCTGGATGTTCTCCCTGGGCGGGTTGACGACCACCGTGCCGGCTGCACCTAAATAGATGATCCCCGGTATGTCGCACAGCGGCTTGCCGTCGAGGATGTCGCACAGCTTTTCCTCGCCTTCGCCGTACACGGCCGCATAGGGGCGGCACCCCTTGAAGATCTCCTCGCGCACCGTGGAGACGTGCGGGCCGCCGTAAATCACCGGGACGCCCCAGGTCGACATGCCGTTGATGAGCTGATAGGTCTTTTGGTACTCGAAGCTCACCGAGGTGACGCCGATGTAATCGGGGGCTTCCGAGGCGATGCGCTGCTGCAGGCCGTCCAGCGTGTGCGGCTCCACCCTGAGGTCGAGCACCACCGGATGGTGCCCCTTGTGCCGCAGGTAGGCGGCAAGGTACGAGACGCCGACATGAGGGGTTGCCGGTTTGCCGAATCTGCCCTGGGTGCTGGGAATCACGAAAACGATCTTTGCCACGGTGCCTTCCTTTACCAAAAAGTGCTAGGAGGAGATTGATTCATAGCGGTCCAGGTAGTAGCGCGCTATGGCATCCCAGTTGAACCTGTCCCGGACCAGACCCAGCGAATTCGCCCCCATCTCCTGCATCCTGTCGGGGTTATCCATCAGCTCGATCACCCAATCGGCCAGCCGTTTCGGGTCATCCTCGTCGTGCAGGTACCCGTTCACCCCGTGAAACACCACCAGGTCGTTGCCGCCAACCTTCGAGGCGACAACGGCCCTGCCGCATGCCATGGCTTCGGGGACCACGACGTTGAGACCGTCCGAGGGGAGCCGCCGGGAAGGCATGACGAAGAGGTCGCATGCCGAGTAGTACTTGCCGAGGTCCTGGGTGGGGATCTCGCCCACGAAGGTGACGTACGGCTCGGTGCCGTCCCTGCGCAGGATTGTCAGGTACTCGTCTTTCATGGGGCCGTCTCCGACGACGACCATCCTGACGTTGGTGCGCCTGCCGACGATGTACTTAAGCGCTTCGAACCCGGTGGAGAAACCCTTCTTCGGCACGAAGCGGCCTATCATGAGCAGAACGAACTGATCGTCTGCCACCTGCAAATCCACCCTGAGAGAGGAGCGCTCGGCAGCGGAGAAGTACACCTTACGCTGATCGACGCCATAGATGACGGAATCTATCCTGGCTGCCTCGAGCCCCGCCGTTACCAGATCCTCTTTCAAGTCCGAGCTGTTGCAGGAAAGGAAATCGGACCGCGCGATGAACCTCGCAAAGAGCCTGCCGAGCCAGCCCAGGCGCGTGATGACGGTGACGTCGGATCCGGGAAATGAGGTAAAAACCCTGGCGGGGGACCGGGCGAGAAACCGGGCCACGACCGCCGTAAGCGTGTTGGGAACCGCCCAGTGGCAATGCACGAGGTCGATTTCCTCTTTGCGCAGCAGCATGGCCAATCGGATGATCCCGATGAAGATCAAAAAAGGAGTCAGCAGTGCGTCGAAGCTGTTGAGCCGCAGATCGGATTTCATCGAGTGCCCGTAGCCGACCGTGTGCAGCGAGGCCAAAGGCATATAGCGGTAACTGGTTATCTTCACCCCGTCGTCGACCGGCGCCCGATCGAACCCGATGGCGTAAGGAACGAAGACCGTGACGTCCGCTCCGTTTCGTGCATACGCCTTGGCGAGGCTTTCGATGAAGTTCGACCGCCAGTCTCCTAAGAAACGGGGATAGGAATGAGTGACAATGCAGATCTTTACCTTCCGGTTTTTGAGGTCGCTCGATTCCATGTCACTCTGGCAAATGGGTTGGGAGAGGCTGCGACGGACAGGACTATCTGTTAGCTGCGCACCTGCTATCCGCCTTACTTTTCTACTACTCTCAGTGGATGGTGAGGCGCTAATATAATATTGAGCCAAACCTATCACAAAAATGCTTGTTTTAACCACTTGTTTTTATGATTCCATTGATGTGCAAGGACCCCAAACGGCATCTTCGGGAGGTAGTATCGGTACAGTACGGCCGAAGCGTGGATACTACGAGCGATGAACCTACCTCGGCAGTTACCGGACAGATGTAGAGCCTTTGTCACCGCAATTCTTTATACAAGCCACCTACTCACACTGTCCAGTCCCGTGCTGTTTCCCAACGCGCTCTGCCCGTAACGTTTTGTATTGAACATTTCTGCTTCTCTTGTTAACCTGCCCCGGAGATGCGAGGTTTGCGTAGGATTTAGCAACTGTTGCGCGCAAGCTCCATCTATACAAAAAATGGTTCCACCGCGGCATCGTGTGTCGTCTAGTAGTTGACGTTCCCACCCGGACACTCCAAATCCTAACTCAGGTCCAGGCCGTCTCCAGTTATGTCCGATGGAAGATCGGCTCCACGCGACGTGGCGGTTCGACTGCCGGGAATGGTGTCCAATGAAGAGCATTACAGGCGTTATGAACAAGACCCTCAACAGACTCTACGCCCTACCCTTGCGGGTCCATCTGCTCATGATGGCCTTTCTGCTCAGCCTTCCCTCGATCGCCCTCATCGCTCATTCCGGCATGACCCAGCATGCCGAGGCCCTGAAGAAAGGCTCTGCCGAGGCCCGGCGCCTGACCAACATCATCGCCAAGGAGCAGTACAACCAGACAGGCAACGTGGAGCAGCTGCTGACCGCGCTGGAGCAGATCCCCGAGATCGAGCGTCACGACCCGGCTGCGGCGCACGAGGTGCTGGCGTCCATTCTGAAGAAGAACCCGCAGTTTGCCAACATCATCGTCGCAGATCGCTCGGGTCAGGTGTGGGCTTCGGCGCTCCCCATGTCGACACCGTTCTCGATAGCCGGCCGCTACAGCTTTCAGCAGGTGGTAAAAACCCGGCACTTTTCCTCGGGGGAATTCAGCATCGGCAAGATCTCGGGCAAGCCGACCATCGGATTCGGCTACCCCATCATCGACGACCGTGGCATCTTCATCGGGGTGATAGCGGCCAACCTGAACTTCGGTTTCCTGAACGACCTTCTGCACCTCTCGGGGCTGCCACCCGGTTCCGCGGTCAGCATGGTCGACCGCAACGGCGTCATCGTGAACCGCAGCCCAGAACCGGAACGCTACGTCGGTACCCGCCTCAGGCAAGACCTGTTCCGGCGGCTGCACGACGGTTCCGAAAAAGGGACCTACATCGACCGCGACATCACCGAGACCAAACGGATCATCTCCTATCGGCAGATGAAGCTCGCCAGCGAGGAGGCCCCGTACCTCTACATCCGCACTACCTTTCCACTGGAAAAGGTCATGGAGAAGGCGCGCCAGGCACTTTTGGTCAACATCGCCATCCTCTCGTCGATGCTGCTGCTGGCGGTTGTGTCGGTGCTGTTCCTGGGCAACGTCTTCTTTGTGAAGCGGATCAATCAGTTGCAGGAGGCGGCGCAGCGCCTGGCGGATGGGGAGCTGGAAACAGGGGTCGCCGGCGTGGTGGCGGGGGGCGAACTGGGGCGGCTGGCGGAGGTGTTCGACGAGATGGCGGGCAAGCTGGCCGCCCGGCGGGACACCCTCATCAAAAGCGAGCGGGAGCTTTTCGAGCTGAACCAGAGCCTCACCAGGCGGGTCGAGGAGGAAACGGAGCGGCGCGTGAGCCACGAGCGCCTGCTGGCGCGCCATGCGCGGCTCATGGCCATGGGGGAGATGATCGGGGCCATCGCCCACCAGTGGCGCCAACCGCTGGCCACGCTGGGGGCCACCGTCCAGAGCATCAGGATGGCCTGGGAGCGCGGCTGCTGCACCGAATCCTTCATCCGTAAAGCCGAGGACGACGCGAAGAAACAGCTCTACTACATGTCGGACACCATCGAGGATTTTCGTAATTTCTTTGCGCCGGACAAGCTGGTGGAGCGTTTCGACGTGAAGGACAAGATAGCGGAGGCCATCACCCTGGTCGCTCCGCAATGTGCGGACGCGGGCATCGAGGTTTGCACCATGGACCGTGCCCCCGGGAGCCGGCTCTGCGTCAGGGGCTACCAAAACGAGTTCAAGCAGTCCCTGGTCAACCTTTTGAGCAACGCCTGCGACGCCATCATGGACAAATCGGCGCAGGACGCGGAGCACGCCGCTCTGGAAACCCGGCGCGGGACCATCACCGTGACAGCCGCCCGTGACAACGACCGGGTCGTCGTCACGGTGCATGACAACGGCTGCGGCATCGATCCCCAGCACGCCGACCAGGTCTTCGACCCGTACTTCACAACCAAGTCCGGGGACAAGGGGACGGGCATCGGGCTCTACATGACCAGACTTATCATCGAGGAAAGCATGGCGGGACGTATCGGGTTTACCAGCGGGCCCGAAGGCACCCTTTTCAGGGTCGAACTGGCCCGGGACAATTCGGAAGCCGAGGTGAATCATGGCTGACAAGGCGATGTTGAAGGTGCTGTACGTTGAGGACGAGCCGGACCTGCGCGATCGGATTCGCATCGTGCTGGAGATGCATTTCGAGACGGTGGTCATAGCCGGTAACGGCAAGGAGGGGTTGGAGCTCTTCCGCGCCGAGCGTCCCGACGTCGTGGTGAGCGACATCCGCATGCCGGTCATGGACGGCCTGGAACTGACCGTCGAGGTGAGAAGGCTCGCGCCGGCGACACCCGTCATCCTCTGCACCGCCTTCACCGAGACCAGCTACCTTTTAAAGGCCATCGAGCTCGGCGTATCGGCCTACGTCCGAAAGCCGCTCGACTGCCAGGAGCTGGTGCACTCCATTTCCGCGGCTGCGCTCCCCATCCTGCAGCGCAACGAACTGGAGCGCTCGCGCGATACGGAGCAGGCATCGCTGGAGCTCCTTTTGGGGACCAGTCCGGCCATCCAGGAGGCGATCCGGCAGGCGCGGCGCATCGCCCAGTCCGACTTTTCCGTCGTCATCCAGGGTGAAACCGGGGTCGGCAAATCGCATCTCGCCTCGATCATCCATGGATTGAGCAGGCGCAGACAGCAGCCGTTCGTGACGGTGACCGTGAGTGCCATCCCTGAGCAGTTGGTGGAAAGCCAGCTCTTCGGACATCTGAAGGGCGCCTTCACCGGGGCGGTCTCCAGCACCCGCGGGCTCTTCGAGGAGGCCGACGGCGGCACGCTCTTTCTGGACGACGTCGACTGCGCCCCCGCCGCGGTCCAGGCGAAGCTCTTGCACGCAGTGGAACGGAAGCAGTTCTACCGGATCGGCGGCGTCCAGCCCACCACGGTCGACACCCGCATTATCGCTGCCAGCAACCGGGACCTGCTGCAGGAGGTGACCAAGGGGAGCTTCAGGGAGGACCTTTATTACCGCTTGGGAGAGACGGTAGTGACTCTGCCGGCGCTTAGGGAGCGAGGCGACGACATCCTGCTTTTGGCCCGCAGGTTCCTGATCGATGCGGCGCGGGAGTTGGACCGGGTCCCTCCGCGGATTGCAGCCGATGCGGCGCTCGTGCTGAACCGTCACCCGTGGCCCGGCAACGTGCGCGAACTGAAGAGCGTCATGAAACGGGTGGCCCTTTTCGCCACCGAGACTATTACCGCCCATGACCTGACGGGCATCCTCAGCGTCGTCAGCCGGCCCGGCACCCAGGAGCCCGCGGCTCGCTCGGTGCAGTCCCTGGAGGACCTGAAGCGCGACGCAGTGAGGCAGGCGCTGGCCGCGACCGGCGGCAAGAAGATGGAGGCCGCGCGCCTGCTCGACGTCGACTACAGCAGCTTCAAGCGCATGCTGGACCGCTACGGAATCACCTGATCGGTAAACGGCGGACCGGC
>Ga0079306_1001662_pt1 | contig 14078 bp, 14 predicted proteins | sample Methanotroph_Enr_FD_79181 | JGI IMG/M metagenome (GOLD analysis project Ga0079306, IMG submission 79181) | Enriched soil microbial communities from Old Woman Creek wetland in Ohio, USA - Methanotroph_Enrichment_5 | ecosystem: Environmental > Terrestrial > Soil > Wetlands | place: USA: Ohio...
CTGGGGCATCCCTTTCCGGTTCGTGGACAGCTCCACGCTGCCCGTGGTCTTCGATGAGCGCACCAGCCGCCTCCCCACCCCCTGGCTCCTCAGGCTGGAGGGGCTGGAGGGCCAGCAGCGGCTGTACCTCAGCCACCTGCTCCGCACCAAGGCCCCCGAGGACCTGCTTCCCCCTCCGCCCGCTGGGGGCCAATGGATCAGCGAGAAGGCCCTGACGACGGTGGACCTTCTGCCCGGCGTGCGCCGGCTCTGCCAGGCGGCACTGCAGACTGTGAGAGAGGGATAGGGCCGGGACTTCGGTCCTCCGGCCCCAGCCAGAACGGGAACGGCGCCTCGAGGGCGCCGTTCCACTGAGAGCTGAATGTTGAGGCCTGAGGACCTTGAGCGACTACATCTGCTCGAACGCATTAAAGAAGTAGCCGACCTCGAACTTCGCGCTCTCGGGCTTGTCGGAGCCGTGGGTGGCGTTGCGGCCGATGCTGGCGCCGAACCGCTTGCGGAGGGTGCCTTCGGCAGCCTTGCCGGGATCAGTGGCGCCCATGAGGTCGCGCCAGCCCAGGATGGCATTCTCGCCTTCGAGGACCATGACGGCCACGGGGCCCTCGGTCATGAAGTCTTCCAGCTCCTGGTAGAAGCCCTTGCCCACGTGCTCGTGGTAGAAACCCTTGCAGATCGCCGGGGTCAGGCGCGTCAGCTTGAGACCCACGACCTTCAGCCCGCCCTGCTCGATGGCAGACAGGATCTCGCCCATGTGACCCGCCTTGACAGCATCGGGCTTGACGATGGCAAAGGTGCGCTCAAGAGCCATGGTTCCTCCAGAATCCAAACAGCCAGTCTGCCCTGGCTGCGTAAATCCCGCAACCATGGATGGTTGGGGACAGCTGGCCGTGGTGGGAATCCTGAATCCGCCGCGCTACAATCAACGGTTTACGCGATCGGACGACTCCATGCTGGACAACCTCCTCAAGAAAATCATCGGCTCCAAGAACGACCGGGAGCTGAAGCGCCTCTGGACCAAGGTCCAGCTGATCAACGTCCTGGAGCCGGAGATCTCCGCCCTCAGCGACGAAGAACTGAAGGCCAAGACCCCCTACCTGAAGGCGAAGCTGGAGGCCGGCGCCTCGCTGGAGGACATCCTGCCCGAGGCCTTCGCGGTGGTGCGGGAGGCCAGCAAGCGGGTGCTCAAGATGCGGCACTTCGACGTCCAGCTGGTGGGCGGCATGGTCCTGCACGAGGGCAAGGTGGCCGAGATGCGCACCGGTGAAGGCAAGACCCTCACCGCCACGCTGCCCCTCTATCTCAACGCCCTGGCGGGGAAGGGCGCCCACCTGGTGACGGTGAACGACTACCTGGCACGGCGCGATGCCGAGTGGATGGGCCGTCTCTACACCTGGCTCGGGCTCACCGTCGGCATCATCCAGCACGGACTGGAGGACCACCAGCGGCGCGAAGCCTACGCCTGCGACATCACCTACGCGACCAACAACGAACTGGGCTTCGACTACCTGCGCGACAACATGAAGTGGGACCTGGCCGACTTCACCCAGCGGGGATTCACCTACGCCATCGTGGACGAAGTGGACAGCATCCTCATCGATGAGGCCCGCACGCCGCTCATCATCGCGGGCAGCAGCGAGGAGGACACCTCCAAGTACTTCCGCATCGATGCGATCGTTCCCAAACTCATTCCAGAGAAGGACTACAAGGTCGACGAGAAGGATCGCCAGGTGGCGCTTACCGACGAGGGCATCCGCAACGCGGAGCAACTCCTCGGTGTGCCGAACCTGTACGACCCCTCCGCCATCGAGACCCTCCACGGCCTCAACCAGGCCCTCCTGGCCCACAACCTCTACAAGCTGGACGTGGACTACATGGTCCGCCCCAAGGAGGACGGCAAGGGCATGGAGGTGGTGATCGTGGACGAGTTCACCGGGCGCCTCATGCCCGGCCGCCGCTGGTCTAACGGACTCCACCAGGCGATCGAGGCCAAGGAAGGGGTGGAGGTCAACGCCGAGAACCAGACCCTGGCCACCGTGACCTTCCAGAACTTCTTCCGGATGTACCAGAAGCTCGCTGGCATGACGGGTACCGCCGAAACCGAGGCGACCGAACTGCACTCCATCTACAAGCTGGATGTGATCATCGTCCCCACCAACCAGCCGATGGTCCGCAAGGACTTCGCCGACACGGTGTACGCGACGCGCGAGGGCAAGAAGAAGGCCATCGTAGAGGAGATCAAGGAGCTGCACGCGAAGGGCCAGCCGATGCTGGTCGGCACCGCCAGCATCGAGAGCAGCGAGATGCTGTCCGAGGCCCTGAAGCAGGCGAAGGTTCCCCACGTGGTGTTGAATGCCAAGCACCACGAGCGGGAGGCCGAGATCGTGGCCCAGGCGGGCCGCAAGGGCGCCGTGACCATCGCCACCAACATGGCCGGCCGCGGCACCGACATCATCCTCGGCGGCAACCCGGAGGGGCTGGCCAAGCTGGAAGCGAAGAAGCGCAAGATCGTCCTGTACGACGAGGAAGGCCGCGAGACACCCGAATTCACCACCCTGGTGGCGGAGATGGCCAAGCAGACCGCGGCCGAGCACGAGGAGGTCGTAGGACTGGGCGGGCTGCACATTCTCGGCACCGAGCGCCACGAGAGCCGCCGCATCGACAACCAGCTCCGCGGTCGTGCCGGCCGCCAGGGCGACCCGGGTTCCAGCCGGTTCTACCTGTCACTGGAAGACGATCTGATGCGCATCTTCGGCGGGGACCGCATCAAGAACCTCATGGGCGCCATGGGCATGAACGATGACGAGCCCATCGAGGCCGGCATGGTCACCCGCGCCATCGAGCGCAGCCAGAAGCGGGTGGAGACCCACAACTTCGAGATCCGGAAGCACCTGCTCGAGTACGACGACGTGATGAACAAGCAGCGCATCTTCTTCTACGGGCTGCGCACCGAGATTCTCAAGGGGAACACGAAGGATTACGTCCTCCAGATCGCGGGGGAGATCGCCGAAGGGCTCAGCAACGACTTCCTCACGGACAAGGGGGAACGCGATCTGCCGGGTTTCCGTGAGCGCGTGGAGCAGCTCTTCGCCATCACCGGGGAGGAGGTCGACGCGGTCGGCCAGCTGCCGCAGACCCAGGCCATGGCGGCCCTGCCGGCCCTGGTACAGCGGGTCTACTCGGAGAAGGATGAGCGCCTGGGCGGGGAAGGCATGCGCAGCTACGAGCGCTGGTCCATCCTGCAGATCATCGACGCCGCCTGGAAGCGGCATCTGCTGGTCATGGACCACCTCAAGGAGGCCATCGGCTTCCGGGGCTACGGCCAGAAGGATCCCCTGGTCGAGTACAAGCGCGAGTCCTACGAGTATTTCGAGCAGATGCGCTTCGGCTACGAGGACGAGATCATCTCGTACCTCTTCCGTGTGGAGCCCCAGCCGTCCTACGTGCCGGACGAGGACTTCTTCCGCGGCCCGGCCGAAGTCTTCGAGCTTGGCCCCGACGAGCAGGGCAATGCCCCCCAGGCCGAGGCCATCCAGCGGGTCATGCGCTTCACGGCCGGCGGGCTGGAAGATTAACCGTCGGCCATCAGCTGCCCGCCATCGGCAAAGGACGGGGCCTCGGGCCCCGTCCTTTTTTTGCTGACGGCAGACAGCCGACAGCTGATAGCTTCTAGATCCATGGAACTCATCATCGTCACTGGGATGTCGGGGGCCGGTCGCCACTCGGTCCTGGGGGCGCTGGAGGACAGCGGCTGCACGGCGCTGGACAATGTTCCGCCCCGCCTCCTGGAACCCCTGATCGAGCTGGAAGCCAAGCTGAGGCCAGGCCGTGTCCGGATCGCGGTGGGCATGGACAGCCGCCAGGAGGACTTCGTCCAGGATTTCGGTCCGCTGCTGGGTCGGCTCCAGGACAGCAGCGTCCCCGTCCAGATCATCTTCGTGGAGGCCGACGACAGCGTGCTGTTGCGCCGGTACTCGGAAACGCGCCGCCCGCACCACCTTGCCCTCCTGGGATCCGCGGAGGAAGGCGTCCGCAAGGAACGGGAAATCCTGGCCCCCATCCGGGCCCAGGCCACCATCATCCTGGACACCAGCCAGCTGAGCCTGTCCGAACTGCGCCAGCGGCTGGCGTCCCTGATGCCGGAGCTTCCCGCACGGGGGACGGCCATCCGCCTCCTGAGCTTCGGCTTCAAGCGGGGGGTCCCCCCGGACGCGGATGTGGTGCTGGATGCCCGCTTCCTTCCGAACCCCTTCTACGTGGAGGCCCTGAAGCCGCTCACTGGGAAGGATTCGGCGGTGAAGGAGTACCTGCTCGAGTATCCCGATTTCCGGGAATTCCTCGACCGGACCGAATCCTGGCTGCGCTGGTCCATCCCCCTGGTCCGCCAGGAGGGCCGGGCCTATCACACTCTGGCCATCGGCTGCACCGGGGGCCAGCACCGTTCGGTGGCCCTGATCGAACTGCTGGCCCACCGGTTGCACGCGGATGTCGAGGCCCTGGTGGTGCGTCACCGGGAACTGGGCGGCTGATCAGGCTTCCCGGAAGACCACGCCCCGCATGGCCAGTTCGGCCCGGATGAAGTCCCAGCCGCCGGGGGTGCGGCCGATGAACTCCGGCGGGCTGACGCCCTTGCGGGTGAAACCGCCGGAGGCCACGAGGCGCACGGCGGCCGTGGCGGTGTAGCCCGTGGTGCGGGCCATGGAGGTGGTCTTCGTCGCGGAGTTGTACCGGTCCAACAGGTTCAGTTCCGTGCGGACGGCCCGACCAGCCTGCATACCCTCCACCACCACGCGCATGATGGTGAAGTCCTCGTCGCCCTCCTGCATGAACCACATGGGGAAGAGCAGGGCGGTGGAGAGGTCCAGGGGACTGACCTCCACGTCCCCCACCCGGATCCGGTCCTTGCGGAAAAAGCCGCTCTCGCGGAGCATCCGCATCTTCTCGATGTGGCCCGGGTAGCGGAGGGTCTTCTCCTTCATGTCGGGCACGTCCGGGAAGGACTGGATGAGGCTGCGCAGGCCGTCGGTGTTGAAGGACTCCAGGGTGCCCAGGCCCGCGAAATCCAGCAGCTCGGGCTCGGATAGGGCGGGCATCGTCACCGTGCGCCCCTCCTTCACGTACCGCGCTGGCCGGGTGTATTCCTCGATAACGTCGATGGGGCTGAAGCCGGCCTTGTACTCGTAGGGCCAGGTGCGCACCACAGGCAGGCCTCCCACCAGGCACTCGAAGCGCGTCACCTGGTCCCAGCGGCGCGCCGCGTCGCCCAGGATGATGTTGCCGCAGCCTGGTGCGATGCCGCAGTCCACCACGGCTGTGAGGTCCTTCGACCGGGCCAGTTCGTCCAGCTGGAAGCAGTCTTCGTCGAAGAAGGAGATGTCCACCAGGGTCTTCCCGGCCTCCAGTACGGCCTTCGCCGTGGCGAAGCCCATGAACCCGGGGACGGCGCCCACCACCAGGTCGGCGTCGGTCACGGCGGCCTGGACGCCCGCTGGCGTGCCGAGGTCTGCCTTCCGGACGGCCAGCCCGGTCGCGGCCATGCGGGACAGGGCCGTCTCCGAACGGTCCGCCACCGTGACCTTGAAATCCGGGGCCAGGTCCCTGGCCATGGCGCTGCCGACGCGGCCGGCGCCCAGAACGACGATGTGCTGCATGGGAGACTCCAGGATCAGGCAGGGACGGCCCGAGGCCGAACCCAGAGGTAGACGGGCCAGCCCGCAGCCACCAGGGCGAGTCCGGGCCAGGAGTAGCTGGGGCGGTAAAGGAAGAGGGCTCCCACGATGGCGATGGCGCCCAGGAGGTAGAGGGCCGGCACGAACGGGTAGCCCCAAACGCGTACCGGTCGGGGCAGGTCGGGCTCCCGCCAGCGCAGGAGGAAGACGCCGCCCACGGTGAACACGTAGAAGAGGATCGTCGGCAGCATGACGAAGTCGAGGAGCTGGCCGTAGGTGCCCGTGAGGGTCAGGGCGCAGGTCCACAGGGCCTGGATCCAGAGCCCGAAGCCGGGGACGCCATGGACGTTGAGCTCCGCGGCCTGGGGGTAGAAGAGGCCATCCTCGGCCATGCGCTGGTAGACGCGTGCCCCGGAGAGGATCAGGCCGTTCAGGCAGCCGAACATGGACACGAGGATGGACCCGGCCATGATGAGTCCGCCGCCAGAGCCCAGCAGGGCCTCCAGGGCGGCGCTGCCCACCCGGTCCTGGGGAGCGTTGGCGATGCCGGCGGGGCCCAGCACGCGCAGGTAGGCGCCGTTGGCGAGGATGTAGAGGCCGCAGACCGTCGTGGTGCCGATGAGCAGGGAGAGGGGGATGGTCCGCTCCGGGTGTTTCACCTCGCCCGCGATGAAGGTGACGGAGTTCCAGGCGTCCGCCGAGAACATGCTGCCCGTCTGGACCACCAGAAGGGCTGTCAGGAAAGGGAGGACGGGGTCGTGGGTGGCGGGCACGTAGGGGCCCGCGGCGGGCGCAGCGGCGGGGTGCAGCCAGAGGCCCAGGATCACGAGGGCGGCCAGTCCCCCGATCTTGGCCACGGTGAAGAGATCCTGGATGCGGGCTCCCAGCTTCACGCCATAGAGGTTCACGGCGCTGAGGAGGGCCACCACGGCGATGGCCGAAACCCGCGCTGGCGTGAGGCCCAGGTGGTACGGGCCCACGGCAATGGCCTGGGTCAGGTGCAGGACGGGCAGGTCCAGGTGGGGGCCGATCCAGACCGCGTCGCTTACGGCAGGGAAGAAGCTGCCGAGGTATTTGCCGAACCCCACGGCCACTGCCGCGATGGTGCCGCATTCAATGACCACGAAGAAGGTCCAGCCGTACAGGAAGCCCGTCCCGGGACCGTAGATCTCGCGCAGGTAGGTGTACTGGCCGCCGGCCTGGGGAAACAGGCCCGCCAGCTCGCCGTAGCTGAGGGCGGCAAACAGCGTCAGGACCGCCGTCAGCCCCCAGGCGGCGAGGAGGAAGCCCCCCGAGTGCCCCGTGCGCACCATGTCCGCCGCAACGATGAAGACGCCACTGCCGATCATGGAGCCGGCGATGAGCATGGTGCTGGAGAAGACGCCGAGGTGGCGACGGTAGCCCGTACTCATGCCGTCTCCCGGGTGTGGCGCCGGCGGGGATGGGTCGAGCCCGCCTCGTGTATCGCCGAAGGCGATGCCGAGAGGACGCCACTGCCGATCATGGAGCCGGCGATGAGCATGGTGGCCGAAAACAGACCCAGGTGGCGGCGGTAGCCGGGCGCGTTCATGGTTCCTCGGAAGTGTGGATCAAACCTATCACGGCACGCGGCTGTCACGGCATGCTGGAGGGATGGCGCGGTCTCACGTCTCCCTCCGGTTCCTGGCGGTCACGGCCGTCCTGGCCCTGGCTCCCGCGGCAGGCGCCTGGTGGGCCTGGAAGGGGCGGGGGCCCCTCCAGCAGCCGGCCACCGTGCTGGTCCGGCGAGGGACCAGCATCAACCAGCTGGCGGACCAGATGGAGCGGGACGGCGTCATCCGCTCCGCTTCGCTGTTCAAGCTCTGGGCCCGGGCCCGGAAGCTCCAGCTCATTCGGGGGGAGTACACCATCAGTTCCCGGGCCAGCCTGTCGGATGTGGCCGGCAAGCTCCGCCGGGGGGAGATCCACTACACGAACGTCGCCATCCCCGATGGCATCCAGGCCTGGTCCCTCCAGAAGCGCCTCAAGGATTTCATCCCCGAAGACGTGTTCTGGAAGCTGTGGCACAGCCCCCGTCTGGCCCGGTCGGCCGGGTTCCCCGAGGCGGAGGACCTGGAGGGGCTGGTGGCCCCGGCCACCTACCGCCTGCACCACGCCATGGAACCGGAAGAGGTCATGCTCATGCTGGTGGAGGCCTTCAGGAACCAGGTGAAGTCCCGGCTCGACGGTGGCGTGCTGCCCCCCTACCAGACCCTTATCCTGGCCAGCCTGGTGGAGAAGGAGACGAAGCTGGCCGAGGAGCAGCCGAAGGTGGCCGGCGTCTACTACAAGCGGCTGCGGATGGGCATGCGCCTCCAGTGCGATCCTACCAGCCTCTACGCCCGCTGGCTGAGCGGTGACCTGCGCTTCACGGCGCCTGCGCCCGAGGACATCCATCGGCCAAGCCGCTTCAACACATACACGGTGGCGGGCCTGCCGCCCACGCCCATCGCCATCCCCGGTCCCTCGGCCATCGAGGCCGCGAGGGAACCGGTGGTGGGGAAGGACCTCTACTTCGTGGCCACCGGCCTGGGGGGTCATGCCTTTGCGCCCTCCCTCTCCCTGCACAATCGGAACGTCAACGCCTACCGCAAGGAACTGGCCCGGCAGCGGCGGTCGGCCCGTGGCTAGGCTGCGGCTGGATCTGCTGCTGGTGCAGCGGGGGTTCTGCGAGAGCCGCGCCCAGGCCCAGGCCCGCATCCTGGCGGGGGATGCCCTGGTGGACGGCCACCCCGTCACCAAAGCCGGCACAGCCGTGGACGAGGGGGCCGACCTCCGCCTCCGGGGCGGGGCGCCCCCCTTCGTCAGCCGGGGCGGGCTCAAGCTGGCCGGAGCCCTGGACCGGTGGGACCTTCGGCCCGAGGGCCTCGTCTGCTTCGACGCCGGGGCCAGTACCGGCGGCTTCACGGACTGCCTGCTGCAGCGGGGCGCAGCCAAGGTCTATGCCGTGGATGTGGGCACCAATCAGCTCCACTGGAAGCTGCGCTCCGATCCGCGGGTGGTGTCCATGGAGCAGATGAACCTGCGGACCTGGGATCCAGCGAGCATCCCCGAGCGCTGTGCCCTCCTGGTGGCGGACCTGAGCTTCATCTCCCTGCGCCTGGCCATCCCCCCCGTGCTGCCCAGCCTGGCGGAACGCGCCCAGGCAGTCCTCCTGGTGAAGCCCCAGTTCGAGGCGGGCCGGGACGACGTGGGCGCCGGCGGCATCGTCCGCGACCCGGCCGTCCACCGGCGCGTGCTGGAGGAGGTATGGGCCTTCTTCGCCGCCACGCCCCTGCGCCCCCTGGCCCTGGCCGAGAGCCCCATCAAGGGGGGCGAGGGGAACACTGAATTCCTGATGCTGCTCGGCCTGGAGGCAGAGCCGGGCGATCTGCCCCGGGAACTGGTGGCCCTGGGATTGACCTGAATCTTCAGATGGCGGGGTCCATCCAGGGCAGCACCGCACTGGGACGGCCAGGCACGTTTCCGACCCGCACCGCCACCACGACGATCCAGCCGGCGGGGCGCTGGAGGGACCGCAGGTCCAGGGCCAGGGTGTCGCCCGGGCCCGGAAGGTCCGGCCGCCGTCGCTCGAGCACCACCTCGCCGCGGGCGAAGACCTCCTCCGGCGTGGGCCGGGTGAGCCCCAGAGGGAGGTAGAGCACCCGGATCTGCTCCACCCCCACCAGGGGCAGGCCTTGGATATCGGCGGTGGGCAGCGTCACCGACACGACCCGCAGGGAGGCCATCTGGACCTCCGCCGCCTGCGCCGCCGCCCGGGGGCGGGGGATGGGGTCGCCTTTCCGCCCGCAGTGGACTGTCAGGACGGCAAAGATGATGGCGAGCAGGGGGTTTGCTAGGCTGGAGGATCGCATCGCCCTCCATCATGCCCGATCCCGTGGAACGAGGATGAACCCATGCCAGAGACCAAAGTGCTGATTGCGAACCGGGGCGAGATCGCGTGCCGCGTCATCCGGACCTGCCGCGAGATGCGAGGTCCCCTCCGCGAGCCGGCGAAGCGGGGAGCGGGAGCGGAGCGATCGGGGACCGGCATCGCGCCAATGGCGTGACCGGGAAGTTGGCCCAGGCAGACTTGAACGAAGGATGGTGATATGGCCGTAACCAAAGTGCTGATTGCGAACCGGGGCGAGATTGCGTGCCGCGTCATCCGGACCTGCCGGGAGATGGGAATCCGCACGGTGGCGGTGTTCTCCGAGGCGGACCGGGCCGCACTGCACGTGCGGATGGCGGACGAGGCCTACTGCATCGGCCCCGCCCCGGCCCGGGAGAGCTACCTGGTGGTGGAGAAGCTCCTGGACGTCTGCCGGCGCAGCGGCGCCGACGCCGTGCATCCGGGCTACGGATTCCTCTCCGAGAACGCCGAGGCGGCGCGTGCCTTCGAGGCGGCGGGCGTGACCTTCATCGGCCCCCGGCCCGAATCCATCGTCAGCATGGGTTCCAAGACCGCGGCTCGAGAGGTGGCCATCGCGGCGGGCTGTCCCGTGGTGCCGGGCATCCAGGAGACCATGAGCGATGCGGACCTGCTGGTGGCAGCCACGAAGATCGGCTTCCCCGTGATGCTGAAGGCGGCCATGGGTGGCGGCGGGAAGGGCATGCGCCTGGTCCACAAGCCCGAGGAGTTCGCCTCCTCCCTGGCCCGGGCCCGCGGCGAGGCCCTGTCCTCTTTCGGCGATGACAGCGTGTACGTGGAGAAGGCCATCGTCCAGCCCCGCCACATCGAGATCCAGATCTTCTCGGACGCCCACGGCAACCACGTCTACCTGCACGAGCGCGAGTGTTCGGTCCAGCGCCGGCACCAGAAGGTCATCGAGGAGGCCCCCAGTCCGCATGTGACGCCTGAGATGCGCAAGGCCATGGGCGAGGCCGCCCTCAAGGTGGCCCGGGCCGTGAACTACCGCGGCGCCGGCACCATCGAATTTCTGGCGGACGCGGACCGCAACTTCTACTTCCTGGAGATGAACACCCGCCTGCAGGTGGAACATCCGGTCACGGAGTGGATCACGGGCCTGGACCTGGTGAAGTGGCAGATCCTGGTGGCTCGTGGCGAGACGCTGCCCCTCGCCCAGGAGCAGATTCCCCTGCATGGCTGGGCCATGGAGTGCCGGATCTATGCCGAGGATCCGGACAAGAACTTCATGCCCAGCCCGGGCCGGATCACTTTCCTGAAGGCCCCCAGCGGGCGGAACGTGCGCGACGACAGCGGCGTCTACGAGGGCGCCGAGGTGCCCATGTTCTACGACCCCATGATCAGCAAGCTGAGCACCTGGGGGCCCACCCGCATCGAGGCCATCGATCGCATGCGGGCCGCCCTCGGCGAGTACCGCATCGGCGGCATCCGGCACAACATCGCCTTCCACGAGGTGCTCATGGAGCACGAGCCCTTCCGCAAGGGTGACCTCCACACGGGGATGCTGGACAAGCCCTTCTGGAAGAAGAAGGGGCCCGGCCCCGACCTTCGCTTTGCCGTGGCCGCAGCCCTGCTCCACGAACTGGAGACCGAGGAGCGCCGGGCGGCTCAGCCCACCGGTTCCGGGGATGGGAAGCCGGACGCCTGGAAGCACTGGGGCCGGTTCAACCGGCTCTAGGGATGAGATCCGAATGATCACTCAGCAGGAACGAGGCCTGGTATGAAACGAACCCTCACCTTCGGCAAGGAACAGCGCGACGTGGAGTTCATCCGCCAGGACGGGGCGATGACCCTGTTGTGGGAGGGCGAAGCCCATCCCATCGACATCCGGGAGGTGGAGCCGGGCTGCTACTCGATTCTCATGGATGGGCGTTCCGTGGAGGTTCTCCTGGATCCGGCCAAGTCCCCTGATCCCGACGCCCACGCCTTCCGGGTGATGGTCTACGACGGCATCTACGAGTTCGCCCTGGCGGACCCCCGCCGGGCGCTCCTGGCCGGCGGCGGAGTCGGGGCCGGAGCTGGCGGCACCCTGACCTCCCCCATGCCGGGCAAGGTGGTCAAGATCCTCGTGGCCACGGGCGAAGCCGTGCAGGAAGGCCAGACCCTCCTCATCCTCGAGGCCATGAAGATGCAGAACGAGTACAAGAGCCCCTCCGCGGGGACCGTGGCCAAGCTGTACGTCCAGGAGGGCAGCACGGTGGAGACGGCCTCGCCCATGGTGGAGCTCACGGCCCAGGACGCCGGCTAGCGGGAGGTCTCGCGTATCCGCATTGTGGATACCGAGAGAACGAGGCCAGGGTGATGCGGGATCTGCAGAATTAAGGTCTCGCGTGTCCGCGCAGCGGATACCGAGAAGATGCAGAACGAGTACAAGAGCCCTTCCGCGGGGACCGTGGCCAAGCTGTACGTCCAGGAGGGCAGCACGGTGGAGACGGCTTCGCCCATGGTGGAGCTCACGGCTCCGGACGTGGGCTAGGAAAAGTTATTTCGCTGCCGCCCGCCGAAGCTGAAAGGCACGACTGACGCGTAGAACCGGGTTCAAGGGGCGTGGATTTTCCATGAACCCTTGTGGTGCGATGGTTGAAAACCGGTTTGAAGAAGTGGGATGCTGGAATTCTCATCACCACCCCTTCGGAGGCGTTATGAAACGCACCTTCTTCATCCTGCTTGCCGGGTCGGCACTGGCCCTGCAGGCCCAGCAGGGCCAGGCCTGGGTGGCTGGCCACGTGGGCCAGACGATGTTCGACAAGGACAAGAACTTCGGATCCCCTTCCATCGATCTGAAGGACGAACTCCACTACGGCATCGGCTTCGGCCATTGGTACACCGACCGCTGGGGGGTCGACCTGCGTGCCCTGCGCAATGACCTGAAGGCCGACAAGATTCCGGGCGCCCCCACGGGGAACGAGACCCACCTGCTGCTCTCGGGCCTCTTCAACTTCCGTCCCGGCGCCGAGAACTGGTACCCGTACCTGGCCGCCGGCCTGGGCGGGACGAACGTCGACAAGGACTACTCCCCCAGCGGCAAGGCGACCACCCGCTTCAACTACCACGGCGGCCTGGGCCTCATGGGCAGGCCCGCGGAGAACTTCCTGCTGGATCTGAACGCCAAGGCCGTGAGCGTGGAGCTGCCCAAGTCCCGCATGGAGTACCTGTTCACCCTGGGGCTGGGCTACACCTGGGGCGGCGGGCACAAAGCCGCGCCCGCCCCGCCGCCGCCCCCTCCGCCGCCGGCTCCCGAGCCCAAGGCCGAGCCTGTGGCGCCTCCTCCCCCGCCGCCGCCGCCTCCGCCCCCGCCGCCCGCGAAGATCGTCCTCGATGAGGCCATGCTGCACTTCGCCAACGGCAAGGCCGACCTGGATGCCGCCGGCACGACCGCCATCCAGAAGGTGGCCGAGAGCCTCAAGGCCTACCAGGGTGAGTACAACCTGGTGGTCACCGGCTACACCTCTTCCGTGGGCGGCAAGGCCTTCAACAAGGCTCTGAGCAAGCGCCGGGCCGATGCCGTGGCCAAGGTGCTGGAAGAGGCGGGTATTCCCAAGGATCGCGTCTCCACCGTGGGCGCCGGCCCCGAGAACCCCGTGGCCGACAACAAGACCCGGGAAGGCCAGGCCAGGAACCGCCGCGTGGAGATCGACGTGAAGGTGAAGGACGCCAACACCGAGGTCCGCAAGAACATGACGGATGTGGTGGACACGAAGGCCCCCGAAAAGAAGTAGGAAAACCGGACCATGATCGGGTGGGGGGTCTCCGGGCCTCCTGCCCCCTTTCCAGGAGCGCCCGTGTCCCTGAAAGACGAATTCAAGGCCTTCATCATGAAGGGCAACGTCATCGACCTGGCCGTGGCCGTGGTCGTGGGCGGCGCCTTCGGCAAGATCGTCACCGCCTTCGTGGACGGCGTCGTGATGCCCCTGGTGACCCTCGTGCTTCCCGCCAACATCAAGTGGGAGGAATGGGTCCTCGGGAAGTTCCGCATCGGGGCCGTGCTCGGGGCCACGGTGAACTTCCTCATCATCTCCCTGGTCATCTTCCTGGTGCTGGTGAAGCTTCTCCAGAAGGTCTCCCGGAAGAAGGAGGAGGCCCCGGTCGCCCCCACCACCAGGGAATGCCCTGCCTGCCTGGAGCAGGTGCCCCTCAAGGCCACCCGCTGCAAGCACTGCACGAGCCAGCTGACCTGAACGGGGGGGACCGCCCGGTCGGCGCGTCCACCCCGGTTGCACCGGTTGGAAGGGCCCGTTCGCGGGCCCTTTCCCTTGTGGGATCAACCCTTTCCGTGCTGAACTGGTCGTTCAACCTCAGGGGCGCTCGGGTGCGCCCCCCCGACGCACGAGGGCGCCGATGAGCGATCAGGCCCAGGCAAGCACGCCAACTCCGAATGGCAGGAATCAGGGCGAACCTGCCCCGGAATCGCCGAAGGCGATTGCCGGGAAGAAATACCCCGTCTTCCTGCCGAAGACCGAGTTCCCCATGAAGGCGGACCTGCCCCA
>Ga0079306_1001664_pt1 | contig 14072 bp, 14 predicted proteins | sample Methanotroph_Enr_FD_79181 | JGI IMG/M metagenome (GOLD analysis project Ga0079306, IMG submission 79181) | Enriched soil microbial communities from Old Woman Creek wetland in Ohio, USA - Methanotroph_Enrichment_5 | ecosystem: Environmental > Terrestrial > Soil > Wetlands | place: USA: Ohio...
ATTCATAATTGCTCGCGCAACTACAACAAATAGAGACCAGTGCCCCCAACGGGATTCGAACCCGTGTTACCGCCGTGAAAGGGCGATGTCCTAGGCCCCTAGACGATGGGGACGTTTGAGGCTTGCAAATCGTACCTTTATTGCTCCGCTCAGCAAAACCGCCCCATCAGACGAGGACTAATAGGGCGGTTTCATGAGGATTTGACTAAAGAAGAGCCCATTGAACTGTAATGGAGACCGTCACATCCTGAAGTCCTAGATCTATCTGCGTTCCTCCCGTTGAATCCTTGGTTGCAGCCATTATTGGCGGGTATGGGACGGGAGATGAATTTTCGACGAGATAATTCACCTTGCCCAGTTTTATCCCGAGTAGCAATGCGTAGGAGGACGCTTTCGCCTTTGCGTTCTTCACTGCTGCGGTTCGCGCGCTGACAATCGCCTTGCCGGGGTCTAAGACGAATGGCGTGACGCCATTCAGTTGAAGATTGTCTCCGCCGGCCGTCACAATTGCATCAACCACGACGCCAGCCGTCCCGGCATTACGAATAATCACCACAAAACTTTGTGTCGCACGATATCCAACTAGCACTTGGCCCTTGTCCTGTGTGTAGTTGTATTCGGGATAAATGGTCACGCTTTGAGTTGCAATGTCTTTGGCAGCGACCCCATTAGCAAGAAAGGCCGCCCGTACTGTCGCAGCCGATGTGGCTACTGCGGCCGCCGCCTCTTTGCTGGTTGCACTGACCGTCGAAACGGCAGCATTGACTCTTACGGCATCAGGTGTCACCTTCACAGTGCCATCGGCAGAAATGGTGATATAGCGGTTAGGAGATGCAGCCTCACTAGGTGGGGCGAATAAAAGACCCCCTAATAGTGATGCTGCAATCGCAAGGAATCCGATTCGTTTGTCAATATGAAGTCTCATACTTCAATTCTCGTTGCAGCAATGCGAAAAAGCGAGGGATTTGCCTGAGTATTCTCCAAGAACTCACGCATAAATGAGTGGAAGTACTTGATAAGGTGGGTTTATGGCTCATGTTGCAGTTACCGGCGGTGCTGGATTTATAGGCTCAAATCTTGTGTCGGAATTGGCGAGTCGAGGGCATTCGATCACCATTGTCGATGATCTCTCAACGGGAATGCTCTCTAATGTTGATACGGACACATGCGATTTTCACCACATTTCATTAGTTGACGCAGAAGCGCTTAAAAAGGCGGTTAGAAAAGCTGATGTGATTTTTCACCTCGGAGCACGCGGATCGGTGCCACGCTCATTGAAAAACCCAGTTGCTACTCACGATGTCAACGCAACTGGCACGCTCAATGTACTGGAGGCCGCGCGCGAAAATGGTGCGCACGTCTTCTTTAGTTCATCCTCGTCGGTATATGGGCGAAATGGTGCCCTTCCAAAAGATGAGTCGATGTGGCTGGGACCGATGACACCATATGCAGCCAGTAAATTGGCAGCGGAAGCCTACGTGCAAGCATATGGATCTGCATATCAAGTGCCGGTGACTCTTTTGAGATTCTTCAATGTTTTCGGACCCAGACAGAGACCAGACCATGAATATGCAGCGGTTTTACCAAAGTGGATTTGGAAGGCGATGCATAACGAGCCCATCGAAGTTTTCGGCGATGGATCGCAGACTCGCGATTTTACGTATGTGAAAACGGTGCTGGATATTTGTTTAGACGGAATGAATCGAAAAGTCACGCATGATGGCGCGATAAATTTGGCTTACGGCAATCGGATTTCTTTGAACACCACAATTGATATGCTCAAGAAACATTTTCCAGAACTTCAAGTTAAATATGTGGCGACGCGCGCAGGTGATGTAAAGGACTCACAGAACTCTCCTGCCTTGCTCAAGGAGCTGTTTCCCAGCGTGGTTCCGACGGATTTCGAGCTAGCGCTTTCCGAGACCGTAAAGTGGTTAAAAGAGTTTGGAGAGACTGTCGCCCACGGACCTACGGTTTCTGACTGAAACACGATGTGCGGAATCGCGGGAGGCGTTGGGGCGTCAGCGCCAAATAAGAGAGAGCTGACTCGAGTTTTAGACTCGATTGATCATCGAGGACCAGATGAACGCGGCATGTATGTGGACGATGGGATAGCGCTAGGAATCTGCCGTCTGGCAATCATTGACGTTGGAACAGGGCAGCAACCCGTTTCCGATGAAGCAAAATTCATACACCTTGTTTTCAACGGCGAGATCTACAACTTCCTCGAGTTGCGCAAATTGCTGATTTCCAAGGGTCACAGGTTTCGATCTAAGGGCGACTCGGAAGTATTAGTTCATCTTTATCAGGAATTCGGACTTGATTTCGTTCAGAAGATAAGCGGAATGTTTTCCATCGCGATATGGGACACCAGGGACCAATCCCTAGTTTTGATCCGAGACAGGATGGGCAAAAAGCCTCTCTGGTATGCGAGGACCAACGATGGCTCGCTGTTCTTTGCTTCCGAGACGAAAGCCCTGAAGACCGCAGGTGTGGCTTGTACTTTGCGTCCCGCCGCTATTTCAGAGGTAATGACTTTTGGTTATGTAAATGCTCCTTTCTCGGCGTTTAAGGAGATCCAACAACTTCCTCCGGCAACGGTGGGAGTATGGCGAGATGGAATTTGGACAACTTCTAAGTACTGGTCACCGAGTTTCTTCGACGAGAAAAAGATTTCGTATCCAGATGCTCTTGAACAAACAAAGGTTCTGATTAAGGCTGCTGTCGAACGTCGTTTGATTTCGGAGCGACCCCTCGGTTCTTTTCTCAGCGGAGGTTATGACTCGACGGTGGTCACCGCGTATATGACGCAACTCAACCCTGGCAAGGTTAAGACATTTTCGATTGGCTTTGACGATCCCCGGTATGACGAATCCCCTCATGCACGAGCAATCTCAAAATACCTTGGCACCGAACATGTAGAAGAGAAACTATCGCCCGACCCCGCTCTCTTACTGCAGGAAATTTCGGCCACTCTCGATCAGCCATTTGCTGATTCATCGATTATTCCGACTTTCATGTTGGCGAGATTTGCGCGTAGGGAAGTGGTTGTCGCTCTTGGAGGAGATGGAGGTGACGAAGTTTTCGGTGGCTATGATCGATATTTGGCCGTACCCACGATGCAAAATCTCAACCTGGCTGTTAGGGCACTTTCGCCAATCGCGAGAAGAGTCTCGAAGTCGGGGAAAGTGTCCAATCGCAAGATAAGGCGCGTTCTCTCTCAAATGAACTCGCATCCAACTTTGGCAGCTAGATATCGGGCAGCAATGTCACTTGGAACAGATGTGGAACTGGAGAATCTGCTTACGTCGGATTTCACATCGAATTCGTCGATTGAGACATTCGAGGGCGCGTTTACACGTCCTGGCACGAAGGATGACCTCTCGAAGATGCTTCGTTCGGACTTTGAAAGATACCTACCGGGCGACCTGCTTGTGAAGGCAGACATGGCGACCATGGCGAACAGCCTTGAATTGCGCTCTCCGTTGCTAGATCACGAGTTGGTCGAGTGGGCCACGAGACTGCCTTCAGACTTCAAAATCAAGGGCCGGCAGACCAAGTTCATACTCAAGGAGGTGGCCCGCTCCCTTGTGCCGAAAGAGTTGGTGGATAGGCCAAAAATGGGGTTTGCCATACCTCGTGCGGATTGGCTTCGCACGGGTCTGCGCGAAATGACTCACGACCTCTTAACTGATTCCACCGCCAGAAACCGTGGATGGTTCACGATTCAAGAGGTTGAACGAACACTTGCCGATCACATGTCGGGGGTGGATCGTGACTCAGTCTTGTGGCCGATGGTTATGCTCGAACTCTGGGCTAGGAACTGGCTCGATCGTTAAGCAATTCTTCGTAAAGTTTCTGATGGTCCTTCACAAGCCTCTCCACGCCATATCTCTGAATTGTGTACTCATGCGCTCTGCTGCCCATCTTCTCCCTCAAGGACTCGGATGAAATAAGTTTCATCACGGATTCGGCAAGTGAGATTGCAGAGAGATCGGTCAAGAACCCGGTTTCTCCGTCAAGAACTATCTCATTGATGGAACCCACATTTGTAGCAACGATCGGCAGATGGGCCATTCCTGCTTGAATCAGGCTCAATGGCGTGCCTTCGTTATCGCTGGTGAGCAGGACGAGATCAGAGGCCGCCAAGACGGTTTCGATATCCTCCCGCCAGCCGAGGAAGGTGATAGGAAGATTCTCCTTTGCACTTCTTTCTTTGCAGTAATCCAACAAGTCTCCTGCTCCCGCGACTAGGAAGTGAAGATTCGAACCTTGACGTTGAAGCTCGGCCACGACATCAAGGAAGCGATCTGGCCTCTTAATTTTCGTTATTCGGCCGATAAATGAGCCATACCTCAGGGACGGATCCAATCCGAGCATCGTGCAGGCGTTGTCGCGTGCAGGTAGGTCGGGTAGGTGGAGCCCAGGGGGCATGACCGCGAATTTCTCTCTTCGTCCGATACCGACGGCAAGGAGATCCTCCATCACCTTTTTCCCAACGGCCAACAATCGAGTGGTGAAAAGCCCAAGTATCTTCTCAATTAAGATCACAAGAAAAGTTTTGAATTTTCCGAAATAACCATGCAGCAAATGGCCATGGTAGGTGTGGACTCGAATCGACCTGCGTCCCGAAACCAATGATGCTATTCGCCCGATCACCCCCGCTTTGGCCGTATGCGTGTGAATAATGTGTGGGCGAAACGATCGGATTTCCTTTACCACTTGGATAAAGGCCATTAGGTCGGCCCGTGGCGAGATTGATCTGCCAAGGCCGCCAATTCGAGTTGCGGTGACGTCAGTTGCGGCAGTATCCAAGTAGTCGGATTCGTCGGCCGCGCAATAACCCGTTACCAGTTTTTGATCAAATCGAGTCGAGTCAAACCCTCGCATCAATCCAGAAACCTGTACGGCAGGACCACCAACATTCATGCGGGCTATGATTCTCATAACGCGAATGCGTTCATTGGTTTCAGCCATAGGAGTATCTTGTCTCAAAATGGTCGGAGAATTAGCGCAATGGGGCCGCTTACATGAACGCGCCTGCGAGTTCCCAATTCCTGTCGAACTGCACTGTTGATGCCCTCGACCAAGCGGCATTAGCGCTACAGAAAGGTTCGTTGATCGCGTTCCCGACCGAGACCGTGTATGGCCTTGGGGCAGATGCAACAAACGCTGGATCGGTTGCGCGAATATATGAGGTGAAAGGGCGGCCGGCAGATCATCCACTGATCGTTCACATCGCGGGGCTGGACAGCCTCGAAAGTTGGACGAGTGATTTTCCGCGGTATGCCATTTCCTTGGCGCGTGATTTCTGGCCTGGTCCGATGACATTGGTCCTTCCTCGAAGTGAGATCGCAAAAGACTTCATTACTGGTGGGCAGGACACTGTCGGCCTTCGCGTCCCGGCACATCCTCTGGCACTTGGATTGCTGCATGCGTTCAAGAAGATCGGTGGGCTCGGGATAGCGGCACCGAGCGCAAATAGATTCGGTCAGGTCTCACCGACGACTGCTCAAGCAGTGGAGGAGGAAATTGGTGAGTATTTGTCACCAATTGATTTCATTTTGGATGGTGGTCCCGCACTTGTTGGGGTCGAATCAACAATCATCGACTGCACAGGAGAGTTTCCGCGAATCTTGAGGCACGGTGCGATTACAAAGGAGATGATCGAGGAGAGCACGGGACTTGAAGTTATCGAAGACGGTGAAACTGATATACGTGTATCGGGATCATTGGAGAAGCACTATTCACCGAAGGCGGAAATAATTCTTGATGCGATTGCAGAATCTGGTGAAGGCTTTATCGCACTGTCATCGATACCGACTCCCAAAGGGTCAATCAGGCTGGCCTCTCCCTCTAACACTGACGAGTATGCACGGATCCTCTATGCCGCGCTGAGATCAGCCGATGCCCAAGGAATAAGGAGAATCGCAGTCATCCCGCCTGATGGAGAGGGCTTGGCAGTTGCGATTCGAGACCGTTTGATGCGGGCTTCGCGCGGACGGTAGACCAGATAAAACAGGCTAAGATTTCCCCGTCGCGTTTGGTCTTGGTCAGTGCGGCGAGGGCCTCTAGCTCAGTCGGTAGAGCAACGGACTTTTAATCCGTGGGTCGTCGGTTCGATCCCGACGGGGCCCACCCAGAACAAACGCCTTATTTCAGGCCTTGCGTGATAACCATGAAGATCGCAACGATCACCACCAAGATTGAAAACGCTCTTGCTAAGTCCTTGGCTGGCAACTTGGCGGCAAGTGGTGTCGTTACAAACGAAGCTATGACGGCAGCGGCCGTGAAGACCAAGATGCTGCTCCATGGCACAAGGTGCCAGTACTGATGTCGAAGAAGGAACGCGATTACTGAATTCAAACTGATTGCCACCAGAGACGTGCCTGCGGCCAATTTCACCTTGATTCCAAGGATCAACACGAGGGCTGGAACGATGAGAAAGCCTCCACCGATTCCGAATAGCCCGGTAAGAATTCCAATGCCAGATGCAGTGAGTATCACAAGAGGCCAAGAAGCGGCAGTGATTTCCTTGTCGTGCACCCTATTTCGCGACATGCCGATCGCGGCAGCAAACATCAGCAGAGCGAACAGGATGATCAGCATTCGATCGGGGAAGAGAGGGACAAGGCGAGTCCCTAGAAGTGTTCCGAGGAAACCAAGAAGGCTAAAAACTACGCCGGTCTTGATATCGATGTTTCTCGACTTCACTCGCCGTGCTGCTCCTGAGAATGCAGCTGCGCCGACGATGACAATGGATGAGGTCGTTGCTGCCGTTGCAGACAATCCCATGACGGCGACTAAGCCGGGTACAGCCAGAATCGCGCCCCCTGCACCGACAACGCCAAGGACTGTGCCAATGGCAATGCCAAGTAGCAGGCCTTCAAGTATCAACATCTATGCAACTCGTGGATTTCCAATATCTGAAACCATAGGTAGACCGGCTGCATGCCATGCTTGCATCCCGCCAACCATGTTGAAGATATCTGACCTAGTCGTAGCCAATGCTTGGCATACTCGACCAGATCTATTTCCCGATCGACACATGAAAATCAATGGCTTGTCTGACGGCAGGGTAGCGCCGTTGAAATTGGATAGCGGATTCCATATCACAGCTGCAGCATGGCCAGCGATCCATTCGTCAGATTCTCTTACGTCGATGCCGTAGGCATCTCCGCGCGAGATTTTTGCAAAGGCGTCCTGTGGTGAAATGTTTTCAGTCATTTATGCACTCGCTTTCACATCTGAAGGTGCGACCGGACCCGCATCTGCATGACCTGAGATTTTGGTCAGACCGGCGACCTTGAGGCATTGATCGTAGGCTTCGTTGATGAGTACCGGCTTGTAACCGGCACTCTCCAAGATTCCCATTGATGCTGCCGCGCGATACGCCCCTGCGCAGTGAACCCAGAGTTCTTTGTCATGCGGCAATTCCGAGAGTCGAGATTTCAACTCGTGCAAGGGGATGTGCGTGGTTCCTTGGATGTGAGAAGCCTGACGCTCGCTGGATCGACGTACATCTAGCACAACGATATTTCTGTCTTCTAGCGCAGCCGGGACGTCCTCAAATGTGACTGTCTTATTGGTGGCTAGTTCCGGCAGAGTTGCGATAGCGCCAACAAAAGCGCCATCGGGGCGGTCTATACCTATGCGCACAAGTTCTCGTTGCGCGTAAGCAATATCGTCTTTTCGGTCGGAAAGAAGTACCAGTTTCTCGTCGTAAGGAAAGAGCCAACCGAAGTACGTGGCAAAAGAACCATCAATCCCAAATGACAAAGAACCGGGGAAATGTCCCTTGGCGTACATGCTCCTTGGGCGAAGGTCGACGGCCCATGCACCTGATTCGATCGCCTTTAGAACTTCGTCGCTAGTCATCTGCTTTAGCTCTGAAAGATCAATGGGGCCAGCGCCTGCCGTGTTAGCAGGTCCCATGTGCTTGTAATAAGCAGGGTAGGCATCCAATCCTGCAAGGGTCTCTTCGATGAAAGTCTTCTTGTCCAGTAGAAGTGCCGGGTTCGTCTTTTTCTCATCCGCGATCGTGGAGGAATCTCCTGATGTAGAGGTCGCAGCGCAGAATGAACCGAAGCCATGTGTTGGATGAATTGAAACTTTGTCCTCAAGGAGTTCTGCGATCCGATGTGCAGATCCATGCTGCAATCCGGCAAGAGTTGCCGCCTTGTCCCACCCCAGTAGATCAGGCCGTCCAGTTGAGCCGTGAAGCATAGATCCGCCGGTGAAGATGCCTCGGGCAACATCTTCTTTTTCAAGCAGGATGTATGACATGTGAGTGAATGTGTGTCCTGGAGTGTGAAGTGCTTGAATTGCAAAATCGCCGATATTGATAACCTCTCGGTCTTTTATGGCGACGCGGTCAAACTTCACATCGTCCTCGGCGCTCGTGATGTATGGAACCCCATATTTGCGCGCGAGAACTAAACCACCGCTGACATAGTCGTTGTGCATATGGGTCTCCACAACTGCACCGACTGTTATGCCTTCGGAATTGAGCATCTCCTCGACGCGATCGATATCTCTTTGCGGATCCACGACAAGGGCAGTTTTGCCGTCGTGCGCGATATAAGAGCGGTCTCCAAGTGTGGGCGTATCGAGATTGATAATTTTAAGTGACATGTATTTCCCCCTTGCCGCGAGTGTAAGGCATACCCCCTGGGGTATGCCAAATCGGCCCCTCGGGCCTCGGCTACTATCAAGTGTGGCGGATACTCAATTTGACTGAATATACCCCTAGGGGTATCTTTCAGGTATTCAATCGGTACTACTTCGAGGGAGATTCAAAGAAATGTGCTCACGCGTAACCTGTCATATCTGCAGAAAACCAACCTGGTCTGGCTGCGGCAATCACATTGATTCAGCATTAGAAGGCGTTCCAGAGCAAGATCGTTGCTCCTGCTAATCCACTTCTTTCCATTAACCACATACAAGAAAAGGGCTCGGTAGAAAACTATGTGCAGTAGAACAACATGTCGTAAGTGCGGCAAGGCTTCCTGGAGCGGCTGCGGTAACCACGTTGAAATCGTCCTTCGAGGCGTTCCAAAGTCCCAGCGCTGCCAAGGCCACGCCAAAGAGCCAGCCGGGCCCAATTTCTTGACCAAGCTCTTCGGAAAGAAGTAATAGAAAAGAAATAATCCAGGGTTCAATCCCTAAGCAAATTCCCAGAGTCCTCGCTTAGTATGTGGCGATTCCTTGAAAGGGGCGCCGCGTGAAGATCGTTCGCAACTATGGAGCGCTGCTGGCGAGCGTTCTCGTCGTGCTTGGATTGGGACTCAACTCCGCTCAGGCGACAACGATCGCATCGCTGTCCGAGAAGAACGCCTCAAAGACTGTTGCAGTGAAGATGGGAACCCAGGTCGAATTGAGTTTGCATTCCATGTACTGGCAGCTGGCCGTTCCAGCTAAGAGCAGTTCATTGACATCCAAAGGCCAGCCCATTCTCAAGCCCATTTTCCCAAGTCCAAGTGCCCCGGCTGGTTGCAGAATTGCTGGCAGCGGATGCGGTACCCAGACGTGGGTATTTGCGGCCACGAAGGTGGGACTGACTCATCTGGTGGCGAGCCGGACTACTTGCGGAGAGGCCATGAAATGCACTGGCGCGAATGGGCGTTTTACCGTGACGGTAAAGGTTTCTCGCTAGTTCCTTAGACCTGGTGCTCAATAGATTGTGAGATTCGTCCCGAGCGGGTTCATCCCATCATTACGAGAGTAGAGTCAAGACGGAAATCGGCTTTGGAGGCCAATTATGTCTACGAACTCTGGTCCATTTGTTCTTGCAGTTGTCACCCAAGAAGAAACCCGAATGTGGTTTGAGGGTATAGATCACGGGGCAGAACATAAGACGGTCAAAGAGCGCAATCCTTTTGATCGCCATAACCATATTCGCATGGCCCAGCACAATCGTGGCCACGACATTGATGAGTACATGCCGGATTACTTCGAGGAAATTTCCAAGGCGCTTGAACCGGCGCATGAAGTGCTGTTAATGGTTCACGGAAAAGGCAAAGGAAGCGCTGTACCAGCATTAACCGACTATTTTGAGAAGAAGCACCCGCTGGTCGCCAAGAAAGTGGCAGATGTTCTCGATGTCGATATCACGCGGATGACCGAACCTCAGTTACTTGCGGCGGCTCGCGATTGGTGGGACAAGAAGTACGGAATTCACGCAATCAGTTCTTGAACAGCCGCGCGGGCATCACCGACAGCACCCAAGTGAACCGGAATGTCCATTGTCTTGAGCATTCGTGTCATTCCATCGCCCATGTGGTTTGCTACAACTGCTTCGACGCCATGTTCCTTCAGGAATTTCACGACTCGCGCGTGGTGGGACCCTTCGGTTCCTTCGTCATGTAGCCGGCTCCAAGAGACTTCGATCTCCCGCCACGAATGGATCTTTCCATTTTGAAGATCGGCAATCGCAACCCAATCAGCACGTCCCCAGCGCGGGTCGATATTTCCTTCTACTGTCACTGGTGCACAAACAATCATTTCGGCCCCTCATCGTTGGAATCCTGGGAGCCATTCTCTCAGCGCAGCGACCTCTTGTGGACCCGAAACTTGTGAATTGGGCGACCCGTAGTTCCATATTGGAGTTCAAGTTCGAGCAATCTGCTCTCCACCATCTGGGACAAATACCGTTGTGCCGTTGCCCGGCTCAGACCGAGTGCCCGTGAAATGTCGCTGGCAGAGACTGGTTCCTCAGATGCCTCGATGAACTTGAGGATCGAGTCGGTAGTTGGGTTTTTTGCGGTATCGCCTCTGAACATATCGATTTTCGCGCCCCGCATCAGAACTGAGACTCGGTCCACCTCCTCCTGGGAAACCTCTCTCGTATCGGTGAGCCGATTCCGAGCTGCCCGATAGGCAAGTAATCGTTCTGCAAGTTGCAGGTGCGTGAACGGCTTAACTATGTAATTCGCGGCCCCGAGTTGAAGGGCGTCTCGGACACTTTGGGAATCCCGGGCCGCGGTTATTACAAAGATGTCCATCTTGGAACCCCTTGGCAATTGCTGGAGGCGAGAGAAAAGTTCAAGCCCATGCTCGTCAGGTAGATATAAATCAAGCAGAACTAGATCTGGCTTATGAGTCAGAATAAATTCGTAGGCCGCCGCCGCCGTGTGCGTTTTACCGATGACTTCAAATCCTGCGACCCTCGATACATATGCGGCATGAATATCGGCTACGCGGAAATCGTCTTCGACTATGAGGGTGCGGATCACGTGGTTGCCAATTCATTGATATTTGATGTTGTGGGCAATTCGACCACGATGGTTGCACCGTTCTGATTGAAGCACGTGATCTCGCCGTCGGCTTGCTTCACCAGTCGTTGAACGATCGCTAGGCCGATTCCACGGTGGTTTCCTTGTCGTGGCGGCTTGGTCGTGTACCCGTCCTCGAAAATGACCTCTGGATGCGGATCGGGAAGACCCGGGCCGCTGTCATGGACTCTGATCATTTTGCGACCGCCCTCAAGTGAGGTGACATTGATGGTTACGTGTGCATCCTTTGATCCGGATGCAGCATCTATGGCGTTGTCCAGGAGGTTTCCAATAATCGTGATCAAGGCGTTCTGCTCGATCGCAATGTCATTCAATGGAACTTCTGCGTTGATCGAAAGTTCCACTCCGCGTTCGCGAGCGATCGATACCTTGGCGATGAGAAGGGCAGTGATCGTGGGGTTGGAGACGTTGTCGTGCAGAGTCTCTGCTAGGTCGGCGTTTATCGAAGATATCTCAACTAAATACTCAGATGCCTCGTCGAAACGGCGAAGTTCTAACAGACCGTACAGGGTGTGCATTCGGTTGGCGTACTCATGCTGTTGAGCACGCAAAGCGTCCGTCAAATTCCTGACGCTGTTGAGCTCCCGCATCAAACCGATATGCTCGGTCCGATCTCGTAGCGTGACGACGGCACCCATATCTCGGCCCATCTGTCGCACTGGTCGCCGGTTCACTCTGAGGGAGAAGTTTTCATTTAGTACTAGTTCATCATCTCCTTGGGGCATTTTCCCCAGCAAAAGATCACGGAGTCTTCCCTCCGGTACCACCTCGTCGACACGTTTTCCAAGAACACTCTCCTGCAGGTTGAGTAATCTCAAGGCCTCGTCATTGATGAGGGTGATTTTCCCTTGTGGAGTAAGGGTAATGACCCCCTCCTTGATCGCATGCAACATGGCGTCGTGCTCTCGGTATTTCGAAGTAACTCGTTCAAGTTCACTTGCGATCTTCTGCCCTTTGAGACGACGAGAAAGCAATTCAGCCAAGAGATACCCAAATAGTATGAATCCGATTCCGAAGAAGAGGAAAGCGTGCTGCAAATACGTATTATCGTCTGCAAATTTGCTCTGCAAGATTCCTGCCGAAACCATTCCGACAATCTGATTTTGATATCCAAAGACGGGAGTCTTTCCATTGGCCGATCGCCCGAGGCTTCCTTCATTGGTACTAGTGCTAGAAACACCTTGTAGGGCAGGCAGTGGACCGTCCAATCGTTGGCCAATTAGCGCCGGGTTGGGATGTGAATACCGGATTCCGTCTTTGTCCGCGATGACTACGTAAGTTGCTCCTGTCTTCTTGCGAATGTTTTCTGCGATAACCGGTAGTTCGTGCGTCGGATCTCCGACAGTGAGCAGAGTGATGACGTCAGGCATGGCCGCCGTTGCATTGGCGATTGCGAGCGCTCGAAGTCTGTATTGATTGTCTTGCGCGGACTGGGCAACATGGAAGGCGAGGGTTACGCCGACCAAAGCGGATATGAGGATAACTAAAATGCGGTTTGATCCGAGGCGCAGCAGGGTTGATCGGAGCGTAAACATTCTCGACCCCCCCTGATTGGATGATGCCCGAATTCTGCACCACCTGACTTGAAAAGTCTTTAGGCAAATCGTGAGATAAACGAGCAAAACACTCCAATAAGTTTTTTACTTGAAGTAATCGCAACAATCGCGTGATGCACGACATGGCGCCCTAATCTCCGTCCATGTCAAACGGATTAAGAGTTCAATTCACCGATGTTTCCAAGCGTTTCCGGACACCAAAAGGTGACTGGTACCAGGCACTATCTGGCCTTAATTTCACAATCGAACCTGGCCAATTTGTCGCCCTCGTAGGACCCACTGGATGCGGAAAGTCTACGGCACTCACTCTTCTCGCTGGCCTTGAAGAACCGAGCCTGGGCACCGTTCTCGTGGACGGGAAAGTCGTGACTGATATCGATACGAGCACAGGTTTTGTCTTCCAGCATGACGCGACATTTCCGTGGATGAATGTGAAGAACAACATCGCAGCCGGTCCGAAGTTTCGCGGTGCTTCATCCGAGCAATATGAAGCCAGCGTGCAAAAGTGGGTTGGCAAGGTAGGACTTTCGGGATTTGAGAAACACTACCCGCACCAACTTTCTGGTGGGATGAAGAAGCGCGTCGCATTGGCTCAAGCCTTGATCAACGAACCCAAATTGCTTCTCATGGATGAACCTTTCAGCGCACTTGACGTGCAGACGCGGGCGATCATGACCGATGAGCTGCTTGCACTCTGGGAGTCATCCGGCGCAACAGTGCTTTTCGTGACACATGATCTAGAAGAGGCGATTGCGCTATCAGATCGAGTCATCGTTCTTACGGCGGGTCCAGCAAGCGTGAAGGCAGATTTCACCATTGGCTTGCCAAGGCCGCGAAAAGCCCGTGACATTCGATTTACCAAAGAGTTTCTCGATATCTACCAGGATATTTGGAGCGAGCTTCGAGATGAAGTTGATATCGCTTACCAACGTCAATTGCTGGCGGTGAATTCATGAGCATTGAGGAGATGGAACACGCAGTAACTACATTGCAGGAGCACAAAATGGCTGAAGATTTTCTGACAGAAGAACAGATTAGGCGCATTTCGCTTCGCAAGAAGATTCGGATCCACGTACTCCAGTTGGCAATTGCCGTCGGTTTAGTTGGCTCATGGCAAGTGCTCACTGATAAGAAAGTCATCGATCGGTTCTTCTTTGGGCAGCCCTCAGGAGTGTGGCATCAACTTGTCTATTGGTTTCAGAACGGCACGGATGTTGGTTCA
>Ga0079306_1001665_pt1 | contig 14071 bp, 14 predicted proteins | sample Methanotroph_Enr_FD_79181 | JGI IMG/M metagenome (GOLD analysis project Ga0079306, IMG submission 79181) | Enriched soil microbial communities from Old Woman Creek wetland in Ohio, USA - Methanotroph_Enrichment_5 | ecosystem: Environmental > Terrestrial > Soil > Wetlands | place: USA: Ohio...
ACTCCCCATACCACGTTGTCGCGCATACCGGTTACAATATGTCCGCGGGATATTTGCCAATACAAGGCAAACCAGCCAAAGCAGATTACAACTATCAGAAAGGCAATCCAGAGTTTCCCGGTTTTGCCGGTTCGTTCAATCTGTGGTGCGAATTCCCGGAGCAATTTTTCTGAACCTACTATATCACTCATTTTTTAATCTCCTTTTCTTTAAGTTTCTCTACGAAAGGTGTATTATCAAATCTTTTCCTTGTTTCTTCGTCAAGACCATCCAACCCGCGTTCAACCGGGAATTGCCTGTCAACAGGCGGCAGATAATATACATTCGGCCGCGTTCCAAGATTTTCGAGATACCTGTATCCGGAGCGGTCGCGTATCAGTTCGCTGAATTTAAAAGTTTCGGTTCCATTGGTAACCACATCCTCGTCAATATCGCCGAAATAAATTACCCCCATCGGGCAGGCTGATGCGCAATAAGGCAATTTGCCTTCGCGGGCGAGATCAGGACAGAAATCACATTTCGATACCGTTCCTTCTACACCGGGAACGCTTTTTTCCGGGGAATAGGGTTGATTAATCTCATACTCTTTGTCGGGTTTCCAGGCAAATACCCTCGTTGAATATGGACAACCGGTCATACAGAATTTACAACCTATACAGCGCTCATTATCTATAAGTACAATGCCATCGCTTCGTTTATAAGTTGCACCTACAGGGCAAACACTCACACACTGTGGATTGTCGCAGTGGTAGCAAGGCTTTGGGAACCAGTAAGGGGCGGTTTTTTCAGAATCCTGCAACAGGTAAACTTTCATAAACTCCTCGCCTTTTGGCAGGTTGTGCCCTTTCTGACATGCTTCAACGCATTTACGTGCATTCTTGCATTTTGCCAGGTCAATAACCATAACAAATTTGCGGCCAGGGATGCCTTGATGTGATTCCACACGACCCACAGGGGCAAGTGTGAGGAAGTTCTTATCCACTTCCATTACCTCACCTGATGTTGTTAGTACTTTTATCTTTTCGCCTGATTCACCTGAATCTTTCTTGCCGGAAGCTAATAATGTCCCGGCAGCAACAGTTCCGGCACCTGCCAGCAACCCTAGTTTAAGGAAGTTTCTACGGGAATTGTTATCATCTTTCTTCTTATTTTCCATGATAATCCATATTAAGGTTTGGTGATGAGTTGGGAATGATCAGATCGGGGCGGTACTTTTTCAGTGAATGGTCAGTTTTTAGTGCGATTCATGAAAACCAGTGATCATACTTTTAAAATTACTCACAAAAGTGGCCCCGATAGTGCAGAAATAGATATGTACAAACATGAAAAAGGACACAAAAAATCCAATAATGACATGAATAAAGTCATTGATTTTAATTCCGCTGCCACTGAAAAATTTAGTTAACACAACTTCAGGGTATAGTAATGCCCAGCCGGTTAATATTACGACCGGAACAAGCATGAACATCGCAATTACATAGGTGAATTGTTGTAAAGGGTTGAATTTGCTTTCTCTTGTAACAGGGAAAGGTGGCTGTTCGTGTTTGAATATTCCAAACGTATAATATGTGAATTGTTTCATGAGCCTGGCTGGTAACCCTTCAATACTTAATTTGTAATATTTGCCATTAGGAGTGATAAAGCTTCCGATCAGAAAAAAGAAATAATTGACAGTCAGAATCATGCCGCTTAAATTGTGCATTCTTACCGCTAAATCGAACCGGATAAATGGATTTTCCGGATTTGAATATTGCATGCTTACACCGGTTATTATTAAGAGTATTATTAAAATGGCATTAAGGGCATGCCACAGCCTGATCCACCTGGGATACAAATATATTTTTTCCGACATTATTTCTTACGTTTTATGATTCTCAGTGATGCATGAATTAAAATACCTGCGGCAACGCAACCAAACATTATTAAGCTTAATAAACCCAGGTAGTAATTTCGGTTAGCGCCTATAACATAGCCTTCGTTCATAATTACTCCATTATAAAAACCAGCTTTGCTGCGTCCTTCCTTCACTTTATATTTATATAGAGTTGCCATAAGTATTGAATTGGTCGAATGGCATTCAACACATCTGCGAACCGCTTTTTCTTTTGGCTGGATATTGTGAGCTACCAGGATTGAATCATTGGGGCGGGCATGGCATTCGATGCAACGTACGTTTTTAAAATGCAGTGCCTGGTTTGGCAGCCATTCATGTTCCTTGATGATATTAGGATTTACTTTATCTGTCAGCATCTGGTATTTGGTAATGTCGGCATGACAATTAAGGCAGATCGCATTGTCGTATGCAACAATGTCTCTGATTTTTTCTTCGGAACGGGCGTTGATTTTATAAGTATGCGGATTATGACACATCCAGCAGTTAAAGTCTTGGCTGTGTTTTGTTGAATGCACACTTTCCTGGAATTCGGTTTCTATTTTTTCAAAATTGAATTTTGCATATTTTTCGTCGCCGCCATGGCAATCGATACAGGCATATTTTGATTCCATCCTTAACCGTCCCGGGTGTGGAAAGGTATCATAATCTTCGGAGTGGCAATCTGTGCATTTAAAGTTTTTATGATTTGATTCGGCAAATTGATCCCGGTTGATAATTGTTTCAAGATACATTCTCTTGGTAACTCCTGCGCCGGTTTCAGAGTTAATATACTGGTATTTGGATTGCCCGTGGCATTTGAGGCACTTCTCGTTAAATTTAGCATTTTCAGCATTCCGATCAGTTTGTGCTTTTATCGAAAAGGAAGTCAGCAAAACGATTAATACTGCTATAATGAGATGCACAGGGAGGGTACGTGTAAAGCGGGTGAAAAAATGAGTCATTTTTCGAAATAATTAGTGGACCGGAGATGTAAAGGCAAAAAAAAAGAAAAAGGGTGCTCAGCTTTCAAGCAGAACACCCTTTTAAAACAAATTATTTTTTCAAGGTACGGATGTAACCAATCACAGCCCATCTGTCAGCTTCGTCAAGAATCTTTTTTTCGAAATTCGGCATTTCGTCGCGACCTACAAATGACATGTAGTAAAGTTCACCATCCGAATTAGCCTGGAATTTGGCGGTCGAAAAATTGCCTGTACTGGTTTTCAGATTGGCAGCTTTTGGGCCATCGCCTAAGCCTTTGGCACCATGACATGATTTGCAGTTTTTACTGAAGAGGTCCTTCCCAACTGTATTGATGGAAGGATCACCAGCTTTAACCGTGGTTTTCATAGCTTTGTACTTGGCCGGCACGGTCCATGGACCGCCTGCTTTCTGAGCCATTGCTGCATTAGCTGCAATAAACATAATTGCAGTGCAGATGATTGCAATTAGATTGATTGATTTTTTCATTTTGATTTGTTTTAAGGTTAATAAATTGAATTGCAAATTATATTCCAAAAGGAAGTTTATGATTTAAAAATTCCACAAACGTGTAATATTCAGACCTATGAGAATGCCGCCATGGAAAAAGTCATTCTTGTTCCACATTGTGCTTTCCTGCGGCAGGATACCCTGTGCGGATGCTACGTATATATGGAAGGCATGCGCACTGGTTGCAATTTCAACCCCGGCAGCAATATTGGGTTTATCATAGATAACCGTATTTGAAGCTGCATCTTTCTTGTAGTCCTGTATGTTTTTCAGATCCAAAGGAAAATCACCGGAAAGGATGAATGACATTTGGGGCGTAAATTTGTATCTTCCTGCGAAGGATACTGAAACCCTGTCGTGGTTGTAAACCGAATCAACGCAGTTGTAATGGGTAAATGCACCACCTACCTGTAATGACAGCTGATCGTTGAACCTGCGCGAAACCATAAGTTGGGTGAAGTAAGACATCCTGTTGCCGAATTTATAACTCTTTGTAGTTACTGCGTCAGGTGTACCATCCCATTTGGAATCCGGACTGCCGTCAATTCCAACAACTTCATAAAGCACAATGGTTACCGGGATGCTGTTCGAACGGGTTTGTTCAATGATCCGGTACTTAAGCTGCAGATCTTCCATTTTGTTGAATTTCGTGGTTCCAACTCCAACCATAAGATTTTTGAGAATACTGTAATTCAATCCCAAACGGATATTGGCAGTTCCCCAAATACCTGCCATATCATAATTATTATCATTAACATTAATTACTCCAAAACGATGCTGAATAACGAATTCAAGTGTTTTTGAAGGATAAAGCGTAGTAGTAGCGGCATCAAATAACAAACCGCTTTCGAAAGCCGGGCGCACTGGTTTTTCTTTGGGTTTCTCCTGTACGGTAGTATCGGAAGTAGCTTCTTCCTGTGCAAATGCAGTCGCCTGGGAAACCAGGAGTGTTAAAAGCAAAAATGCATTAATCCTCATTATCATATATATCTTTTTCATTATTTTCTGTTTTTATGGTTGAAGGATGAAATTAATCGTTTTTTGCGCCTGCATAAATCCAGCGGTACATGTAAGCAACAAGCTGCGTACCCGAAGCATGTGAAGCCATGCTTCCACCAGGTTTGCATACAATATAGAGGTCACTGGTTTCAGGATTCCCTGCAGTTACAAAGTTGGGAACAAGTGCAGAATACGATTGTCCGGTTTTCAGGTTAGGGGCGATACTCCCGGCGTGGCAGTTGATACATTTAGCATCAAAAATAGGCTGAATATCCTGCGAGTAACTGATTGTATCACCAGCGGGCGGTACTGGTACCGGGGGAGTGGGTACTATAAATTCGTATTCGCAGGCAGTTAGCAGCATAAGCAGCGTGCCGGTCATCATTAATAATCCTAGTAGTCTCTTTTTCATTGGTTTTTTTTTAGGTTTTATAACTGACTTGTTGTTTAGATTGCAGCAAAACTAATGTTTTTTAAAACGGTACAAAGGAATACTTTTATCACGAAATAGCTATAAGTTTAAATATGATTGTTTGACAATAATATTTTGATACTTATCAATCGATATATTGATATTTGTCATTATATTTGTGCACAAATAGCAATATGTTTCAGCTTTAGGATAACATACTGATTAATTGGAATATATAACTTAAGTTAAATCTATAGTTCTCCCTGTGAATCAATATACTCAATATACCAAAGGATGTAATTCGTGCAAGGACAAGGCTGATATTTTCAGTTCGCTCTGCAAATTAGAACTTGACCAGATCGATGATAAACGTGTAGAAGTGCATTTTAAAGCCGGTGAACTCATTTTCAAACAGGGCACGCCGAATATGCATTTCCTGTGTTTAACCCAAGGAAAGGTGAAAACATATATCGAAGGCTACAATGACAAAAATCTGATATTGAGTATAGTTAAACCGGTGGAGTATATCCTTGGACCCGGTATTTATGCCGATCAGATGCATCATTTTTCGGCCATGGCCATTGAGGATTCCATAGCCTGCCTGGTTGACCTGGTTACTTTCAAAGAATTGATCCGTCACAATGCCGATTTTGCCGAAGATTTTCTTCGGAAGGTGAGTTTGCAATCCATTTATAACTACGAGCTTTTTATTAGTCTTACGCAAAAGCAGATGCCCGGCAGGATTGCCGATGTGCTTATATACCTTAAAGATAAGGTTTACGAATCCAATCCGTTCCATACCACACTTTCAAGACAGGACCTGGCAGATATGTCGGGCATGTCGAAAGAAAGCGCTATCCGTATCCTTCGTGAGTTTAAAGATGAAGGTATTATTCAGGTAAATGGCAATGATTTTGAAATATTCAATATTGATCATCTGGCAAAGATCAGTCAGACCGGCTAGGATTAAAGGGTTTCAAGTTCGGGTTTAAATGTTTCATTGCCGGTAGCAGCCGGCACTCAAGTTTCAGGATAGTAACATGAAATATTGAGCCAGTATATCTGTTATTCATTTCATCCCAGCCAAATCCTGATTTTATATCCGGTTAATAATATTGGGTCATGCAATAAGGTATTACTTTTGCACCTTTCTGATCCTGTTTCAATATCCTGACCTGATTATGCGTTCAATCCTAACCCGTACTGTTCTAGTCGTTTCCTTTGTCAGTTTTTTTACCGATATAGCCAGCGAGATGCTTTACCCGGTAATGCCGGTGTATTTGCAGTCTATCGGATTTTCGGTTTTGTTAATAGGTCTTCTCGAAGGCATGGCTGAAGCGACTGCCGGTCTCAGTAAAGGATATTTCGGCAATTATTCGGATAAAATCGGGAACAGGGTGCCGTTTGTACGTTGGGGTTATACGTTGAGTGCCATCTCAAAACCTCTAATGGCAGCATTCACCTTCCCTTTGTGGGTATTTTTTGCCCGAACTATTGACAGGTTGGGAAAGGGCGTACGCACAGGTGCCCGCGATGCCATGCTCAGCGATGAATCAACAAAAGAGAATAAGGGTAAAGTATTTGGTTTTCACAGGGCACTTGATACAGCGGGAGCTGCTGTAGGCCCTTTTGCCGCTTTAATCTTCCTGTATTACTACCCCGGTCAATACAAATGGCTGTTTATAATTGCTGTAGTTCCGGGAATAGTTGCGATAACGCTTACATTTTTATTAAAGGATAAACAAAAAAGCATATCCGGGAAAAAATCTCCTGGTTTTTTCTCTTTCCTCTTATATTGGAAGCATTCGTCTAAACATTTTAAACTTCTCGTTGCTGGTTTACTGGCTTTCACATTATTCAACAGCTCGGATGCATTTTTGCTTTTATCAATTAAAAGCAAAGGCTTTTCAGATACCTATATGATCGGTGTTTATATTTTTTATAACCTCGTTTATGCATTGCTTTCGCTCCCGATCGGGATATTGGCTGATAGGTTCGGGCTGGCGCGTACGCTTATCATAGGATTATTTGTATTTGCCTTTGTGTATTTATTAATGGGGTATGCCTTGCTTACATGGCAGTTTATTGTACTGTTCGGATTATATGCATTGTATGCGGCATCCACCGAGGGTGTTTCAAAGGCACTTATCAGCAATATTGCGGAAAAGGACAAAACTGCTACTGCCATAGGTTTTTATACCAGTTTTGCCAGTGTTTTCACCATGCTTGCCAGCAGCCTGGCAGGATTAATCTGGTATACCGCTGGTATGAAAGCAATGTTTATTGTTTCTGGTACAGGCGTGATGTTTGTGGCAGTATATATGATAGTGGTTCAAAGGATAATTTTCAGAGGAAGAGGGATTAAAGTGAATAATAAGTAGTGAAAAACTTCTTGTCTCAATGGTTTGATTATTCAAAAGTTCAAATATTCGGCTGTTTGCTGGGGTCTTAGAATATTCATTCCATGGATTAGTTTGTAAGTATGTCAACTCTAAGCACTTTATACACTTTGAGTGCTTCAGGCATTTTTTTTTCTCTTTCCGGCTGGTATATCCCGTTTCAAAACAGTACGTTTGTAAAATGAAAATTCACACGGTTATACTACTTTCTCTGCTGATAATGATCCCTTTAGTTAAACTGGATGCGCAGATTGCCATTCCACAGGGCTACTTTTCCTCACCGCTTAAAATTGGACTGTCAATTACCGGGGCATTTTCCGAAATCCGTCCAAATCATTTTCATTCGGGGATCGATTTCCAGGTACAGCAAAGAGAAGGACTACCTGTATACGCAGTGGCTGATGGTGTGATTTCACGCATTAAAGTTTCGCCTGTCGGGTTTGGGAATGCTTTATATATCGACCATCCGAATGGATTTACTTCCGTATATGCGCATCTGGAGGCATTTAACGATACAATTACTGAATACCTGAGGACAAACCAATACAAATTGAAAAGCTTTGAAGTGGATCTTTTCCCGGTGAATAAAAAAGAATTCATTAACGTGAAGAAGGGACAACTAATTGGATTTGCAGGTAACTCTGGATCTTCGGGCGGGGCACACCTGCATTTTGAATTGCGGAATACCAAAACTGAACATATCATTAATCCCTTGCTCTTTGGTTTCGACATTGCCGATAATTACCCGCCGATAATCGATTTCATTAAAATTTATCCTGAAAATGAAAACAGTTTTGTAGGATCATCCAGTGATGGAACCCGTTTTAACGTAAAAAAGAGCGGGAACAGGGAATATCGTCTTACCACAAAGGATACGCTTGCCGTGTGGGGTGATATCAGTGTTGGAGCCCAGGCCTTTGATTTTAATCAGAACCAGGGTGACCGGAATGGGTTTTACAGTATGAAAATGTATTTGGATACGGTTGATTTCTTTTCGATGGTATGCGATAGCTTTTCATTTGCCGAAAGCCGCTATGTAAATGCTTCCATTGATTTTCCTGCCAATTACAACCAGGGCAACAGGATTGTTAAATCAAAAAAACTGCCTGGAAATCAACTGAGTATCTTCAGGTCAGATGCGGCAAACGGTATCCTTACACTTACTGATGACAAAGCACATGAAGTGGTTATTGCTGTAAGCGATCTTGCCGGGAATACTGTAAGCCTGCGATTTTGGATGAAACCTCAAAAACCGGCCGGTTTTGTGCAAATACCTTCCATGGCAGTTGCTGATACTACTTTGTTTTTTAAATACAATAAGAACAATAAGTTTGAAACCAGGGAGATGAAGGTAGAGATACCTTCAGGCTGTTTGTATGATGACCTGGTTTTCAGGTACAGGAAATCACCCGGGAGTAAAACAATGTATTCAGATATACATTATTTGCACGACGCCGAAGTTCCGCTCCAGAATAAGATAAAGGTTTCCATAAAAGCAACAAACCTGCCGCAGCAACTTCGATCCAAAGCGCTGCTGGTGCGAATTGACCGGGACGGGAAACGAAACCCGGCCGGGGGAGGATTTGAAAACGGATATGTCACAACTACGACAAACATGTTCGATGGGTATGCCATAGTTGTTGATACAATTGCCCCGGTCATCAAGCCCTGGATCGATAACAGCAAGAATAAAACCAGCCTGCGGTTTACCGTTTCCGATAATTTTTCCGGAATAAGTTTATACAGGGGAGAAGTAAACGGGCAATGGGCATTGGTGGAATGGGATCCGAAAAACAAACTGATGATTTACCGTTTTGATCATGTTGCGCAACCCGGTAAAAATACGTTCACACTTTTCCTGGAAGATGAGAAAGGGAATAAAACAAAGTATTCAACCATATTCACCCGATAACTCAAAATGTAAAATTTAAAATTCTAAGGCTTAAATGCAATAGTTTAAATGAATAGGACTGTGAAATTCAGTATCTTTGATACGCTGAACCTATTGAATGACTATCGCATAACGATTGAATGACCACGAATAACTATTAAGTCTTTTGAAAACTCAGTCAGCTGAAATATAAACAATTTAAAATCAAAAAGTCATGACATTTCAACTTCCATCCTTGCCGTTTGCGCCTGACGCATTAGAACCAGTTATCAGCGCACGTACCATCGAATTTCATTATGGCAAACACCACCAGGCCTATGTTACAAAGCTCAACAGCCTCGTGCCCGGTACAGATTTTGAAAATGCGACACTTGAAGGAATTATTATGAAAGCCGAAGGCGGGATTTTCAACAATGCTGCCCAGGTATGGAACCACACCTTTTATTGGGAAGGTTTTTCAGCACGTCGCGGAACATCTCCAACAGCGAAACTGCTCGAGATGATAAACCGGGATTTTGGCTCCGTTGATGCTTTTAAAACAAAATTCAACGAGGCAGCTGTAAACCAGTTTGGCTCAGGATGGGCCTGGCTGGTACAGAATGCCACAGGTAACCTTGCCATTGTAACTACCGGAAATGCTGCAAATCCTATGCGCGATGGTCTTAAACCCATACTGACATGCGACGTTTGGGAACATGCATACTACCTGGATTTCCAGAACCGCCGGCCGGATTATGTAAATGCTTTCTGGCAACTGGTGGATTGGGATAATATCGGCAAAAGAGTCGGGTAAGTAACTCTGAATTCAATTTATCAGAGCCGGCTGATCAGATAGCCGGCTTTTTTTACGCTATCCATCACTTTATCCGAAATATCTTCAGGTGCTTCAACCTCAAGCACTTTATCAGGGCTTTCAAGATCAACTGTCCATTTTTCAATCATGTTAAGGCTTTCAAGCCCAGGTGTGATAGCTTTCACACAGCCGCCACATTTAAGGCTTGTTTTAAAACGTAGTGTTTCCATTTTGTTCTGATTATTTAAGTAAGAAAAGTAGTTTATTCAAAGCATTTTCTTCAACATTGAATGTTATATTAACAATCCTTCAGTTCACAAAGTTTTCCGCCCGGTTCAATTTCAATAGTTGAATGCGCGAAACCTTCTTTTTCGAGGAATGTGCGAACCTCAAGTTTCACCAGTTCCGTTTCAGCAACAGTCATTTCCGGGTCGACACTAACATGTAGCGAAGCAATATTATACGATCCGTCCATGGTCCAGAAATGCATGTCATGAATATCAATTATCCCGGCGATTGTTGCCAGGTTTGTCCTGAAATGATCCACCTGTTCCTTGGATGGCGTGGCCTGCATAAAAATCCGCAATGTCTGGCGCATATTGCCGAAAACCCGGAATAATATAAAAGCCGTAATGATCAGTGAGAGGAGCGGATCGAGAACAGGAACATCATAAAATCTCATTACGATACTGGCAATCAAAACGGCAACCCATCCAAGCACATCTTCGAGCAGGTGAATGGAGATTACTTTCTCGTTTTGAGTCTTACCGGTTTTTAACCTGAACATAGCCAGCCCATTAATAATAATACCAACGATAGCCAGGTACATCATGCCCTGGATATGAACGGGTTCCGGTGCAATAAGCCTTGGTACGGCTTTGAAGATAATAATCACAGAACCGATCAACAGGATAATGGCGCTCAGGCTTGCACCAACCAGCGAATACCTTTTATACCCGTAAGTATAAATATCATCCCTTTGTTTCGCCGAAAATCGTTGAAAATACCATGCCAGTCCAAGTGCCACCGAATCGCCCAGGTCGTGAAAGGCATCAGATAGAATGGCGATACTGTTTGTTAAAATTCCCCCGGCTATTTCGATTAAAGCAAATGCAGCATTCAGCCAGAAAGCAATTTTAAGGTTGGCTTCAGCTTTATGATCGTTATTATGAGAATGAAGATGTTCCATTTTTTAAAAAGAAAATTCCGGTTCCGAAGTTCCAGGTTTAGAGTTCCAGGTTCAAAGTTCCTGGTTCAGTCTGTCTTTTCGTCCCTCGCCTGGTCCATATTCAATTATAACAAAATCCGTTTCAACCGTAAGCTGTTCATAACTACGGTTACTGAACTCATGGCCATGGCTGCCCCGGCGATCATAGGACTCAGCAGGAATCCCGTGGCAGGGTATAGCGCGCCGGCGGCTATAGGTATCGCAATTATGTTATAGAAAAAGGCCCAGAAGAAATTCTGCCGGATGATGTGTACGGTTGCTTTCGACAAGCGGATTGCCTGTGCAACTGCCCGCAGATCGCCATGCATAAGGATGATTCCGGCACTATCGATCGCGATATCCGAGCCGGTAGACATCGCAATTCCAAGGTCGGCTTCGGCCATGGCTGCAGAATCATTTATGCCATCACCCACCATGGCAACTTTATATCCTTTTTGCCGCAGGTCTTTGACGAAATGGTTTTTATCAGCCGGAAGCACACCTGCAAAATAATTTGATATACCTGCTTTTTGAGCCATAACCGATGCGGTGGCTTCTTTGTCGCCGGTTAGCATAAAGATTTCAATTCCTTCCTTCTTCAGATTATTTACAGCTTCCAACGCATTTTCCCTCAAAGTATCTTCAACGGAGAAACTGGCCATTATTTCCTTGTTAACTGCAAAAAATACCGAGTTTTCCTCTTCAGACAGATCCGGAAACTGAATGCCGTTTTCATCCATAAGTGTTTTGTTTCCAACCAGGCAAGCAAATCCGAGGCAATCGGCTTTTACTCCTTTCCCCGGGATATCTTCAAAGTTTTCGACCTCGAGTAGCTGCATGCCTTCAAATAGAGCGGCAATGGCATAAGCCAGCGGATGTCCTGAGCGTTTTTCGAGCGAAAACAATACCTGTTTAAGTTCCTTATCCTCTTTGAACCAGGTGCTTTTCGTTACGGCAGGTTTCCCTGTTGTGAGTGTCCCGGTTTTATCAAAGATCACTGCATCAATTTTGAGAGATGTTTCGAGGGCTGAAGCATTCCGTATCAGGATTCCCTGCGAGGCACCTCTTCCGATTCCCGCCATTAGTGCTGTGGGTGTTGCAAGCCCCAAAGCACAAGGGCAGGCAATAATCAATACGCTGATTGTAGTAAGGAAAGCGAAAGTAACCGAAGGCTCGGGACCCAAAATCCACCAGATGATAAAAGTAACAGCAGCAATTGCCAGGACAACAGGGACAAAAACAGATGCTATTTTATCCGCCAGTTTCTGAATGGGCGGTTTGGCCGACTGTGCTTCCTGGACCATGGCAATAATGCCTGCCAGTAAGGTGTTTTTACCTGTTTTGGATGCGGTGATTACCAGGTTACCGTTCTTATTCAGCGTTCCGGCAAATACATTTGCACCGGTAGTTTTATACACAGGCAGAGGCTCTCCCGAAATCATGCTTTCATCCGTGTACGAATCTCCGCTTCCGACAACTCCATCTACCGGGATCCTGTCGCCGGGGCGGATCATTACCTTATCGCCGGGAGCAACCAAGGATAATGGCAACTCCATTTCGGCACCGTCACGTGTTACCGTGAGGGTTTTAGGTTGTAATCCCATCAGGCTGCGGATTACGGATGATGCTTTGCTTTTCGAACGTTCCTCGAGGAATTTCCCTGTAAGGATAAAAGCAATGATTACGGTTGCTGATTCGAAATACACGTGTGGCTGTAACCCGGCACGGAGGAATATGCCTGGCAAGATTGTATTCAGGACACTGAAGATAAAAGCAATACCGGTGCTGAGTGCCACCAGCGTATCCATATTAACCATGCGGTGCCGAGCCTGTTTCCAGGCGTTGAGATAGAATTCCGAACCCGAAAAAATGATTACAGGAAGCGATAAAGCTAACAGAATCCAGTTTTTGTACTCCAGGTGGAAAATGTGAAACATAGACAAAATGAATACCGGCAGGGTGAAAATTCCTGCTACCCATAGTTTTTGCCTGAGCACATGATAATGCCTGAATTCAATATCCGCGAGTTTTTCATCCAGATTTTCCTCGTCGATAATCAGTCCATAGCCAATAGCTTCAATAGCTTTAACGAAATCGGCAGGCGATACGGTTTCGGGATTGTAGGCAACATGCACCGATGCACCGGCATAATTCACCGAAGCATTGGCTACTCCGGGCAGTGAGGCTATCATGCTTTCGACGCTGCCGGCACAGGCTGCGCATGCCATGCCGGTAACCGGGAATACGTTCTTTATAATTTGATTGTCCAAGGCTTGTCTTTATTACACAACAAAGATATCAACTGTAGGTTTTAAATTAAGATAAATTTGTCAGATTTATGAAATTTTGACATTTATGTTGGGCTCGCTGATCAAGGAAATTATTAGATTGGACAACGGTTCTCATTTCCCGGAAATTCAGTGGCCTGCCAGCATCATCAATAAGTATGTGCATATCAATAGTATCGTATGAATAATACGATTACCGGTAAATAGTACATAAAATTGAAGCCTGTGTTTAACTATCTGGCATTTTTGTGTAAATAAATGCATGGATTAATTATACTTCTGACCTAATATAGCTATCATCGCAACCTGCCTGGGGTATGACGGCTTGTGAATTTGATTAAAAATCTGGCAACACCATTCTGTATAAGTGAATTGAAATTGCCACACACTCCTGGTTACCGTATTTCCTGATAATGTATAAGTATAGTACTGCAAATTTAAGCATTATAATCTGCCTTCTATGATTATCTTAATTGTCTTTATCTGTTTAAAATCAGGATATTAAAATATATCCTTGTCTGTGATATACAGGATTTATTTAATTCCACTAAGAAATCCACCGCCTTTGGTGGTAGTTATGTACTAGTGGCTACGTCAAAAAGAGTTAGTTTTGCTATATAAGCAAGTATAAGAAACAAGCGCATGTAATTTATAAGTGCCATTATCATATTGTTTAGGTTCTCAAGTACCGTTTTCGAATATTAACAGGAGAAATAGG
>Ga0079306_1001667_pt1 | contig 14066 bp, 12 predicted proteins | sample Methanotroph_Enr_FD_79181 | JGI IMG/M metagenome (GOLD analysis project Ga0079306, IMG submission 79181) | Enriched soil microbial communities from Old Woman Creek wetland in Ohio, USA - Methanotroph_Enrichment_5 | ecosystem: Environmental > Terrestrial > Soil > Wetlands | place: USA: Ohio...
GTCACCAGCACCCGGTCGGCGCCCTCGATGACGTGGTAGTTCGTGAGGATGTAGCCCTCGGCTCGGATGATGACGCCTGAGCCGCTGGTGGCGGTGTTGTTCGCAGTCTGGCCTGTGAAGCGGTTGACCACGGTCTGCTGGACCTTGACGTTGACGACCGAGGGTACGGCCTTCTGAGCGACGGCCTCGGCGATGTCCACGTTGCCGGCCGCGGGCGTGATCGTAACGTCCGAGGACGACAAGATCGCCGAGGGCTCTGCCGAGAGGGCCTTCAGCGGTTTGGTGCCCGGCAGCATGCCGAGCGCCCACATGACGCCGGCCGCGACGAGCAGTCCGCCGACGAGCGCGCCGAGCGCGGCGGCCACCACGACAGCTACTCCGGACCAGCGCTTCGCGGTCGCGGGTTCCTCGCAGGGCTCTTCGCTTTCGGTGGTGTAGTCGCAGACAGGCAGCGGTTGCTCGGGGACGGGCTGCCACTGCGGTGCGGCTTGCGATGCGGACTGCGCAGGTGCGGGTGCTGGCGCGGGTGCGGGTGCGGGCATGTGCGCGGGTGCGATGGGAGGCGCCACGTAGGTCGGGGGAACCGACGGCAGTCCGGCGGGGGTTTGTTCCGCGGCGGGTTGCGGCGTCGTGCTCTCGGAATCGGAACCGGGGTTCGCGAAGAGCCCGTCGGTCTCGTCGGTCATATCTCAATCACCTCGGAGCGTGTCAGAAGTTGCAGCAGTCGGGTGTATTCCCTGCTCGCAACGAAGATACTGCTCCCCCACGGCTGACGCGTGCCATTCCATGGAATCCACATCACGGCGCGACCAAGGAGTCGCCTAGCGACCGAGCGTGGCCAATCCCGAGAAGACCGGCCCTGCCGCGATGCCGACTGCAAAGACGGCGAGCACGCAGATCGCGAGAGCGGCTGCGGCGGGCACGCTGCGCGTGAGGGCTTCGGGCTCCTCGGCAGGCTCGGCGAAGAACATCGCGCGCACGATACGCAGGTAGTACGCCGCCGAGACCACGCTCATCGCGACCGCGATGACGACCATCGCCGAGTACGAGGGGCCGCTGTGAGCGAGTGCGGCAGCGAAAAGGCTGAACTTGCCGAAGAATCCCGCGAGCGGTGGGATGCCGATGAGCGACAGCAGCAGGACGACGACGCCCCACGCCGCGGCCGGACGTCGCTGCGCCATGCCGTTGAAGGCGTCGAGGCGCGAGCCCTCCTCGGCGGCCACGAGCATCACGCCCATGGACGGCGCCGCGTACGCGACCGCATAGAAGATGGCAGCGATGAAGCCCTTGTCGGAGAGAGCGGAGACGCCAAGCAGCAGGTAGCCCGTGTGCGCAACGCCGGAGTACGCCATGAGCCGCCTGACATCGGTCTGCGTCCGCGCGCCGAGGTTGCCGAGCACCACCGAGACGCCCGCGATGACGAGCAGGACCACCCCGCCGGTTGCCACGCTTGGGACGACGGCCGCGACGAGGCGGACGATGGCGACGCCACCCGCGACCTTCGGGACGGTCGAGACAAAGGCGACCGCCCAGGGATCGGAGCCCGCGTAGGCATCGGGCGTCCAGAAGTGGAACGGTGCGGCCGAGAGTTTCGCAAACATACCCACGAGCGAGAGCAGCAGCGCAAGCACGCCGAGGGCACCCGCGCTCGAGACGTCGAGGCCGTCGTAGTGGGTCGTGCCGGTCAAGCCATAGAGGAACGAGAAGCCGTAGAGCATGACGAGCGACGTCAACATCGAGAGCAGGAAGTACTTGAGCGCACCCTCGAGCCCTCGAATGTCGCCGCGGCGATAGCCGATGAGGACGTAGCCCGGGACGGTGGAGAGCTCAACGGCCACGAGCAGCGTGATGAGATCGCGCGTCTCGGCCATGAACATCGCGCCAACAGCGGTGAAGAACGCCAGCGAGACCGCCTCGCGCACGCGGCCCTTCCCTCGGCCGGCCGTCCACAGCAACCAGACGGTCGTCAGCACTGCGATCGCGACACGCGCGAGACGCGCGGAGCCGTCGAAGACGAGCAGCGAGCCGAACGGGCTTGTGCCTCCCACACCCTGCAGTGCGGACAGCACGGCGGCAGCGGCCGACAGCGCAGCCCCGAGCCATGCGGAACCGCGGTCGCCGCCGGGCAGGATCTCGGCGAAGAGCGCCCACAGCGCGCCGACGACGAGCAGGATCTCCGGGAGTATGAGGAGGTAGCCGGACACCTAGACCCCCACTGCCTTCTCGAGCACACGGACTGCGGGATCGACGTAGCCGAGCAGCAGGTTCCAGTTCAGGCCCACGGCGACGGTGAGCACCACGAGCGGCGCCGCGACCACGATCTCGCGGACGCTGATGTCCGGGAGGTCGGCGATGACGTAGGACGGCTGCCCCAGCACGACGCGCTGCAGCATCCACAGGATGTAGCAGGCCCCGAAGAGCACGCCAAGCGCGGAGATGCCGACAAGCCACGCCATGTGCGAGTTACCCCACGCTCCCCACGCGCCGAGAAGCGAGAGGAACTCGCCGATGAACCCAGACAGGCCTGGCAGGCCCATCGACGCGAAGGATGCGAACGCCATGAGGCCGGCGATGACCGGCATCTGGCCCGCAAGGCCCGACAGCTTCGCAATCTCGCGGGTATGCGCCCGGTCGTAGACCATGCCGACCATGAAGAAGAGCATGCCGGTCGTTAGGCCGTGGCTGAAGTTGACCGCCATGGCGCCGTTCAACCCGATGGCGGTGCCCGACGCTATGCCGAGCATCGCGAAGCCCATGTGCGAGACGGACGAGTAGGCAACGAGCTTCTTCAGATCGGTCTGCGCGAATGCGACCGCAGCGCCGTAGACGATCGAGATCATCGCGAGGACCGCAAGCGCGATCTGCCACTGGTGGAAACCGCTCGGCAGGATGGGAAGCGACACGCGCATGAAGCCGTAGGTGCCCATCTTGAGGAGCACGCCCGCAAGAATGACGGACGCGGCCGTAGGTGCTTCGACGTGCGCATCGGGCAACCACGTATGCAGCGGCCACACCGGCACCTTGACGGCAAAGCCGAGGAAGAACGCGAGGAAGAGCCACCACTGCACGCCCGAGGAGAGCATCGGTCCGGCGTGGCTCTGCAGCCACATGATGTCGAACGAGCCGGTCTTGAGGTAGAGCGCGACCACGCCGACGAGCATGAACACCGACCCGAGCAGGGTGTAGAGGAAGAACTTGATCGAGGCGTACTCGCGCCTCTCCCCTCCCCACTGGGCGATGAGGAAGTACATCGGCACGAGTACGAGCTCCCAGAACACGTAGAAGAGCACGAAGTCGAGCGCGAGGAAGACACCGTTCATGCCCACCTGAAGCAGCATCAGCATCGAGAAGTAGAATGCCGGCTTCTTGTCGATCTTCCAGCTTCCGATGACCGCGAGCAGCGTCAGCAATGCCGAGAGGAACAGGATGGGCAGCGAGATCCCGTCCACGCCAAGGTAGTAGTTGATGTTGACCATCGGCACCCAGGCGAACTTCTCGACGAACTGCGGTGCCGTCTGCGCGCGGTCGAACGTCGCGATGACGTAGCCGACAAGCGCGAGATCGACAGCGGCGAAGACTGCCGCGACCCAACGCGGCCACGTGGGCTGCTGCTTCGGGAGCAGCGCGCACACAGCCGCGGCGACGAGTGGCAGAAACACGATGAGGGTCAGCACGCGTCAGGCCCCTTTCACAACGAGAAATAGCATGAGCAGCACGACCGCTGCGAGGATGAATCGCTGGTAGCTCTGGATGCGGCCGGTCTGCAGGGAGCGCAGGCCCGACCCGACGTTCTTGGAAAGGGACGCTATCCCGTTGACGATGCCGTCGATGACGTTCTTGTCGAAGAGCTGGGAGGCGCTGGCGAAGAGCACGAACCCGCGCGCCGTTCCGTTGACCGCACCATCCACCACCCGGCTGTCGAATCCCCACAGGAAGTCGGCGACGCGCATGAACGGCTTGATGAAGATCGCATCGTACGCGATGTCGAAGTAGAGCTTCTGCTTGAGCGCGTTGTAGAGCCAGGCGGAGCGCTCCTTGTAGACGGCCGTATTGACCACGATCCACGGCCGGCCGTAGAACCACCAGCCGGTGCCGATGCCGAGCGCGGCCACCGTCGTCGACAGCGCGATGAGCTGTACTGACGGCCACTCACCGTGCTCGCCGAGGAACCCGGCGAAGCTCGGGCTCGCAAAGCCGATCACGCACGTGATGGCGGCCAGCACGACCATCGGGAAGAGCATCGACTTGTGGCCGTCATGGATGCCCTCGGTCTGCTCGGGACCTTCGAAGACGCGGAAGTACAGGCGCGTCATGTAGAAAGCGGTCAGCATGGACACGGCCAGCACGACACCGACGGCCCACGTCTGGTGCGCATGCATGAGTGACGCGATGATCTCGTCCTTGCTGAAGAAGCCCGAGAACGGGATGACGCCGGCAAGTGCGAGCGACCCGATCGCGAACGTCGCCCACGTCACCGGCATATGCTTGCGGAGGCCGCCCATCTCGCGCATGTCCTGCGTACGCGCCGAGTGGATGATTACTCCGGCGCCCAGGAAGAGCAGCGACTTGAAGAAGGCGTGCGTCACGAGGTGGAACAGCGTCGCGACCACACTCGCCGAGCCGATCGCCATGAACATCAGGCCCAGCTGCGAGATCGTCGAGTACGCGAGCACCTTCTTCACATCATGCTGAACCGCGGCAAGTAGCCCGCCGACAAGACCGGTGATCGCACCGATGACGAGTGTGGCGAAGAGCACCGGCGGCGCGGCTTCGAGGACCGGCAGCATGCGCGTGAGCAGGTAGACCCCGGCCGCGACCATCGTCGCGGCGTGGATGAGCGCCGAGGCTGGCGTGGGGCCGGCCATCGCGTCGGGAAGCCATACGTGCAGCGGCACCTGCGCGGACTTGCCCATCGCGCCGAAGAGCAGGCCTATCGCGGCTGCCATGGCAACTGGCGGCGTCCACGTGTGGACCGAGCCGAGGACTTCGGCCAGCTCCCACGTGCCGCACTGCTGGAAGATCACGACGAGCGCGAACATAAGGCCCATGTCGCCCACGCGCGTGGTCAGGAACGCCTTCTGCGAGGCTTTCCTCGGCGCCTCGAGCTCGTACCAGAAACCGATGAGAAGGTAGGAGCACAGGCCCATGAGTTCCCAAGCGACGAAGAGCAGCAGCAGGTTGTCGGCGAGCACGAGCGCCAGCATCGCGGCGGTGAACAGCGAGAGGACCGCGAAGTACCAGCCTTCGCGCTCGTCGCGGTGCATGTAGCCAAGCGAGTAGACCTGCACGCACGTCGCAACGACGGTGACGACCACAAGCAGGATCGCCGCGATCGCGTCGTATTGCAGGCCGAGCTCGAATGCCTTGCCGTTGATGGTGGCGAGCGCCCACGAGCGGTTCCAGAGAGCCTCGGTGACGCCCTCCTCGGCAGGGTGCATCTGGAAGAACGCCACAATTGAGAGCACGGTCGAGATCGAGATCGCCCCGACCGGCAACCAGAGCGCCTTGTTGCGCACGGCGCGCGGCATGAAGACGAGCGCCACGAAGGCTACAACGGGCAACGCAGGTATGGCGACAAGCCAATCCATCCGCTACCCCTTCAGCTCCGTGAGGTTCGTGACCTCGCTCGTACGTGCCTGGCGGTAGATAGCGAGCACGAGACCGAGACCGAGACCGATCTCGGCCGCCGAGACGACCATCGTGAAAATCGCGAAGAACAAGCCCTCCATCGTCTGCGGCGTCACGAAACGCGACAGCGCGACGAGGTTGATGTTGACGGCAATAGACATCAGCTCGAGCGACATGAGCAGCTGCACGGTCGCCTTCTTCGAGAGGGCACCGTACAGGCCGAGCGAGAAGAGCACGGCCGCGAGCATGAGGAACGGTTCGACGCCCACGCGCACTACTCGTCACCCTCCTTCGTCCACCACACGGCGCCAACCAGCGCCGCAGTCAGGATGAGAGACGCAATCTCGAACGGCAGCGACCAGCCCTGCGCCGAGAACAGCAGCTTGCCGAGCGCCGCAACGTCCGGAGCGACAGCCGGCAACTCCTGTGAGGGTGCCTGCGGGAACGCCCGAAGCACCCACAACATGGACGCGCAGAACACGGTCGAGAGCGCCGCCGCGACCGCCGAGAAGTCCCTCGGCCTGACCGCATCTTCGATGCGGCGCAACGTGATCATGATCGAGAAGATCATGAGGATGGCGACGGCGACGGCGTAGACGAGCAGCTGCACGATGGCGACGTAGTCGGCGTCGAGCAGCAGGAACAGACCCGCCGAGGCGATCGTGACCTCAAGAAGCCAGAACGCGGCGTGGACGATGTTCCTCGCGACGAGCATACCGACGGCGCCGCCCACACACAGCGCGGCGAGAATCGCGAAGGCGACGCCTGAGACTGTCGGAGCCATCACTCGCCTCCTTCGGGTTGCGCGGCTGCGGCGGGTGCGGCCGGCTCGGCGGTCTTGCGCTTGGGCGAGACCGCAGGGGTGTCGGTCAGCAGCTCGATTGAGAGCAGGCCCGGATCGGTGCGCGCGAGCTCGTACTCGTGGCTCATGCGGATCGCGTCGTACGGGCACGCCTCGACGCACAGGCCGCACATCATGCAGGCGCCGATCTCGTAGTGCCAGTGGTCGATGTGCTTGCCGCGGTCCTCGGCGGTCGTGAGTTCGATCTGGATGATGTAGTCGGGGCACGCGCGCTCGCAGGCGAAGCAACCGGTGCACTTGTGCTCGCCGTTCTCGTCGAGCTTCATGGCGACTGCCCAGCGAGCGCGCTCGGGAAGCTCGAACTTCTCGTGCGGGTACTGCAGCGTGATGTTGGGCCGCATGAAGTTGCGGAAAGCGATTCGCATGCTCTTGAGGAGGCCCATGCCGTAGATTCTGCTCATCGCGACCCCACCACCACATGGCCGAGTTTGATGAGCACGCCGGTGATCATGACCCAGCCGAGCGAGACCGGGAGCAGGAACTTCCACCCGAGCGCGAGCATCTGGTCGACGCGCACTCGAGGCATCGTGCCGCGAATCGCCATGATGAAGAAGATGCCGATGTAGGTCTTGATCATGAAGACGAACGGCGCGATGGGCTGGACGAGGTCGCCCGGGACCCACGGTATCTGCCACCCGCCAAAGAAGAGGGTCACGAGCAGCGCCGAGAACAGGAACGTGTTACTGAACTCGGAGAGGAACAGCAGGCCGAACTTCATCGAGGAGTACTCCGTCGCGAAGCCGGAGACGAGCTCGGACTCGGCCTCAGCCATATCGAACGGCGTCTGACCGCTCTCGATCAAGCCGGAGATGAAGAAGAGTACGAACGCGGGCACGTTCCACACGAACCAGCGCGGAATGAAGCCGAGGAAGACGCCCGACTGCGCGTTCACGATATCGCTCAGGCTCATCGAGCCCGCCATCATCACAACCGACAGCGCCGCAAGCAGCATCGGGACCTCGTAGGTGACCTGCGAGCCGACGATGCGCATCGCGCCGATGAGCGACCACTTGTTGTTCGACGACCAGCCTGCCGCGAGGGTGCCCAGCGGCACGACGGCCATGACAGCGAAGAAGAACAGCAGGCCGTAAGGTAGATCCGCAATGACCGCCGTACGCGAGAACGGCAGCACCATGTAGCCCATGAGCGAGGGCACGACGACGATCACGGGCGCGAGGAAGTAGAGCCACTTGTCCACAGCGCGCGGCGTGACGTCTTCCTTCGTGAGCAACTTGAGGACGTCAAACACCGTCTGGAACATCCCGTGAGGACCGTTGTCCATCGGACCCATGCGCACGTGCAGCTTCGCAAGCACCTTGCGCAGCATGTAGATCATCACAACGCCGTTGACGAGCATCAGCCCGAGCGCTGCAAGGAAGCGAAGCGCGGCGACCGCCCACGGGTTCATCGGTCCACCTCGCCAAGAATCAGGTCGACGCTGCCCATGAGCACGACGCCATCGGCGATGAGGTTGCCGGGAAGAAACGCCTCGCCCGCCTGCAGCGCATAGAGCGCGGGCGGGCGGTAGCGCATGCGGTAGGGCGTGTCGCTGCCGTCGGTGACGAGATGGACGCCCAGCTCGCCGCGGGGCGACTCGACAGCCGCGTACGCTTCACCCGCAGGCGGGCGAAGCACCTTGGCGACCTTGGCCGTGTGTTCGCCTTCGGGCATGCCGTCAAGACACTGGCGGACGATGCGTGCGGACTGGCGCATCTCTTCGAGACGCACCTGGCAACGAGCGTAGATGTCGCCTGCCTCGGCAACTGGCACGTCAAATTCGAACTCGTCGTAGGCCGCATATGGGCGGTCGCGGCGGATGTCCCAGTTCACCCCCGAAGCGCGCAGGTTCGGGCCGGTCAGCCCGAACGCGAGCGCGGTCTGACGGTCGAAGATGCCGACTCCGCGCGTCCTGGCCTGGAAGATCTCGTTGCCCATGAGCAGTTCGGCGTTCTCCTCGAGGTAGACATCGTAGGTCTCGAGGAACGCCCGGATCTTCGCCTCGGCGGTGGTCGTAATGTCGTTGACCACGCCGCCGGGTCGCACGTAGTTGAACATCATGCGCTGGCCCGTGATCTCCTCGAGAATGTCGAGGAGCGCTTCGCGGTCGCGGAACGTGTAGAGGAACTGCCCCATCGCCCCGCTGTCGAGCCCCATAGGGCCGTACCACACGATGTGGCTCGAGATGCGGTTCAGCTCGCCGAGAAGGACGCGCAGCCAGTTCGCGCGGCGCGGGACCTCGATGCCGGCGATCTTCTCGGTCGCAAGCGCGAAGGCGAGCTCGCCGTGGATGCCTGCGACGTAGTCGCCGCGGTCCATGAGCGTGCCGACCGCGTTGAAGCGCCGTGACTCGGCAAGCTTCTCGATGCCGCGGTGAAGATAGCCAACGACCGTCTCGCCCGCGACGATCTCCTCGCCATCGAGCTCGAGGATTATGCGCAGCACGCCATGGGTCGACGGGTGTTGCGGGCCCATGTTCAGGACGAGGTTCTGCGAGTGCTCGACGTCCACGCCGGCTGGCACGCGCGGCAGCGAGGCGGGCAGTGCGACCGTCTCGGCTGCGGGAGCGCTTGCGTCCGCAAGGCTGCTCGCCGTGATGTCGAGCGCGCCGGCGTCGACGTGCTGGGACGCGCGGTCGCGGACTTCCTCGGCGGTACGAACTTCGAGGGACTTGCGGAGAAACGGCTCGGAGCCATCGGTGGTGAGCAGACGCTTGGGGTTGGGATGGCCCGAGAGCAGCAGGCCAAACATCTCGCAGGTTTCGCGCTCGGGCATGAGCGCGGCCGGGAAGATGTCCCACACGCTTGCGAGCGTCGCGTCGTACCCGTGCTCCGCCTTGACGAGAAGCTCCTCGTCGCGCGTGAGCGAACGCAGGTTGTAGACGATGTCAATCGTCTCGCCCGTGTCGACGCCGAACAGGTCGACGAGGAAGCCGAACCCGAGATCGGAGTCACGAAGCGCGAGAAGCGCGGCGCGCGTCTGGGCAGCGGGCACGCGACATACCGCGCCGAGACCCTCAACGGTCTCGACGGCGGCAGTGACGCCGGCGCGTTCGAGGACGCCCCTAGCTACCGTCGTGTCGAGCTGCTGCAAGACGCTCCTCCGTCTGGGCCTGGATCTTGTTCATCAGCGTGATGAAGCCGTACTGCACCGACTCTGGCCGAGGCGGGCAGCCGGGAATGTAGACGTCGACGGGGACGACCTTGTCGACGCCCATGATGACGTTGGGGTACTCGCGGAAAGGCCCGCCGGCGCACGCGCACGCACCCATGGCGACGACCCACTTCGGCTCCGGCATCTCGTCGTAGAGACGCTTAACGGTGGCGGCCATCTTCCAGTTCACGGTGCCGGCGACGATCATCACGTCGGCCTGGCGCGGGCTGGCTCGGAAGAAGACGCCCATGCGGTCGAAGTCATACCTGGGGCCGGAGGCGTGCATAAGGCCCTCGATAGCGCAGCAGGCAATGCCGAACGCCATGTACCACAGCGACTTGCGCCGGGCCACGTCGAAGAGCTGCTCGCTCCGAATGAAGAGTGTCGAGTTCTCGCCGGTCAGCTTGTCTAGCGCCACGAAAGAGCACCCTCCTTCCAGGCGTATGCAAGCCCAGCGACAAGGATGACGACGAAGACGATCATCTCGAAGAAGACGTACCAACCCCTGAGACCATAGACGAGCGCCCACGGGTAGAGAAAGACGGTCTCGATGTCGAAGATGACGAAGAGGAGCGCGTAGACGTAGTAGCCGGCGCGGAACTGCACCCACGGCGGACCGATCGGCGCGACGCCGCACTCGTACGTCTCGGACTTCTCGGGCGAGGGCTTCTTGGGGCTCAGCAACCACGACGCGGTGAGCGTCGCGACCACGAAGATGGTCCCCAGAACCACAAACGCACTTATGATCGCGCGATCGAGCATTACCCCTTGCGACCCTCCTGCAACGGCACCACGGACCCGTGCTCTGAAGCGGACCCGCCACAGGGGGAAACACCGGCAGCCCAGTTGGCGGTTGTCGGACTCTATCATAGACCGACACGGAACACGCCACCCGAACGGACGATTCTATCGGTGAACGGTCGTCTGGCGGCGGTGACTGGCGTCAGTCGGCTTCGCCGCCCGCGCGGGTGTCAGCCCCCGAGCGCGTGCACGACGACTTGGTTTGCAGCCGACACGACACTCATGAGTGCCTGCGGGTACACGCCGAAGAACACGATGAGAGCGCAGAGCGGAGCAACCGAGAGGCCCTCGGTCGGTGTCATGTCTGCGAGGTCGGCTCGCTCCTCGTTCAAGGGGCCGAACGCAACGCGGCGCAGCATCCAGAGCAGATAGCCCGCGGTCAGCATGACCGCGAGGCCGGCAATCGCCGCGTAGACGGCCGGATGCGACAACCCGCCCGCGAGTGTGCCCACGATGACCATGAACTCGCCCACGAATCCGCTCATGCCCGGCAACCCGAGCGAGGCGAACGAGGCGAACACGAGAGTCCCGGCAATCACGGGCACGACCTTGGCGATGCCGCCGAACGCGGACATCTCGCGCGTATGCGCCCGCTCGTAGACCATGCCGACGAGCAGGAACAGCAGGCCGGCGATCAGCCCGTGGGAAAACATCTGCACCTGAGCGCCCATGAGGCCGGCGGTCGTGCCGGACGCTATCCCCAACATCACGTAGCCCATGTGCGAGATGGACGAGTAGGCCACGAGCTTCTTCATGTCGGTCTGCATGAGCGCGACAGCGGCGCCGTAGACGATCGAGATCACGGCGAGCACGCCAATCGTCGGCAGCATCGCCTTCAGTCCCTCGGGCAGCAGAGTAGGCCCGAGCCGCAGAAAACCGTACGAGCCCATCTTGAGCAGGACGCCGGCGAGCAGGACCGAAACGGCCGTCGGCGCCTCGACATGCGCATCGGGGAGCCACGTGTGCAGCGGGAAGATCGGCACCTTGACGGCGAGACCGATGGCGATGGGGATGAAGATGGCCAGTTGTACCGTGGCCGGCAGCGTGACCGAGCGCACGGCGATTTCGGCCATGTCGAAGGTCGACGCCCCGGTTGCGAGGTAGAGGGCGATGATCCCTCCGAGCATGGCAAGACTGCCGGCGAGGGTGTAGATGAAGAACTTCAGAGCCGCGTACACGCGGTTCGCCCCACCCCAGATGCTGATGAGGAAGTACATCGGGATGAGCACGACCTCCCAGAACAGGTAGAACAGGATGAGGTCGAGCGAGACGAACACGCCGATGAGCCCGGCCTCGAGCAGCAGCAGCAGGGTGAAGTACTGCGGAGCACGGTCTGAGATGTTGCGCGACGCAATGACCGCCAACACGCTGAGCAGCGCGGTCAGGAAGACCATCGGCAACGAGAGCCCGTCGACACCGAGGTGAAACGCCGTACGCAACCCCGGGATCCACACCAGGTTCATCACGAACTGCATACCGGCAGCACTGTCGAACGATGCCCACAGCCACACAGCAGCGACGAGGATCACGCTCGAGAGCGCCAACGCGACCCAGCGGGCGACTCCTTTGGCGCGCGCAGGGATGAACGAGATCGCGATGCCGCCGAACAGCGGTGCCAGGACCATCGCCGCCAGAACCCACTGCATCCTCGTCGCCCCCTATCCTCGGAACAGGGCCGCAGCCGCGCGTTGCGCCGCAACCATCGCAGTGTCAGGAACGATACCGAGCACGAGTACGACCATCGTGAGTACCGCCAACGACAGCGTTGCCGGCCGATCGACGCGCACCGGGCCCTCGGAGCTCTCACTCACGAACATCACGAGCGCCACGTGCAGGTAGTAGTAGACCGAGATCACGCTGTTGATGACGCCGATAGCCACGAGCCAGACCAGGCCCGCCTGAGCCGCCGAGAGGAACACGTAGAACTTCGCCATGAACCCTGCCATGAGCGGCAAGCCGGCGAGCGACAGCAGCGCGACGGTCAGCGCCAGCGCGAGAACCGGGTTGCGCCGCGACAAGCCGGAGTAGTCCTTGATGAGTTCGCTGCCGGTCGAGTTCGCGATGACGAGGACAACCGCAAAGGCGGCGAGGTTCGCCGCGCCGTAGGCGAGCGTGTAGAAGAGCAGTGATGAGATGCCCATCTCGCTGAAGGCCGCGACGCCCACGAGCAGGTAGCCGGCCTGGGCGATGCCGGAGTATGCCAGCATGCGCTTGATGTTGACCTGGCGGATCGCGCCGAGGTTGCCGAGCGTCATCGAGATCGCAGCCATCACGCCGAAGATGAGGTGCCAGTTCAGCGGAACCTTCTCGGCAGCCACGATCACGCGCATCGCGAGCGCGAAGCCCGCGAACTTGGAGCCGACGGACATGAACGCGGTGACCGGCGTGGGCGCACCCTCGTAGACGTCGGGGACCCAGTAGTGGAACGGCGCTGCCGTGATCTTGAAGGCGAAGCCGGTCAGCAGGAGCACGAGGCCCATCGCGAGAACCGGCTGGACCGTCTTGACGCCGGCGAGTGCGACGGCGATCTCGGAGAGCGTGCTCGTGCCGAGCGAGCCGTAGATCAGGCTCATTCCGTAGAGAAGAACCGCCGTCGAGACCAGAACCAGCAGCAGGTACTTGAGCGCCGCTTCACCGCTTCTCGGATCGCGCTTCCCCCAGGCGATGAGGGCAACGAGCGGGAGGCTCGTGAGCTGCAACGACAGAAAGATGGTGAAGAGCTCGGCAGCCGATGCAAGCAGCATGCTGCCGAGAATGGTCCAGAGGATGAGCGCGTAGAACTCGGCGGTCCACCTCGTGAAGCGCGGCACGGCGTTGGCCGACATCAACATCGCGAATGCGCCGATGCCGATGAAGAGGAACTTGAAGAACGCCGCGAACGGGTCGATCTGGATGATGCCGCTGAACAGCGTCGCGGTGACTCCGGCGATGGGCACGAGTGACGCTCCGGCAGCGAGCAGGCTGACGATGCCGAGGTACGCCGGCCACGTCCGGCTGGTCTGGGTGTCGGCATCGTAGGCGGGCCAAATCAGGTCGACGACGATGAGAAGCCCGCCGGCTATCGCGACGATGATCTCCGGCAAGAGGTAGCCGTAGCTGGATGCGGGTGCGAGCACCATGGGCTAGCCTCCTCCCAGTCTCGCCGCGATTGGGACGATGGCCCCATTGATGAGCGTATAGAGCGGAGCGGGGAACATGCCGACGACCATGATGGTCGCGGCGAGTATCGCCATGGGAGCAAAGCGAACCGGCCCGGCGTCGTGAATCGGGTCGACGATTTCGGACGGGTCGCCGAGGATGATGCGGCTGAGGAGGCGCAGCACGTAGGCCGCGGTCACGACGACGCCCACGAACGCGGCTGCGGCCAGCCACGGTGAGCGCGTCACGAGCCCGACGTACACGAGCAGCTCGGCGACGAAGCCCGCCGTCGACGGGAGGCCCATGCTCGAGGCGCCCGCGATGACGAAGCATGCCGCCACCAGCGGAGTGCGGCGCATCAGCCCGGTGATGTCGGCGATGACGCGCGTGTGGGTCTGCTCGTAGATGAAGCCGATGAGCGCGAAGAAGAGCGCCGTCATGATGCCGTGCGCGAACATCTGGAACCCGGCGCCGCCGAGCCCGAAAC
>Ga0079306_1001669_pt1 | contig 14045 bp, 16 predicted proteins | sample Methanotroph_Enr_FD_79181 | JGI IMG/M metagenome (GOLD analysis project Ga0079306, IMG submission 79181) | Enriched soil microbial communities from Old Woman Creek wetland in Ohio, USA - Methanotroph_Enrichment_5 | ecosystem: Environmental > Terrestrial > Soil > Wetlands | place: USA: Ohio...
ACCCGCGATTATTGCTGTGAATTCGACGCCACGATCAAGTAATTTCGTGCACGCTTGACTTCCGAGATCCTGCGTAAACCAATCAGTGAACACAACGAGATTCGGGTCAACTTGCAGCCCTTCGCTGAGCATCCAGGCAAGGTAGTGCTGGTAGCGATGCGCACCAGTGGAGGCTCTTTGGGTACCGCCTACATGAGCGATTCGTGTGTGCCCCAATTCGACCAGGTGCCGGACAGCTTGTCCCATACCTTGATGATCGTCACTGGTGACGCTTGAGACCAAGAAATCGTCAGTCGTTCTGTTAACGAGCACTGTCGGAACGCGCTCTGATATCTCGTCGAGCAACGGATAATCGCGTTCGGCAGTGGCAAGGATGAGTCCGTCTACCTGACGACTCAGAAGAGTGTCGATCAGATTCCGTTCACGCTCTGAATCTCGATCGGTGTTTGCCAGAACGAGAACATACCCCGCTTCGCGAAGTCCATCCTCAATGCCCCTGACAATTGGCGGGAACAACGGATTAGCCAGGTCAGGAAGAATCATCCCGATTGTCATGGTCCGTTGATCCCGGAGTCCTCGAGCTATCGGATTAACCCGATATCCAAGTTCTTCGGCGGTCGCGAGAACTCTCGCCAACGTGTCAGGTCTCACCATGTTGCGAGTTGAAGGACGAAGTGCTCGAGAAGCAGTGGAGGTGTCAACCTGAGCGGCTTTCGCTACATCGCGAAGAGTCACGGCACGTCGATATCTCGTAGCAGATCGATTCTCGGAATCCGGCGTTGATCCGCTTACTAGATTGTCAACGATTTTCGAGTCGCTCATTTTCTGATTGATTTCACTCACCTCTCTCTCATTGAGCACTTTTTGCTTCAACATTTTCGCGTCTTCGCCCCTTATGCCGTCCTGTGCAAACGGGTTAGAACAAACTCGCGATGGTTCAGCAACTCTGCTGCCGTTAATCGTCCTGAGGCTGTCGCTTGAATCATGTCAATAAGACGCTCTCCCGCTTGCGCGAGAGTTTCCTCAAGACGAATTGTCGCTGACACATCCAGGTCAATGTGCTCTTCCATGCTGGCGGCCGTCTTCGGGTTAGCCGTGATCTTTATGACTGGCACAATGGGATTCCCAATAATATTGCCTTGGCCCGTCGTAAAGAGGTGAACGGCAGCACCGCCCGCGGCGAATAAAGTCACAGATTCCGCCGCCGCCGAAGATGTGTCCATGAAGTACAGCCCTCGACCTTTTGGCGCCTCTGCCATCTCCAGAACGCCGGTCACCTGCGCCGAACCAATTTTTTGAATATTACCCAGCGCCTTCTCTTCAATGGTGCTTAATCCACCGGCGATATTTCCCTCCGTTGGCTGAGATCCAAGAAGGTCAGCTTGCTGGGCAAGGATCACGTCAGTGTGTTCCTTGAAAAGTCGTTCAAATTTGGCACGTTGGACAGGATCTGCAATGCGACCCGCGACAATATCCTCACCGCCAGTCAGTTCGGAGGTCTCGCCAAACATATACGTCCCGCCGGCTGCAGTCACTCGTTCCGCGACTTTTCCGAGAGTCGGATTAGATCCCAAACCAGAGGTTGTATCCGATTCTCCGCACTTCGAGCTGATGACCAAATCTGTCATCGGCAATTCTTCGCGTTGAAGTTCAGATGCATTCTGAAGAAGTGTCATTGCGGCGCGGGCTGCTTTCTGGATCGTCTTCAAATCGCCTGTGCCTTCAATGTGAAATTGCGCGACGGGCTTTCCACTTGCGGCAATAGCATCTGCCACGCGTGCGGTCCACTTTGGCTCAATTCCAATAACTACAACTGCTGCCACATTCGGATTAAGTCCGGTGCCGATGAGAGTCAAAAAGTGAAGATCAAGGTCCGGCCCAAATTGAATTCGACCGTAAGGATGCGACAAGGCCATCGTTCCTGGAACGAGTGCGGCGACACCCTCACATGCTGCGTTTGAAATATCATCAATCGGCAGAATGATTACGTGGTTTCGAACACCAACTCGACCATCGGCACGCCTATATCCGAAAAATGTACGGTCCTTCATTAGTACCACCTTTGACCTTTCAAGTTATGGACATGAACTGCCTGCCCTACGGCTATGTCGCTCGTAGCAAGACCAATAACAACCCCGTATTCAATTACTTTCTCGCCTTTGGAAATCGGCTTCGTTGCCAATTTGTGACCTAGAGGAACAGCTTCGAGCATCGTGAACCTCATTTCCTGCGGTTGATCGCGAAACCGCCCGACCACGTCAGACCCCGCCGTGATGTCCTCTACAGCGACACCTACATTGTCGGCTTCGTGATGTAACAAAAAACTCAATTGCATCGAGTGCTCCCTCTTCTAGTATTCGTAATTGATACTGCTCTTTTGGAGTTCCCGCCCGGTGGAGGTGTCCATTTCCCCACCGGGCGGAATCTTTGATTACTCCGCTACGCGTCCTAGCTTGGCCAGTACGTCGTTGATGTACGTGTTATCGACGATGGTGCTATAGGACGGCACCTTGTCGATCTCTTTGAAGTTCATCATTTGTTGGGCGGTGTAGGCAACGGCCGCGGGATCCATGCCATCGTTCAATGTCCAACCATGCGACTTCTGAAGGAAGTCATAGGCGTACGCCACCGCTGCGGTGTCCTCACCCGTGACCTTGTGACCGATTCGGATCACAGCTGCGCGGTTCTTTACGTTGGTCATCCAGCGATCCGCCTGCACCATTGCAGTCAGGAAGCGCTCAACGACAGCTTTGTGTGATTTCGCATATGAATCGAGGACGGCTACTCCGCCGTACCACCACTGTGGAGCTGTGATGTACTCGTTCTGAAGGACGTGAACCTTGGCTCCGGCGTGCTGCACAACATATGCATCATCAGCGTGGAAAACGGCTGCCTTAATCCGACCGTTGACCAAGTTGGGGACAAACTGTGAGCGTGGCATGTTTACCAACTTCACATCTGACACGTTGACGCCGTCGGCCTTAAGGCAGGCATAGACCTGGGTGTAAGAGAATCCGCCGGTACCGGTGCTTCCGACGTATTGACCCACCAGATCCTTCGCTGTCTTCACATCGTTTGTTGCAATGCACTGCGTGTCAAGACGCGGAGCATATGACCAAACTGCGTGAAGGGGGGTTCCGGCAGCTGCCGATGAAATTGCATCTGTAGCAGAACTTAATCCAAAGGTGATGGATCCAGAGACGGTTCCTAGTTCTGTTTCAAGCCCATCTGGCATGCCAATGAAGTGCACATCCAAATGTTGGGCGGCAAAGTAGCCTCGTGCCGCAGCGACGTACGGAGCGAGAAAGACCATCTTTGGTGGAGTTAGAGCGATGCCAACGTCGATCTGCTCGACTTTGACGGATGTCTTGGTTGCTGCATTCGATGTGGAAACCATCGCAGGCAGAATTGACGTGAGTACCAGAGCGGCAGCCACGAACCCTACGCGATGTACCCGTGTCGAACGTATCGCGGTTTGAAGTTTTCGAGCCTTCATGTTGCGGTTCTCCTTATTTCTTGATGTGTGGGTTGTGAGGTAGGGAAGTGACATTTTTGTTCGTACGAGAGTTCTCTAGTTGTTGGACTGGGCGAACCATGGCGTCAACTTTCTCTGCAAGATTCCCATCAGTGTTCGGAAAGTGACTCCAAGAGCCATGATGACCAGGATGATCCCCAGGGCTTTAGACATGTGATACGCGTTGGCTTGGGTCGTTAACGCAGCCCCAAGACCACTGAGTGCCGTAGATATTTCTGCAATGAACATACCGACAAGCCCCATTGCGACACCCTGACTTACACCTGTGATGATGAAGGGAACCGCGCTAGGTAGAACAATGTGTCGCCAAACTTGCGGTCTGGTGGCACAAAACGACTGGCCGACTTCGAGAAGACCTTTGTCGACATGTCGAACTCCGTTATAGACAGTGATACTTACTGGGAAAATGACGAAGAGAGTCGTGATAACCAACTGCGCAGCAGAACCGAATCCGAGCCACAGAGTCATCAGCGGAACGATCGTCACCATCGGAGTCGCATAAAGGGCGTATACATAGATCCCTACAGCTGCATCAAATCCCCGAAAGACCCCCATCAACATTCCCAAAGTGATACCTATGAGAGTGCCTAGGACTAGTCCAATCATGAATGTTTGAACACTGACCCATAGCGCCTGACCAAGATTGTCATGAGCGAACATTGAGTAAAGATCGTGCAACACTTTCGTAAGTGGCGAAAAAGTGATCTGCAATGCATGGGATCCATAAATTTGCCAGGCTGTTGCGATTACAACGACTGAGGTCAGCCGAATAGCGGTGCGCCTCAATTTTCCTCTGGACGCCTTCTTCTTGCGATTAGCGGCAACCTGGAGAGCAATTCCCTCGATTTCCTGAGGAGTGAGGGCCCTATCAACACTATTTTCAGACATTACTTTCGTCCTTCCAGGTAAGAAGTTCTCTGACTTGCTCGCGCAAGATCGGATAGTTCGGATCGCGGCGAACCGATTCGACAGAGCGAGGACGTTCAATATTCACGGGGAGGATTCCCGCAATTTCTCCTGGACGAGCGCTCATGACCACGATTCGATCGGCCAGCGTGATTGCCTCGTCTATTGAGTGGGTGATGAATACTGCCGTTTGCCGTAACTCGCTCCAGATTCGCAGCAGCTCCTCTTGAAGATTTTCGCGAGTCTGCGCGTCCACTGCGCCGAAAGGCTCATCAAGCAAGAGCACCTCAGGTCGAATGACAATTGCTCGAGCCAGCCCGACCCTCTGTCGCATACCGCCTGACAGTTGTCCGGGATACCGGTTCTCAAATCCTTGAAGGCCAACCAATCGGATGGCCCACGCCACCCTTTCCTTGGATTCGGCCTTGCCCACATGGGCGATATCCAACGGAAAGGAGATATTGCCCTCAACGGTTTTCCAAGGAAACAGGTCGAAGGACTGGAAGACCATGGCCATGTCACGGCGCGATCCTTTGACTTCGCTCCCCTCGACCAGGATCTTGCCCGAATCAATCTCGGCCAATCCGTTCATCATGCGCAGCAAGGTCGTCTTACCCGAGCCGCTAGGGCCCACTATGCAGATAAATTCATTGCGGGCGATGTCCAAGGACAAGTCCTTGAGTACCAGTAGGTCTCCGAACCACTTGAATAAATGCTCAATCCGTATAGCAATCGGGTCCGCACCCGAAGTTTCTGGCCTGACTTTCACTGAACTCTTCTCGAACGTTGACACGCTGACCGCCCTTTCGGAAAGGAAACTGGTTTTGTTGCACAAACGTTTGCAGAGACAATGTGTACTCTCTGCCTCAGAACCATGTCAACGATTTCCCAGGATTCTTTTATAACGCTTTCTTTATGATCCATTTCACGCTCAAACCGTGGATAAGTGGTTTTCCCGCGAGTTCGACAGCTTCCAAGAGTTTCTCCTCGCATCCTTGCTAAAGGCGAGATTATGCGCTTTGATGCCCTAACTTGTGCCAACGTTTGCAAGGAGAAATGTGCGAATTTGTCGGATTAGCGTGGATGGGAAAACCTTTCTTGCCAGACGGGAGGAGGAGGCGTACGTGGTCCTTCCCTTCCATGAACTCAACGATCTGCTCAACCACGAAGACTGGATGGAGGCGGCCCAGGGGGCAGGACGAAACATTGCCCTTGACCTCGCCCGTGAGGAGATTCTCTTCCAGCCCGAACACGTCTTCTGCATTGGACTCAATTACAAGGGACACATCCACGAGACTGGCAAACCAACTCCCGAATATCCAACGGTCTTCGCCAAATTCGCGAGTTCTTTGACGGGCCCCCAAAGTGACGTTGAATTGCCAAGAAATTCACATGAGGTTGACTGGGAAGTTGAACTCGGAATAGTCATTGGCAAGCCTGCAAGGAACGTTTCTGTTGCCCAAGCGGCGGCGCACATCGCGGGTTACACCGTTATCAATGACGTTTCGATGCGGGATTGGCAATCAAGGACCAATCAGTGGTTTCAAGGAAAGAACTTTGAAGCAAGCACACCCGTCGGGGCATATCTAGTGACGCCCGATGAAATTGGTGACGCCCAGGATCTTCGCATTACCTGCTGGATTGAAGGCGAAATCATGCAAGACGGTCGAACCTCCGATCTGCTCTTTGGTCCCCTTGAACTCGTGTCGTACATCTCGCAGTTCACCACTTTGCTTCCCGGGGATCTCATCGCCACCGGAACCCCAAGTGGTGTTGGAATGGCCAAGACCCCGAAGCGGTTCCTTCAACACGGCGAAGTACTAGTCTCTGAGATCGAGGGCATTGGCACACTTGCCAATCGATTTGTGTCTACAAAGCTAGAACGAACTTAAGACCAACAAGCACAAGTAGCACTCCAAAACCCCTGGACACCCAGGTCCCGCCGATACTGAGACCGACGTGCGCGCCTACATAGGCCATCACGAAGATACCAAAAGCCATTGCAGCGGCGATTTTGAAATCTACATCGCCTCGGCTTGCGTATCTTAAGACTGCAAGAATTCCGACCGGCAGCAGCATTGCCGCTAAAGAAGTCCCGATTGCCTTGCCTGGAGTGAATTTCAAAAAGAATATAAGCATCGGTACTATGACAATTCCGCCGCCGATGCCGAAGAGTCCCGCCAACATCCCAGCGGTCGCACCAATCAGCAGACCAATCAAAATTGACGCGATGAAAGACAAATTCTCTTCCTAACTTCTCTTAAAACTAGCGTGGTGCTCGAATTCTTGGGTGGCTTCGATCTTTTGTCAAACACCGAATTCAATCTTCAGCGAATTTTGCTGGAACCTCTCACAGCAGCAAGCGCTTTGGCAAAGTTCAATTTCGCACTCTTGAGATCTGATCTATAGGCGTTCAAAATTGTCCCATACGAAGCCCTGTAATTCTTCTTGGCAAGTCGGATGGAACTCTGTTCGCTACCGGCCACCACGATTGCTTGGTCCCGTATTGCTTGCGCGTCAGCGATTGCACGATCAAATCCTTCAAGCGCATCCTTCTTTGCAATCACGAAGGCGGCGCGCGCAGCAGCGACGGAATCCTTCTGGGCTTGCGTTAACGAATGAACTGAGGGTGCAACGGATGAACTTGGTCGTGACGAAGGTGTTTCGGTTGCGAATGCGGTCGCCGGAAATACCATCACCAATGCAAGGGAAATCAACATCGCGTTGGTTCCTCGTCTCATGTGCGCCCCTCCTCTTTCAATGTGTGACCAAATCCAGTATCCCACCGTAATTCTCAGAAAATTGACATAAGAATGCACTTTTTCCGTAAGGCCGCTCTAATACCCTCGTCCTGTGGAGATCAAGTCAGTTGCACGTGCCCTAGCTGTACTTGCACTGGCGCTCTCTCCAATTACGAGTTCGCAGCCAGTTTCTGCAGTCACTCCCGGGACAATGGTGCACTTGAAAGTCGCCAGCCCCGAGTCCGACGTGCCGATCCGAGACGTCTGGGTGTGGACGCCCCCGCTTGGCAAACTGGACCGATCTTCGTTGCCCGTCGTCTATATGTTGCACGGTTGGCCAGGTTCCCCTTCATCAATGATTTCGGGGATTGTGAAGCCCTTGACCACCGCCTTTGCCCACGGGGCCAAACCATTTATCGCAGTCTTCCCCGATGGAAATGCCAGAACTCACGTCGATTCCGAGTGGGCCGATTCGTACGACAAGAAGGCAATGATTGAAACTTGGCTCACGAAGAAGGTCATCCCCGCAGTGGAATCAGATCGAATCCGCTCCAGCAACGAACGGGCGATCGTGGGTTTCTCGATGGGAGGCTACGGCGCGGCCATTATCGGATTGCATCATCCTGAGTTGTTCACGCAAATCGCGACGTTGGCAGGCTATTTCATCATTGATGATCTGACGGGAGCATTTGGCTCGAATAGATCCATTCATAGCCCAGCAAAATATCTAAACCGTGCAAACAAATTCACCTGGTTTCTAGCCGAAGGAAGGGATGACTACACCCTGCCAATTCGGGGTCAAGCCGTGATGTGGGCATCAAAACTCAAAAAAGTTAAAGCACGGTACGTACTCCAAAGGCCAAACGGCGGTCATAGCTTCACCTTCGTCGGGGGCGAGGTACCGTTGATTGCGAAGTGGCTCGTTTGGCCGACTTTCCCAACATCTACCCCCACTCCGAGTTCTAATCCTGTACCTCAGCCCACTGCCACTGCCACAGTTCAATAGATCTAGGTAATTTTCTTTACAGGTTGACGCACCACGGTACGTAGTTTCTCGGGCGTCACTTTTCTTGGGTCGCTCATATAGATTTCATGGTGCTTTCCATTGAAGGTTAGGTTGTTGGCAGGCATGAACTCGTAGTGCATTCTGTGCAGCATTGGGCCCTCTTTGTCGTACGGCCCAATGTGGAGGATCTGAACCGATTTTCCCTCTTTCAAAGTCTCATGCCTGATATCGGCGAGTTTGGCGTTCTCCTTCTTCTCCTCCACAGATTTCAATGCTTTCTTCACCAAAGCCTTTGTGATCCAGTTGGGGACCATAATCAGTGCAGTCCACTTCCAACTTTCTTTGCGCCTCTTTGCAAAGTCGGCCATGTCATCGGCCCACCACAGACCCTCCAGTGGAGGGACAACATAATCTTGTCCCAGATCATTCTTGCTCATGAACTTCAGTGCGTATGAAACCGAGTAAAGCGCTTCAACCGCTGCGGCATATTCAGGTGATGTATTCGGATCGCCTTCGCCGTCAATCATCAGATACTTCAGCGGCGGGACTGCGACTATCGTAAAATCTTTCGAAGATGGCTTGTATAGATAATCCAGTTCTTTTTTGAAATCAACCTTCTCCATGGAACGACCCCCCTCTAGGGTGCCTATCTCCGTATGAAAAATCCTACCTACTCTCCAACCACGTCAGACAAGTGAAATTCCCCTCATCCAGTAGCCTTAACGTATCTTTGACGAGGAAGCGGTGGCATGAGACGTTGGTGGGACAGACTCATTGGCCCAGTTGTGAGGCGGAGGGCATGGATCCAACATGTTCTCGTCACAGCAGTGGCTGCATCCATCGCTTGGTTAGTTGGCAATCATTTCGTAACAAATGGCGGACTAGTTGCCGCGATCGCGGCAACTCTGACCGTTCGAATTTCTCTTAACAAATCAATCCGCGAGGGTCTTGGCCAACTTTTGGGGACCACGATCGGAGTTGGCATGGCTATGGTCGCCATCCACTTTTTTGGATTCGGAGTCTCGATTGTCTTCGTGATTGTTGTTCTTTCACTTGTTTTTTCGAGAGTTCTGCACCTACGCGAGGTCGCATCAATAAATGTCATCATTACTGCGTTAATTGTCATCGGACCTGGCTTAGCCGAATCAACTGCGATCCACCGCACGCTCTCCACCTTGATCGGGACATCGATCGCCATCATCTTTTCTTATTTCGCAAATCCCAAAACACCCGCAGGTCGCACTATCGACAGAATTACAGAATTGGCCTTTGAATCAGCAACATTGTTAGGCGAAATGTCAGAAACAATGGCTGTCAACTACTCCCAAGGCATTGCCGGAGCATTCCTGGCAAGGGCGAGATTGCTGGTAGAGGAAATCCCGACGGTGCGAGCGCAGGCACTAGAAGCGCGTTCCTATGCGCAATGGTTCCCCACCGCACGAAAGGATGAGGCCGAAGATCTTTATGAGAGAGGTTTCGCGCTAGAACACACGGTGGTGCAAGTCCGAACCATAGCGAGAACTCTTTTCGACATCTCCATCGAAAAAGAACTCCCCCCGAAAGTGACCGAGAGGATCGCCTTCGCACTCTCCTGTGCCAGTTTGGCAATTACTCAAGGTAGTGAAGCACTCCGTGGCAATCACCGCCGGCTCCCCGAAGTATCGCTCTCGCGCGATCTTCGAATTGCATCGGCATCCTTAGCCGAAGAGGTCATGGAGTGCGGGCGAAAGATAAATGTGGGGCAATATATCCGCAGCATTTCCCTTGTAACGAACTTCGAAAGAATTGCCAATTCGATCGATTTGGACACACCTGCAATCACCGAGATTCGCCCGGAGGAGGACCTCGGAATACAACTGCTTGAGGTCTCCCCGATCGAGCAGGGGAAAAGGTTAGGCGGAAGGTTCCTTCGCTTCGTCCCGAAGCAGATCAAAAAGCACTTCAGCTAGCGGTAAGAAATCCCGGAAAGATCGTTCGAATTTCTTCTTCAGTGTTATCCGGAGTGACCACCCACTGTTTGAATTCTCCGGAATTGAACGTGATGACATATCCAGGACGTTTGCCATACACAGCGACAAAATTCTTACCTCTTCGATAGCGCCACGTACCGAGCGCGATCACCCTTGGAAAGCCTGTTCCGAAGGCACGGATTCCTCTTATGATTTTCCAGGACCACATCTTCTCGACTTTGCGTACGGAGATAATCTCGCTGTATTTCGCTTGGGGCGATGAATGCAATCCGAAAAACTTCTCCTTTGGAGTTAACGCCAAAATCACGTAACTACCGAATCTCTCAAAATGCGCCATCCCGTTGACCCCCTGCGGCTAATTTACACAGGGGATTTTGCCGCCTTGAACGGGCACGCCGTTTGCAGAGCTGGCAAAGTTTGTGCTCGTCGGCGTCGGGCTAGCGACATTCGAGGCACTGCCCGAAGGCGATGGACTGGCCGAAGGTGTGGCCTTTGACGGATAGAAGAGTGCCTTGACATAGGCCTTAATTTTCACTGGATCGACAAGGTTGACGCTCTGCCCATTGCGACTGGCAAAACCCTCAATCGGAAGTGTGTAGAAAGTGATGTGACCGCCCGTAAGACTTTTTGCCTCGGGCAAAAACCCCAGAACGTCCCATCCACTGTCAATGACTACGTCCTTCTTGGCCACATTCAACAATGCTGAAATCTTCCCAAAGTCGCTGAATATTCCTTCGCTGCGAAGTTTGGTGATCACGCCCGTGATGAAGGCTTGTTGGCGATGAGTGCGATCAAGGTCGCCCTCTGGCAGACCATGTCGCTGCCTCACGAATTTGAGAGCATCGGCACCTGTAATAGTTTGGACACCTGCGGGAAAGACTGCTCCCGAGTATTGCGAGTCATTCACGGCATTCTTCAAACACACCTGGACTCCCCCCAAAGCGTTTGCGAGGTCGTAGAAACCGACCAGGTTTACTTCCGCGAAATGATCGATCGGCACCCCGAGCAAGTTGTGAATAGTGGCAATGGTTGTTTCTCGCCCAGCTTCGCGACTCATGAACTCGCGTTGAGGGTTAGGAATGCCCTGCTTCACGAGCTGCGTTTCATTTGTGTACTTGACTAGGCCGTATGCTTCTTTGATCTTCTTCATGCCGAGGCCGGGAACTTCAACGTAGTCATCTCGAGGAATCGAGATCGCCACCGCTCGCCCTCCACCGGCAGGAATATGAATCAGAATCATCGTGTTCGTGTTGTAACCGCCGACCTGGCTGGAGCTTCCCACATGCAGGAGGTCAAGCAACTGTCGAGGAAGGTCCGAGCCATCGTTGGCTCGTCTACTATCTAGACCTAACAGCAGGATATTGGTATCACCGTGGAGAGACTGTGGCGCTCCTTTGAGGGCTTGCGAACGGGGAACGGCCTTAGCCGCCGAATGCGCGACATAGTAGGCGCCCCCCGCCGCAGCAGCTACGAGTACAGAAAGCGCGATCGCCATGCGCCTCGCCCATTTCTTCACCCGCAAACTTTAGTGATGCCCTCTACCCAGCAACCCGAAAATCCATGAGAATTCGCTTAAAGTCTCAATCGTCAGAGGACTCGTCTTCAGTTGTGGAACCGATTGCGTCATCTTCGGATCCGCCACCTGAGGGCATCGACGCGATGGAAGGCGCCTTGATCGAGGAAGGCAAGACAGCCGGAGGAATCGATACATTCGATTTCGAAACATGTGTGATCTTGGGCAGGGCATGCGTTTCGTCTGCGTTTGCCGATGAGGTCAGTACAGCAGCAGAGATGCCTAATCCAAGAACCATGATGGCTCCGGCCGAAACGAACTTGGATGTGGTCGAAAACTTTTCCATGTTGACTCCATTCATAATGACTTCAAGGGGTGGCTCCCCTTTCGAACCGAAATCTAAAAGAGTGGCTTTAATAACTGATGAGCACCTACTGGGAAAATGACCTGAATCGCTATACTCATTTTGCTCTGCACGCCTCAGCGGGAAGGCCCCAAAAAGCTACAAAGCAGGTTGGGTTTTATGAAAAAGCGTCGCGTTAGCGATCAGGCCAGTCTCCTAACCGGACTCGGCTTGGGTTTCACATTGGCCATTCAAATCATCAATTTGACGGCCCACGACTTTAGTTCTTTCTACAGCATCGTCACCATGACTTCGAGATTCTGCGCTCTAGTCGGTTCATACTTGGCAATCATCGGGCTACTTCTTATCGCTCGAATTCCCTGGATCGAACAGGCACTTGGACATGATCGCCTTGTGACTTGGCACCGAAAATCAGCGCCGTACGCACTTTATTTCATCTCACTTCACGTCTTCTTGGTGGTCTTGGGCTACGCGGGCAACGACCAGAACAAGATCGGGTCCACCTTGTGGGTCATGATCACGACGTACCCATGGATGCTTCCCGCGACCGCTGGTTTCGTTCTCTTGATGGTTGCCGGAGTCAGTTCATACCGCGAATTTCGGTCACGAATGAAATATGAAACCTGGTGGGTAATTCACCTCTACACGTATTTGGCTATCGCGCTTTCCTTCATGCATCAGATCCTCACCGGTGCCATGTTCATCACCAACAAACCAGCCAAGTACTACTGGATCGGTCTGTACCTCTTCGTCGTCTTTTCCATCGTGACCTGGCGGATATTGATTCCTCTCACTCGATCAATGCGACACCAGCTCAAAGTCGACAAGGTGGTTCATGAAGGCCCAGGAATCATCTCCATTTACGTCAAGGGGCGAGACATCCTCACATTGCATGCGGTTGGCGGACAGTTCTTCAGTTGGAGATTCATCACGAAGAATGACTGGTATCAGTCGCACCCCTATTCCCTTTCTGCTCCACCAACCAACGAAACTTTGCGAATCACGGTAAAGGGTTTGGGTGATAGCTCAAAAGGGCTTGCCAATCTCCGACCCGGAACACGAGTATTCATCGAGGGCCCATACGGAATTTTCACCTCGAAGAACGCGCAACGTGGTCGCCACATCGTCCTTATTGGCGGTGGAGTCGGAATTACCCCGCTTCGCGCGATCATGGAGGAATTCCCAAATAACACACAAATAGACGTTTTTTATCGTGTATCAAAAGAGGAGGATCTCGTTCTCCGCAAGGAGCTTGATCAGCTTGCCGACCGCCTGGGAGCGCGGGTCCACTACTTGGTTGGCTCCAGAAAAGAGCATCCAATGACCTCGGATTACATGAAGAAATTCGTCCCGCAATTTTCAGACTCAGAGATCTTCATCTGCGGTCCCGAGGCCCTTGTATCTGCCGTCAAGCGAGCGGCCGCTGATGCCGGCATCCCCAAGGACAGGTTCCATGATGAAGCCTTCGCATTCCACGGCGATTAGGAGCGCATGATGTTACGTAGAATCGCGATCATTGCGACGGGCACAGTCGGTGGCGTCGTCGCAGTTGTCGCCTACCATCCTCCGTCACTGAATCCAGTATCGACAATTGGAATAGCGACCCCAGCGCCGGCCTCAACCGCGACTCCTTCCACAACTAAAGCGCCCGTCGGCGCATCAGGAATCTACACGGGAGATACGGCACAGACTGCATGGGGTCCCGTGCAGGTGCAAATAACAGTTACTGGCGGGCAAATAACGGCGGCAAAAGCCTTGCAATGGCCTAATGGAGATCGGCGATCTCAGTCAATCGCTCAACAGTCAATTCCGTATTTGATCCAACAAACATTGACCACTAAGTCAGCCAATGTCTTGGGCGTTACTGGCGCTAGTTACACAAGTGACGGCTGGCGACGATCGCTCGCTTCTGCTCGATCAAAGGCAGGAATCTAGATGAAACGTTGGTTGATAATTGGAATCCCACTTCTCATTTTGGGCGGCTTGTTATTCGTAAAGCCACCGTCTTTC
>Ga0079306_1001670_pt1 | contig 14032 bp, 9 predicted proteins | sample Methanotroph_Enr_FD_79181 | JGI IMG/M metagenome (GOLD analysis project Ga0079306, IMG submission 79181) | Enriched soil microbial communities from Old Woman Creek wetland in Ohio, USA - Methanotroph_Enrichment_5 | ecosystem: Environmental > Terrestrial > Soil > Wetlands | place: USA: Ohio...
AACCGGATCCTCACGCCGCGGGCCGCGGCCTTCTCCAGTTCCGCCAGCACCGGCTCCAGGGCGCTGTGGGGGCGGTTGGTGACGTAGAACTCGCCGAAGTCCAGGGTGCGGCGGGCCGAGCGGATCATGTCCACCCACACGTCCTTCGCGTAGGGCAGGCCCGGGTCCCCGAGCCCCGTTTCCACCGGCACCGACTGCGCCAGATGGGTCCGGGTGGAGGGCGGCGCGGCCGACAGCCCCAGGACCGCACCTGCCGCCAGGATCCGGAGCATCATTCCAAGGTTGCTTCGCGGCGTCATGGCGGCCTCCCCTGCGAGCATACTCCGCCGCGCCCATTGACGCCCCGGAGGGGCCCTGCTGTGCTGGGTTCCATGGAAACCAAGGCCGAGCTCCGGGCCCACTACCTCGCCCTGCGGGCCGCGCTGCCGGCCGCCGATCGGGAAGCCTGGTCCGCGGCCATCGCCGGCCACATCGACCGCCTGTGCCGCGACCGCCATCTCACGCGCATCGGCGCCTTCTGGCCCTTCGGCCCTGAGGTGGACCTGCGCCCCGCCGTCACGGCGCACCCGGACTGGCTGTGGTTCTTCCCCCGGGTGGCCTCCACCCACCCCCCCCGGCTGGCCTGGGGGACCGAGCCCCTGGAGAAGGGCCACTGGGGTCTCCTGGAACCCGTCCTGGCCCAGCATTTCCTCCCACCCGTGCAGCTCCTCCTGGTGCCGGGCCTCGCGTTCGATGAGGATGGCTATCGGCTGGGGTACGGTCGCGGTTTCTTCGATGCCCTGTTGGCGAAGCTGCCGGAGGAGGTGCTCACCCTGGGCGTGGGCTTCGAGGCCCAGATGCACCAGATCGTGCCTGTGGAGCCCCACGACTGGCCTGTCCAGGGCCTCCTGAGCGAGCGCGGGATCCGGTGGCTCACAGCCGACGGCCGATAGCGGCTATCCCAGCTTCAGGATGCTCGACCCGTCCGCGTAGTCCTCGGTGCTGGCCTCCCGCATCTTCTGCAGCACCTGGACGAGGACGCGGATGCGCTCGACCATTTCGCCGATCTTCGCCAGCTTGGGCTCCTCCGGATACTTCCGCTGCAACATCTCCACCTGCATCAGAATGATGGCCAGCGGGTTGTTGATCTCGTGCTTGAGGGTGCCGGCCATCTTCCGGAAGGAGTCCAGGCGCTCGGCGGCCAGGGCCCGCTGCTGCAATTCCGTATGGCCCCGGAGCACCTGCAGGCGGTGGTGCAAGGCCTCCCAGCGGAACCCCTCGGCCAGCCAATCCGTCGCCCCGGCCTGCATGAGCCGAGGGGTGTCCTCCTCGGCGCAGCGCACCACCAGGATGGGCGTGGTCGAGAAGGAGGGATGGTGCCGGTAGGTGCGGATGCAGGTCTCCGGGTCACGCACTCCCTTCACGTCCACCACCAGGAAGCGGAAGCGCGGAAGGGGCGGGAGGGGCGGCTCCTCCTCCAAGGGGAAGAGCCAGAGATCGCCGACCTCGGCCACCGTCTGGAACAGGCTCAGCAGGTTCAGCTCCTCGGTCACCAGCCCCAGCAGGGGGCGGTTCGGCTCCACGGGCTGGGTGTCGGGGCCCTCGGGCAGGAGGACCGACAGGGTCGGGTCGCTCCAGGTCCAGCGCACACCCGACTCCTGGAGCACGCGCTGGGTCCAGGGATCGGGAACGGGGGCGTGGAGTCCTGCCGGGAAGGCGAGGCGCAGGGCATGGCAGCCCCGGTCTGAATCCCAGCGCCCCGCCACGGTGGCCCCCGAACCGAGCTGCATCAGCAGGGGTTCCACGAGACCGGACAGGGCCGGCAGGACGGGTCCTCCGCCCACCCAGGCGGACCCCTTCGGCGGGTCCTCGATCACGAGCAGGGCCCCGCGCAGGTGGGTCAGGGGGCCCCATCGGCGGGTCACCTCCTCCTGCACCTGATCCAGCCGCCAGGGATGTCCCGAGGCCTGGCCCTCGTCCATGAGTTCGGACTGCTGGCCATGCTCCAGCAGGGCGTGGACCTGCTCCAGCTGCTGCTGGATGGCCAGTCCCGAGGCGCCGCTCAGGCCCTCCGCCCAGCTCTGGACGCGCCTGAGAGGCGCCGCCATGGTGGCCAGAAGCTGGCCGTGGTGGTCCAACTCCCGCTGCCGCTCGTGCCGCAGGCGGAGCAGCTCCCCGTGCAGCTCCGCCTGGCTCAGGGCCCGCCGGTGCAGCATGGCCTGGCGCAGGGCCAGCGACCCCTGGCGGACGAAGGCCTGGAACAGCGCCAGGTCGAAGCGGCTGAAGGGCCGCCCTTCGGACTCCCGGTCGAGGTACAGGGCACCCTGGATGTCCCCGTCCTCGCCCAACGGGGCGCACATCAGGGAACCCCTGTGGAGCTCCACCAGGCTGAACCCGCCGAACCGCGGATCCCCCAGCGGCTGGTTGGAGAGAACCGCCGTGTGTTCGTGGCTGACATAGTCCAGCACGGACCTCGACAGGCCAATGCCCTCCTGCACATCGCCCACGCGGTAGGCCGTGCGCCAGGTCCCGTCGGACTGCTTCATCACCAGGAACCCCCGGTCTCCGCCCAGCAGACGGAGGGACTCGTCCAGGAGGCCCTTCACCATGGCCTCCGGGTCCATCTCCCGGAGCAGGTTCTCCGTGGACCGGTGAAGCAGCTCGATGCCCCGGACCAGGGCCACGGCCTGGGCGGGCTCGGGCTTCACCTCCTGGAACAGGTCCCCCACCCGTTCGATGAAGGTGATGCCGTCGAGACCCGGAAAGCCGAAGGTGAACCGCAGGGACCAGTCCCCCAGGATCAGCTCGTCCCCGTCCTGGAGGGCGTTCCCGTGAGGGTGGTTGAGGGGGAGGCCATTGAGGAAGGTCCCGTTCGCGGAGCCCAGGTCCCTGACCCACCAGATGCCGCTGTAGCGGTTGATCTGGGCGTGGGTCCTGGACAGTTCAGGGTGGTTCGGCTGCGCCAGCGTACAGGCCAGCGGGTCCCGCCCGAGGAGGCACGTCTCCTCCAGGGCGTGGCGAATCAACTGGCTTCCCTCCGTCCAGGACAGGTAGGGCATCGGACCTCCACCCCGACTTCTTCGGGAGGGGATCGGGAACTCCTGAATCAGCCGGGCAAAGGATACCGCGTGGTCTTGGTCCGGCTCGGACGGAACAGCAGCAGGGTGTGCCCGATGGTCCAGACGTGCTGGAGGCCCCCCACCGCGGCGCATAGGGCAGTGGCGGCCGTGGCCTCATCCTCGAAGCTGTTGGGATTGATCTTGACCTTCACGAGTTCGAGGCTGTCCACCATGACATCCAGCTCGGCGGCCTGGGCCGGCGTCACGCCCCCCTTGCCCACATGCATGACGGGCTTCAGGTGGTGGGCCTGGGCTTTGAGGAACTGGCGCTGTTTGGGCGTGAGCATCTTAACTCCGGATCCTTCCAGTCTATCCTCGATGGCGAGGTGACTCATGATCCGCCATCTGCTGCTCTCCCTCGCCACCCTGGCCTGCCTGGCCGCCCCGCCCCGGACGATGCGGGTGGACTACGGCCATACCGGGGACGCCGCCAGCGAGACCTTCGGCCTCGATCGGGTGGTGGTGGAACCCCTCCCCTGGCCCGGCGACCCGACCAAAACCATCGATGCCAGCAACCTCGGCAAGTACTTCTTCGAGGTGGACGACAAGGCCACCGGCAAGGCCCTCTATTCGCGCGGTTTCGCCAGCATCTTCGGCGAGTGGGAGACCACGGAGGAGGCCCGGACCCTCCGGCGGAGCTTCTCCGAGTCCCTGCGCTTCCCCGCGCCGGACCGGCCTGTCCGGGTCCACCTGAAGAAGCGCGACACCGCCAACGCATTCAAGGACGTCTGGGCCTTCGACCTGGACCCCCGGGATCCGGCCATCGAGCGGGCCGAGCCACCTCGGCCCGGAAGCCTCCTGGCACTCCAGACCACCGGCGATCCCACCGACAAAGTGGACTTCCTCATCCTGGGCGATGGCTACACCGCCGCCGAGCGGCCGAAGTTCGAGAAGGACGCTCGCCGCCTGATGGAGATGCTATTCGCCCAGAGCCCCTTCAAGGAGCACCGCGCCGACTTCAACGTATGGGCCCTCTGCCCGCCGGCCATGGAGAGCGGCATCTCTCGCCCTTCCACCGGGGTCCACCGGCACTCCCCCCTGGGCGCCACGTACGATGCCTTCGGAAGCGAGCGCTATATCCTCACCTTCGACAACAAGGCCTGGCGCGAGGCGGCCTCCTACGCTCCCTACGAATTCGTGGAGATCCTGGTGAACGGCCAGACCTACGGAGGCGGCGGCATCTTCAACCTCTTCAGCACAGTGGCTGCCGACAACGCCTACGCCTCGTACGTCTTCGTCCACGAGTTCGGCCACCATTTCGCCGGCCTGGCGGACGAGTACTACACCTCGGACGTGGCTGTGACCAACAGCCCCACCCGGTCCGAGCCGTGGGAGCCCAATGTCACCGCGGATCCGAAACACCCCAAGTGGGCCTCCCAACTGAGCGTGGGCACCCCGCTTCCCACGCCCTGGAAGAAAGCCGAGTTCGAGACCTTCAGCCATGCCGTCCAGAAGGAGCGCCGCGCTATCCGGGCCGCCAATAAGCCGGAATCCGAGATGGACGCCCTCTTCGCCCGGGAGAAGGCCTTCGAGTCGAAGCTGCTGGGTACCGACACCCACAGCGGCCACGTGGGTGCCTTCGAGGGCGCCAACTACGAGTCCACCGGCTACTACCGGAGCCAGGAGGACTGCATCATGTTCACCCGCGACAGCGTGCCCTTCTGCTCCGCTTGCCAGTCGGCCATCGAGAAGGTGATCCGGATGTACGCAAAATAGGTAATTACCCCTTCCATCCAGGAGCGCACTGGCCAGGGTGCCTGCGCACCTTCAGGTAAGCATCCACCTCGTCCGCACCTCGTTTTTTTTGAGATAAGGACTGAGTTTAAACCTCCCAAAAACGGCCTTCGTCATTATCATGGCCTCTCTGGGTGGTACATGGATCCTCTGACATCGAACAACCCTCGTCCCTGGACGCCCGCGGCCACCCTGCGCACCGCCCTCCCGGCGGCGGGACTCCTCCTCCTCGCGGGCTGCGCCGTGGGGCCGAAGTTCCGGCCGCCGGAACCGCCCAGGGTGGACCGGTACGGCCCTGCGCCAACGCCGGCCGAGGTCGGCTCGGCCCAGGTCCCCGGCGGGGGTGTCCAGCGGCTCCAGGGCGGCCAGCCCGTGTCCGAAACCTGGTGGAAGGCATTCGGCAACGAGGAGCTCGACCGGCGCATCGAGACGGCCCTGGCCCACAATCCCACCGTGGAGGCCGCGCGCGCCTCGCTCAGACAGGCCCAGGAGACACTCCGGGCCGCCCAGGGCGCCTGGTCCCCTTCGATCGATGCCGCTGCGGGGGCCGGTCGCCTTAAACAGAGCGTGGATGCGGGGGGCACAGGCACACCCTTCACGCTCTACAACGCGTCCGTGAACGTCTCCTACACCCTCGACCTTTTCGGGGGCGTGCGCCGCCGGGTGGAGCTGCAGGCGGCGCAGGTCGACTACCAGCGCTGGCTCCTCGAGGGCGCCACGCTGAGCTTGGCCTCCAATGTGGCCACGGCCACCTTCCAGGAATCCGCCCTGCAGGAGCAGATCCTGGCCACCGAGCAGGTGGTGCAGCTGCTGCAGGAACAGGCCGACCTTTCGGCCAAACAATACGCCATCGGGGTGAAGAGCCGGCTGGACCTGCTGGCCGTCCAGTCCCAGCTCGCCAGCGTGCAGGCGACACTGGCCCCGCTGCGCCTGGCCCTGGCCGCCCTGCGGAACCAGCTGGCGGTGCTGATGGGCCGGATGCCCTCCGGGGGTCTTGCCCGGGGAGGTGACCTGGACGCCTTCCGGCTGCCCGCGGACGTGCCCCTGAGCCTGCCATCGGAACTGGTGCGGCAGCGGCCGGATATACGCGCGGCCGAGGCCCAGCTGTGGGCGGCGACGGCCCAGGTCGGCATCGCCACCGCCAACCTCCTCCCGCAGATCACCCTGGGCGGAGCCTATGGGACTGCCGCCACCGCGACCGGCGATCTTTTCAAGGAACCCGCCACGAGCTGGAGCCTGGGCCTGAACCTGCTCCAACCCATCTTCCACGGCGGCAGCCTCCGGGCCCAGAGACGCGCCGCGGAGGCCGGCCTGGACGCTGCCTCGGCGACCTACCGCGCTTCCGTCCTCAACGCCTTCAGGAACGTGTCCGACACCCTGAGCGCCCTCCAGTACGATGCCGACGAGCTGGCCGCCCAGTCCGAAGCGGAAGCCACCGCCTCCAAGTCGCTGGAACTCGTGAAGGCCCAGTACCGCATCGGCTCCGTCAGCTACCTGCAGCTCCTGGACGCCACCCGCCAGTGGCAGCTGGCCCGCCTGGGCTACCTACGGGCCCGGGCCGCCCGTCTCTCCGACACGGCCGCCCTCTACGCCGCCCTCGGCGGCGGCTGGCGGCAACGGGAATCCCGCCTCTCCGGTCCGCGCCGGCCCGCGGGAACCAAGCCCTGAACCATTCGCGACGACCCTGCCGCTGACAAGCGTGGAGAGCCTCACATGGACATGGAGACCACCCTAGACATCCCCGGAGCCGGTCCGGGCACGGGAAAGCGCATGGTCGTGATGATCCTCGGGATCCTCGGCCTGGCCTTGCTGATCGGCCTGGTCTGGATCGCCGCCATCTCGGCCCGGATCAGGAGCCAGCCCAAGGGAGAGCCCCCCCAGACCGTCACCACCACCGTCGCGGCCTACGACACCTGGCAGCCGGGCCTCAGCGCCGTGGGAACCCTGCGCGCGGTGAAGGGGGCGGATCTGGCCTTCGAGGTGTCCGGCGTGGTGACGCGGATCGGCGCCACCCCCGGCGGCACGGTCCAGCAGGGGCAGACCCTCATCCAGCTTGACGATTCCGTCGAGGCCGCCCAGCTCAAGCAGCTCCAGGCCGCACTGGCCCTCGCCAGGGTCAACCTCGCCCGCGCCCGGGAGCAGCTGGCGATCCACGCCATCAGCCAGGGTGACTTCGATGCCACCCAGGCGGACTTCAAGGTGAAGGAGGCCTCGGCCCAGCAGGCCGCCGCCGTCGTGGCGAAGAAGCGCCTCAGCGCCCCCTTCGCGGGCCGGGTCGGGATCATCTCGACGAGCCCCGGCGCCTTCATCAATTCCGGCACCTCGGTCGTCACTCTCCAGCAGATGGCTCCGATCTTTGCAGACTTCTACCTGCCCCAGCGCGACGCCTCTTCGCTGGCCACCGGACAGACGGTGGAACTGGCCTTCGACGCCTTCCCAGGGCAGGTCTTCAAGGGCCGGGTGACCGTCATCAACCCCAAGGTGGACGGCACCACCCGCAACATCCAGGTGGAGGCGAGCCTGCGCAATGCCGGACACCGGCTCCTGCCCGGCATGTTCGCGGGGGTGACCATGCAGGTCGGCGCCCGGGAGAAACGCCTCACCCTGCCCCAGACGGCCATCACCTACAACCCCTATGGCGCCACGGTCTTCGTGGTGAAGCAGCAGGGGGTCGCGGGTCCGGACGGCAGGAACCGGGAGGCGCTCCAGGCCGAGCAGGTCTTCGTCACCACGGGCCCCACGCGAGGCGACCAGGTCGCGATCCTCAAGGGCCTCAAGCCCGGCGACGTGGTGGTCACCAGCGGCGGCCTCAAGCTGAAGAACGGCACCCCCCTGATCGTGAACAACAGCCTGCCTCCCAGCAACGACCCGAATCCTGCGCCGCAGGAACAGTGAGGCGGGGCTGATGAAATTCACCGACATCTTCATCCGAAAGCCCGTCGTGGCCCTGGTGATCAGCCTCCTGATCGTCGTGCTCGGGCTGCGTTCCGTCTTCAACCTGCCGGTCAACCAGTTCCCCAAGACCGAAAGCGCCATCGTCACCATCAGCACCGCCTACTACGGCGCCGACGCGAAGACCGTCGCGGGCTTCATCACGCAGCCTCTGGAGCAGTCCATCGCCCAGGCCCAGGGCATCGACTACATGTCCTCGACCAGCGTGAACAGCGTGTCGAGCATCTCCTGCACATTGCGACTCAACTACAGCGCCAACAAGGCCCTCACCGAGATCACGACCCGCGTCAACGCGGTGAAGAACCAGCTTCCGCCCCAGGCCCAGGCCCCCGTCATCACGGTCCAGGCCGGCGACACGACGGATGCCATGTACATGGGGTTCTTCAGCAACGTGCTGCCGACCAACAACATCACGGATTTCCTGTCCCGCGTGGTGAAGCCCAAGCTCGACTCCATCGAGGGGGTGCAGACCGCCGAGATCCTGGGCGCACGCAACTTCGCCCTGCGCGCCTGGCTGGACCCCCAGCGGATGGCGGCCCACGGCGTCACGGCGGCGGATGTCTACGGCGCCATGGCGGCCAACAACTACCTTTCCGCCGTGGGCACCACCAAGGGCCAGATGGTGAGCGTGGATCTCACCGCCGATACCGATCTGCATACGGTGGAGGAGTTCAAGCGGCTCATCATCCGCCAGGACAAGGGCGCCCTCGTCCGTCTCGAGGACGTGGCCAATGTGGTCCTGGGCGCGGACGACTACAACTTCAACGTGGCCTTCGATGGCCAGCAGTCGGTGTTCATCGGCATCAAGGTCGCGCCCGAAGCCAACATCCTGGACGTGGCGAAGCGCGTCAAGGCGGCCTTCCCCGCCATCCAGCAGCAGCTGCCCACGGGCCTCACCGGCAAGGTGGTGTATGACGCCACCCATTTCATCACCACCTCCATCACGGAGGTGATCAAGACGCTCCTCGAGGCGCTCCTGATCGTCACGGTGGTGATCTACCTCTTCCTCGGCACCTTCAGGGCCGTGGCGGTCCCCGTGATCGCCATGCCTCTGTCCCTGGTGGGCACCTTCTTCGTGATGCTCGGCCTCGGCTATTCCATCAACCTGCTGACCCTGCTGGCGCTGGTGCTGGCCATCGGCCTGGTGGTCGACGACGCCATCATCGTGGTGGAAAACGCTGACCGCCACATGAAGGAAGGCAAGACGCCCCTGGAGGCCTCCCTGATGGCCGCCCGCGAGCTGGGCGGTCCGATCCTCGCGATGACCGTGGTGCTGGTGGCCGTGTACGTGCCGATCGGATTCCAGGGGGGCCTGACGGGCAGCCTCTTCACCGAGTTCGCCTTCACCCTGGCGGGCTCCGTGGCGGTTTCCGGCATCGTGGCCCTCACGCTCTCCCCCATGATGTGCTCCCGCTTCTTCCGACCCGAACAGGACAGCGGACGCTTCGTGAAATTCATCGATGGGCAATTCGAACGGCTGCATGACCTCTACCACCGCCTATTGAAAAGCCTTCTCGCCACCTGGCCTGTGCTGGTGGTCATGGGCCTGCTGCTGCTCGTCCTCATGGTCCCGCTCTTCAAGTTCTCCAAGTCGGAGCTGGCTCCCCAGGAGGACCAGGGCATTGTCCTCTACAACCTCCAGGGACCGCCCAACGCCACCCCCCAGCAGATGCAGACCTATGCGCAGCAGGCCTTCGGCATCGCCAAGGCCACGCCGGAGTACCAGCAGATGTTCCAGCTCACCGGCGTCCCCACCCCGAACCAGGGACTGGGCGGCATGCTGCTGAAGTCCTGGGACGAGCGGAGCCGGAGCGCCGACGAGATCCAGCAGGAATTCCAGCGGAAGCTCGCCTCCATCGCCGGCGCCCGCGCGGTGGTCTTCCAGAAACCTCCGCTCCCCGGCAGCCAGGGCCTGCCGCTCCAGTTCGTCATCAAGACCACCCAGCCCTTCCAGAACCTCTTTGAGGTGTCCCAGGCCGTCCTCGACAAGGCGCGGAAGAGCGGGATGTTCTTCTTCGTGGACTCCGACCTGAAGATCGACAAGCCCGAGTACACCGTCAACGTGGATCGCGACATGACCGCGCAGCTGGGCCTCACCCAGCAGGATGTCGGCGGCTCCCTCAGCGCCGCCCTCGGCGGCGGCTACGTCAACTACTTCTCCATCGGCGGCCACTCCTACCGGGTCATCCCCCAGGTGCTCCAGAAGGACCGCCAGAACCCCAGCCAGGTGCTGGACTACTACGTGCGGACCCCGTCGGGCGCCGTCGTGCCGGCCTCCACCGTCGCCTCCCTCCACCGCTCGGTGGTGCCGGAGTCCATCGCCCACTTCCAGCAGCTGAATTCCGCCACCATTTCCGGCGTGTACAACCCCGCGAAATCGCAGGCCGAGGTGCTGAAGTTCATGAACGACACCCTGCGCGAGGTGGCCCCCTCCGGCTACACGGCTGATTATTCCGGCGTGTCGCGGCAGTACGTCCAGGAGTCCGGCGGCTTCCTTGTCACCATGTTCTTCGCCATCATCATCGTCTTCCTGGCGCTGTCCGCCCAGTTCAACAGCTTCCGGGACCCCGTCATCATCCTCATCTCGGTGCCCCTGGCCCTGTTCGGGGCCATGGTCTTCATTTCCACCCTGCCGATGATCGGGGCCTTCTTCCCGACCCTCGGCCTCACCAAGGTCTCCCTGAACATCTATACCCAGGTGGGCCTGGTGACGTTGATGGGCCTCATCAGCAAGCACGGCATCCTCATCGTGGAGTTCGCCAACGAGCTCCAGCGATCCGGCCACCGGAAGCTGGACGCGATCCTGGAGGCCTCCTCCATCCGCCTCCGGCCCATCCTCATGACCAGCGCCGCCATGGTGCTGGGCGTGTTCCCGCTGGTGATCGCGGACGGCGCCGGCGCGGCAGGGCGCATCAACATGGGCGTGGTGATCTTCACCGGACTCTCCATCGGCACCCTGTTCACCCTCTTCGTGGTCCCCGCGTTCTACATGCTGCTGGGCTCTGATCACCACGCGGAGCGGGCCCGCGCCGCCGAGGCGGGCCACTGACCCCGTCCCCGGCCCCGGATTCCCCCCATGATCCCGCAGGGCCCCGCCTTCGGCGGGGTTCCTACGGAGTGCCCAGGCCCCGCCGCAGGAGCCGCCCGGCCAGGGCGGCGGCAAAGGCGGCGCCGAACCCGAGGACCGCCATCATGGCGACCTCGATGGGCCACAGGTTGTGGGAGGTGGAATCCCGGATCGTGTCCGCGATCACCCGGGCCATCACGGCGCAGGGGACGGCCGCCCCGGCGGCGAGGGTGGCCTTCGACAGGCCGAGCCGCGTCCAGCCCGCGGCGAAGGCGGCGATGCCCAGGAAGGCCAGGGTCCCGATCAGCCCCGCGGAGTTAGAGAAGGTGAACCGGTTGTAGGGCGCCAGCCACCAGGGGATTCCCGCCACGAGGAACTCCAGGCCCAGGCATCCCAGGAAGGCACGGGCCATCGGATCGCGGTCGGATGCCACGTCAGCCCTCCACAGGACCGGAGGCCAGCGCGAGGGGCGAATCGCCCGCCGACATCAGCCGCTCCCGCCGCGCCTTGAGGATGCGGTCGCGAAGCTCGGCCGCGTCCTCGAACTTCATCTGGGAGGCCAGGTCCTTCATGCGCTTCTCCAGCTTGGCCACTTCGCGCTCGAAGGCCTTGTCCTCCAGATAGAGGAGGGGTTCCTCGGCGGCGGCCTCGACCTTGGGGACGTTGATGAACTCCCGGGCCAGGGCCTCGCCCATCACGTCGTCCAGGTTCCGCTTCACGGTCTCCGGCGTGATGCCGTATTCGGCGTTGTGGGCCAGCTGCTTCTGGCGGCGGCGCCCGGTCTCCTCGATGGCCTGCTTCATCGATCCCGTCATCACGTCCGCGTAGAGGATGGCCTTTCCGTTCACGTGGCGGGCCGCCCGTCCGATGGTCTGGATGAGGCTGCGCGTATTGCGGAGGAAGCCCTCCTTGTCTGCATCCAGGATGGCCACGAGGCTCACCTCCGGAAGATCCAGGCCCTCGCGGAGGAGGTTGATGCCGATCAGCACGTCGAACACGCCCCGGCGGAGGTTCTTCAGCAGCTCCACCCGCTCCAGGGTGTCGATCTCGCTGTGCAGGTACTCGGCCTTGACGCCCAGTTCCTGGTAGTAGGCCGTGAGCTGTTCCGCCAGCTTCTTGGTCAGCACTGTCACCAGCACCCGCTCATCCCGGGCGACCGTCTTCCGGATCTCCTCCAGCAGATCGTCCACCTGGGTGCCCACGGGGCGCACCTCCACCATGGGATCCACCAGGCCCGTGGGGCGAACCACCTGCTCCACCACCACGCCCCCGCTCTGCTGCAGCTCGTAGTCGCCAGGCGTGGCAGACACGAAGACCACCTGTTTCACCCTGCGCTCGAATTCCTCGAATTTGAGCGGCCGGTTGTCCAACGCGGAGGGCAGCCGGAAGCCGAAATCAACCAGCGTGGTCTTCCGTGACCGGTCTCCGTTGTACATGCCATGCAGCTGCCCCGTGGCCACGTGGCTCTCGTCCATGAAGACCACGAAGTCCTCGGGAAAGTAGTCCAGCAGGGTATGCGGCGGTTCGCCGGGCTTCCGGCCATCCAGGAAACGGCTGTAGTTCTCGATGCCGCTGCAGTAGCCCATCTCCTTCATCATCTCCACGTCGTAGATGATCCGCTGGTGGAGGCGCTGCAGCTCGACGATCTTCCCCTGGGCGCGGAAGAACTCCTCCCGGGCTTCCAGCTCATCCTTGATATCGCGGATGGCGGCCTTGAGCTTGTCCTCGGGGGTCACGTAGTGGGTCTTGGGCCAGATGGTGAGCTCGTCCAGCTTCTCGATCACCACGCCGCGGAGGGGATCGATCTTCGACAGGCGTTCCACCTCGTCGCCCCATAGCTCGATGCGGTAGGCCACGTCCTCGTAGGCCGGGTAGACCTCCACCACGTCCCCCCGGACGCGGAAGACTCCGGGCTCGAAGCTCAGATGGTTCCGCTGGTACTGGATGGCCACCAGATCGCGCAGGAGCATGGCCCGGTCGATGGTCTGGCCGGGCTTCAGGGTCACCGACAGGTTCAGGTACGACGAGGGGTCGCCCAGGCCGTAGATGCAGCTCACCGAGGCAACCACGATGGTGTCCCGGCGCTCCAGAAGACAGCGGGTAGCGCTGAGGCGGAGCTTCTCCAGCTCCTCGTTGATCTTGGCGTCCTTCTCGATGAACAGGTCCCGCTCGGGCACGTAGGCCTCGGGCTGGTAGTAGTCGTAGTAGCTGACGAAGTACTCGACGGCGTTCTCGGGGAAGAAAAGCTTGAACTCGCTGAAGAGCTGGGCCGCCAGGGTCTTGTTCGGGGCGAAGATCAGCGCCGGGCGGCCGATCCGCGCGATGGTCGAGGCCATCGTGTAGGTCTTCCCGGAGCCCGTCACCCCCAGCAGGGTCTGGCAGCGGTCCCCCCGCTGGAGGCCCTCCACCAGCTGGGCGATGGCCTCGGGCTGATCCCCGGCGGGCTGGTAGGGGGCATGCAGCTGGAAGGGGATGGCGCGGGGCATGGGACTAGCAAACCACCAGCCCCGGGGATGTCAATTCGCCTCTCATGGGGGGCTCCCCGAATGCTCGCCCCAAAAAATTTGACACTATGTAAACACCAAGGTCACAGGATCCCCCAAAAGCCCTCCCTGGAGTGCTTCCAATCACGTCTCGGCAAAGGACCCTCCCCGCTACGGATCCCTGGGGCTAGAGTTCATCTCGTCCGGTCTAGGATGATGGACGTTGCCGGCGAGGCCCATGGACAGGCCCTTCGGCATCCCGCTCCGGTCTTCCCCCTGAACGGGTCCCTGCTCCGCCCTTTCACCACCTTCCTTCATGGAGGAACCATGAGTCAGTACGTCAACGAAGTCCTGGAGGGCCTGAAGAAGAAGGCCCCCTGGGAGAGCCTCTTCATCCAGGCTGCCACCGAGATCCTGCACTCCCTGGCCCCCGTGCTGGAGAAGGAGCCCAAGTACAAGAAGAACGCCATCCTCGAGCGCATGGTCGAGCCCGAGCGTGCGATCTCCTTCCGCGTGCCCTGGGTGGACGACAAGGGCCAGATCCGCATCCACAACGGCTGGCGCGTGCAGTTCAACAGCGCCATCGGGCCCTACAAGGGCGGCATCCGCTTCCATCCCAACGTCACCCTCGACACCCTGAAGTTCCTGGGCTTCGAGCAGATCTTCAAGAACAGCCTCACCGGCCTGCCCATGGGCGG
>Ga0079306_1001671_pt1 | contig 14015 bp, 11 predicted proteins | sample Methanotroph_Enr_FD_79181 | JGI IMG/M metagenome (GOLD analysis project Ga0079306, IMG submission 79181) | Enriched soil microbial communities from Old Woman Creek wetland in Ohio, USA - Methanotroph_Enrichment_5 | ecosystem: Environmental > Terrestrial > Soil > Wetlands | place: USA: Ohio...
ATCAACGATGATGGCATGTCTATGCGATATTATCAAATCGATCCCAATAAGATTGAGTACGAAGAGCGTAAAGACGATGACTTTTTTGATTTGCAGTGATCTCCATGGCGACCTACTGGCCGCTACGGAAATCGTCAAGTTATATCAAAAAGAAAAAGCCGATCAGTTGATAATCCTCGGCGACATTTTATTTTGCGGTTACCGCCTTGTGACGCCGGTCAATTATGACCCCGTCGGCATCGTCAGCCTATTTAACCCAATGTCCCAACATATACTCGCGGTCTCAGGCAACTGTGACCGGCATGAAGACCGTCAAAAACTCCACTTTGCGATGCCTAGACAGCAGCATTTCCGGCTCGGCCAACATATTGTCTTTATGGTTCATGGCGACGAGGGCCTCGATCTTCCGCTTTCTAAAGGAGATATTCTCCTGTTTGGGCACACGCACCGGCCTTTACTCAAAGAAGAGAATGGTGTCATCTATGCTAATCCGGGTTCAGTGGCTTTGCCGCGCGGGGGCGCTGTACCTTCCTATCTCATTATGAACGAGCAGAGCATCTCACTTAAAGAAATGAATCAGCGCGTCGTCAGTTCCATTACCTTTTTACAATAATCTTCCGGAAAGTCAATTGCCTTGATAACTAGAGGAAAAAAGGTTAACATATAGTGTAATCTTCCGTTCACGAAAAATAATGGTCGATTCAATTAATTCCAGGAGGTTGTTTTATGTCGGAAAACATTCGAATTTTTGCATTGGGTGGCATGGATGAAAACGGTAAATGCCTTTACGTTATCGAGGTAAACCGGGATATATTTATTATTGAGAGCGGTCTTAAATACCCGGATCGGACCAATCCGGGGGTTGACGCGATCATACCAAACTTTGACTACTTAAAAGAAAATAAAGATCGTGTGAAAGCCTATATCATCACTCACGGTCATGACGATCAGTTCGGTTCCTTGCCTTTTATTTACCGCGATGTGCCGGCACCCATTTACGCGAGCGAGGCGACCATCGCCATTATCAAAGCCTATTCCAAACGTCTTCAACTCGAGAATAATTATCAGTTCATTTCCATCAAACCGACTGAAAACATTAAAATCGCCGGACGTGAGTTCGACTTTTTCCAAACTGTCCATTCAATTATGGATAGCAGTGGCTTTGCCATGGCGACCGATCAAGGCTACATTGTCTATTCGGGCGACTTCATCGTTGAATATAACGCAAACAAGAACTATAAACATGATTTGAACGCTTTGGCACGTATCGCCGAAAAAAATATTTTAATCCTCTTAAGCGAATCTGCGGGTGCCGAAAAACCTGGTTACACGTCCCCGACGCATCGTTTGGCCCCCCATATCGCGAACGCCATGCAAGAAGCCAAAGGCCGTGTCTTCATCTCGCTATTCAACCAATCGGTTTATAACCTTGAAGAAGTGCTGCAACTCTGCGTTTCCCTTGGAAAGAAAATCATCTTCTACGATAACGAAACTGCTGATTACATCAAAACCTTTACTGATTTTGGCGGCATTGTCATTCCTAAGAATAACGTCTCTTCGATCGATGACCTGCTTCGCGTGCGCGCTCAAGACGTCGTCGTCATCATGATGTCACCCGGAGAACGAATCTATAACAAAATTGCCGAACTCGCGACGGGCGATAATGAGGACAAACGCGTCGTCCTAGGCGCCGGAGACACATTCATCGTGGCTTGTCCGAGCGCCCCGGCTTTCGAGGTCCTGGCGACCGATGCCGTGGATGAACTCTATCGTACCGGCGTTGATGTTTTGAACATCAAACGCAAGCAGATTTCCTCGATGCATGCCCAAGAGGAAGACTTGAAAATGATGCTTTCCTTATTGAAGCCTCGTTTCTATCTCCCGATCAAAGGCGACTACCGTCAACTGATTGCCAACGCAAAGATTGCCGTCGGCATGGGCGTTGGACTATCGCATAACAACATCTTTGTGCTCGATAATGGCATGGTCCTAAGCATTTCCGAAGGGAAAGGCCGTATTTTGAACGCCATTGACAACGTTAAATGCGGTGACATCTTAATCGATGGCATCGGCGTTGGCGACGTCGGCGCGACCGTCATCAGCGAACGTCAAAAACTCAGTGATGATGGCGTTATCGTCATGGGCGTCACCGTCAGCAAGTCCCTCAAGAAAGTGGTGGCTGGCCCGGACGTTCAGATGCGTGGTTTTATCTTCGTGAAGGAATCGGACAACATCATCAAGGAAATTACCAATATCTTTGTCAATGGCGTCAACGACTATTTGAACAATCAGCGGGGCACCATTGAAGACCTACGCACACAACTTGCCGATAAGTGCTTGCGGTATGTCCGGCGTGACACTGGCAAGAACCCATTAATTATACCAATTGTGGTAGAAATCGACTAACTTGCAACTAAATAACTACTAAACCGTCTTTGCCGAAAGCTGAAGGAATATTATAAACAAAAAGATTTTTCAAAATCTTTTTAACATTTCGTTAAACAGTGAGCGAATGTTTGCTATAATGATTTTACAAGTAAAATCTGAGGAATCAGCAATATGGCAAATGACAAAAAACCAATAAAGAAGGACTTTCTGAACCATGACGGTGAAATGACGCTTCTCGGCATCATGGTTGGATTAATTGCGCTAGACGGACTGCTTGGGAGATACCCCGTCGGTTCTTTTATCACATACTGTTTCGTCTGCTTCTTCGGCGTTTTCTATTTTGTCGGTTTGCTTTATGTCTTCTTCCTCGGCTTCTACCTCATTTTCAAGAAAAAAGCTTATGTTCTCCATTATGACCTGACACTTTTGGGCGTCATGATGATTTTCTTAGCCGTTTTGGTCGCTGACAGCAACTTGATGGCGGTCGAACCGCTGAATCTCCAAAACTTCTTAGCCCTCTTCCAAGACCAGATTGGCCCTTTAGGCAGCACCGTTGCCTTAGTGCCGACCAATGCGCTTGGCGGTGGTATCATCGGTTTCTTCGTGGCCGCCGTCTTGAACACGACGATAACCAAAGCTGGGACTGATGTTTTCGTAATTGTTTTTATCGTGATCGGCGTCATTCTTTGTTTCCAAAAACCGATCCGCCGTTTTTTTCGCTACCTCAAACAGGTCAGCAGATCCACCAAAGAAGAGCGTGCGGTGTATAAAGCGGCTCGTGAACTTCCTCATGAAGAAAAAGAAGAAGTCGTGCGTCCTGTCATTACTGAACAACATCCCGTCCAAGCCCCAACAGCATACACGGTTTATTCTCGTCCTGCTTCATCCGGCGTTGGATTGACCAAAGCCGTTTTCGTTCGTGGCGGCGCACCGGCTAGTCAATCCCAGCCTATGCCAATGCCTGCGGTCAATCAGCCTTCATATGCGCGCCCGGCCGAACCTTCAATGAATCGTCCTGCCGCTGCTGTGACGCGATCTTACCCTGATGTGCAGCCCGCGCCGGTGGCGAATCAACCTGTTTTCACCGCGACTCCAGAAGTGAAACCATCCGTTATTGCTGATTCCGCGCCGACAGTGACTGCGGCGCCGCCCAAACCCACTTTCTCGAACGATGCCGCTTTTTCCAAAACGATCATCGCGACCCCTAAAGCCATTAATCCAGAACCCGAAAAGGTACCAACCCCGAAAAAGCCAGTCAATACCTACAATAATTACGCCTATCCGCCTCTTTCTTTGTTGTCTGTTTATGAGACGGCCACCGGCGATGCACGCAATGAAGAGGTCAGTGTCCAAAGAATGGCCTTGATCAATAAAGCTTTCGAAGACCTTGGCGTTGGCGCTGCCATCACAAGCTATAAAGTGGGTCCTTCCGTGACCCGTTTCGACGTCCAACCGAACCGTGACGTGCAAGTGGTGAACGTTGCCAAAATCATCACTGATATCTCCATGCGTCTCGGAGGTATTCCCGCTCGTTTTGAAGCCTTGGTTCGTGGTAAACCAACCTCTGGGCTTGAAATCCAAAACGCCGTGACAACGACTGTCGGATTCACTGAAATCCTCTCTTCGATTGAAAAGGCCGACCCAAAGCATAAAGACCATTTAATGGTTGCTTTCGGAAAAGATATTTCCGGCGACGTTCTCCAAACCTCAATCAAAGATTTCCCGCACTTGCTTGTTGCCGGCACGACCGGTTCCGGAAAATCCATTTTTATGCACAGTTTAATCATGACTTTGATTATGCGTAACACCCCTGAAGAACTGCGCTTAATCATCATCGACCCGAAACGCGTTGAAATGGGAAAATACCGTGACATGCCACATTTACTCTGTCCGACCATTACCGATTACGACAAAGCCAAAGTCGCTATGGATAAACTTGTTGCCGAGATGGAAAATCGCTATACCCTGTTTGAAGAAGCCGGTGTCAGCGATGTCTCGCAGTATAACGATTTTGCAAAGGATGAAGGACGCGAGAAACTTCCGATTATCGTGGTGGTCGTCGATGAATATGCTGACCTTGTCGAAGGCTGCAAAGATATTGCCGTTCCTGTCGTTCGCGTTGCCCAAAAAGCCCGCGCCGCTGGCATTCACTTGATTATTTCGACTCAACGACCCTCCGTCAACGTCATCACCGGTATCATCAAAGCCAACTTGCCGACCCGCGTCGCTTTATCCGTCGCCTCGACCGTCGACTCTATGACGATTCTCGGCGAAGGCGGTGCTGAAAAATTACTGGGTTACGGCGACATGCTTGTCGACTGCGCCAAAATTTCCCGCTCCGGTTTCACCCGTGTCCAAGGTTGTTTTGTCGATAACAAAGAAATCAAACGCGTCGTGGACTTTCTAAAGGAACGTTACCCGCTCATCTACAAGCCTGAATTCCTCGACCTTGTCGATCACACAGCCGCAGGGCCGACGTTTAACCCGGATAATGGTTTACGTCAAACCAAGTTTGATGATGATATGTATGAAAACGTCAAGTCAGTCGTAATGACCCGCGATTCGACCTCAATCAGTTCGATCCAACGTGAATTCGGTTTTGGGTTCCCTCGCGCCGGCAAGATTTTTGCCCAACTCCAAGCGGACGGAATCGTTGCCAAGATCGCTGAAAACGGTGCGACTGCCCAAGGTCGCAAAGTCTTGGTCCATGCGGAAGGTGCTCAAGCCGAAGCGGCCGCTGAGAATCCCGCCGTACGCCCACCGACGCCTGATTTCGGTGGCGGAAAATAAGAAATAAGTGAGGTAACACACGATGGCAATTGGCATTGATATCGTCTATATTCCACGGATGCGAAATAAAGATGCACTCGCGAAACGCATCCTTTCTCCCGAAGAATTCTCTATCTATTCTAAACGCATGGACAAGGATGAATTCCTCGCCGGTCGTTTTGCCGCCAAAGAAGCCTTCCTGAAAGCGAAACGTTCAGGTGTGGGGCAAGTCCCTTTCCATACCATTTCCGTCATCTATGATACGAATGGCGCCCCCGTACTTTTATTCAATAACCAAAAATTCGACGTCTCGATCAGCCATGACGGCGAATACGCTGTCGCCGTTGTCATTATTGAGGAAATGAAAAAATGAAAGACTCCTTCTTTGTTGCTAAATTGATGGCGCCCAATGTCATCAAGATTCTTTTGCTGTCAAGCGTCTCAAAAGATGAAAGAAACGATTTTTCGCTTGTCATTGACGGCAAAACGATTGAGACGCTGAAAATCGAGAAAGCATCCAATTCGTCTAGCGGATGGAGCTATGAAGTAAAACCCAATAGCGATATTGTACTCGGTCACCAATATGACGTCGTGGTCGAACATTTTGGAACGGTTCCGCTCGATGTGACGTCCTATACCGAGTTTCCATTTTTCGATAAAGAATATGCCTATTTTGGCTCTGACTTAGGTATGACCTATAGTCACGAATCCACAAGTTTTGCGGTGTGGGCGCCACTCGCGAGTCGCGTGATGCTCAAGTATGCCAAACCCAATGAAATGTGGAATTATTTACCGATGGAACGGACTGCTCAAGGCGTCTACCGCGCCAAGCTCACGGGCGACCAAGAACTGCTCCGTTATCGTTACCTGGTCATGAATAATGGCTCTGAAAAAGAAACTACCGATCCTTACGCCAAAGCCTCCACGCAGAATGGCGAAGACAGCGTGGTGGTCGATCTTGCGAAAACCATAATCGATTTCCATCACGAGGCATTACCGCGTCTTGAAAAATATACGGATGCCATCATCTTTGAAACGAGCGTTCGCGATATTACCAGCGACATGACGACGACGGTCGTGAATAAAGCACGTTTTTTAGGCATGGCAGAACCGGGTGCGAAAACCGCTAAGGGCTTATCTGCGGGCTTTGATTATATCAAGTCACTGGGCATCACGCACATCCAGCTGATGCCGGTCTACGATTTCAAGACAGTCGACGAAAAAGACCCGCCACGCTTTTATAACTGGGGTTACGACCCCGCGCAATATCTTGTTCCGGAAGGCAGTTATGCCAGCGTCCTTGAAGACCCATATTCTCGTATCCGCGATTTAAAAACACTTGTTGCGGCTTACCACCAAGCCGGTATCCGCGTCAACCTTGACGTCGTCTATAACCATGTCTATCTCTACCAATTCTCGGTCTTCGAGAAAGTGGTGCCGAACTATTACTTCCGCCGCAAGAAAAACGGCAAGATGAGCGATGGCAGTTTTTGTGGCAACGACTTGGCCACTGAGCGGCCGATGGTCCGCAAACTGATTGTCGAGGCGTGCGTCTACTGGGTCAAGGAGTATGGCATTGACGGTTATCGTTTTGACCTGATGGGAATTATCGATGCGGATACGATGCGCAGTATCGTCAAACTGACGCGTGAAATCAAACCTGACTTCATGATTTATGGCGAAGGATGGAATATGCCAACCGAGCTTCCGGATGAGCTGAGAACGTCAATGAACCATTCCGATCATTTCCTTGATTTGGCTTTCTTTAATGATGCCTTCCGTGACATCGTCAAAGGGGGCACGATGGGCGATAAAATCGCTGAACCCGGCTACATTTTAGGAGCATCCAATTATCGATTGGGATTTAAGTTCTCCTATGCTGGTTCCTGTCTTGATCTTATCTTCCCGGCGAAGTTCCGTCACGCGGGACAGACCATCAACTATGTCGAATGCCATGATAACGAAACCTTCTATGACAAACTGGAAGCCGCTCATGAAGTCGATGACCAAGAAATTCGTCTGAAAAGAGTCAAACTCGCAAACGCGGCCGTGATGCTATCCTTCGGTATCCCGTTCTTCCATATGGGACAGGAAATCGGCCTTTCGAAAAAAGGCGACTCGAATTCCTACCGCTCAGGTGACAAGGTCAATAAATTTGATTACCGCGTGCTTGATGACCGCCGCGAAATGGCCCTTTATTTCTCAAGCCTCTCCCAACTCCGAAAGCAGTGCCCGTTCATGCGCCTGGAAAAAGCGTCTGACATTGAGAATATGATCCGTTTTGAAGATCTCAATGACGGCGGATTACTGATTGATTACGTCAACAAGAATAAAATTGCTCCCTACAAAGACTTCATCGTCATATTCAATCCCAGCAAACATACGCTCTATTACGAACTCAAGGATTACTATCAAATCATCTTCACCGATTCAGGGCTTGTCGATGACAAAGAAATCTTTGCCCGAAACTTAATGGTGAATGCCGTTTCTCTCGTCGTGTGCGTACGAAAATAGACATTGAGATAAACATGCGACACTCGACCATGACTGCCTAATATAATGGTTTCGAGGTAAAAAAATATGATAAGCAATGTCTTTCTCATTGGCATTCTGAGCGCCCCGATTTCCGAGACAGTCCGGTATCTGCAAGTCGAACGTAACTACAAGAACAGTGACGGCGCCTTTGTCACTGACTGCATTCCTGTCATCTACTGGACTAAAACCGCAAACAGTTTCTTTATGGGTTTGAAAGAAGGCTCCTATGTCGCTGTCCGGGGCCGGATGGAAACGCATGATAAAGTGGGGCTCATCGTCGTTGCCGACCATCTCGAGTATATGGGCGGAAAAACGCTTGATGTTCTCGAAATGGCCCCAAAAGTGGTATAACATATAGTATCAATTCTATTTTATAGAAAGGAGGCGTTCACGAGGTGTTCAAATATCTACGGCTTGTCTTCTTGCTTGGTCTGTTTATCATTCATGATTATTTCGCTTGGATGCTGCCATACTCTCGTCACCCGGAACGTTATCCAATCGAACTCAGATATCGCCGCACCCGCCATTTGGTGTTACGCCTGATGAAGGCGCTCCACATAGATTTTTATGTTGAGCATAAAGAACGCTTCACCGGTAAAGAAGTGGTCTTCATGACCAGCAACCATTATTCTACCTTTGACCCCTTGATGCTCATTGCCATCAGCGAAACGCCTTTGGCCTTCGTCGGCAAACATGAGGTTAAACACTATCCGCTCATCGGCCGTATTTTCCGTATTCTGAATGGCCAATTCATCGACCGTGGCAATCTCAAGCAAGAGCTTGGCGTTGTCCGTAATGTCCAAAAATCACTGATCAATAAAGAAGAAACCTGGGTTATCTATCCGGAAGGGACACGCAACAAGAGCGACCTGACACCGATGCGCGAGTTTAAACCGGGAACCTTTAAGATCCCGCTTGAAACCAAAACGACCATTATCCCGCTTGCTACATTCGGAAGCGCACGTCCGATGAAGGGACGCATGCATTGGAGGCGTTATCCCGTTCAGATCCGTTTCCTTGAACCGATTACCGCCGAAGAATATAAAGACCAAAAAACAATTGACCTTGCGAAACGCGTTTATGACGTGATGCAAATCAATATTGACGAACTACGCGTCCGCGATGCCGAATACGTGAAAGAAATATTCGCTAAAAAAGGACGAAAAAAGAAATAATCAGCACACGATTCTTTTTCCGTTATTTTTAAACGTTTATTTTTTCATTTTTATCCCAAAAGCGAGCGCCTAATGTATAATTGAAATGAGGTAAATTATATGCGAATGACCGACATAATCATCAAAAAAAGAGACCACCAAGAACTCACAGGCGAGGAAATCGCCTTTTTCATTACTGGATACACGAAAGGGACGATTCCTGATTATCAAGCCAGCGCAATGTGCATGGCGATTGTCTTTAACGGGATGACCATTCACGAAATCGCTCACTTAACGGACGCCATGATGCATAGCGGCGACGTTATCGATCTCAGCAGTATCAAAGGCATAAAGGTCGATAAGCATTCGACCGGCGGCGTTGGCGACAAGACCAGTTTGGCTTTAGGGCCTCTCGTGGCGGCTTGTGGCGCTAAACTTGCTAAAATGTCCGGCCGTGGCTTAGGCCATACCGGCGGCACGCTTGATAAACTCGAATCCATTCCCGGCGTCACGATTGCGATCGGCCGTGAACGGTTTATCAAACAAGTTAACGACATTGGTTTAGCTATCATCGGCCAAACCGGCGATTTAGTTCCTGCAGATAAAAAACTCTATGCGTTACGTGATGTGACGGGCACTGTCGAAAGCATCCCGCTCATTGCCTCTTCGATCATGAGCAAAAAACTCGCAAGCGGTACCGACACGATTCTCCTCGATGTCAAGTTTGGCAGTGGCGCGTTCATGAAAACCATCAAAGATGCGGAACTATTAGCACGCACGATGGTCGACATTGGCCATTCGCTTGGACGTGATACCCGCGCGATTTTAACGGATATGGATCAACCTCTGGGCCTAGCGGTCGGCAATAACCTTGAAGTCAAAGAAGCGATTGCCACGCTCCAAGGATATGGCCCTGCGGATTTCCATGAACTCGTGCTCGCAGCCGGCGCGCTCATGCTGATGCAAGCCAAAATCACGACGACGATTGAAGACGGCAGACTCATGCTCGAAAGCAAAATTAAAGACGGCAGCGGTCTCAAAAAGTTAATTGATTTAGTCAAAGCCCAAGGCGGCGATACCAGTTATATCCTCCATCCTGAAAAATTCCCGATGGCAAAGCATATCATCGCAGTCAATTCCACGGTCGAAGGTTATGTCAAAAAGATTGACGCCCTCGAAATTGGCGAAAGCGCGATGCGTCTTGGCGCCGGGCGAGCGACCAAAGACGATATCATCGATATGACTGCCGGTCTCATCCTCAACAAGAAAGTCGGGGACCATGTCAAAGTCGGCGAAAAACTATGTGACGTCTACACGAACGTCGCGGATTATGCCTCGATCCTTGATGATGTCCGCAAGAGTTTCAAACTGAGCGTGACCCCAGTCAAGCCAAACCCGATTGTCCACGAAGTGATCGCTTAAATCAAACAAAAATAGGCACTCAGGTGCCTATTTTTTTAGTTCGCGTAAGTTTCTCGAACGTTTTATTTTCTTGAGCTTGAGATAGTTTTCATTGAGTTGTTTTTCATAGGCTCCGACATTGTTTGGGGTATAGAAACGGATATCTTTGATCATCTCGGGCAGATATTGGATTTTATCCCATAAGTCAGGACGGTCATAAGGGTACTTATCTTCTTCGGCGACATTAACCGGGGTCAGTTTTAGATAATCCATAACGTCCAGCGGTTTTTCACCGGCTAACGCCATGGCGCTTTGAATGGCTTGGCAACTGGCTTTGGACTTGGGCGAGAGGGCTAAATCGCAGACGGCGAAGCCGAGTGGGATAATCGCTTCGGGGAAGCCGACTTTGCGAGCACTTTCAAGAGCTAATGCCGTTCGTTGCACAGCATTCGGGTTGGCTAGACCGATGTCTTCGTAAGCGGTGACAAGCAAACGTCGTTCGATGCTCTCCAAGTCACCCGCGATACATAAACGGGCGAGATAATACAAAGCGGCGTCGACATCGCTGCCGCGGATGCTCTTTTGTAGGGCCGAGACCGAGTCGTAGTGCTCGTTCTCGTCTTTATCCATCAAATAGTTGGGGACGCGGATAATGGCGTTGACGTCGTCCGCAGTGATGGTTTTGTCTTTGTTCGATAAAGCAGCGACTTCGACATAGTTTAAGGCAAAACGCATATCGCCTCCGGCGAGACGGGCAATCATGGCAATGGCATCATCGGTAAAACGCACTTTGCCTTTGAGTCCCTGCGGGTTGGCGATGGCGCGAGTAAGTCCGAGAGCAACTTCGTCATCTTTCAAGGCCTTCACTTCGAGAAGATGACAGCGGCTCCGGACGGCCGGATTGATAGCGATATAAGGATTTGCCGTCGTGGCGCCCAACAGATAAATGCTTCCGTCTTCAATATAGGGAAGAAGCAAATCTTGTTTATCTTTATTCAAACGGTGGACTTCATCGAGAATGACGATGGTGGGATGAAAAAACTTAGCTTCTTCAACCGCAGCTTCAATTTCTTTTTTTCCGCTGGTGACGGCATTTAGCTTGATGTAATGGCAATTAAGACTGGTCGCGAAAGCTTCAGCGATGGTGGTCTTGCCAGCGCCTGGCGGGCCATAGAAAATAATCGAGACAATAGTCTCGTTGTTGACGCAGTTGGTGAGAAAGCCGTTTGGCCCGACAAGATGTTCCTGACCGATGACTTCACTCAAGTTTTTCGGGCGGACCCGAAACGCGAGGGGTGTTAACATATAATCAACTCCAGGTAAAGTATATCAATTTTTGTCATTTTTCTCTATAATTAGACGTGGTGATTTTCAATGCGAATCGTCTTACAGAATGTCCTATCCGCCCAAGTCACGATTAACGACGAAATCGTCTCAACGATCGGCCGTGGTTTTTTGCTATTTGTGGGGTTCACCAATGGTGATAATGAGGAGACAGCCCGTTTGATGGCGGACAAGGCATTGAGTCTCCGTGTTTTTGCCGATGAACGCGGCTTGACAAATAAGTGTATCCAAGACATTAAAGGCGAAGTCATGTCGGTCAGCCAGTTCACGCTTTACGCCAACGTTAAAGGCGGAAGACGCCCTTCTTTTACTGATGCGATGCCGCCTTTAGAAGCCACTAAACTCTATGATTATTTCAATACCTATCTAACCAGCAAATTCGGAAAAATAGAGACCGGTATTTTCGGCGCTGATATGAAAGTATCTCTAACCAATGATGGACCTTTCACGATGCTTCTCGACAGCAAGGATTTATATGACCGCTAAAAAGAAAGTCATGATTGGCCTGAGCGGTGGCGTTGACTCAGCGGTCGCTGCTTATCTACTCAAAGAAGAAGGCTATGATGTCGTTGCCGGTTTCATGCGCAATTGGGATGCGCTTGCTAACAACGATTATTTGGGCAACCCAACCATCAATGACCCGATGTGCCCTCAGGAAAAAGACTATGAAGATGCCCAAAAAGTTGCCGAAAAACTGGGAATCCCTCTATATAGAGTCGACTTTGTCAAAGAATATTGGGATGCCGTCTTTTCCTACTTTATCAGCGAATACGAAAAAGGTAGGACTCCAAACCCCGATATATTCTGTAATAAATATATTAAATTCGATGCCTTCCGTAAGTTTGCCCTCTCTAAGGATTGTGACTTAATAGCGATGGGGCATTACGCAAAGAAAATCGACTGCGATGGACTGAGTTTTTTAGTCAAAAGTTTTGATCAAAATAAAGATCAAACCTATTTTCTAAGTCAAATCAGTCAAGAACAATTACGCAGTTGCCTTTTTCCTCTCGGGGATATCGATAAACCCGAAGTCCGACGCCTAGCAAAACAACTTAATCTGGCGGTCGCGGATAAAAAAGATTCGACGGGCGTTTGCTTCATTGGCGAACGGGATTTCAAACAGTTCCTGCAGAACTACATTCCCGCTCAAAAAGGCCAAATCGTCGACATCAATACCCAAAAAATCGTCGGCCATCATGATGGTGTTATTTACTATACCATCGGACAACGACGCGGCCTTGGCATCGGTGGCATCTCGGGACAGGAAGCCCTCAGTTGGTTTGTCGTGAAAAAAGATGTGAAAAAGAATATTCTCTATGTTGCCTCCGGCGACGAAGATTTACACTTGTTGAGTGATACGGCGATTATTCGTCAAATGAACTGGATATCGACGATTCCGGTGAGTCCTGCCCATGTAGGCGCAAAGTTCCGTTATCGACAAAAAGATACTCCTGTGACACTCACGATTCTTGATAAAGATAGCGTTAAAGTTGTTTATGATAAACCTCAAAAAGCGGTAACAACCGGACAAGGTGCCGTGTTCTATGATGGTGATATATGCTTGGGCGGCGGCATCATTGATGAAGTCTATTTTGAAGGCAAAAGAATCGATCGTTAAAAAAAGGATGGCACAGACCATCCTTTTTCGCTACTTCGATAGCAGCATATTATCTGGTAATTCATCGCCTGCGGACGAGAATTTTTTGATAAGTCCGTCAATCGTCAGTTGTTCTTTTTCCACTCCGGAAACATCGAGGATGATGTGACCTTCGCTCATCATGATGAGTCGTGAACCATAACGGATCGCGTCTTTCATATTATGCGTAATCATGATGGTGGTTAAGCGATGCTCAGCAACGATCCGTTCGGTTAAATCCATAACGGTTTTTGCAGTTTTTGGGTCGAGAGCCGCCGTGTGTTCATCGAGCAATAGAAGGTCAGGACGTTGGAGCGTGGCCATCACGAGTGTCAGGGCTTGACGTTGACCACCGGAGAGAAGGCCGGCCTTTGAGAAGATGCGAGATTCGAGGCCGAGGTGCAATTTGGACAGCTCAGCTTCAAAGAGCATGCGGTTTCTGGCCGTCAGTCCCCAGCGGATCGTCGGACGTGACCCGCGTCGGAAGGCGAGTGACATATTTTCTTCGACACTCATCGTCGCGACGGTGCCGATCATTGGGTCTTGGAAGACGCGGCCGATGTTTTTAGCGCGTCTGTGTTCTTTAATGTTCGTAATGTCTTTTCCACTTAAGAAAATCGTGCCTGAATCGATAGGAAATACGCCGGCAATCATATTCAGAAGAGTGGTTTTTCCAGAGCCGTTTCCGCCGATGATAGTTACGAATTCTCCTTCTTTAATCGTTAATGAAATATCATCTAATGCAATACGATCGTTTTCTTTGCTTCCATCAATTTTGGAAGTCTTTG
>Ga0079306_1001672_pt1 | contig 14011 bp, 11 predicted proteins | sample Methanotroph_Enr_FD_79181 | JGI IMG/M metagenome (GOLD analysis project Ga0079306, IMG submission 79181) | Enriched soil microbial communities from Old Woman Creek wetland in Ohio, USA - Methanotroph_Enrichment_5 | ecosystem: Environmental > Terrestrial > Soil > Wetlands | place: USA: Ohio...
CGGCCTTGCTCCCCGTGCCCCGTTACCGGGAACACGACAGGCCGCAACTACATGTCCAATCGACAATTGACATGACAACCACCTCTCAGGTTGCTAGAGTGACCGGGTACCCGGCGCTCCGAAGACACGAACGACTGCAAGGATGCAGGAGGTAGGCAGAAAACCGCTCCTGCGTTTTCTGCATTCGCCACATCCCTGTGGTTTAGCAACGCAGGAGCAGTTGCCGAGAGCACGAAGAAAAAACACAAACTTCGTGTCCTTCGTGTCTTCGTGGTGAATAAAAAATCAGACATACGGGGTATGTTTTTTACGGGGATTCGCCTTAGCGGTATAATTTCGTCTGCAAATAATAAAGCTTTTGAATATTTGCGACTGAATTGGGTGAATGTATGAACAGTCTTTACCAACTCGAAATGATCATTTTGCTGTTGACCGCCGTACTTGCCTTGACCACGGCCGCACGCAAATTTGCTATTCCCTATCCGATTCTGCTGGTGCTTGGCGGCTTGGTTTTGAGTTTTGTACCCGGCCTGCCCAGCATTCGTCTCGATCCGGATCTCATCTTCCTGGTTTTCCTGCCGCCCCTGCTCTGGGCTGCCGCCTATTTCACCTCTTGGAGGGATTTTCGCGCAAACGCCCGTCCGATCACGCTATTGGCTGTGGGCTTGGTGCTGGTTACCACGGCGGCGGTTGCCGGCGTCGCTCATGCCGTATTGCCGGGACTAGGCTGGGCTGAGGCCATTGTTTTAGGCGCTATTGTCTCCCCTCCGGATGCTGTTTCCGCTACCGCGATTGTGAAGCAGCTCCACCTCCCGCGCAGGGGCATCAGCATACTGGAAGGCGAAAGCCTGGTGAACGATGCGACCGCGCTGGTCCTTTACCGCGCAGCGCTTGTTGCCGCCGTCAGTGGAACTTTTGACTTAAGCACCACACTGATGGACTTTTTTCTCGCTGCCACTCTGGGCATCGCTGTCGGCTTCGTTATAGGCGTCGTCGTCTATTGGGCTTTACGCCTGACCGGCGATAGTTTCAGCGAAATCGCCATCACCCTGCTGGCTCCTTATATCGCCTGGGTTCTGGCTGAACAGGCCCATGCCTCGTCGGTATTGGCCTGCGTGGTTGGAGGCCTGTATACCCGCCAACACTTCAGCGCCATTGTTGCGCCGATTACCCGAATCCAGGCACGGGCGGTTTGGGATCTTCTCGTATTCATCCTCAACGGCATCATTTTCATCATCATCGGCCTGCAACTTGATACCCTACGTGGCGCCATTCCAGCCAGCGAATTGGGCCGGCTCACCGTAATCGGCTTATTGATAAGCGTGACAGCGATCATCGTGCGTCTGATATGGGTTCCGGTAGCCGCCTGGGCGCCGCGATTTTTGAGTTCATCGATACGCGCACGCGACCCGATGCCGTCCTGGCAGAACCTGTTCATCATCGGCTGGACCGGTATGCGCGGCATTGTCTCCCTTGCTGCGGCAATGGCTCTACCGTTGATCACGGCAACAGGAACTCCGTTTCCATTTCGTGCGGAAATCATCCTGATTGCCTTCATGGTGATTCTGGTTACCTTGGTATTTCAAGGTTTGTCGCTTCCGTTGCTGATCCGCAGCCTGGATTTGGATGACGACGGCGATATTGAGCATGAAGAGAGACAAGCCAGGGAACGCGCGGCAATGGCGGCGCTGGCGCTGCTTGATGAGATAGCTGGCGAAGACTGGCCGGTTCCGGCTCATGTCGAACAGTTACGGGTTCACTACGGCCGCCGTCTGCAACGCTATCTTGAGGTCGAAGCCACGGACACGGAATGCACAAAAGTCGCAACCGACGCATTCCGGCGTTTGCGTCACGAGACCCTGACAGCTGAGCGCTTAACCGTAATCGATCTTCGGAACGACGGCGTGATCAGCGACGACATCCTGCATCGTCTTGAACATGAACTCGATGTCGAAGCGCTACGAATCGGCACCGGCGAGCTACGGGTACCATCCAAGAAGCGCTCCAAAAAGCCATAAAATGGAGCTGTAAACCGAAGCTAATCCAAACCCCGAGCAAAAGTATTAACCCGTCTAACTGCGTAACATCGGTTAAATATACAATACGTATGAATACCGGAATGATTTATGCTTGCTAGTTTTTTACTGAGTGAATATACTAACTCCCGTATAATTTACTTCAGGTATTCATGGACTATCGTCCGCCGAATTGAAACGGGAAGTTGGTGAGGTTGCTTAAAATGCAACAAAGCCCACGCTGCCCCCGCAACGGTAAACAAGTAAAAGGTTTGCAAACGCCACTGTGTGATGCATGGGAAGGCGCCAACCTTGAAAGCGCAAACATTGGCTTTCAACTCGTGAGCCCGGAGACCGGCCTGAAGTGATAATCGAATTTGTGCGCGGTGGGCGCTCAGATGGATAGCTTCTTTCGCGTCCGTCCTGTTTTTCTCCCCGTACAGATTATTTCCGCCGGAAACCTTGATTGTTACCGGCTTTGCTGTCTCTTTATCCAGGAGAAATTACATGTCATCAACACCTGTTTTGCTCGACAACACCCAAACACAAACCCGTTCCGAAGTTTTAAAAGACAAAATCCTACCAGCAATGCTGGCCGGCATGCTTGGCTTGTCGCTGCTGTATGCCGCCGGTTTCGCCGAAGCCGCGCAACTTCATAACGCTGCACATGATGGACGACATTCCGCCAGTTTCCCGTGCCATTAATGTTTAATCCGACCACTTTCAGGGAGCTTGTTGTCGCGGCTCTCTGGACCGGTTTACTGGCGGGTTTGTTATTAACCGCCGTTCAACAAATTCAAGTCATCCCGACCTTGCTTCAAGCCGAGGTATACGAGGAAAACGCCGCGGCAGCGATCGTTTCCAGCACTGAAAATAGCCACGAACACCATGAATGGCAGCCTGAAAACGGCTGGGAGCGGACGTTTTTTACCGCCATTGCCAATATCAGTCTGGGCGTGGGTTTTGCCTTGCTGATTGGTTCGATCATGTGTTTGCGCGGCCGCCCCGGCAGTTGGCGCATAGGGCTGTTATGGGGCCTCGCCGGCTACATAACCTTTTTCGTTGCGCCGTCTTTGGGATTACCGCCGGAAGTTCCCGGCACTGAAGCGGCCAAACTGGCCGATCGGCAAAGTTGGTGGCTGATAACCGTGCTTGATACCGGCTTCGGCCTGTCCTTACTGGCTTTTGCACTTACCAGGACCAACAAGTTTTTCGGTGCGGTATTACTCGCAGCACCTCATTTAATCAGCGCGCCGCAGCCGGAGGTTCACAGCAGCGCCGCACCCGCGGAATTGGCGCAAGCTTTTATAGTCGCCACCGTTTTTGCCAACGCAGTCTTTTGGCTGGCTATTGGCGGTTTGATGGGACAGTTTTACAAAAAGGAATCATGAGAACCCACAACAAACACGTATTGATGTGTACAGGCCCGCGCTGCTCCGGAAACAACACAGAAGCGTTTCAACAGCTGGGGCAAAAAATCGATGCCCGCCCCCAGCTTAAAATAAAACGCACCCGCTCAAACTGTTTTGCCGTATGCAAGAATGGTCCGATCCTGGTCGTTTATCCGGAAGGCGTCTGGTATTCCTGTAGCGACGACGCAGTGTTGGATCGTATCGTCAGCGAACACCTGGAAAATGACGTCGAAGTCAGCGAACATGTTTTTCATCGCTTAGGTAGCGGCGATGTCTAATATAGCCTTGCTGACCCATGCGCCCAACGACCTGATGGTGCTGCAAAGCGCGTTGGCGCAAACGCCGGAAAGTTTTCCGGAAGTCACCGGCATCAACTTGCAGGCATTGGAAAGCGATGCGCAAATGGCCGAATTGCTTGAGCATCAACTGGCCTCGGCAAATATCATCGTGTTGCGCGTATTGGGCCGTCTCGGCAGCGTGCCCGGCTTTGCCGATCTGGTGCGTCACGCCAAAAACCAAGGATTACACTTAATCGCGATCAGCGGCACCGGCGAGCCTGACCCTGAACTGGCGGCCGCGTCCACGGTATCTTCCGACGTACTGCATCAGGTACAGGCTTATTTTCAGGCCGGCGGCAGCATCAATATGGCGCAACTGCTACGTTATCTTTCCGATCATTTTTTACTGACCGGTTTCGGTTTCGAACCGGCCGTCGATTTGCCCGAGCACGGCATTTATCACCCCGACCTATCCCAAGATTCAGGCATAAACGACTGGCTTGCCTTGCGAACGCAAGATCAAGCAAGTGTCGGCATCGTGTTTTACCGCGCCCATTGGATGAGCGGCAACACGCGCTTTATCGATGCTTTAATAGAACAACTGGAAAAACACGGCCTGAACGTATTGCCCGTGTTTACTTCGTCGTTACGCGCAGGTCATAACGATAATGCCCTTCCGACAGCACTACGCTATTTCAGCGGCGAACAAGGTACACATATCGACGTACTGATCAACACCACCGCATTCGCGATGGGCGAAATCACCCCCGGCGGAGCCACGCCCGCAGGCTGGTCGGTATCGGTGCTGGAACAACTCAATGTACCGGTACTGCAAGCCATCACCAGCGGCATGATGCAGCATCAGTGGGAACAATCGGCACGCGGCCTCAATCCGCTGGATGCGGCAATGAACGTGGTGCTGCCGGAATTCGACGGCCGCATCATCACCGTACCACTGTCGTTCAAGGCAAAAACCGCCGGCCTGTCGAACGAACTGATCGAATACGAACCCGTGCAGGATCGTGTCGTACGTATCGCCCAAATCGCCGCGCGTTTTGCACAGCTTAAGCACCTGAATAATGCCGACAAACGTATCGCTTTCGTGTTCACCAACTCCAACAGCAAGGCCTCGCAAATCGGCAACGCAGTTGGTTTGGATGCCCCGGCGTCGCTGATGCGGATCCTGCAAGCCATGCAAGCCGCCGGTTACAGTATCGGCGACCTGCCGGACAGCGGCACCGAGCTGATCCACGACCTGATCGACCGTTGCGCTTACGACAATACCTATTTGACGACCGAACAACTCGCTAATGCCGTTGGCCGGGTATCGGCAGCGCAATATCAAGTATGGTTTGACGACCTGCCCGTTGAAATGCAGGACAAAATGACCGCGCAATGGGAGCCGCGCCGGGCGAAGCTTATTTCCATAATGATCATCTTGTGTTGGCAGGACTGGAACTCGGCAACAGCTTTGTCGCATTGCAGCCGCCGCGCGGCTACGGCATGGACCCCGACGCTATTTATCACCAACCCGACTTGCCGCCCACCCACCATTACTATGCACTGTATCGCTGGCTCCGCGACGAATGGAAGGCCGATGCGATTGTCCATGTCGGCAAGCACGGCACTTTGGAATGGCTGCCGGGCAAAGGCGTGGGCTTGTCGGAGAATTGTTTTCCCGATGCGCTGTTGACCGATATGCCGTTGTTTTATCCGTTCATTATCAACGATCCCGGCGAAGGCGCGCAGGCCAAACGCCGCGCTCATGCCGTTGTCGTCGATCACCTGACGCCGCCGATGACCACCGCCGATACTTACGGCGCATTGGCGCAATTGACCCAGCTGGTTGATGAGTATTATCAGGTGGAAGTGCTTGATCCGGCCAAACTGCCGTTGTTGCAGCAGCAGATTTGGGACTTGGTCAAAGAAACCAACCTGGATGCCGATTTGCAAGCCCGGCTGCTGCATCACGATCATGATCACGATGACGACCATCATGGACATCATCACGATGGGCACCACCATGCCGATCATCATGACCATGACCACGAACATGAGCATCATAGTCACGACCATCACCACCATGATCATGGACATGACGAACACCATCATGGGCATCATCACGATCATGACGATGATCATGAGCACGGCGAGCATCATGACCACGATCACGACGAAGAGAAGCATGAATATCACCACGACCACGACGATAATCATCACCAAGGGCATCATCATGACCATGATGATCATCAAAATGGACTGCCCGAACTGCTGACCAAAATGGCCGGTGCCGATGTCGCGCATTTGATCGAAGACCTGGACGGCTATCTTTGCGAATTGGGCGCGGCGCAAATCCGCGACGGTTTGCATATACTCGGACAGGCGCCGGAAAACGAGCAACTGGTAGATATGCTGGTCTCGCTAACCCGCCTGCCGAATCAGGACATCCCCGGATTGCCTATAGAAATTGCGCGGCTATTTGGACTGAGCATGGATTCGCTGCTCGAACATCAAGGCCGTCGATTGGATCAAGCAATTCCCGAACTTGAAAAACTGGCGGGACGCTCTTTAGCTACCCATGCAGATGTTTTAGAAACCATCGAAGCGTTATGCAAACAACTATTCAAAGAATTGCAGGCACATGATTATTCCGAATCTGCCATAGACCAAGCTATCACCCGTATTTATGGTTCCCACGCTCTGCGTGGGAACCCAGTCGGGGACGCTCCAGCGTCCCGAACCGCAGAGCGGTTCAACCTGCATTCCCACGCAGAGCATGGGAACGATGATTTCACTGCCATAAAACGCATACTAAACTATGCCTGCCGCGAGTTAGCACCCAATCTCGCCCGCGCCACCGACGAAATCGATAACCTGCTGCGCGGCCTGTCCGGCGGCTATGTACCGGCTGGTCCCAGCGGATCTCCGACCCGCGGCATGGCAAGCATCCTGCCGACCGGGCGCAATTTTTACTCGGTCGATCCGCGTAGCGTCCCCTCGCAATCCGCGTGGCGCGTCGGTCAGCAACTTGCCAATGAAGTGCTCTCCCGCTACGTCCGCGAAACCGGCGATTATCCCGAAAGCGTCGCGATCAGCATCTGGGGTACCAGCGCGATGCGCACCCATGGCGATGACGTCGCGCAAATTTTAGCGCTGCTCGGCGTGCGCCCAGTATGGCAGCACGAAAACCGCCGCTTGACCGGCGTCGAAGCCATCCCGCTGGACGAATTAAAACGCCCTCGCATTGATGTGACGACCCGCATCAGCGGTTTTTTCCGCGACGCATTCCCGCAACTGATCGATTTGATCGACGACGCGGTCAATGCCGTCATCGCGCTCGACGAACCGCTATCGCAAAACTTTGTCCGCAAGCATTATTTGGCTGAACTGGGCGAATGGATAGGCAAAGGCCTGTCCGAAGACGAAGCCTCGCAACGCGCCGGATTCCGCATCTTCGGCGCCAAGCCAGGCAGTTACGGCGCGGGCATCTTGCCGCTGATCCAGGAAAAAAACTGGCAGGCCGATGCCGACTTTGCCGAAGCCTACGTCAACTGGGGCGGCTATGCTTACGGTCGCAGCCAACAAGGCAACGACCAGCGCGATGCGTTCCGTACCCGCCTGTCCGGCGTCCAGGTCTCATTGCATAATCAGGACAACCGCGAGCACGATATTTTCGACAGCGACGATTACCTGCAATTTCACGGCGGCATGATCGCGACGATCAGGGCTTTGACAGGCCAACAGCCGCGCAAATATTTCGGCGACAGCCACGATCCGTCACGGGCGCAAGTTCGCGACTTGAAAGAAGAAACCTTGCGCGTATTCCGCTCGCGCGTGGTCAACCCGAAATGGCTGGACAGCATTCGCCGTCACGGCTACAAAGGCGGACTGGAACTGACCGCGACCGTCGATTACTTATTCGGCTACGACGCGACAGCACAAGTCATGGACGACTGGATGTACGAGCAAGTCGCCGAGACTTACGCGATGGACCCGGAAATGCAACGTTTTCTGGAACAAGCCAACCCCTGGGCGCAAAACGCGATAGCCGAACGCCTGTTGGAGGCCGCCAGCCGCGGTATGTGGGCCGAACCGAAGCAACAAACGCTGGATGCCTTGCAGGCTTTATACCTGAATAGCGAAACTCTGCTGGAGGCGCGCGGCGAAACACCGCGCGGGGCATGATGAACTTATTAGAAAATGGCACACGGATGACGCGGATTGGACGGATTGACGCGGATTTGATTTTATCCGTGGTCATCCGTAAAAATCCGTGTCATCCGTGTTCTATTTATTTAACTTGCTAAAAAGCAAATGAACCAAGCCACCTTCCCTTTTTCGGCCATCGTCGAACAAACCCAGCTCAAGACCGCGTTGCTGCTGTGCGCGGTCGATCCGTCGCTGGGCGGCGTACTGATACGCGGCGACAAAGGCACCGCAAAAAGCACCGCGGCGCGGGCGCTGACCGACATCCTGCCGCTGATCGAACGAATTGCCGGTTGCGCGTTTAACTGTGCCCCCCATGCTCCCTATCAGCACTGCGAAATCTGCAATGCCGAACATGCGACGGCGCAAGCGGACACTGTCCCTTTCGTCACCCTGCCGCTGGGCGCCACCGAAGACCGCGTGATCGGCACCCTGGATTTGGAGCAGGCGCTAAAAGGCGGCCAGCGCGTGTTCAAGCCCGGCCTGCTGGCTTCGGCGCACCGGGGCATACTCTATATCGACGAAGTCAACCTGCTGCCCGACCATCTGGTCGATGTGCTGCTGGATGCGGCAGCGATGGGCGTCAATACCGTGCAACGCGAAGGCTTGTCGATCAGCCACCCTGCCCGCTTCACGCTGATCGGCACGATGAATTTGGAAGAAGGCGATTTGCGCCCGCAATTGCTGGACCGCTTCGGCTTGATGGTTGAAGTGACCGCGCCACGCGACAAAACCCTGCGTTCCGAAGTCGTGCGCCGGCGCATTGCGTTCGAGGCCAATCCTAGCGCTTATGCAGCGGCCTGGATGCAGGAGCAGCAATCTTTGCGCCATCGGCTCGCGACAGCGCAGCAATTGCTGCCTGAAGTCACACTGGACGACGCGTTGCTCGACTTGATCAGCCATTTATGCTGCGAATTCGAGGTTGCCAGCCTTCGCGCCGACATCGTGATGCATAAAGCATCGCGGGCATTGGCCGCGCTCGACGGCCGGTCGCAGGTAACCCCGCAAGACGTGCGCGGCGCGGCTGAATTGGTGCTGCCGCACCGGCGCAGGCGCAAGCCGTTCGAGCAACCGGGACTGGATCAAGATCAACTCGACGACCTGATGCAACAGGCCTTACAGCCGCCCGATCAAGGCGAATCCGGCGACGAAAGTACCGGGCAGGAAAATGATCGAAATAGCGATGAGCCGCAAGACCAGCAACAAGTCTTCGCGGCCGCATCTGCCGGTAATGTCCGACGCATAGAAGTCGATGCCGCCGCCAACCGTTTCAGCGCCGGCAAACGCAGCACCGCACAAGATGCGCCGCGCGGCCGTGTCGTGCGCGCCGTCCCCGACCGGAATCCAAGCAGCCTCGCGGTCGGCGCGACATTGCGTAGCGCCGCGCTTCGAGGCAGCGCTGGTCGCATCGGTTCCCTACCGATTGCGACACTTCCACCATCCATGGCGGTCGATTTTCAGGTGACAAAAGACGATCTGCACCAGCAAATCCGCACCGGCAAAAACGCCAACCTGATTTTATTTGTCGTCGATGCGTCCGGCTCAATGGCCGCGCAACGGCGCATGGAAGCCGTCAAAGGCGCTGTGTTATCTCTGCTCACCGATGCCTACCAGCAGCGTGATGAAGTCGCGGTGATCAGTTTTCGCGGCGAATCCGCGCAATTACTACTGTCGCCGACTCGTAGCGTCGATCTTGCCGAACAAAACCTGCGCGAATTGCCTACCGGCGGCCGCACGCCGTTGCCTCATGCATTGTCCGTGGCGCTGGAAACGCTGGAAAAAACCAACACGCCGCCGTTGCTGGTATTGCTTAGCGACGGCAAAGCCAATGTTGCGTTGAACGACGGTAACGATCCTTGGCAGGAAAGCTTGAGATTTGCAGAGTTAATTGCCGAGCGCGGCATCCCTGCTCTGGTGCTCGATACCGAAACCGGTTATTTGCGTTTGGGTAGAGCCCGGCAATTGGCGCAAGCCTTAGGTGCCGAATGCCTGACGCTGGAAGAATTATCGGCAGAAAATCTGGCGCTTACGATACGTGGATGTCTTAAATGATCGGAAAGCTTCCGATATGCAGACCTTCCAGGTTTTTGAAACCTGGAAGGTCTAACTCGCAAGGTTATCAAAGCAAGCCGAATGCGCTTTCACCACATTTTTATCGTTCCCACGCTCCGGCGTGGGAATGCAGTTTTAGACGCTCCAGCGTCACGGAACCTTTGCGGGCAAAGGTGTTTTTTTGCCGGCAAGGTATTTCGCAACGCTGGAGCGTTGCGGACTGAATTCCCACGCCGGAGCGTGGGAACTATGTAAATATTTTATTTACCGCAAAGACACATGAAGACACGAAAAATTAAAACTTTGTGCTCTTCGTGCCTTCGCGGTGAAAGTTTTTCATATCTAAAGGAACAATTATGATTATCTGCATAGGCGCAGGCCCCGGCGATGTCGGTTATTTGACTCAACGCGGCGCAGACCTGATTCGTAACGCCGACGTGGTCGCCGGATTCGATGCCGTCGTTAACGTCGTCCAAAGCCTGATTCCCGCTACCGCGCAAACCGTATTGATGAATTACCGCGACCAGACCGAGCAATTGGCGAAAGTCGCGGCTGAACACCACGCAGGCAAAAACTGCGTCGTGGTATTCATGGGCGACATTCATTTCAGCGGCTTCCAATACCTGGAACGGGTCGAACGCGCTTGCGGCCATCCGGTCGAAACCGTGCCGGGCATCTCTTCGGCGCAGATTCTTGCGTCCCGCGCCAAGGTTTGTTTCGATGAAACGACATTCATTACCCTGCACCGCCGCGGCGACCTCGAACCGTTCAAGCAACACTTAGTGCATGTGTTGCAAGACCAGCGCAATGCGATCGTAATCCCATGCCCGTGGGACGAGGCGCGCTCATTCATGCCTCGGCATATCGCCGCTTACCTGTTGGAACAAGGCATATTGCCGGATCATCCGACCGAGGTTTGGGAGAATTTAACTCGCTCGGAAGCGGAATGGCACGGCACGCTCGCCGACTGTGCGACAAAGGAATTCAGCGATATGAGCATCATGCTGATCCGCACCCGCAATCCGATGTCCAGCCAAATCGAACCAGCAACGGAGCAGTTACCGGATGCAGGCTGAAATACAACAACCCTTCGGCTTCGTTATCGCAGGCCACGGCAGCCGCGATGCCGACGGCATTCGCGAATTCGAACAGCTAGTTGAACTGGTCAAGGAACGCGCACCGCAGCATACAATCAGCCACGGCTATCTGGAATTCGCCGGCCCGACTATCGACCAAGCGATTGCCGATCAATTAAAGGCTGATGCCAAGCAAGTCGTGATGGTGCCCGGCATCCTGTTGGCTGCGACCCACGCTAAAAACGACATGCCCAGCGAATTGCTGACTTTCGCTCGCGAACATCCCGAGATCGACTTTTATTTCGGTGCGCCGATGGGCTTGCATCCACTGTTACTGCAAGTGGTTCAAGAGCGCATCGTCGAGGCCGAAGCGACATCAACTAAAACTGTACGTCGCGACGATACTTGCCTGGTGCTGGTCGGCCGCGGCACCACCGATCCCGACGCGAACGGCGAAGTCGCCAAGTTCGCGCGGATGATTGAAGAAGGCATGGGCTTTGGCGGATCTTACGTGTGTTATTCAGGCACCGCGAAACCGCTGGTTGCCGACGGCCTGCGCACTGCGGCTAAGCTCGGCTATGCAAGGTTGATCGTGGTGCCGTTTTTCCTGTTCGACGGTATCCTGGTCAAGCGTATTTACGATGCGGCCGATGCGTTGCAGCAGCGTGAACCCGGTCTGGAAGTGCTTAAATCAAGTTACCTCGGCGTGCATCCGAATGTCGCCGATGTGCTGATCGCCAGGGCGCAAGAAGCCATCGAAGGCCGTGCGGCGATGAACTGCTCGCTATGCAAATACCGGGTGCAAATCGTCGGCTTTGAACAACAGGTCGGCGAACCGCAACGTCCGCATCATCTGCAAGTGCGCGGCCTGTTCGAAAAAGCCGCTGTCGATGAAACTAAAACAGAATTTGCGCCTTATGTGCCGCATCCGATAGAAGCCGAAAGTTTCCGCATTATCGCGGCCGGGCGCGACTGGTCTGCTTTTCCCAAGGAGCATTTAACCGTGCTGCACCGCTTGGTGCATACCAGCGGCGACTTTAATGCGGTCGATGACATTTACTTCTCGGCCGGCGCGGTCGAAACCGGCATCCGCGCCCTGCTCCGCTGCAAGCTGGTGGTGACCGACGTGACCATGGTGCAAACCGGCCTAAAGCGCGCGTTACTTGAACAACTCGGCGTCGAAACCTGGTGCGGCGTGCATGATCACGAGACGGTTCTGATGGCGCAAACGCAGGGCATCACCCGTTCCGCAGCCGGTATTCGGCGCGCGTTCGAGAAGTTCGGTAACGATATGGTACTGTCGATAGGCGATGCGCCGACGGCGATTATGGAAGCTGTACGCCTGATTCGCGACCACGGCTGGCGGCCGCAACTGGTAATCGGCTTGCCGGTCGGCTTTGTCGGCACCCGCGAATCCAAAGCCGAGTTGAAACGCTGCCTGCAAGTGCCGCGCATCACCAACAGCGGCACGCGCGGCGGTTCGCCGTGGGCGGCAACTGTCGTTAACGGCTTGATGATCGATGCGGTGAATCAGCTTGCAGAATATGGCTCGGACCGCGCTTAAAGAGTTCGATCTCAATGTCCTTGCGCCAAACGGTTTACGGCGCGGGCGCACCACCGGCAGCTGCGCCACGGCCGCCGTTAAAGCCGCGCTCTATCTGCTGTTGCATGATGAGCGTCTTACGCAGGTACAAATAACCTTGGCTGACGATCTGCATTACCTGAGCGTACCGGTTCAGGACTGCCGCCGGCTGAACGAATACACGGCTCGAGCCGAAGTGCTAAAGGACGGCGGCGATGACCCCGATAATACGCACGGGGCAACGATTTTTGCCGAAGTACGAAAAAACGATACAGGCCGGATTCGTTTTTTTGCCGGAGACGGCGTCGGCACTGCAACGCAACCCGGTTTACGCGTAGCGGTCGGAGAACCTGCAATTAACCCGACGCCGCGCAAGATGATACGGCAGGCAGTCGCCGAAGTCTCCGCCAACGACCAAGGCTTCGACCTGACTATAGGCTGTATAAACGGCGAAACGATTGCCAAAAAGACTTTTAACCCGAAACTCGGCATAGTCGGCGGCATCTCGATACTCGGCACTTCTGGCCTGGTCGAACCCTTATCGCTAGCGTCATGGATTGCCTCGATTGAGGTTTATATCCGCGTCGCTTTAGGGAGTAATGATGTCAACAGAATCGCTTTGTTGCCGGGAAAAATCGGCCGCGACTATGCCAAGGAGATACTGGACTTGCCCGAACAACGCGCGGTGCAAATCGCCAATTTTCTCGGCGACGCGCTCGGCTTTGTGCAACAAACATTAGCTGAACAACAGCGTGAGCTGGATGTGTTGTGGCTATTGGGACATCCGGGCAAATTGGCAAAAGTGCTGGACGGCGTATGGGACACGCATTCCAGCAAGAGCGGCATGGCGATGAGCGTTGTCGCCCGAATAGCGGCGGAACGAGGATTTAACAGCAGTCTGGTACAGGAACTGGAACAGGCAAACACGGTCGAAGCGGCAACGGAAAGATTAAACAGCGTTCCCGGTTCACAGGCATTGTGGACAGACATTGAACAGCGCATCGCTGCACTTGTGCATCGGCGCCTGCCTGCCGTTAAACGGGTTGAAGTGCGGCTATTTAATTTGCAGGGCGATAGCTTGGGCGAAATATAAAGAAGCTGCCAGTAGGGCGTGCCATGCGCGCCTTCTCCGCAGTTATTTCTCGTTCCCACGCGCTGCGTGGGAATGCAGTTAAGGCGCGCTGCGCCGCGAGCACACGTAACGTTTGGGAAACTAGGTGACACAAACACAGGACGCAGCGCGTCCTGCATGGCATTCCCACGCAGCGCGTCACTGCCATTAAGTTAAGGCTATTCCTGTCTATTTGACTGATAATGAAGGAATTTAGGAGTTGACCATGAATAAAAAAGCAAGGCACTGGAAACCAGTCGGGAGCGGATTGAGGATCAA
>Ga0079306_1001675_pt1 | contig 13997 bp, 9 predicted proteins | sample Methanotroph_Enr_FD_79181 | JGI IMG/M metagenome (GOLD analysis project Ga0079306, IMG submission 79181) | Enriched soil microbial communities from Old Woman Creek wetland in Ohio, USA - Methanotroph_Enrichment_5 | ecosystem: Environmental > Terrestrial > Soil > Wetlands | place: USA: Ohio...
AGAGCGGCACGCACAGCACCGTCTCAAAGAGAAGCCGGGCCAGCGCCTTCCGCTGCCTGCCGGATAGCATGACCTCGCCGATCTTCCGGCCGTCGATATATTCCATGGAGGTCATGGTGGGCGTGCTGTAGGGTGCCGGTCGCGGGATCCTGACACCGGCGATCCCGCCGTACATCTCCACCGCCTCCGCCAGATAGTGTTGCTCGGCGACCAGATCGATTTCTCTCGCCATATCGCCGCGGATCTCCCGAAAGAGACTGGTCAGCCTCATCTCCTGCAGGCCGTAACGCTCCCGGTTATCTTCGAGAAAGGAGAAGGTGTCCGCCAGGATATCCAGTTCCTCCCGCAAATCGTCCTGAACCCCGGGTTTGAGGATCTTGAAAACCCCTTGGTCCTGCCTGCTCCCGCTCGGCGTAACACAGCAGAAGAGTACGACCGCAGCGACACTTGCCTCGGCCAGAATCTGCGGAGCAATCTCGATTTCGGGCAATGGGCCGAGCCCGGCCAGCTGCTCGCGGATGGCTGCAACCTGGACCTCCGGATCCGCGCCGTAGTTGCCCTGTTCGAGTACCACCAGCCATTTTCTCACGTCCGGATCGACATGCGGATTGCGGGCGATGATCTGCCCCAGCTTGTGCAGGGTGGGGAAAAAAACCGCAAGATTCAGCAGCCGCTCGCCCGGCTCCTCGTTCTCCCGCAGCAGGTACCGGCTGAGCAGGACCCGGCGCAGCCGCGGATAGGACATCCCGGCCAGGAAACACTCGATCCCGTCCCGGACAAGCGGGGCAAAACGGCGAAGGCTGGTGGGGATGGCCAGCTCCGGTTTGGCAAACAGCACCAGTTGGGAGGCCGTCATCTTACAGAATTCCCGCTCCCCCAGAAGCTGTACGAGGCTGTCGAGCTGTGCGGCCAATTCCTCGCGGCCGAGATGCCGGAGTTCTGTCAAAAGTGTTGCATGATCGAATTCATTCATGTCGTTCACTTCTTCTACCCTCCCCGAGAAAGCACTTGCCCTGACATCAGGATAACGCCGCCAACAGGCTTCTGCCAGTCTTTTTTCGCGCGCAATTCCTCACTACTCAGCTTGGCAGAACCAGATAGTCGATGGTCTGCCGCAGAATGGCGAAGCCGTTCCTGGTCAGGATCGATTCCGGGTGAAACTGGTAGCCGATAAAGTTTTTCCCTCTGATACCGGCAAGTTCACCGTATTCGTCAAGAGTAGCGAAATCATAGGTATCATCATCTGCCGGAATTGTAGCGGCAAAGGTGTTATAGAAACCGACCTTTTCCCGTCTCCCGAACAGATCGATTTCCAGTTGCGAACCCTGCAGGGGTTTGTCCTTCCGGTGCACCGGATAGCCGAGGCGCCGGCACAGGATCTGATGACCGAGACAGATGAACAGCGATTTCCGGCCCGAATCGAGCAGCGCCCGGGTAATTGTCATGTTGCGGCGAATCTTTTCATCCCCGTCGTTGTTCGGATTGCCCGGTCCCGGTCCGAGCAGGACGATGTCGGCCGCATCGCCCGTAACATCGTAATCGCCATATGACACAATCCGGGTGCAGAGGCCCAGGGCGGCGAAAACATGACGGAGCATGTAGATGAAGTCATCCCCGTTATCGATGAGGGTGAGGGAGATCCCGGCATATCCGGCTCTTCCGGCAACAGGCTGATCCTGCTGGAAGAACCAGAAATCCGACAAGCCCTGGTTACGCCGGCTCAAGGTCTCGGCGATATCGTCGTCACCTGCAAGTCTCGGCAAGAGCGGCGGCCGGACCGGCGTTGACGAAACCTCACAGAACGGCCGCAGGATGGCCCGGCTCTTGGACAGGGTCTCCCGCACCTCTTCGGCCGGGATAGAATCCTTGACCAGCGTCGCCCCGGTGCTGAAATGAAAAACCCCGTCATTTTCGATCTCCAGGGTCCGGATGGTAATGGGCGAATCGAGATAATCGCAGCCGTCGGGGTCCCGCCCCACCAGCATCAGGCCGCTGCCGTAATAGCGCCGGGAGGACCGCGAGTATTTCCTGATGATCCGGCAGGCGTTTTCCACCGGGCTGCCGACCACGGTGGCGGCAAACATCGATTCCCGGAAAAGCTCAAAGATATCTCCATCGCCGTGGCCTGCGAGCAGATACTCCGAATGGATCAGCTGCGACATCTCTTTTAACAGCGGGCCGACGATGGCTCCGCCCGACCGGCACATCCGGGCCATCATCTTCAGTTCTTCGTCGACCACCATGAAGAGTTCATTGATCTCCTTGCCGTCGGTGAGAAAATTCAGCAGTTCGTCCTTGAAATGCTGCCGGCATTCGTAGGCGGTCTCCTTCCTGAAGGTGCCGCTGATCGGATTCATCTTGACCCGGCCCCGCGCAACCTCCAGATGGCGTTCGGGGGTCGAACCGACGAAGCAGCGCGAGGTGTCGTAAAAGAGAAACTTCCAGTAGGTCCCGTAATCTTCCCGGACAAGCGAGGCAAAGAGGCTGCAGGCGGAGGCGATGGTAAAGCCGGCAATGCGGCCGGTGCCGTTGCGGGGAATGACGAAATTCGCCCCTTCGCCCTCGCCGATCTCATCGACCACGATTCTCTTGATTATTTCTTCATACTCGGCCTCAGTGGTGTCGTACTGCAGTTCGCCCGTCAGGCGGACCGGCTGGACAGGCAAGAGCCGGAGCAGATCGCCCGTGCGGATGGTCGCCTGCTCTTCCACCAGAATGGTCCGGATCTTCTCTCCCTCGTCATGGACGGGAAAGCCGCGTTCCTTGAGCTGGCAAAAAGGAATCATACTGATCGTGTCGTAGCGGCGGCTATCCCCGGGGGGACCGTGTTTTCTCGGAATATCCTGCAGATATTCATACTGCTGGGCCTCACCCTGCAGCACAAGGATCTCCTCGTCGTCCTGCTTCTGGATCAGGCAGAACGGGTAATTTCCCGAGAGAATTGCGGCAATCTTCCTGTTCATCTGTGGTTCTCCTGTGGTTGTACCCGGCAATCTTGCCAGGACTTGCAGGGGCCCCATCTGAACAAAGCGTGTTGCAGAAATGCGAAAAGCCCCGGCAAACCTGGAGAAGGTCTGCGGGGCTTTTAAAAGAAGGGTCCAGCCTGAAACGCTACCGACTCCGGAATCGTCCTGTGCGCCAGCTGCGCCAGTTGCACCACAACGAGGCGATGTGTCGGTTATCGGTATTCATTTCGCTCCTGAACTCGGAATGGATTGTGTTGCGATTTTCTTTTCTGTCGGCATCTGCAGAAGAAATAGCACACCAGGCGCCAAACGGTCAACCGGTTTTTCTCGTCAGGAGACCGGCACAACCCTTTGGGCCTCGGCCGTAAATAGTCCGGATCAAGCGTGCGAAGTGGTCTGCCCTCCATCCAGAACTGCCCGCAGCGTGGCGGCAAATTCCTGCGTGGTAAACGGTTTGAAAATGACGGCGGCAGCACCAAGCCGAAGGAACGATTGCTCGTCGACCTCGCTGCCGGTAATGATGATGACGGGAAAACCGGGCCGGGCTTTCAGAATCTCCCTCGTCATTTCCCTGCCGGACATCCTGGGCATTTTTTCATCGGTAATCACCAGGTCGAAAAGGTCTCGATCCTGTTGAAAGATCTTCAAGGCTTCCCTGCTTTCCGCCTGGATTGTCACCCGATAACCCAGATCAGTCAGGACCTGCCCGTAGGTTTCCAGGATTGTGGTGTCATCATCGACCAGCAGAATCTTTTCATCGCCCCCTCGTACCTCTTTTGAACCTGGAGAGTCAGCCGCGGATTCCTCGGTCTTGACCACCAGCGGGAAAAAACAGTGGAAAGCCGTCCCCTCGCAGGGTTTGCTTTCCACGATGACACTGCCGCCATGCCGCTGCACGATGCCGTGTACCACAGCAAGCCCCATGCCCGTCCCTTCTCCGAGCGGTTTGGTAGTAAAAAAGGGTTCGAAAATCCGGTCGATGATATCTTTTTTAATCCCAGGCCCGTTATCCTTGACGGTGAGACGGACATAATTGCCCGGCCCGAGGCGGGGAATGATCTGGACTTCCTGAGGGCCGAGAGAGACTTCCTGCAGCTGAATTTCTATGACCCCGCCCCGGTCCTTCAGGGCGTAGTTGGCATTGGCACAGAGATTCATGAGGATCTGGTGGATCTGGGTGGGATCGCCGACGATGACCGAGGATTTCGTTGCAATCCCGATCAGGAGCTTGATATTGGACGGCGTCATCGATTCGATCATCTTCGCCGCTTCCGCCACGATGAATTTAATCGGGAAGGGTTTATGCTCCTCTTCCGCCTTGCGGCTGAACGACATGATCTGTCTGATCATTTCCTTGGCCCGGCCTGCGGCGGTCAGGACATCGACGATATGCGCCCGGGCCTTGCTTTCTTCCGGAAGCAGCATCATGGCCAATTCCGCCTTGCCGAAAATCACCGTCAGCACATTATTGAAATCGTGGGCAATTCCGCCGGCCATCGTGCCGAGCGCCTCCATTTTCTGGGTCTGCCGGAGCTTCTTTTCAACCGCCAGCCTTTTTTGTTCTTCTTTCCTGATTTCGGAAAGATCGTGGATGACGGTCAACAGACAGTTCTGCCCCTCGAAGACCAGACGATGGGAGAAAAATGTTGCCGGAAAAACTACGCCGTCCGACTTTTTCAGATTGACGGCAAAATCCTTGATTTCCCCTTGTTCGTCAAGCGTATCCAGGAACTCCCGGCGGACCTCAGGGTCCTCGTACAAATCGACGGCGCGTAACAGGTGAAGTTCCTGATCGGAATAACCGAAAATCTCCCGGGCGCGGCCGTTGCAGAACAGGATCTCGCCCGTCTCGGAGGCAATGAGCATCGGCACCGGCATGGTATCGCTCACTACTTTGAGCAATTGCTTCTGATTGTACTCGTTTCTGGTCGAATGGCCGCTGACGATCTGGAGTGTCCGCTCAAGACCGGCGATCCGCCGTTTCAGTTTACCGATTTCTTTGTCGTTATCGTTCATCCGCCGGGTCTCATTCAAACAGGATTGCCATATTGTCCATGAGGGCTTCGAAGGTGGGTATAGTCTCTTTTTGCCAGGTGTACTGATTCGAACAAAGGATTTTCATCGTCAGCCCCTCGACATCGGCCGCTTCCAGAATGAGCCCGACGCATATCGTCTTGATCCCCGAACTGTTGAGATATTCCAGGTTCCTGATGTCGAGCGTCAGCTCGGACGGCCCGGATTCGATGATGTGCTTGAAGAACGCTTCAAGTTCCGAATAGTCTTCCAGCATAAGAGAAAGCTTGCCCGAGATTTTCACCTGGCCATTTCGATAGGTCACCGTGTAGCCCTCGCCTTCGATCTTCATCTTACGCCACCTTTCCCTGCAGAGATATTCTTGCCAGCGTCGTCACTACGGTAAGATCAGGATGTTGTTCAAGTTTCCATGAAAGCTTGGCCCCGCGATCCTTGATCAGGGTAATGAGACCGACCTGGGATTTTTTGCTGCCGGTTTGTTTCACCTCCTTCATCCGCTGGATGAAGAGTTTCTGCAGGTCCTTCTCCGCCAGAACTGTGCCGGCGAATTTCTTAAACTCCTCCATGTGTTCGGTCCCGGCACTGTTTTTCACATATACCATCAGTTCGTCTGTCTTGAAGCACAGTTGGATGACGATCATGTATTCCGATTTGACGCTGTGATACACGGCGTTTTCCATCAATTCGGCACAGACAAATTGCAGCGTTGCCTTGATACTCTCGACATCGAGGATATGCCGCCAGAAATTGCCCAGGAATTCAGCAGCCAAGTCTTTGCTTTTCCAAAGTTTTTCTCTCTTTATATAGTCGGCCTTGATGGTGAAGGCAAGCGAACCTTCAAAATCCTGCGATTCCTGCTCGATAAAGTCGCCCAAGGTGACGACGTCCGTTCCAGCCATTTGTGTCCTCTCTTTTTTTGATAGTCTTCCGCTGTCACCTGCCTCCGACAGCCGCCGTCGCTTTTCTTTTCACAATCACAATGGACATGTCATCGGTTCGTTTGTTGTCGCACCACCGTATCACCTCCGCCATGATCAGCTCTTTCATAACCTCAGGCGTCTGGCGGCAATGTTTTTCGACGATCTTGACCAGGCCGCCGATATCGAGCATTTCGCCATTGCCGTTCTGCGCCTCGGTCAATCCGTCGGTATAGAGGACGAGAGTATCGCCGTGTTCAAGGCTGAACTGGTGATTTTGTATGGCGCGCGAAATATCGGCCACAAAGTTGAGATAGACGCCGGTCGTCCTGATCAGCTCGCAGGTGCCGGTATCCCGGCCGACGACAATCATGGAAAGATGCGCTCCCGCATGCTCGAACCGACCCTGGCCGAGATATTTCAGGGCGGTAAAGGTCATGAAATGATTTTCTCCCAACCGTTCGTGCACATTTTTGTACAGGATGTCGTTGAGCATGACCACGAGCCCCCCCGCCTCGCAGTCGATATTGGTGGTCACGGTGGTGTGCACCGTCTGCGCCATCATCATAATGAGGCCCGGGGTCACGCCGTGGCCGGAGACGTCGCCGATGGCCAGCCACAGGTTGCCGGCCCTGTCGTAGGTGATGTCGTAAAAGTCGCCTCCCACCTGCTCGGCCGGCAGCATGGCAGCAGCGATCTCGAAGTCCGGGTGAAAATCGTTCGACACTGTGGGCAGCAGCGAGGTTTGCAGCCTTCTTGCCAGGGCCATTTCATGGTTTAAAGCGGCCTTTTCCGAAATGGCCGCGCTCAAGCCGTCGAGAAGTTGATTGACGCCGATCACCAGGGCCTTCCAGCCGCCTTCAAACCCCCGGGCATCGCCGCGGATATCGAGCCTGCCGCTGCCGACCGCCCGGATCATCCCGTCGGTTTCCTTGAGGATTTCGTCGAGCCGCTCGATCATCCGCACCAGGGCCTTCATCATCCTGTCATGTTCCGAACGTTCTTTGACCTTGATATCCATATTGCCGACCGCGATCTCTTCCGCCGCCATCGTGGTCTGATTGGTGGCTTCGATCAGCATGTTCAAGCTCTTGCGGATTTCGTTGAACTCTCCCCAGTACAATTCGGTGAGCTGATCGGGAATGTCGCCGGCGGCAAGGCGGCTGAGATATCCCACGACCGCCCGGATCGGGGAAATAATGATTTTCTTGATGCTGAAAAAGAGAATCAGGAAAAGCAGGCCGTCCAGGATGATAAAGGTAATGAGCATGGTGACGAGGTCGTCCTGGAGTTTCTCCCGCGCAAACTTCATCGTCAGGAGAACGGCGGCGGTTCCCAGTGTTTCGACCTCCCCCGTTTTTTCATTGGTTCTGACAATTTCCTTCCGGCTTCGCACGAGATCGTCGAACAGGGCTTCCTGCCCGACATCGACACTCTCCCACTGCTCGTTGCGGGCCTTGCCAAAGAGGAGTTTTCCCGATGGATCTCTGACATATACTGCAACTATTTGTTTTTCTTTCATTGTTGCCAGAAGAATACTGTCGGAGGCGTTGAGATCGTAATTCCATAACGCCGGGGCCAGGCTGATGGAGAGGTGATTGGCAAAAAACAGGCTCAGCTCGCCTGCTTCGGTGTCCATCTTCTTCCGGGCGGCCTGGTAATACACCAGCGCAAAAAGGCCGAAGACGAGGATGGAGGCGAAAATCAGCATGAATATCATTCTCGCCTGAATGCCGTTAAACCGGATGAGTTTTCGAGTATTCAAAATGCTCATGCCTTTTCCTTCTTCCGGTGATTCAGAAAATTTTGTCGGTAGGAATAAGGCTATCGAAGATTTTCGGGATTTTCAAATTTATGTTTGAAAATTCAAGTTCCTCAGGGGAAACCGGCGGTGAGAAATTCTGCGGATGGACACGAATGCTACGCTTTCGGCTCGACCAGCCTTTTCTGAATCGCGTAGGTGGTCAGTTGGGCCACATTGTGCAAATCCAGCTTGCTGATAAGATTCGACCGGTGCTTTTCGACGGTTTTCACGCTGATGTGCAGGAAGGCGGCGATATGCTTGTTGGTATAGCCTTCGGCCAGGAGTTTCAGGACTTCCTTTTCTCTTTGGGTGACGGTATCCCAGCCGCTTTCATCCTTCAGCGATTTCCTGCCGCTCAGGTAGCCTTCGATGACCTGCACGGATATGCCGGAGCTGATGAAGGGCTTGCCCTGTAGGACACTGTCGATGGCAACCATCAATTCCTGCCGGCTCACGTCCTTGACACAATAGCCATCCACTCCAGCAGCGAAGGACTCAAAGACGTACTGATCGGATTCATGTATCGTTAAGGCAAGGATTTTCGTTTCGGGCATATCCCGTTTTACTTCCTTCATTACCGAGATGCCGCTGATCTTGGGCAGGGAGAGATCGAGCAGCACCATTGCCGGCTTCACCCGCCTGATCATATTGACTGCCTCCAGGCCGTTTTCGGCTTCGCCGACAACTTCCAGGTCGCTACGACTGTCAAGCATGGACTTCAAGCCCTCCCGAAACAGCTGATGATCCTCGACGATCACGATTCGGTGTTTTTTGGACATAGGCGTAATTTTTTGAAAACATAGATTAATATTATCAACTCACTTTGCCTGCGGCTGACCGGCTAAAGTCCTCAATGCATCTGAATACATTCCTCTACCTATTTTCCTTATACACAATATTGCATATTAATCAAAGATGCACTTTTTACAGGTGAGGTTATTGCTTTATACAAGCAAGTGCAGAAAATTATATCGTTTATAATCATAGCCTTTCGCAAAATGTTATACATTCGTTTTTTCGTTAATAAATAGGCAGTTTAAAACAATCGGAATGACAGGATCTTATGTCTGAAACAAAGTCTCCAAACAAGAAATTATTCGAATTCGAGCAATACCCTGTCTGGCTACGATTGCTCTTGTTTTTTGTTATTTGGTTATTTATAACATACGGATACCTTTATTTCTGGTCGGCAAAAACGATCGAGGAAATTTCTTACTCGGTTTTTAAAGAAAAGGTGACCGCCGGCGAGGTGGCGGAAGTAAAGATGAAGGGCCAGGATGTCTCCGGCCAGTACGTAGTCGAGGGGGATACGGGGGGCCAAAAAAAAAATGGGGGACAGCCCCAGGTCCGATTTTTCAAGACGGTACTCCCGCCCTTCGACGATCCGGAACTTATGGCCCTGCTTGAAAAAAATAAGGTCGTCATACGTGCCGAATCAAATGAGAGATCCTGGGTTGTTACCTTGCTGATCGTGCTGCTCCCCTGGCTGCTCATCATCGGTCTTTTCGTGGTGATGAACAAACGATTGAGCGAGCAGATGGGTGCCGGCGGACCGTTTGGCTTCGGCAAATCCAAGGCAAGGCGCGTCAAGCCGGAAGAAATAAAGGTGACCTTCAAGGATGTGGCAGGCCTGGAGAACGTCAAATATGAGTTGGAAGAGATGGTCGACTATTTGAAGTCGCCGGAAAAATATCGAATCCTCGGAGCCGAGCTGCCCAAGGGCGTGTTGTTGGCGGGCCCGCCCGGCACCGGCAAGACCCTTATGGCCCGGGCCATGGCCGGGGAAGCCGGCGTACCCTATTACAGTATCAGCGGCTCGGAGTTTATCGAGATGTTTGTCGGGGTTGGGGCGTCCAGGGTGCGTGACATGTTCAAGACCGCCAAAGAGACCGCACCGTCTCTCATCTTCATCGATGAACTGGATTCCATCGGCAGGGTGAGGGGGACCGGCATCGGCGGCGGCCATGACGAACGGGAACAGACGCTCAATCAGATCCTCTCCGAGATCGACGGTTTCAGCCCGCAGGAATCGGTCATCGTTCTCGGGGCCACCAACCGCCCGGATGTGCTCGATCCTGCCCTTATTCGCCCGGGCCGTTTCGATCGTCAGATAACCCTCGACATGCCGCAGAGAAAGGCGCGCATGGAGATCCTGGCGGTGCACGCGAGGAAACTGGCGATGTCAAAAGACGTCGATTTCGACCAGATTGCCGGGGCCACCGTCGGTTTTTCCGGGGCCGATCTCAAGAATCTGGTCAACGAAGCGGCCCTGCTGGCCGCTCGAAAAAATAAACAACAGGTGGAAACCGAGGATTTCAACGAAAGCCGGGACAAGATCATCATGGGGGTCAAACGGGAAGAACAGCTCTCCGACGAAGAAAAGAAGATGGTCGCCTACCATGAAGCGGGACATGCAATGATCGCCCTGATGCTGCCGGGCTCGGACCCGCTCAACAAGGTGACCATTATTCCCCGGGGGCGATCGCTCGGGGCGACCGAGCAGGTGCCCAAGGAGGATCGGCACAATTTCGGCAGGACCTATCTGCTGAACCGCATCGCCGTCATGGTCGGCGGCCGTGCCGCGGAACAGGTGGTCTTCGGCGAGATCACCTCCGGCGCGGGGGATGACCTGAAAAAGGCCACGCAGAAGGCAAGGCGGATGGTCTGTCAGTGGGGCATGAGCGACAAACTGGGTCTGATGGTCTTTCGCCGGGGCGAACCGCATCCGTTCCTGGGGCGGGAGCTGACGGAAGAAAAGGATTACGGCGAGGCGACGGCGGAAACGATCGATGCGGAAATCAAAGCCATTCTCGAACAGTGCTACGAAAAGGCGAGGACTATTCTCGCCGAGAACCGGGAAAAACTCGACCTGCTCGCCCGGGAGTTGATCAGCCGGGAAACTCTGACCCTTGCGGAGATCCAGGAATTCATTCCGCTGGAGGAAAAGAAAATATAAACAGGAAACCACCGTCGCAGAATGTTCGGAAACTGTCTTTCGCGGACCCGCATGCCAACAAGACACCTAACGTCTATAACGGATCTTTAGTGTCTGTCTTCTGAATTCTGAATTCTGTCCTCTGATACGGAGGTGCCTTTATGAGCGATTGTATTCTCATCACCGGCGGAGCCGGTTTTATCGGATCCCATCTCGCGGTCCGGCTGGTGCGGGAGGGTTATCGGGTCAAAGTGCTCGACAGTCTGGCCGAGCAGGTGCACGGCCAGACCGGATGGCCGCCGTATCTGCCGGAGAGCGTCGAGAGAGTCCATGGCGATATCCGCAACTTCAGCCAGGTCAGGGAAGCGCTGCAGGAAGTCGATGCGGTCTTTCATTTTGCCGCGGCGGTCGGTGTCGGCCAGAGCATGTACAAAATCAACCACTACACCGATGTCAATAACCGCGGAACCGCGGTCCTGCTGGAGAGCCTGACCAAACAGCCGGTCAAAAAACTGATCATTGCGTCGAGCATGAGCGTCTATGGCGAGGGCTGCTACCGGGACAGCCGGGGCAACATCCACTGGCCTGCCGAACGTAACAGCGACATGCTCCGGGCCGGCCTCTTTGAACTGTACCATGACCAGGAAGAATTACAGCCGATACCGACCCCGGAAAGCAAGACGCTGTCTCCCTCATCGATCTACGCTCTGTCCAAGTTCGACCAGGAACGTATGGGCCTGATGGTCGGAGCCGCCTACGCCATTCCCACCACCGCCCTGCGGTTTTTCACCATCTACGGCCCCTATCAGTCCCTGTCGAATCCCTACACCGGGGTGCTGGCGATCTTTTCCTCACGTCTCCTGAACGGCCGGGCGCCGTTGATCTTCGAAGACGGCAGGCAGCGCCGCGATTTCGTCAGCGTCCACGATGTCTGTGACGCCTGCCTGCTGGCCCTGGAAAGCGACCAGGCGGACGGCGAGGTCTTCAACATCGGCAGCGGCAACGACTACAGCATCAAGGAGATCGCCGCCAAGGTGGCGGATGTCCTGGCCTGCCCGGATTTGCCGCCGCAGATAACCGGCGAGTACCGGGTCGGGGATGTCCGCCACTGTTTCGCTGATATCGGCAAGGCCAGGGATCTGCTCGGCTACCGCCCCCGGGTCAGCCTCGACGACGGCCTCGATGAATTGGCCCGGTGGCTGCAGAACCAGCAGGCCGTCGACCGGGTCGAGATCATGCGCCGGGAACTGGCAAGCAGGGGGTTGAGCCTATGACGGAACGAAACAACCGCACCATAACCATTGACCGCCAACGGGCGGCATCGCTCCCGGCCATGGCCGCCGTTCTCCGCCGGCCGCAAGGTTTCGAGGTGGAGCAACAATCGCCGCCCGCCATCAAGCCGTCGGAGCTGCTGGTCCGGATGGCAGGGTGCGGCATCTGCGCCTCCAATCTGCCGGTCTGGCAGGGCCGGCCCTGGTTTCACTATCCGTTTCCGACCGGCGCCCCTGGCCATGAGGGCTGGGGCGAGATCGTCGAGATCGGCCACCGGCTGCGCCGCCTGCTGCCCGAGCTGCGCTATGGACAGCAGGTCACCGTTCTGCACGACCGGGCCTTTGCCGGCTATGCTGCCCTTTCGGTGCGGGATGTGGTGCCGCTGCCGGCCTCGCTTGCGGGCGAACCATTCCCGGGCGAAGCTATCGGCTGCGCCATGAATATCTTTCGCCGGGCCGACATCCGCGAGGGCCAGTTCGTGGCCATCATCGGCGCCGGTTTCCTCGGTCTCCTGCTGGTGCAGCTGGCGGTGGCCGCCGGAGCTCGGGTTCTGGTCCTGACCAGGCGCAAAAGCGCCCGCGACCTGGCCCCCGGCTACGGGGCCGAAGCGGCCTTCGATACGGAAGACTGGTGGGGCAACGGCCAACGGGTGATGGAAATGACCGGCGGCCGCGGTTGTCCCAGGGTGGTGGAGGCGACGGGTTTGCAGTTCGCCCTCGATCTGGCTACCGAGATCGTCGCCGAATACGGCAGACTGGTCATCGCCGGCTATCACCAGGACGGCCCCCGCCAGGTCAATATGCAGAAGTGGAACTGGCGGGCCATCGATGTGGTCAACGCCCATGAGCGCGACCGTCGCCGCATTGTCCAGGGCGTCGCCGACGGCATCGCCGCCGCCGAAAAAGGCCGCCTGCGGGTTCGGGAGCTGTTGACCCACCGCTTTCACCTCGACCGGTTGAACGACGGCTTTCGGATGATGGCCGAACGGCCGGACGGCTTTATCAAGGGATGGGTGCAGCTATGAAAAATAATGTCCCCATTCTCGCTCCGGTTGTCGAACATCGACCGCCGGGCCGCTCGGCGGACCGATCGCTCGACCGCCTGCCCCGGCTGGGCTTCGTCGGCACCGGCTGGATCGGCCGGATGCGGCTGCAGGCCCTCCTGGAGGCAGGAATCGCGGAGTGTTCCGCCGTCTACGATACGTCAGTTGAGGCCGCGGCCGCGGCGGCAACGCTCGCCAGGGGTGTAACCGTCGCCGGCTCCTTTGCCGAGCTGCTGGCGGCGGACCTCGACGGTCTGGTCATCGCCACCCCCAGCGCCCTCCATGCCGAGCAGTGTCTTATGGCCCTTGCCCGCGGCAAGGCGGTATTCTGCCAGAAACCGCTGGCCCGGACCCGGGCGGAGACCCAACAGGTGGTCGAGGCGGCGCGGGCCGCCGACCGGCTGCTGGGGGTCGATTTCTCCTACCGGCATCTGGCGGGCATGGCCCGGCTGCAGGCTGAGATGAAGGCCCATGAGCTGGGTGAGATCTTTGCCGCCGATCTGATTTTCCATAACGCCTACGGCCCGGACAAGGCCTGGTTCTATGACGTCTCCTCCGCCGGCGGCGGCTGTATCATGGACCTCGGCATCCATCTGGTCGACCTGGCGTTGTGGCTGCTCGGGCCGGGAGAGATCGACCGGGTGACGAGCCGGCTTTTTGCCGGAGGAGTGCAGCTCCAGCCGCCGTATGTCACCGTGGAAGACTACGCCACGGCCGAGTTCCTTCTGAACGGCTGCCACCTGCGCCTGTGCTGCTCGTGGAATCTCCATGCCGGCCGCGATGCAGTGATCGAAGCCCATTTTCACGGCACCCGCGGCGGCGCAGCGATAACGAACGTGAACGGTTCCTTCTACGACTTCGAAGTCTCCCGGTTCACCGGCACCTCGCGCACCCGGCTGGCCGGCTACCCCGATGGCTGGGGCGGCCGGGCGTTGCTCGGTTGGGCGGCGAGACTGGCCGCGGACAACACCTTCGATCCCGAGGTTGCGCAGGCGGTGCAGGTGGCCGAGGCGATCGACCGGATGTA
>Ga0079306_1001676_pt1 | contig 13991 bp, 10 predicted proteins | sample Methanotroph_Enr_FD_79181 | JGI IMG/M metagenome (GOLD analysis project Ga0079306, IMG submission 79181) | Enriched soil microbial communities from Old Woman Creek wetland in Ohio, USA - Methanotroph_Enrichment_5 | ecosystem: Environmental > Terrestrial > Soil > Wetlands | place: USA: Ohio...
AAAGTTGGACAGAAAGTTGGACAGAAAGTTGGACAGAAAGTTGGACAGAAAGTTGGACAGAAAGTTGGACAGAAAGTTGGACAGAAAGTTGGACAGAAAGTTGAGCAGAAAGTTGAGCAGAAAGTTGAGCAGAAAGTTGAGCTGAATGTTGGACAACTGGATTAAACAAAGTGAGAGACAGAAAGCCGGGCTGAAGGTTGGACAAAAAATTGGACAACTAAATGTGGCAGAAAGTTGAGCAGAAAGTTGGGCAATTGGATTGGACCACTTTGGATCTAAATAGTCACGGCTACGTCGTATAAAATCAAAAACTGTAAATGCAGCGGTGAAGGAATACATGAGGTGTACAGTAAAGAATCAACAATTTAAGTATGGTACAGAATTTGACAATTGGATTTGGCAATTGGTTTGATAAAAGGTTCGAATCGGTGGTTGGAATGGACAACATCAAATCCAAATAGTATAGACTCTGACGCATAAATCATAAAACTGTAAATGCTACGCTGAAGGAATACATGAGTTCAACAGGAGGATCTTAAAATGGGAAAAGCGGTACTCATCAGTGTGTTACTCAACGAAATAATTCGTCCAAGCGAACTTCAACGCTTGACTGGATTGTCACGCACAACAATTTGGAGACTAGAAAAACAAGGCGAGTTTGTACCGAAGATATTTCTGACGAATACATCTCGCGGTTACCGCCGCGCAGATATTGAGCGTTGGATAGAAGAACGTTCTGAGTTAGGAGGCCAGAACATCCAGACAAAATAGTTGAGTACAAACTAAAGATAAATCACTGAAACTGGGAATACCAAGTCTTGAGGTTTTGGATTTAAGGAGACCGTACTTCAAACAGGAAAATCGAGGGAAGTCACATTCGCTCTCGTAGCAGACGAAACTTCAGCACCATCCACACGCAGGGAAATCCATTCAGCAGAGATGTCTCAATTTATAAAGTAGAAAAAAAGGTCATTATCACTGGAAGATCACAGACGGTTCAACATTACGGGGGAGTGACAATTGAAAAAAAATAAATGCAAAATACCTATACTCAAAAAACGCCGGAAAATAGTGTGTGTTAAACAGACGCCAAATCCTAGCGTCCCCAAAAAACAGAAAAAGGTACGAGTCATAAAAAGCAAGCAGGTGGCCGGAAAGGGGGCGCTCAAGATTGCCATTCTCGATTTCATCAAACGCGTTTACGGCCCTACCCGGCTCGATACTTCAGAACAACCGTTATTTTGCGGATTTCCTGAAGACCCTCTGGTTAAAAAGAATAAGGGATGGCCTGCGAAAACGATGGTCGACTACCAATTACCTCACGAAATCGCAAAGTCAAACAATAATTATTTTTCGATTGCCACATTCCGACCTGACTCACAAGGCAGTTACCGGGCACTAAAAAATAACGTCGTCGCGAACTACTCAATCCTCCTTGATGATATCGGCACTAAGGTTAAAACCCGAATCAAACTACCACTTTCGTGGAAAATTGAAACAAGTCCTGGCAATTATCAGGGCGGCCTTATCCTGGATAAGCCATGCACAGACACCAAACTTTATGAATCTGTAGTCAAGGCGCTGGGCGCTCAGGGGTTTAGTGACCGCGGTGCGGGAGGAACAGCCAGATGGGCACGGCTTCCTTCGGGATTGAACACTAAGGATATGTATCTAGCTGATGGAGTTGCGCCAAAGGTAAAACTGACTTATTTTTACCCTGAACGCCGCTACAGCATAGAGCATATCATCAAGTCCTTTCGACTTAATCTAGGTAGAAAAGCAGTGAATAGTGATAACATCAAACTGGTCAAAGAAAAGGGAAACAGTTCGATACTTTCGGACCTCAAATCGGCGGGTTTATGGAAAAGTGAACTAGAACAAGGAACGCACGATATTACTTGTCCTTGGGTTAGCCAGCACACCGAGCAGATTGACCACGGGACTGTTTACTTTGAACCAAGTCTTGACAACAAACATGCAGGAGGGTTCAAATGCCAGCATGGTCACTGTTCTACACGTGACATTAATGAACTGAAATCGTACCTCGGTCTTAAGGTAGAGGGGAAAAATAGGAGTCAGCTTGAAATTGCCCTCGAATTAGTTTCAGACCTGCCTGTATTCCATGACGAAAACCGCGATGCATTCTGTTTTTTGGAAAATAGTTGTCTGCTAATCAAGGACCGTGAAGTAAAATCGTACCTCTCCAACTTGATCTATAAATCTACTGGCAAAACCTTAAACCAAAGTAACTTAAAGGAAGTACTCGTAACCCTTGAAGGAAAAGCACGCCATGAAGGTAAGATGTTGAAATTACACAATCGAATTGCGTTTTTCAACAACCGTATTTACTACGACCTCTGTAACGGCAGGGCGATAAAGATCAAGCCAAATAGCTGGAAAATTGTTGAAGCCCCAAAATTGTTTCGCAGATATGGCCACCAACAAGATCAGGTTAATCCTTTAAAAGGAGGTGATCCTTGGAGGCTATTTAAATTTTTGAATATCTCAAAAAAACATCAGCTAGAAACATTGGTTTTGCTAATTGCATACCTTATTCCTGATATCGCACATCCTATCTTTCACCCACACGGTCCAGAGGGTAGTGCTAAATCGACCCTATTTAAATTAATCAAGAGATTAATTGATCCATCAGGGCTAGAGGTGATGATTACACCAAAAGACAAAAGGGAGTTGGTTCGTCAGATAAACCGACATCACATGCCGCTATTCGACAATATGAGCAAGATTGACTCTGAAACCTCTGATATTTTGTGTATGGCATGTACAGGTGGCGGAATCCCCAAGAGGGAATTGTATTCCGACGATGAGGATTATATTTACAATTTCAAACGTTGCATCGGGATCAACGGAATTAATTTACTCATAACAAAACCTGATCTTCTTGACCGTACAATGCTCCTTCATCTTGACAGGATTTCACCGGATAAGCGAAGAGAAGAAACTATGATTCTACGGGAATTCGATGAGGCAAAGCCTGGTATTTTAGGGGGCATGTTTGACGTCCTTGCCACAGCTATGTCACTACATCCAGAAGTTAACTTAACTGAGTTACCAAGATTAGCAGACTTTGCAAGGTGGGGCTATGCCATTGCAGAGGCACTTAAAAAAGGTAACGGCAGAAAGTTCATAGCAGCTTATCATGCTAATATCAGAAGGCAAAATGCAGAGGTGCTGCATAATAACAGCTTGTGCCTTGCAGTAACAATATTCATGAAGTCCAGAAAATATTGGGAGGGAACCGTAAAAACTGCGTTTGATGAACTATTCAAAATAGTCGAACCGAGTAAGGGCGATAGCACCTTCCCTCCCGACCCAAAAAACATGGGTAAACACCTGGAACGGATTCAGACCACGCTCGCGGAGTCAGCGCAAATAACATATCGCTACTCAGACAAGGCAAAGAATGATGGATTCCATATTGAATTTTTCAAAAAAATGACGGATTTTTAATAGTGAACTTGGTGAACTTGGTGAACTATGACCAGTAATGCACGATACATTATATCGTGTTTATATGTTTTCTATATTATTTTGTTATTTATCATTTCATTCAAATCAAGTTCACCAAGTTAACAATATCCACTGATCGTATAAGTACCGGTTCTTCAGACAGTACCAGTCAGTTTTGGACCAGGTTCTTGGAAACTGGGACCAGGAGCGTTATGTCCGCCTCAGATTGTGGTGGATGGATAACGACTGCCGCCGTAAGCAGTCCTTCAGGCACCTAGAATTTCTGCTCGGGAACACAGCAACCTCTAAATCTGGCCGATCAGTTGGACAACAACGACTATGATTTGCTGTTGAAAGCCGGGGTAATGACGGAACTCGGTCGCTTTACCGAGGCTATAGCGTTGTTGGACGCAGTTGATGGTAACTAATTCAGCTACAAAACTAGGTTTATCAGGAAGTTAGCAGAGACCGGGGACACTGTAGTCGGTGTACTCGACTAACAATTAACAGCTATTGCATGCATAAATATTGCTGAGAACTGCGGGCTAAGATCTTAGTATGATAAACAGGAGGGGTAATGAAGGAAAAGACCGTTAAATTGATAACAGAAAAGGATCTGAGACAAAAATTTTCACATTTGGACATCGTATTCGAGGTTTATGAATCTGTCTGGAACGGTGACCTGGACCAAGTCACAGATATGACGCAGGAAATACCGGTTAAGGGAAAGGCCGTTTTTGTCTATAATCTGTCATCGTCGGGGAAAAGACAATACCAGTCTGAAGTTGTTCAGGATGCGACTTACGCGCAGATCGCAGAATTTGCCGATGTGGCCAGGAAAGCTAATGGTGACTCTGACCACCGCTATTTTGAAGGAGTTGATGTTTTGTACCATGTGGAAGGGATCAGCATAGTTGAATTGTCGTTAGGCTCATAATAGTTCGCTGGTTATAAGAGCCTACCTAACTAACTCAGGAAGCGTCCGTTGAAACTGAATTTCGAGTCTGAAAGCGAGCAATGATTAATTCTGCTCCGACTGGCGAGGGCCTAAACAACTCTTCTTACGCCTCTGCTAGGTTGTTCTTGCCGATTCAAGGAGTGTATGCCCTACCCTCTTTCTGGGTTTTGCGTATTGTTGTTCAAGGATTGTTGGACGTTATTGGTTGAAAACCATCATATTTTCAAAGGAGTTGCTTATGACCTATAAAATGCTGAAAGTTACAGTAAGAAAAAATGAGAATAAAATCGAAGGACCTGATCTTGGTGAAGAGATCCAGGAGGAAATGGGTGAAGAGATCGAGGAGGAGACAGATAAATCCGGACCTGTTGATGGGGTAGTAGAGGCGATGTAGGGGGCGATGGATGAGGGGTTGACAATAACTGAACAGCCTGCGCAAACAACCCCAATTAAATTGTGCCATGATATGAAAAAGCCGGATATCAAAGATGTGAGCATTAACGACATCCAGCCGCTAAGTTTTCTGGCAGAGATTCTACCGGCTATCGACGAGATAGCTGACCAAAGGTTAAAAGCGGAAATTAGTGCTGTAGGCATCCGCGAACCTCTCGTACTCGCTGTGCATGAAGGTCAAACCGTTATCCTGGACGGGCATAACCGCTACCGAATTGCGAAAGAGCTTCAATACACGACAGTTCCTGCTGTCTTCCGGGCAATAACCGACCTTCTCGACGCAAAAAAATTCGTGTTCGGCAACCAACTCGGGAAAAGGAATCTGTCTGATAAAGAAAGGATTTTGATAGTCCTGAAACTTGAGCCTGAACTGGCGGCAGAAGCTGCTGTACGGAAGCATTCACCGCAGACCGCGGAGGGACAAATATTGGTACCACCCACAGGCAAAGTCATTGATCAACTCGCGAAGCTCGCCGGTAAGAGCCGTGAAACCATCAGAAAGGTTAAAGCTATCCAGCAGACCGGCAACGCGAGATTGCTCCAAATTGCCGGTGAGGACATCAGTATCGACAAGGCATTTGACATAGCGGGAATGCCCTCCGAAACGTGGGAAGCGGCCATCGGTGATGAGTTGACGAAGAGCAATAAGCGTGAAAGGCCCCAAAACAACCGGCATTTCACCTGCGGACACATAACAGTTGATAACGACCAGTGTATCGTTGAGATAAGCACTGAATTCATTATACCATCGGACGATGGCCAACAAGGCATCATAAAACTAGACCCAGCAGACGAGGTGAAAAGCCTCGAACACATAAAAGCAGTGGCAGACCACTACGCAAACTTAGCTAAAAATCTCCGCCAGGCAGCGCAAAACTACAGGACACCCAAACACACTGTGGCCAGCGTCGCGATCATGTCCTAAAACCGGCGGTTTATTCATGTAGCGCGGCGTCCGGCCAACCAGTTGTATTTCCGGGTACCGGACGCCGCTCTGTGATCTTGTTACTCCTTCAGGTGATCCTTCATCCGATAGTTCTTCCCCTCGATTAGCTGGGTACACGTAGGACCTATGACAAGGTTTGTCCCCTACCCCACCTAATAGCAGAATCCAATCGTAAATACGCCTTTAACCGACCAAAACTTCCACGCCTCATACTTCCACGCTGGCAGATCCTGCTCCTAAACTCTGAAATGAGTAATTTACCAGTGGTATCAGGCATTGACCGACCGGAGATCGAAACTGAAAACTGTAAATAATTGATTGAGACATTTTGTGCCCACCACAAACTGAATACCCATTTAAAATACAATCAAAAGGGAGGAAGTTATGAAGATAGTCAAATCATTTTTTGAGTCGGTTGAAGAATATAAATGTTTTCTTGTTTACCAGAACGTGTGGAGAAAGGCTGTTCCCGATTTCGCATGTATGGCCACCCTTCTCGGGAAACAGGACAAGTTCCTCTATACTTTAGAATTACGTGACGCAGTAACGCGGGAAAGGCACTGGATTAGTGAGTATGTCCGACCGTTTAAACCTAAACAAAAGAAATTGAACCTATTCAATGCAGGATGTGCGGAATTAGCGCGCCGTCTTCAGAAATACCTGGCCACTGGTGAGCTAGATGCGGGCTTACCTCCGGCGTTCGGTACCTTGGCGTGTAAGCCACCGAAGGCAGACAAACACAGCCCACCGCCGCTTCCACCACAGTACAATCCCGCCCAGGTAAAAGCCCCAGTTAACGTAACGCTGACTGAAAGGCACCTGACAAGAACTCCCTTTATAGATTTCCCCCACAAGCTCAATTACCGACTGGTTAAGTGCTGTGTGATCGGACAATTTGAGTTTGATCTGGTCAAGAACGTCATTTGTACTGGATCGGTACAAAGCTCACACCAGCTGATAGTCTACGAGGACGGACAAAATTCTCCTATCTATGTGATTGCCGCAGAAATCAATGATCTTCCTTTAAACCTCAGAGGTGACGGAACGCATTTTCTTGGATTATACGACGGTGCGGAACGTGAAAATCATGGCTGCTCGGACGAGTGGGGAGATATCTCTAAGTTTGAGCGTGAAGCATGCGAGCTGATGAGCCTTCTATTAGGGATCAATGTTGTCGGAGAATTAATGTAGCGCAAGGTGTATATCTGCCGCACAGTGGGCGGCTCGCCTATGGCCGAGAGATTCCCGAAAGTGTCCAATATATCGGCTTAAAATCAGAATTACGGCCAACTAATTGGATAATCTTCAAAGTATATTGAGTATATTTCGCAGCCATCTGGTTTTTTGAGCTGGTTGATCCCCGCCTGAAATATACTACATCCATGGGTATATCGAGCAAATGGTGTGCGGATCTTATGATGGGCTTGTGTACCCTTCTACTAAGGTCCTAACGCAGGCGCGTGGCTTATGCTCCGTCCCTGGCGTGCCGAGTGACCACGGCAGGCCCCCCCCCTTACATATGACGTTTCAAATCAACTGGAGGACTTTATGACGGTCGATACATTTTTCGCCAACCTAGATGAGTATCAGAGCTTCCTTCTGTTCAGGAATGAACAAAGAAAGAGAATCTCAGATTTCACCTGTTTTGCCATGCTCCGAAAAGAAGACGATAGGTTCTTGTATTCCATTGAATTACGGGACGAAATAACGAAAAAGGTATTCAGTGCCAGTGAGTACGTCCGCCCGTTTGCGCCCGATCAGAAGAACATAGACCTTTTTAACCAGGGTGTTGCGGAGTGTGCGCGCCGCCTTCAGGCATATTTAGCGACCGGGCAAATAGATTCGAGACTACCGGCCTTTGGGATATTGTCTTGTGATTCGCCGGACAAAACCGCCCCACCACTGCCACCCCGAAACTATGTCCCGGCAAAAACTATGATGACCGGGATAAATCAGGGCAGTGATTGTCACAAGTGTTTCCCAGCTATACTCGAATCCAGGCTGGCCAAAAGTTATAAGGCAGGACAGTATTCAGTCGATTTGCTGACGGATGTTATCTGTGCCGGATTGGTGCAGTGCTCGCATCTACTGGTCGCCTATGATAAGGACCTGAATTTAGTCTTTGGGGTGGCCGCAGAATACAACGATCTCTCGCTAATCCATAAAGGGAGTGGCTCCCATTTTCTTTGTCTATGGAACGGTGAAGGGCATCGCAATCTTGGGTGCTCAGATGAGTGGGGGGATATGTCTGAATTCGAGCGAAAGGCGTGTGAGCTAATGGGTGATCAGTTAGGGGCTCAGATAGTTGAGGTATAACGATCAGCCTCTTGCACAGCTGAATACTTGCAATTCATCCAAGGTCATGGTGGCCCCGATACTGTCCAATATATCGGTTTAAAGGATGACTCTCCATCAACCGAATATATTGAGTATATTTTTAGGCCAAATCGGCTTTGGGCGGATCCCCCGGTCTGCGAATATACTATATCCATAAAAATACGACCAAATGGCTCTTTTTATTAGGGCCATGGAGTCAAGCTAGCGTAAACAGCAGTATATTTGCACATTGGGCATGCAAACAAGTTCAGGGCTGTGTTTTTCTAGCACACCCTACAAATAGACGAGTGTACGGTGATGTAATCCGTTTGTCCGTTGTAGTCGGACCATAACGTAAACAAAACAAAATACCCCACCAAATTTACGTTTTGGTGGGGTATTTTTACGTCCAAATGCTGGGATCTTCGGCGCGCCGAAGAAACTAGGCTAACTCGCTGGACTAACAGACCTTTTAGCCTGTCAACTTGGCGAGGTCCAGAAGTTAGCAGAACTTTGAACTCTGGCGGATATTCAGGGTCGGGATAAAATGCCATGACTGACGACAACCGCCTCCCCCAGCTTACGTGCCGTTGGTGGTTCATTTATCTATGCTACTACCGGTTGTCAACAGAGATCGCTGGGCTACAGGTGTTCTGGAACCACTGAATGATGCGAGGTGATACATGGGAGGGGATGCCCTACCCCTTTTCCATATATTGCGTATTATTTAACTCGGTTGTATATTGGCTGTGCGTTATATACCTTAAACCATCTTTTTTTAAAGGACCTCCCATGCCCAAAAAAATGAAAGTAACTGCTGTGAAAAAAAATGACGAGGAAATTGAGGGAGTTGAGCACGGTGAGGAGATCGAAGATCCTGGACAAATTGTGGTCGTAGAGGATGCTGAAATCGTAGATTCCGGTCATACGGAAGCGGTGATGGAGGTGGTTAGGGAGATAGAGATAACGGAACAGCCTACTGCTGTCATTGAGGGATACATACCTCGGGAGCAGTATTTGCTGAAGCTCACGGACCTTAATCCCGATCCTAGCCAGCCACGGAAACACTTCGACGACAACGCTCTTAGTGAACTGGCTAAGTCGATTCAGAGAGACGGAGTAGTACAGCCCATAATCTTTCGTAAAGCCGAAGACGGGAAACTCACAATCGTCGTCGGAGAGAGAAGATATAGAGCCTCATTGCTTGCGGGGAACGATACCATCCGTGGAATTTACTTTGACGGGACAAATCATGCCGAGATTGCTCTTATTGAGAACCTACTTCGAGTGGATTTAACCGCGATTGAAGAGGCTGAGGCGCTGGATCGTCTGAAAACTGAGGCCAAGTACACCAATGCGAAACTTGCTGAGATGATGGGCAAAGGCGAATCCACAATCTCTGAAACCTTGAAATTGATCCAACTACCCGAGAAACTAAGGAAGAAACACGGGGGCAATAAGAATCTGTCCAAGCGAGCGTTGCTCGAAGTGACGAAAGCGACAACCCCTGAACTGATGGGAAAGCTTTTCAAAAAAGCCCTGAGGCATGAATTAAAACGTGATGAAGCTCGTGCGGACAGGAATGATTCTGCCGATGGGACAAAAGGCTCAACAAGAGGGCCGGATGTTGTTTGCAGGACAATGAGCGGCGGATTGCTTAAGGCTCTTGATAAGTTGGATTTGGGAACTATGGTTGACGATAAGCGTGCGGCGGTAGAGGAATCACTCACCGGCACTCTCAAAAAACTGGCAGAAGTCCTAGGATATCGGATAGATAGACTGTAAAACATCGGCGCGCCGATGTCCCAAACGCAGGACAGATTAACACCTCTCTGCTCAGGACCGTGACCGATCCTGAGCAGAGAGGTGTTCAACCGGGATGTTGGATTTTTGCGGTTGCTTCATTGGGTACCGGTTTTAAAGGGGCGGATGCTGCCAATCAAGGACAGTGCTGGGATCATTTTATACTCAACAGATACGACCTCAGCAATCGCAGCGTAAACTTCCTTCATTATTTTGATTCCATAACCAATAGGAGAGTGGAAGGGCAACCGAGTCTTGTAACGACTAGGCTTAGTTGCCTGGCCGAAAAGTATTTTTGGTCAGGTTACCTGGCACACGATTTTCAGCCTCTTGCAAAGCTCACTACAAAACTCTTTATAGCCTTCCTGGTTCGGTAGATATTTTAATTCGCGATGGTGGCCGAGGTCCGATGGGATACCCTCGCCTCCTACCCGATCCCCATGCCCTATGACGTACCGGCCCCAGAACCACCGGGCGAATCACAACTATAGCCACGGCACCATTACCACCAGGACCACCAGCCCCCCCGGCCCGAGAAGAAAGAAAACAACTCCTCCCTCGTCGCCACGCCACAAGCCGCACCCATTCCCAGTCTATACTGGTAGCCTACCCCAAGCAGAAAAGTCACGTTGTAGGGCCGATTTGGAAGCCCACTTAAGGCATAGTTACGCTCACTCCGCAACAATCAGTAGGTTCTTTGCTCTTTTTATATTCGCACCCGAAAACTTCGCACCCTTTATAATGGCATCCTTAAAAATCGCGCCTTCTATCTTTGCTGAGGTGAAATCCGCATTAGTTAGATTGGCCCCACTGAAATTTGTACCTTTAAGGCTTGCTCCAGTAAAATTAGCTTCCGTAAGGTCAGCTCCTATGAAGCAAGAATAATTTGCTTTGCACGCCCTGAAATTAGCCCCTTTGAACTTGCTGAATTCAAAACGAACCTTGTAAAGTTCTGCCTTTTGTAAGTCAGCACCTTCTAAGTTAGAGTTCCGTTTGTCCATATTCGAATAGTCTACTGCCGTGCCAGTCATATTTGCTCCTTGTTAAATTCATTGGTGCTGGGAAGCACCTCACCCCCACTATTACTATCCTAGTGCGAGGCGTCCGCTCACACCTGCTACGAGGCTACATTTCCAGATATACCATTGTCTACCCCGACAAGAAAAGTTCTGGCACATGGCGGGTATAGAAGCCAATATAAGCCCCAGGGAAAGAATAACAACTAGATTATACCTGCGAAGACCGCTTGTCAGGGTTTCTCATGATCTTTCCTTTTTTCTCGGGCAGGTTAAAAGAAAAGCCCCGTAATGCGCCGGGGCTATCCTTTTTCAATACCAGATTCTCTTCACTATCAGCAGGTAGGAAAGCTAAGACTAATTAGGTGACCGCTACAGCACTTTCTCTTTAGTTAAGAATTCAATACATTTTGGCTTTACAAAGTCAGGAACAATGTCGTATTTATTCAAATCGAGATAATAGATATAATCGTTCTCAACATGAAATTGTTCATCTATGTATTTCAGAAGTGGGTCATCTGATATCTTCTTTCTCAAATCTAGTACAGCAAGAATGACTCTGAAAACCTGAAGTTGAAAGTATGTATTTGGCTCACCTTTATATAGAGTCACCAACGCATCTTTTTTGAAAATTGTATCTTTGTAAATTGGGTATGAAAAATCTGCAATATAGTTTTTTATTAACCCTTCCCCAGCCTGTATATCTGCAGCCCCAATAGGTAAATCGTCATAAAACGTTGGATTTTCTTTTCCATGCAACAAGCAGGATAGTAGATTATAACCCATATCCTGCGCATGGTCCTTGTTTGTATGTTCCAATAGCTTGCGAAGGCTGGCAATACGATGAACTTTGTTTAAATCATCCCTACTTGCATTTTCAGATAGTAAAATAGGTAAGGACTTTATATCGTTTTCAGTTATCACAAGTTCCGAAACTACGCCATCGGAGTTTTTCAAGAAGAAGGCACTCACATTTTCACTATTGCGTTTATTGACAACAACAAAATCAATAACAGGTTGAAAATCATGAGTAAGCATTAAAACTGTCTTTTTATAAAAGCTTTTCTTTTTCGCATGGCTCAAGAATAGGCGATTTATAATTGCATGTTTCTTATTACTGTCAAATGAAGATATGGGGTCATCTAAAATGATAATATCAGGCTTTTGGCTAAGGGCGTAATGCATGAATAGAACAAGAGCAAAAGCGTTTCTCTCTCCCCAGCTTAAGGATAATTTTATGTTAGGTACTAGCACGTCATCTTTAGTTTTTGATTTATACTTAAGGACTGTTTTTGTTATGCCTTCTGATTCTTGGCTTATCTCCAAACAGTAATTAATATCCGATTTTTCCAAAAAGTCGTTAATGTCTTTGACAGCATTTTCTGTGGCCGTACCGATTAATCCTTTAAGTGCCCCAATATTTTTTTTAAGAGCATCAGTTTCGGTCAGAACTAATTCGACTTTATCATTGATAGATTTAATTATAGCCGAAACTTTGTCATTATTAATCACACTCAGAACAGCACTTTCTACAATAAGCTCCTTAAGCTGTTCGTCGAGTTTTGATATATCTTCACGTTTCACCTTAAACGAATTAAATTGTTTCAGCTTCTGTATTTTATCTACTAGATATTTTAAATCATTATATAAATTCATTATACAGGCATTTATGGTTGCCTCATCCGACGTTTCTTTGACACATTTATACAGTTTTTCGCATTTTTTTTCGTCCATGTATTCTTTAAGGTCGTCGAAATAGGAAATCATTTCCTTGATATTTTTTACATTTGACGATTTATAGGCTGAAGAAAATAACTCCTTCTCTTTTTCGTATTCTTTCCCCAAACCCTCAGTGCAGAATGGACAAATGCTGTTGTCGTCATACTTGCAACCCTCGGTTTTCCAGCTAACCCAGTCAACATTATAATCCTTCTCCATTAAAGGCTGGTATTTTTTAATAGGCTCAGGAAGTTTAAAAATGCTTTCAGAGCTGGTCAGACTTTTCATTAGTCCAGTTTGTTTTAATTTATGCGACGGTGTTAAGCTTAGTTTACCCAGCACCGACTGTCCAACTGACATTAATTTATCGAGGTCAGGATTGACACTCGTATCCAAATTAATATCTTTCAGTTTTTCATTGATTACCCTTTGACGTTCCTCGTATTCAGGGGTTTTGATAAAAACGTCAAAAGCGTTCTGGATAACCTCACTTTCCTTGAAAATGATCGTATTAACGAAATCCTCGTTAAACAGCAAAACCTTGCTAATATTTTCTGAACCACCAGAAACAAATGCTGTGGGTTCAATATCACCGTCGAATGGCTTCAATGCTGACAAACTCGTTTTTTTTGATACCAGGTCTATAGCTTTTGCAATTGTTGATTTCCCAGTACCGTTCATTGCATACCGAATGTTTAGCTTATTCTTCAATAAACTGATCTTTGCGGAGACAATATTATTGCAATGGTTCATTTCCACGCTAAACATAGATGCCCTCCAAGATTGGTATATTTACCTAATCAAACATAGCAAGCGTACTTTGCCCCAGGAACCCAGGACAATTTAATCCCTTCGGGTCAATTCCCAGCCCCTTGGGGCGCGTCTCATGCTTTTAGATTTGCCTGAAAGCAATGTGGCAATATCTTGTACTGCCGCCATACCCCCGCTGCTTGCGGCGGGGTGGTTGATCCGTTTCTCCCCGCCCCAGCACATGGACGGGATTGGTTAAATTACGGCCCCAGCCATACCACATTAAACTTCGCATATAAAGAACTATTGTTGGTGAAGGCTATTAGAAATTATCATTAGAAGTGCGGCCTCTTGCCACTTTAGCCGGCTTTCGCGTTCAAGACACACTATCCCCGGTGGTTGGTGAACGCCTGAGGGAAACGGGTACAGGGGTGGCGAAAGCGTCCCGGACACTGGAAAAGGCCAAGAGGACGGACGCGCCAACCATTTTGAAACGGTGCAGGACCATTCCCCAATGAATAATATGAACCTGGTTGCAAGGATGATCGCTGCCTCAAGT
>Ga0079306_1001677_pt1 | contig 13987 bp, 7 predicted proteins | sample Methanotroph_Enr_FD_79181 | JGI IMG/M metagenome (GOLD analysis project Ga0079306, IMG submission 79181) | Enriched soil microbial communities from Old Woman Creek wetland in Ohio, USA - Methanotroph_Enrichment_5 | ecosystem: Environmental > Terrestrial > Soil > Wetlands | place: USA: Ohio...
ATGCGGATGATGATTGATCACCGTGTGGATTTTCGTTTCCAACTTAGTTATTGATACCACTAACGGCATCAAAAAAAAATTAGTACCGGCACCATTATCGTTGTGCCGGTTTTTTGTTATTTTGCGCACAAATTTAAATAAGGAAAATATATTGATTAACTAACCCCACCGGCTCATTCCCGGTGAAAAACAAGCTTAATTATGTCTATACTAAAAGCATTCAGGGGGTTGCGCCCACCGGTCGGACTGGTAAAACAACTTGCTTCAAGGCCATATGATGTGTTAAATTCGGATGAAGCCCGGGTTGAAGCGGAGGGAAATCCTTATTCACTGCTTCATGTGACAAAAGCCGAAATTGACATTTCAAAAGGAATTGATGAACATTCGCAGGAAGTGTATGATAAAGTAGTGGAAAATTTTGCTGCTTTCCTGAAAAACGGCTGGCTTGTCAGAGACCAGGAAGAAAAGTTATATATATATGCCCAGACAATGGATGGCCGCACACAATATGGCCTTGTCGGGTGTACCCACATTGACGATTATTTCAACAACAATATCAAGAAACATGAACTCACCCGCAAGGATAAGGAAGATGACCGAATGATCCATGTTCGGATTACAAATGCAAACGTGGAACCTGTTTTCTTTTCATATCCCGCTCATGCTGAAGTGGATGCCATCGTCGCCAGGATTGTTGGGAATGAGGCGCCTGTTTATGATTTTGTTGCCGACGAAGGTTTCGGGCATCATTTCTGGGTGATCAACGACAAAGCTGTTATTGCACGACTTGTTGAGCTTTTCGACAAGGAAATTCCTAGTCTATATGTTGCTGACGGCCACCACAGGACCGCCGCTGCTGCAAGGGTTGGGCTTGAAAAGCGAGTGCAAAACCCTGGCTTCACCGGGAAGGAAGAATTCAATTACTTCATGTCCGTCCTTTTTCCTGATAACCAATTGAAAATCATTGACTATAACCGCTTGGTGAAGGATCTTAATGGTATGAGCCCTGCAGACCTGATTGAAAAACTAAACAAGGTTTTCTTGGTTGAGAAACAGGGTTCGGAAATTTATAAGCCCTGTGGCCTTCATAATTTCAGCATGTACCTTGAAGGAGAATGGTATTCACTCACTGCCAGGCCAGGAAATTACAACGATGCTGACCCAATCGGGGTATTGGATGTGACCATTCTATCGAACCTTATCCTTGATCCGATACTGGACATCAAAGACCTGAGAACTTCCAAAAGGATTGATTTCGTTGGAGGTATCCGGGGACTGAAGGAATTGAAAAGAAGGGTGGATAATGGAGATAATAAGGTGGCCTTTGCCCTTTTTCCCGTGTCGATGAAACAACTCATAGATATTGCGGATACGGGCAATATCATGCCTCCCAAGACAACCTGGTTCGAACCCAAACTCAGGAGCGGGCTGGTTGTTCATACGCTTGATTAAGTGTTGAATTGGGAAAGCAGGAAATGACAAAAAGATGCCAATAAGGCCATCAGGAACCTGGTGACAGCAGGCAAAATCAAATCACAGAAAAGCTGATTCTATTATCCTAAGAAATAAAGTTCCCAAGCCTGTTAAATATATTTCTGGATCACATTCAGCAATACTTCAGGCTTGATTGGCTTGTTCAGGTAATCCACGCAACCCGCTTCAATGCTCTTTTCACGTTCCCGTGGTAGGGCAAATGCAGTGAAGCTTATGATGGGCAAGGCAGGCCTGAACTGGCGGATTTCGCTGATAGCTTCATACCCGGTTTTGACAGGTAGCTGAATATCCATCAGCACCAGGTTGATACCGGGTATTTCTTTTACCATATCGATTGCTTTCTGCCCGTTTACGGCATGAATGAGTTCAACTTCTGTAAAGCGAAGCACTGCTTCGATCAACAGGAAATTCTGATCCATGTCTTCCGCAACAAGTATGGTTTTTCCTTTCCAGTTATAATCATGATCAACAGCTGTTTGCGGAGATTCAGCATGCACTGCCTTGCGATAGGGAAGAGTAAAATGGAAAGTTGAGCCTTGACCGGGTTCGGATTCCAGCCAGATAGTCCCTCCCATAAGTTCAACGATATTCCTCGAAATAGCCAATCCCAGCCCGGTTCCACCATATTTCCTGGTAGTGGATTGGTCAACCTGGCTGAAACGCTGGAACAACAATTGCTGCTTGCTCCGTAAAATCCCGATACCTGTATCCTTTACCGAAAAATGGATGTTATTGCCTTCAATCACATATCCAAATTCAATTACTCCAAATTCAGTAAACTTCAGGGCATTGCTCAACAAGTTGGTCAATACCTGCTGGAGACGCAGGGGATCGGTTATGGTGATCAGTGAATTTTCCAGCAAGGGAATTGACAGTTTGAATTCGAGGGAAGTCTTGTTGGTTTTGTTCTTTATCTCGCTGAATGTTCCGTAAAGTCCTGCAAGTAGTTGATCTATATTACATTCTGAATCAGTGATTTTAAGCTGACCTGCCTCGATCTTTGCAATATCAATAATATCGTTAATAATATTCATTAATGATTCGCCGGATAGCTTGATCTTTGAAATATAATCTTCGCGCTCGGACTGATCAATGTATTCATCGGACAATAAGTCGGAGAATCCTATAATCGCGTTCATGGGAGTGCGGATCTCATGAGACATATTGGCCAGGAAGGCTGTTTTAAGCCGGTCGGATTCTTCAGCTTTTTCCTTGGCCATGATCAGCCTCTGGCGGGTTTCTTCCATCTCGGTGATATCCCGGCTGATGCCAATGATACCCAATACTTTGCCCTCTGCGTCGAAATAGAGCGTCTTCAATGTGTCACACAATACCTTATGCCCGTCAGGGTAAGTAATCCATTCAGTGCTCCTGAAAGGCTCCAGTGTTTCAAACAACCGCTTATCCGAAGCAATATAGGTATCGGCATTTCCCCGGGTGAAGAGGTCATATTCTGAACAACCCTTGATCTGATCAGCATTCATATCAACAAGTTTTTGAAAGGCCCGGTTGCTTCCAACAAACATGCTGTTCGTATCCTTAAAGAAAACCAAGTCAGGTATTGCATCAATGATATACTTAAGACGGCTTTGCTCTGCAGAAAGGTCTTTGGCTATCCTGTCGCGTTCGGATATCATCTGGTTGGCTGCCCTGGCCAGAGTTTGAAACTCCCTGAAATGAACCTTTGATTCATCCAGGGGTTGAAGGCTGATTGCAGCATTTTTAAGGAAGCGCACGAATAACAGGATATTGGAAGAGGTGAGATTGGCAATTGCCCGTGTGATAAAATAGATGACAACCAGCAGAACAAGGAAAAAACCTGTAAACTTGATCAGTTCTACTAAAAATATACTTCGCAATTCATCTTTCCTTTGCTGGATGATAGGTTCAATATCTCTTGTATGCATTCCCGTGCCGATGATCCACTTCCAGTCATTGATCCCGGTGATATAGGATACCTTTTCAGAATACCCTGTGCTCTCATCCTTCTGCCAGTTATAAGTCAGGAAATCGCCAGAGGGCTTGTTAGCACATTCTATTTCTTTTCTGAAAATCTGTTTCCAGTTGGAGTCCTTACCGGTAATAATATCCAAGGGGGTGCGGTGAAGAACCCCCTTTGTAATGAGCCCATGTCCGTCGAAAGTATTGATAAAGATATACTCCCCGTTTTCGTACCGGACTTTGGAAAGACTGTCGAGCAGCAGCTCCTGTATCAGTTTTACAGAATCACGTATGCTGACCGTAGCCAGGATACTGATATCCTGATCAACACTCTTTTTAATGACCCCGGAAAGCCTGCCTGTTGTTTTAATTGAGGTAACCAATGCATGGGGCGATGAAAAACTACCGTCTTTTGTCAAAACATCATTGATGTTCCTCCAGGCTTCCGATTTCTTAAGGTCCGGTGAAAGTTCAGAGGGTATCAGGTATATTGGATATCCTGTTTTGTTAATCACAGTCATCCGAATAGCTGAATTCTCGAAGAGCTGGTTCAGGCTGTCGCTCGCGCTGGCAGAAAGCCTGGGGTTTGCCGGATTTGAAGAATTCTTCCCGTTTGCTATGATCCGGGAGGCATTATTCAGTTGTTGCTCAATATATTGATTACTGTTTTCCTGGAAATGAGTCCGGACAAACTGAATATAATCTTTGGCACCCAGGATACGATATTTTAATTCATGACGCTGAGTAAGTGGAAATTCTTTCCGGAGTTTTTCATTTCCTTCATTGAATTTTATAATTTCGGTTATGGTGAAATACAAGGCAAAACTGAGGGAAGTAAAAGCAGCAACAAGCAATGGGATAATGAAAATGATTCGGGAAAGGCTTCGTTTGCCTAATGGAACGTCAGAAAAGGAGTCCTTATTTGATAAGTTGGAATTCATAAATTGTTCTATTATTCAAAACTGTTGCAAGATAATACGAATGTAACAATAAGCCCCAGATTAATATTGAAATAGCAATATTTATTTTACTTCAAAGGCCTGAAGTATTGGTATTGTATGATTTAGAAAAGCAGGGGCATTATGCACCCAAACAATACCTTCTTGCATCAGATTGTGATACCTCTATATTCTTTACTTTTGATCTCCTGTTCAACACCATCTGATGGAATTGCTCGATAATTATCTTGCCGTAAAGAAAACGATCCCCGATACTGTAACCCTGGTAGCAGTTTCGAAGTTCAAACCTGTGGAGACTATCCGGGCCTTGTTCCAGGAAGCTGGTCATACTGTCTTTGGTGAAAGCAGGGCCCAGGAACTGGCAGCCAAGCAACCCGTTCTACCGCCTGAGATTGACTGGCATTTTATCGGGCATCTTCAGACTAACAAGATAAGGATGGTTCTCCCCTTTACCAGCCTGATCCATAGTATCGACAGTTATAAATTGCTGAAGGAAGTGAATAAGGAGTCTGCCAGGATGAATAAGGTAACCAATGTTCTCCTGCAGTTTCATATTGCCACAGAGGAGTCCAAGTATGGCCTATCAAGGGAAGAAGCTATCGGGATGCTTGAAGATAAAGAATTTAAATCCCTTTCAAATATATGTATCAGGGGAGTTATGGGCATGGCTTCCTTCTCTGATGACCAGGCATTGGTTAGCAAGGAATTCAGGAACCTTAGGGGTGTTTTTGAAGAACTTCATCGCGGCTATTTCAATGCATCAGCCAACTTCTGCGAAATTTCTATGGGTATGTCGGGTGATTACAGGCTGGCAATTGATGAAGGCAGCACCATGGTCAGGGTAGGTTCGCTGATTTTCGGAGAGCGCTGAGAATAACCCAGGTATTTAGAATCCGTAGTATTTTGTATAGAATATATTATGCCTTTTACTAATTTTAATTTCAGGCTTTCTAAAGCGAAATAATTATCACTGCCACTGGCTGATTCATGGCTCATTGACCTGTTTGACCAATGCAGGTAGAACTCTTCAAATGAAAGTGAAGAATCCAGGACACTGATAACACTGAAAATACAGATCTGCACAGAAAGGCTATTAAATTTAGCTTATAACAACATAGCAAATTATTTGATTCTACAACCTCTATCATTTTAACAATGAAACTCCTGCTCCTGGTATTTCTGGTTTTTCCTCTTCTCCTGTTCAATTCTTGCAAGGATGACAAGGAGGAAACATCAAAAAAAGAAACCATATCATTCGGTGGAATCACCTCAACTGACGAATTCGGTTTTCCAATTTCCATTGACGCCACTGACTGGAGGTTAAGCGAAAGCTGGAGCGGGAAAGAAAACTACCTTTTTATCCAGAAGATGGATGAACTTTCATTTGCTTTAGCCGGGCGAGTGACATTTCGATTAACTACGGAATCGAAATTATTTCCCTGTAATAACCCGATGAATCAGTGTTATCTGTGTTCTTTCAAAATATAAAAGCACACGGATGACACAGAAAATGCAGATCTTCACGGAAAGACTATCGCTTATGAAATAGCCTGATCCCGGTTAATCCAGTGAGTATTTGAAATCGTCGTTGTCCGGTAAAGATCAAATCGAAATCATCACTATGTTGATATTACTCTGATCGAGTATATTTCGCCCCTGTGGGGTTTGCTCTTAATTATTGTCAAATATATTATGAATATTTCGTACCTACGAGACTGGTCATTATCCCGTCAGGGATAAAAGATTAATAGAGAAAGAGTTATATAGAGTCTGATAGCATGCCGTCAGGTATGCAACCTGATTCTCAGTTTTTATAGGACAACAGTGATCTGAAATATTGGGATCAGCCGAAATTCAGCATTATGAACACCCAATATACCAATGCTGCTAAAAACATGGAAACCGGGATAGTGAGAATCCAGGCATATAGAAGGTTGATTGTAACACCCCAACGAACCGCGGTAATGCGTTTTGTAAGGCCAACTCCCATAATGGCCCCCGTGATGGTATGGGTTGTGCTGACAGGGATTCCAAAAGCATCGGTTCCAAACAAAAGGATAGCACCTGCTGATTCAGCAGCAACACCTTCAAATGGAGTAAGTTTGGTGATTTTTGATCCCATTGTTTTTACGATTCTCCATCCCCCGGAAAGGGTTCCGGCACCTATGGCAGCATAACATCCAAATACTACCCAGTGTGGGATTGCATGGATTTTCCCTGCTTCATTGAAGGTGATATGTGCCCATGCAGGAATATTAGCTGCATCTACTCCATGGTAAAATACCATAAGTGTAGCAGCAATAATCCCCATTACTTTCTGTGCATCGTTTCCTCCATGACCCAGGCTAAAGAGAGCGGATGAAAGCAACTGCAACTGTTTGAAATATTTTTCAAGAATATGTGGATTGCCTTTGCGGAACAAATTCAGCAACAATACAGATATCAGGTATGAGATGATCATTCCGAGCAAGGGTGCCAAAAAAATGAAAGCTGCAATCTTAATTATTTTATCCGAATGGACAACTCCCCATCCTGCGTGTGACATGGCAGCTCCGGCAAAGCCACCAACAAGAGTATGACTTGAACTGGAAGGTATTCCCAGGTACCAGGTAAGAAGATTCCACAGAATGGCCGCTATGATTCCCGCCAGGATTACATGCAGGTTGATATAGTCTGTATCAACGACCTTGGCAATGGTATCTGCGATTTTCAATTCAAATATCGCATATGCGAGGAAATTGAAAAAAGCTGCCCAAAGCACTGCCTGTAAAGGTGTGAGTACCTTTGTAGAGACTATTGTAGCAATGGAATTGGCAGCATCATGAAAGCCATTGATGAAATCGAACAGAAAAGCAAGGGAAATGATTACAATCAGTAGAGTAAAGTTCATTCGTTCAGGGTTTGGCTGTTATGCGTTGAAAGCGGACAAGCAGGAGCATTCAACAAGAGATTAGGCCATTTTTACTATGAGTGTTGAAAATACATTAGCCACATCATCGCATTTATCAATTGCTTTTTCGAGTGACGCCAGGATATCCCTTTTCTTAATGAGATCGATGGCATTGGTCTCATTATCGAAAAGTTCAGACAGGAATTGCTGGTAGATATCATCAACATTACTTTCCAGGTTACTGATCTTAATACATGAATCCTGGTATTTGCTGAAATCACTTACATTTTTAACAGAGCGAAGCACCAGCTGTATTTCCTTGTTAGCTGAATGGATGCAATCTGCAATCTGGACAAATTCTTCAGGGAAATGGGGAAGCTTATAGAAATGAATCCTTTTGGAAGCAGTATGAATATAATCCACCACTGAATCCATGGTCGAAATGAGTTCATGAATATCTTCCCTGTCAAAAGGCGTGATAAAAGTACCATTCAGTTCATCCAACAAATCCTTGGTAATGACATCTCCTTCATGCTCCGCATCCTTTATCGCCTTGATATATTCCAATCGCTTTTCCAGGTCATTTTCACGGATCAGTTTGATCAATAATTCCGAAGTATTAACGAGATTGTCAGCTGCCTTATTGAACATAGGAAAGAACTTGCGGTCCTTAGGAACCAGGAAACTGAATATTTTGTCAAGTTTCATAAATGTGATTATTAACTAACATTATTTAAGAGATGCGAAAATAACAATATTAATAGTTCTTTATTATTATGTTAATAAAGTGTTACTGGATTGTTAGTAAAAACTATCTTGATTATCCATGTCATTTATTATCTGATCGGCTATACCGCCTGTAGTCAGAATACCTTGTTTTGACGAGGAAACGTTGCCCTATACCGATTTCTTTTTTCATAATTGACAGTGAGGCCTATATTTGCCTCAGCCCTGTTCAAAACAAATAAGCCTTGAGAGGCTGTGCTTATGAAACATCGTTTACATAGTTTTTATTTGACTGCATTCCTGTTGATTCTTATGATTCCGGTCTTGGGATTTTCAAACAAGACTCTGCAGGATAGTCTTTTTCTGCAGAAAAAATCTTACCAAGCCAGAAAGGCAATAGCCCCGCCAAAAATTGACGGGAAACTGATTGAATCCTTCTGGTTGGGATTGCCTGTGGCAGGCGATTTCGTCGTTTACGCACCTTTGAACGGTTCAGTTTCCAAACAACGAACCGAAGTGAGAATGGCTTTTGATAATGAGGCGTTCTACATTGGTGCAACCATGTTCGATCCGCATCCCGAAAAAATCTGTAAGGAACTGGGCAAACGCGACCAGGTGGAATTATTGAACACCGACTATATTTCTTTTGACCTGCTGCCATACAACGACGGGCTGAATATGTATGAATTCAAGGTAACCCCTTCCAACCTGCAGAATGATTGCAAGTACTCTGCCATTGGTGTGGATATCAACTGGGATGCAGTATGGGAAAGTGCGGTAACGATTAATGATTCCGCCTGGGTAGCAGAGGTCCGGATACCCTGGTCCGCGCTGCGTTTCCCAAAGATTCCGGAACAGCTGTGGGGATTCAATCTCTGGCGGAATTTTCACAGGGAACATGAATATTCAACCTGGACATACGTGGATATCAAGGACCAGGATATCTTCAAGTATTATGGGACAATTACCGGGATCCATAAAATCAACCCGCCTGTCCGCCTTTCTGTAACTCCTTATGTTGCCGCTTACCTCGAAAAGAACCCTGATAAGAGTTCCTGGCAGTATTCCACCAGGGGAGGGCTAGACCTGAGGTATGGCATTAATGAAAGCTATACCCTTGACATGATGCTGATCCCGGATTTCGGGCAGGTGCAATCCGATGATGTGATACTTAACCTGACCCCCTTCGAAGTGAGGTATGATGAAAAAAGGCAGTTTTTTACCGAAGCCACCGAGTTATTCAACAAATGTGGTATTTTTTACTCACGCAGGATAGGAAGCACTCCCAGAAACTATTTTGCTCCCTATTTTGAAGCAGGGAATAATGAAGAAATCATCAAAAACCCTGATGAAACGCGGATCATCAATGCCACTAAAATCTCGGGCCGCAACAGCAAAGGACTGGGCGTCGGGTTTTTCAATGCGATGACTTCTCCAAGTGAAGCTGAATTGTTCGACTCAACCTCGAACACCCGAAGGAAGATCCGGACGCAGTCGTTTACCAATTACAATGTGCTGGTTGTGGATCAGAACCTTAAGAATAATTCCTACGCCACCATAATCAACACTCATTATTGGATTCCTGATAGCAAGTACCTTGCGAATGTAAGCGGGCTGGAGACAAGGTTAAACACCCCCAGCCGGTCCTTTTCCTTCATGGGACGCTTGAATATAAGCCAGGTGTATAATAGGGCAGGTAAGCCAGAAATTGGCAGCAACTATATGATTTCAGTCTCCAGGCCAAAAGGCAAATTCCAGTATGAACTCAGGAGGGAAGCCATGGACACGAAGTACAACCCGAATGATATGGGTTACATTTCGAATAATAATGAAGCATCCAACGTACTTAGGCTTTCCCATCTTATTTTTGACCCGATATGGAAATTTCAATCCATGCAATCGGATATCCAGGCTTCATACACTACGCTCAGCAACCCGAAAGATTTTATCAGCATGCGCCTCTACGCTGATAACTTAGTTACATTCAAGAATTACTGGTCAAATTATATTGACGCAGGCTTGAATCCAAAAGGTATTACTGATTATTATGAAGCCCGCAGCTGGGGGTGGATTTATAAAAGGCCGCTCAATTATGACATGAACTGGAGGATTGCCTCAGATGCGCGAAAGGCTTTCCGGTTGCATAACAGCCTTGGAATCACTCATGCCCCGTCGAAGGAAAACTTTGCCTGGTATATTGAAACTATTGAAAGAATGCGTTTCTCTGACCGTTTTTCAATTACAGTTTCCTGTATGTTCCAGGATAACTTTAATGATTACGGCTGGGCAGATACCCGCTATGACACTTTGATGAACCCTTCCATCTATTTTGGACGGAGAGATATAACTACGATTTCCAATGTTCTCAATATCAAATATATATTCAACACCAAGGCCTCCCTGAATTTACGGGGGCGACATTATTGGTCAAGGGTTGAATATCTTGATTTCTATAAATTGGAGAAGGATGGACAGCTTTCGAAGACTGATTTTGACCTGCATCCATCGCAAAGTTTCAATGCCTTTACTGCCGACCTGCAGCTGGTTTGGTATTTTGCCCCAGGAAGCGAAATCAGCTTTGTCTGGAAAAACTCAATCCATACAAGTGATGAAAATATACGCCTTGATTACCGGGAGGATTTCAGGAATACGATCACGGCTCCCCAGGCAAATAGTTTTTCGGTTAGGGTCCTGTACTACCTCGATTACCAAACAGTAAGAAAACTAATTGACAAGAATTCCTGATCCGTGATCAAAAACCAGTTTCATCAGCGTCATCTGCGTCTTCTTAAGGAGTAACGCTCCCGACAAAAGCAGCCGCATTATTATCCAGCAGGATCATGTCACCGGCATCAATCAGTCCATCGCCGTTTACATCGCTATTGATATAACCTGTCATAAAATTGGTGGCATCATTATCGATAAGTACCATATCCGATGAATCCACAAGTCCGTCCTGGTTGGCATCCCCTCCGTACATCACCCATGTTCCGTCTCCTTTTTGCAGCATGGTCCCACCGAACACTTTAGTTGCATTGTCGAAACTGTAGTTGATTGTGCTTCCTGCAAATGATATGGGGTTGGCGCTGATTACCGGTATGCTGTTGCGATGTTGTATCGTGATATAATAGCTGCTGCTGAAAGAAGAAGGGAAGGTAATGGATGCTGTTCCGTCTGTATTCAGGTTCACGTTGGAGGCAGTATAAACCAGGTTGGAATAATTGCCGTTTTCGTGGAATTCGATGTTGATTTTATCAGCTATGGCAGCTCCCAAATGCGGGCCTGACTCATCCATGGCCGGATGCATCATGCCTGATCCTGAATGTAAACCTTCGAGAAACAATGTAAGATTCAGAGTCTTATTGGTTTCGCCGTTCTGGGTCAGAGTCACCACTACCGGGGTCAGCCCGGAAACAGTAACCGTAATATTGGCGATACGGCTCAAAGATGATGCATTAGCGCTATAGCTTGCTGTAATTATCCCGTTACCATACCCGGAGGTGTTGATCGTACACCAGGACTGATCACTTGCAGCTGTCCATCCACGGTTGGCAGAAACTGTGAAACTGGCAGTGCCGGGAACTGCAGTCACGGTTTGGTTGTTTGGTGTAACTGACAGGGATGGAGGAGGATTCAACAGGTTATTTGAACAAAGACTGTAGGAATTCGATGAGTTAACTGAACAGGGAGTATTGATGCCGTTCAGGTATTGGCTGAGCTTTGTGGCATAAGGTGTATTGTTGAAATTGAATACCATGTTGGGCTGGGCAGTAGCCCAGGGCATGGAATTCGTTAATTTCAGACGGCATACACGGTTCGGGAGGGCAGGGTTAGTTGAGACAATCGTCCCGTTTCCGGTTCCCGGGGGGGCTTTGGAAGCAAGTTTCAGGATATTCGCGCTTTGAGTGAATGTAACACTGCTGGGCTGCTGGGAAGTATTAAGTGTTGAAGTCCCGGGCACGATTGATGAAGTGATTGTGCCTCCATTGAAAATAGCGGGATTCAGAAAAATACCAGCCTGTATAGTAGCCAATTCGAGAGGTTGGGCGGGATCATTGTCAATTAGCAACAGGTCGAATTCCATTGTGTAATCTGAGGTCTGTACATCATTAGCCATGGTATACATGAACTCAGGCGGAACTGCAGCAGCTTGGGTAACGGTTACAATTACGGGGGTAAGGCCTGCGGCTTCCAGTGTAATGGAAGCTATCCTTACAGAAGTAGCTGTATTGGATGTATAGGTTGCAGAGAGGATTCCATTTCCTGTCCCAGCTGGAGTAACCGTGCACCATGCCTGGTCACAGATGGCTGTCCAGGTTGAATTGGAATATACATTGAATATGGTATTTCCTGATGCTGAAGTAACTGCCTGGTTGGCAGGTGTAACTGAAAGTGTCGGTGTTAGGGCAGCTTGGGTAAGGGTAACTGAAACCGGTGACAATCCTGCAGCAGTAAAAGTAAGAGTGGCAACCCTATTGGAAGAGTCGGAATTTTGAGTATAAATAACTGACAGGTTCTCATTCCCTGATCCTACAGGGCTCACCGTACACCAGGCCTGGCTCGAACTTACCTGCCAGTCGGTATTGGAGGTCACGGCAAAGTATACGGTACTGTCATTATCTGGGACATTCATATTTGAAGGGCTTGCCGACAATGTTGGAGATTCCTGTGTAACTGTAACGACTACAGGTGTCAGCCCCGCAACGGTGATAGTGATGCTGGCAGTTCTGGAAACTGAGGTTGTATTTATATCATAGTTTACGCTGATTGTTCCGTTTCCATTTCCGGAAGAAGAAATCGTGCACCAGGTCATATTACTCACCGAAGTCCAACTGCTATTGGATGTTACTGCAAAGGATGTGCTTCCGGAAGTCGCGGGTACACCTTGATTTGCAGGGGCGACAGCTAATGTGGGTGCAGCCTGTGTAACAGTTATGACCATTGTTGTGGCCCCTGGAACTAACACTGTGATGTTTGCTGTTCTTGAGGATGATGTGTTGTTCAGGGTATAGGTAGCACTGAGGGTTCCATTTCCTGTGCCCGAAGGAGTAACACTACACCATACCTGGTTGCTGCTTGCTGTCCAGCTTGAATTGGAGGTAACGGCGTATGAGGTGCTTCCTGGGGCAGCAGTAACATTTTGATTGGAAGGAGTAACACTAAGCGTCGGAGAACTGCTGGATGCAGCAAGCCAAAGAGTAGCATTAATGATCAGGCGTTCATGGTTACCGCCGGCATCTGCTATCCAACCATCATATAGTATGTCATTGTTATCCCCGGAACCATCGTCACAGGGAGAACTGTCCCCGATAGCCGCTACTTTCCCGTTGCCGTAGTTTGCATAGGCAAACATCGCGTTGGAATTTCCGAATGAGGAACCGGTCTTGTATATGATACCAAGCACTGAACTATTGGCTGTCGTATTCAGAGTCATGGAAGTACCGGCACTCCACATTGCCGATGTCACATCTCCCATAACCCCATGAAGAATTGGATCAGAAGGAAGATTAGGGATGTTGGTGGTAGTTTGGGAAAAGGTAGCAAGGTCGAAAGTGATTCCAAAAGGATTGGTCTGGATTCCATTGTTGCTCATCAGGTCGTTCCAGATTTCCGGGGAGTCGAAACCATCGTTGTTCCTGTCGCTGACAGTATGGTCAGATACCATGAATAATCCGCCTCCATTCTGAACGAATTGCATGATGGCTGTCTTTTCTGCTGCCGAATAAAGTATATTAGGTTCACAATCAATGAATACCTTGTAGTTGGAAAGGTCTTGCGGGTTGCCACTGTTACCATAGGTAATCGTTCCATTGTATGGCAGGGTTTCCACAATATACCCTTTTTGAACCAGGTCAATTCCCCATGCCGAAATTCCGCCTTTCCAGTAATTCTCAGCAGTTGAAGCAGTTACATTCGACTGTGCAGGAGTAGGCAGTTGCTGGGGGTTGGCTTCATTCCCTGTTCCAACGATTGCAGG
>Ga0079306_1001678_pt1 | contig 13987 bp, 12 predicted proteins | sample Methanotroph_Enr_FD_79181 | JGI IMG/M metagenome (GOLD analysis project Ga0079306, IMG submission 79181) | Enriched soil microbial communities from Old Woman Creek wetland in Ohio, USA - Methanotroph_Enrichment_5 | ecosystem: Environmental > Terrestrial > Soil > Wetlands | place: USA: Ohio...
AGGGCGGTATAGCTTATCTCATTTCGTCCGTCGATAGCTGCTTGCCGCCTGTTCTTGCCTTTCTCGAGGTGACGGTAGATATTCTCCAGCACCACGATAGAGTCGTCAACCAGGATCCCGATGACGAGCGCAATGGCCACCATGGAAATAATGTTGAGCGAGAAATTCAGCAGGCTCATGCCGATGAAAGTCGAAATAAGAGAGGCCGGAATGGCTACCATTACGATAAACGAATTGCGCAGGCTGTGCAGGAAAACAAGCATCACCAATGCAACCAGCAGGATAGCCAGCAGCAGGTCCCGTTGGACCGCGTTGGCAGAGGTAAGCGTAAAATCGGAAGTGTCGTTGGCAATCATCACTTTCAGGTGGATGTCCTTGTACATCTCTTCCATCTTTTTAATTTCATTCCTGACGTTTTCACTCACCTTTACCTCGTTGCCATCGGGCTGCTTATAGATGTTGATACCCAGTGAATTCACCCCGTTGATACGATATATGTTGCGGGTTTCTTTCTTGGTGTCAAGCACATCGGCAATGTCTTTCAGTTTCACCGGGCTTCCATCGCGATCGACACTTACCACCAGTTCTTTCAGGCTTTCAAGGTCGGTGAATTTCCCTGACAGGCGGATAATCACCTGGTTGTTGTCACCTTTTATCTTACCTGTCGGGAAGTCGATGTTGGAGGCTTGTACCGCCTGGGTGATATGAAGTATGGAAATGCCGCGGGCTTCCAGTTTTTCATTGTCAACGCTTACGCGGATTTCGCGTTCTTCACCCCCAATCATCTCCACCTGCGAAACTCCCTGCTGGGTCGAAAGCATGGGCCTCAGCTTTTGTTTCACTATATCGTACAGTTCGGTAGAGGGAACATCGGCGGTGATCCCCATGCGCATGATGGGCATATCGTCCATGGAGAAATTGTAGATGATAGGTGTATGCACATCCTGGGGCAAACCTTCCCGAACATTGTTCAGCTTCAGTTGGCAGTTCTGTAATGCCTTGTTCATATCGGCATCGCTGTTGAAGATAATTACGGTAACGGATACACCTTCATAGGAAGTGGATTGTATATTGTCGATCTGCTCCAGCGACGAGATGGCATCCTCAATATTCTTGGTCACCAGGTTTTCTACCTCCGAAGGCGAAGCTCCGGGGTAGGGTGTGATCACCAGGAGTACCGGCTGCGAATACTTTGGAAGCAATTCATAGTTGAGCGCCATGAAACTCACCACCCCCAGGAAGGTGAGCACGGCAAATATCACTACGATGAGTGAAGGCCGTTTGATGGATAATTCAGTAATATTCATGGCTTACTGTAGTTTGGCGTTTGATATCCTGACTGCTGTATTGTCATCGAGGTTGATTTGCCCGGCTATCACAACTTTATCCCCTGCTTTCAAACCTTCTAAAACCTCAATGGTGCTTTCGGTGGCAGCCCCTACTTTTATAGACCTCTTAAGGGCTTTATCATTTTCGACAACGAAAACGCCTGGATCTTTAATGCTGCCCACCAGTGCTGTTCGTGGAATCACCATGGCATTGTGGGTGCCTTCGCTGGCAAAGAAAGCCATGCCAAACATGCCCGAACGCAGGGGTTTGCTAACATTGTTCCGAACTTCTATCTCAACCGGGAAACGGCGTGATCCATCGGCTTTCATCCCTATGTTTTTGATCTTCCCGGTATAGGTGAAGCCTTCGTAAATATCGGCCACGATCTTTACCTCCTGGTTTTTCCTGATCTTTACCAGGTCCGACTCAGCAATACCGGCATTGAACTTCATAATGCTGATATCCATCATTTCCGCGATAGGAGTGCCGGGCATGATCATGCTTCCCTTTTCAACATGCTTCGCCGTGATGTATCCGCTAAAAGGAGCATTGATAATGGAATATTCTATCTGCTTGTTCACGGTAACATAGCTGGTCTGAGCATTATAAAGGGCCAGTTGTAACTCGTCAACCTGCTGTTGCGTGGCAGCTTTTGATTGTAGCATCTCCTGGAATTTCTTCAGGTCCTTCTTTGATTTGTTAAGGTTGGCTTCAGCCAGGTCTTTTTGTGCTTCCAGCAATTCGAGGTCGCAACTTGCCAGCACTTGTCCTTCTTTCACAAAATCGCCGCTGTTGAAATCCAGTTTCACTATTTTACCCTGGGTTTGCGAAATGACAGCGATCTCGTGAGCGGGATCGAACGAGCCGTTTACTGAAAAACTGTTATCCAGCTTTGATTCCTTTACGGTTTCCACGAAAACAGGCACGCTTACTTTGCTTTCACGGGGCGCAGAGTTGGCATCGATTTGTTTCTTATTGATATATAACTTGAAAATGCCTGCAATGCAAACGATTACGATGACACTGATGATGATGAACTTTTTCATTTTGTGCTTTTTTTTGTTTTATATATTTAGTGACTAAGGTTATTTTGGTGGGTGCTTTATGAGAATCCTTTGTGAACCTTAGAGTCTTAGAGCCTTTGTGACATTTTTTTCTGCCACGAAGCCACGAAACCACCAAGGACCACAAAGAATTCTATCTGATGCATTCGACCGGATACTTGCAATCAACTTTATATCGAACCATTGTTATTTTATAATATCCAGTAGATTTCCGTTTGATTTTAAAAGGTCCAGCTCGGCTATCCTTAGCTGAACAAGCGTTTGTGCGAAGGTGCTTTGTGCCGATATTTTGGCGCTTTCGGCGCTGAGCAGGTCGGTAAGCGAAGTATAGCCCTGACTGTATTGATTGAATATTACTTTGTAAACATCATCAGCGAGATCCACATTCTTATTTTGTGATCCGGCTGTCTGCTCAAGGCTGTGCACTTTCAGCAATGCATTGCGTGTGCCGGTCTCTATGAGCTTTTTCGTATAATCCCTGCTCAGGTTCAATTCCTGGAACTGAATCTGATATTGCTTCAATTGATAATGCCTTTGAGCGCCACTGAATATGGGAACATTCAGGGAAAGACCGACCACAGAAGTGCCCAGCCAGCCTTTGCGGTCGTTGAACAGCTTCCCGAATTCATTCTGCTGGCTGTTATAGCTGAAATCCCCAAAAGCTGACAGGTAGGGAATATTCTGGGAGTGAACCAGGTCCATTTGCAGGCCCAGTAATTTCTTCTGCTGGTCAATCTCCCTTAGACTGAGGTGATTTTCGGAGTTTAACAAAGGTAGTTCCACAATCCTCTTGTCAAAAACGGTTGTGGTCAGCACAATGGAATCATCAGGTGTATTGCCGGTAAAATATTTCAACATATTGAGCTGCTGAAGGAACATGAGTTTCAGATTGCTGACCTCAGTCTGAAGATTGGTATGGTTAACATTTACCCGATCGTAATCCACCTGTTTGATCAACTGCTTATCGAGCTGTACTTTGGTGATGGAGGTCAGGGTATCCATTTTCTCCAGGGTTTCCGTAAGATATTGGATCTGCAGGTCGGTGAGCACGGCCATGTAATACAATTGTGCCACATCATAAACAGTGTTCTCGCGGCTCTTTTCTACCTCAAGGCTCCCCTGCTCTGTCATTCTTTTGGAAATCTGCAGGGACACCAGGAATGACTGGTTATAGATAAGTTGAGAAACCTGTATCCCACCTGACATATTATAGTTTGTGCCGAATTGCACAGGAATGAGGGTTCCGGGCTCTCCAAAGAATTCACCGGGTATGAGTTGGGTAGGCAATTTGAGGAAATTCTGGAAACTTCCGCTCCCGCTAACCTGGGGAAGCCCCATGCCAGTGGTTTGACGTATTTGATATTTCAGCCGGGTTTGGTCCATCTCGGACAACTTTACCCGTTGATCATTCTGCAAGGCCATTTCAAGGCATTGCTTCAGGTTCATCTCGATTTTCTTCTGTGCGATGGCCGTTTGGAGAACCAAAATCAGTCCAAAAGCCAACGGGACATTTTTCCACTTCATGATAAATAAGAATTAATGCTTTACATAAAACATACCTTCTGGTATGCTGTATTATATTTTGATTAGTTCAATTATAAATTCCAACGATTGCCTGATCTTCAGGAGCATATTATCATCCTGGTAACTGAAATAATCATTGAAAGCAATGCCATCAAACTGGTTCCGGATAATTTCGGCCAATAATAAACTGTCCACCGACACCCTGATCTCCTGATGCAGTTTTGCTGCATTTATATAAGATATGTAACAACCAATCTCTTTTTGTTTTTGCAGTACGGTTACCTTTTCCTTGAACTGAGGATAGTATTTGTAAGCCTCCAGAAGGAAACCATAGAAGTTTACAAGGCCCTGGCCCTCAATCCCGCTGATAGTTTCATTGATCCTTTGTATGCTAACCCCTATCAATACTACCAGGTTTCCTGCAAGTTTCAGTTCCGGATCGTATTCCCTGACAAATAAATCATCGAAACTGGCAAGATAGGCATCGACCACCTGGATAAATAAATCATGTTTACTGCTGAAATGATGATAGAATGCACCCTTGGTAAGACCCAATTCCATCACCAAATGTTCCAGCGTAACATCCTTATAGGTGTGCATAAGGAATTCCCGGAAAGCCGCCTGTAACAGTTTATCTTTTGTCCTTGTCATATCATACCGTTGGGTATGCAAAAGTACATATTTATTTTATTCAGATACTTGTCAAACATTTCCGTTTCAGTCCAAACGGAAGTCAGTGCGAAATGAATTACATTGACTCCTGTTTATTTTAAAGCCCATCCTTTGATTGTTCCAAACACCCTGGCAGTAGTTGATACATTCATTATTTCTTACTTCTGAAAGCAAAAATATCATGCTATTATTAGCTGAAATATTATAATTCGGTAAATGCAGTAAATTGGCCCGTGAATCACGGATTTTATAGATTGAACTATACAAATCTAACCGAAATAATAAATGCAAGATATTAACATAATTGAGTTGGAAGTTAACTGTAAAATGTTCATAATAACATGTATATCAAATATATAATATTATTTTCTTTTAATTTTCATGCTCTGAGAAAAATTCAAGGATTTTGAGAGGGTTGTGCAACAACTACTCGTGTTAAGCACTGTTGAACACGTTATTTTTTTTATATCCTATGACGTAGTAACACTTCTTTTCTTTTGTATGTTCTATTGTTTCAATGGCTTTAAACCCTATTTTTTCCATTTCTTTAACTACATCACCAATACTATGCTGGAAAAATATTGTTTCGCCTTCAGATTGTTTGTTATCCTTGAAATACTCAGCATCTGCCATGAAAATTATGACTTTCCCATTTTGTTTTAGAATTGTGAATATCTTTTTCAATCGACTATGAATTTCGTCCCAGAAATAGATTACATTCAAAAAATATATGCAATGAAAAGTATCATTTTCAAAACTATAATTATCGAAGTCAGCACATTTTAGAATTACTTTACCACGCTTAATATTTTCATAGTTTAACTTAAGTGCTTTCGAATACATTAATCGAGAAAAATCAATTCCATGAAAAGTACAATCATTCTTCTTTGAGTAATCATAAATACCTTTACCTAATCCATATCCAATTTCCAGAACATTGTCGTCCTTATTTAGTTTAAGCAAAGAATCCATTTCATCATATTCAATTTGATTTTTTTTTAGAAACTTGATGATATAACGGCCAAATAAACCACTCGGTTTTCGAAAATTTATGGCCATGAGTCTTTTAAACATAATATCCTTCGAATAATAAAATTTTTACTTACCCAATTCAGACTAACGATTTTTCAAACAGTTAATATTCAAATATATACAAAGTTCAAAAAATCGTCTAATTTTCATTTCTTTCCGCGCTTTTCATGTTAGACTATGAATTTATTTTCGCTCGGGGAAAAAAGGGAATTGTGCCTAACTCGTTTATCACCTTAATTTTTCATCAGCCTGGCAACAATTATCTTTCCTCCAGTTTCAACTTTCATGAAGTAGAAACCATTTTTAAGTCGACTTATATCAATTTCATGCTTTCGTGTAATAACATTTTCCCTTATAACTTCCTTGCCCTGGGTATCCATTATTTTCAAGACTCCATTTATTGGGGTAATCGGCAGAAGGACAGTAACAATGCCCTTGGATGGATTCGGAGAAAGCATTATTTTGTTTTCAGCACTTACAGCCTCACCCAGGCCTGCTCCCCCATTAACTGTTTTCAGGATGGTTCCTGAATCACCAACAATATAACCTGTTTCAGGGGTCGGGAAATGAACGGAAAACAGATCATTCTTCGTGCCTGAAACCTGTTTACTCCATTGTGCCCCAGCATCGGCTGACCTGAAAATGATTCCATCTGACCCCACGGCAAAGGCAATGGAAGGATCAGCATAACAGGCTCCATTTAGCCAGCCGGAGTTGATCTGCAGCCATATCCCCCAGTTTGCTCCGCTATCCTGGGTATAATAAATCACACTGTATGAAAACCCCTGTGCCCAGCTGCCGCCTACTGAAATCCCGTTAGCCTGTCCGGAAAAACAAACATCGTTCAGGATGCCATAAGAGCTATTCCCAAGCAGAAGGTCCCAGCTTGTGGCCCCGTCGTTTGTTCTGAATATATTGATATTATTCCCTACCAGGTACACGATGTTTGTATCTGTCGTCCATAATCGCCCAGTGGCCGGTGCATTGGAGAAAGTCCAGTTTTCCCCGTTATTGGTCGTTTTGCATATAATTGCACCCATGCCTGCAATATAACCGGTACTGGCACCGGCAAAACGGATGGAATTCAGATTGCTTGTTGTACCCGAATTCTGTGATTCCCAGGTGGTGCCACCATCAGAAGTCATCAGTATCACCCCGTTGTTCCCGGCAATATACCCTGTATCAGTATTGATGAAGAATACAGAGTTCAGTGAACTGCTGGTTCCTGCATCCAGCGACATCCAGTGAGTTCCCCCATCCGTGGTTTTAAGGATCGTACCTTGATCACCGGTTATGAAACCTGTTTGATCATCAGTAAAGAATACCGATTTCAGCGTGTTTTCAGTTCCGGAATTCTGCAATAACCATTGCGCCTCGCATTCAAGGGCGAAGAGACATAACAAGATAAAAAGCATCACATTTTTCATAACAAAGGATATTTGGTAATCAGTGTTTCAGGTGCCAGGTGATGAATGTATGTAATATAAAACTATTCCCTATTCAGGCTTTTCTCGCTGCCATAACGTTTCCGGGCTAGGCGCCGGGGCTTCGTGTGGTGGGCCTTGCGCGTTGGACAAGCCATGGAGCGAAACCAGTGTTATGGCATGTAGGTATTCTACCGATGCTTTTTTGAAGGATTTTGTCTGTTATCAAACAGGCCGAGAATTATAATTTTTTCTGTAGTTATTCTATAAAAGATATTAATCTGTTTTATTAATGTAAAGCCTCGTATTCCTTTTTCTATATTTTCTAATGATCCTATTTCCGGGAATTCAACAAGTATTTCGAGGAAATCATAGACATCCTTGATAAATCTTATAGTTACTTGATCACCCACTCAACTTCTAGATATTCAAGTATAATATCAAAATTCTTTGCAGCCCTAGTAGTCCAATATATTTTTAAAGCCATTTCTTGTGTTTATTTTTCAAATCTTCGTGGCTAATAAGATTATCTGGATTTTCAGATTCTTGGGCTGATAATAATAATTCCTGCTTCTGATCATTTGAAAGCCGATTCCAAATCTGTCCTTCCTTGCTGGTTGACTTTCTTTTCATAAGGTCATAGAAGAATAGCAGAATGTTCTCATTATCAATGCTGTCGATAAGAGAGTGGAAGTTTTTTCTGATTTCTATTGTAGTCATAACAGTGCTTTTACAATTAACAAAGTTAGCACAATTTTGATTTTGTTCCTATATGCCATCCAGGGACGACGCATTAAAAATTAGGGACTTTAGAAATATACTCTGGAGTCCAACCAGCGAGCAATCTTTTTGCTTTAATGCTGATTTTGGATTCTTCTTTTTTAAGCAGGTTTAGTGCTAACCTGTTGATTACAGAGAAATTAAATGCGGAATTTCCAGCTCTTTTACGACTTCCATCTTCATTGAATGACACATCCAAACTCCAATGTAGGTTGTTTTCTATATCCCAATGCGAGTGGATGGCTTTTTGAATTAGATATGCTCCTTCGTATAGGCTACTTATGTAATAACGAGTTTCGGTTTGAGTATTTCCAGTTGATTTGATATAACGTTCACTTTCGATTCTGATGATGGTACTTAGTGATTTCCACAAGGTTGGCTTTTCTATCAGACTGAGATCCGGTATAACCGAACATTTCCTTGTTTCAATTTTTCCGTGGACAAAGTCAAGGTGTTGAGTAAATTCCTCAGGTTCCAACATTTTGAAGCTATCCCTTATATCATCAATCAAATCAGGCTGATTTTCTTTTACCCCCAAAATGTATTCAGCCTTTTTATTTCAAATTTCTTTACAATCTCTTTCTGGCATCCCATGGCATCAATGGCAACTATATCTCCCGGATACTTATGGGCAAGAGATTCAACCCATGCTGTAAAACATTGTTCAAATTTTTTGGGTCCAATGCGGCAAAGAACCTATTGAAAGTATCATGGCTTGGAATACCATTGGGTAAGGTAAGGAAGGAGGACAACCACTCTTTTTTCGTTTTTCCATACAACTCAATGTCATTCCAGGATTCAGCACCACTAATAACAGCAGCAATGATAATAAAAACGATGTCTTCGAGCTGATGTAGTCTCTTTCTTTCCAGGCGAGGGTCTTTCATAGAGGAAAGATACTGCCTTAAATCTGATTTCTCCAAAACTTATATCTTTTAGATTATCAGACAAATATAATCAAAAAGACTGAAGAAACCAAATGTAAATATCAGAATATCAATATTTTATATCATTATTTATTGCTGTGATTTATGCTAAAATTTGCTTCAATTTTAAATGCATCGCCCCTGTATATGCCATAACGTTCCCTGCCTAGGCGATGTGGGTTTTTGGTGGGCCTTGCGCGTTGGGAAACCCACCTTGCTTAGCCCGTGTTGTGGCCAATTGAGTATTATTTCCTTCTAGTATTTAATATTTTATCTTCTGGATATCTTCTGCAATCCCAGATCATTACAATTAAAATGAGTTTGTCAAAAACCTCGTATATGATTTGGCAATCTCCGGTTATTAAAGCTCGTATAGGTGAATCGTTGGTTTGCTTGCCGAGAAGAGGATTTTTAGAAAGTAATGTTATGCTTTTATTGATTTTTGAAGAAAGCTTCTAGCTATATATTGTATTCCCATTCAGAGAATGGAAAATTCAAGAATATCAAATAAATCTAATTTTGCTTCAATTGACCATTCTATTTTGATTTTAACCAGTGGTCAATTTCTTTTTGTAATTCATCATGTGAAATAGTCTGTCCATTTAACAGCTGTTCTCTGCCCATACGATAATACCTGGTGAAATCGATCTTTTCAATTATGACATCCAATATCGGTAATAAAACAATAATTTGCAGTCTGCATCAATATTATTGCTGCCGGTAGAAGCAGGATTTAACTTAACAATTACTGGAACCAGATGAAGCACAGCACCCCCTCAACAATAAGCCAGCATGCAAAAATGAAAAGCATGATTCCACCATGCCATCGGCTTCTCTTGCTGTAGTTATATACTTTGTTATCCGGCGATACTTCCCGTTTTGAGCACCTCAGGCTGATCGCCACGATCAGTCCGATCCAGCCTCCCAATAAGGTAAACAAGTATCCGCAGAAGATTACTACAGGTTTTGCATCTTTCCCTTCCTTCAATTCTTCAGCCCGTTGCTCTTTCGAATGTTCAATGGCCGGCTCATCTATCTGGATTCCCCTTTTCGAAGCCAGTTTCCTAGCATAGGCCATATCAAATTCATTCCATTCGTCCGGGTTGGAGATTACTTCCAGTACTTCTTCATCCGTAAAGGAATCCATGAAATATTCATCCACTTCCAGGTCGGAAGCAAAATTCTCGTTCAGGAGTTCATGAACTGCCTGGAAATCATCTTCCCTCACTTTCAGGATATACTCAATATTCATCTGGCTGTTGGTAAACGTAATGTCAAATACAGCCCTGGTGTCTTCAATCTTATATTCAACCTGGTGTTCTTCAAGGATCTCGGTTACCTGCTTCAGCAGATCGATTGCAACAAATCTCTTGATTTCGATAAAAGGGCTCATACATAGAGAATTATATTAATAAATTAATGCCAGACAAACATTACAACCGGTGGGATAAGCAGCAGGCAGGCGATAACCAGGAATGCAATGGAAAGGGGATACATGAATTTAAGCCATTTGTCGTAGGGGATTTTGCCAATGGCCAGGATGCCCATGGTCACCCCGCTGGTAGGAAAGATATTGGTGAAAAGCCCGTCGCCCAGCTGGTACGCCAGCACGGCTGTCTGCCGGGTAATGCCGATCAGGTCGCTCAAGGGGGCCATGAGTGGCATTGTAAGGGCTGCCTGCCCGGAACCAGAAGGGACGAAAAAGTTCATCAGGGTCTGGAAGAAGAACATCAGCTGGACAGAGATTACCTTAGGAAAATGACCTGCAATTCCTGCAATGCTGTTAAGTATCGTGTCGATGATCTTGCCATCGGTGGCAATGATTAGCATGCCCCGGGTCAAGCCTACTACCAGGGCAGCTGTCATCATATCCCTGGCGCCATCGATAAAGGCTGAAACGGAAGTGTTGGCCGGGAGCCCTGAAATGACCGCGACAACCAGTCCCATTGCAATGAAAAGCCCTGCAATCTCATTGATATACCAATCCCAGATGTTCACTCCTGCAATCAGCATCACCATAGCTGCAAGGAAGATAAGCAGGACGATTTTGCGCCTGGCTGTAAAGTGGAGATCTTCTTCGCTTTGCCCGGTGGTAAAGTCCCTGCCCCGGTCAATTTCATAGACAATGCTCTTCTTAGGGTTCTTTTCGATCTTGCGGGCATACATCATCACATAGGTGATCGCAACTGCTGCCACCACCAGCCATACCATGATGCGGTATTCCCAGCCGCTGAAAATCGGGATTTCGGAGATACCCTGGGCTATCCCGATTGTAAATGGGTTGCTGAATGCCCCTGCAAAGCCGGAGGCAGCGCCTATAAAGGGAATGGCGATGCCGGTGAGGGAATCATACCCCATAGCTATAGCCAGGGGAATAGTAATGAGTATGAAAACCATCACTTCTTCGCACATACCGAAGGTAGCCCCTGCCACAGAAAACAGGAACATGATAATGGGAATGATGAACTTCTTAAGATGGGGCTTCTTTTGGGTTATCTCCAGGATGCTTCCCAGCCCGGCATTGATGGCGCCGCTGCGGTTCAGGATACCGAAAGCTCCCCCGATCAGCAGTATAAAGGCGATGATCTGTGCAGCGGAAATCATCCCCCTGATAGGTGCGGTTAGGAATTCCAGCACGCCCTGGGGACTTTTCTCCACGAAATGAAAGGTGCCGGGCGCCACCACCTCCCTGCCGTTGAAATCGCGCCTGTCGAATTGCCCCGCGGGAATGATCCAGGTAAGGATCAGGAAAAGTATGAGGATGCTCAATACGATAAGAAGGGTATGGGGCATTTTCTTTTTTTCGGTCAGGGCCATGGTTATATATACTATTTGGAATGGATATCTGTTAACAATCAGGATAAATAGAACAGGCTATTCAATTGCAAGTATACGGATTCCCAGCTTATTTACAAAAAGTTGGGATGCGTTCCTTTTGAAAGGGCTTTGAGTTTTATCTATTTGTATGATCCGATTAAAAACCAGATATAATCAGCTTGCTTACATTCATGGAATTTATACCTTTGTCCCTCCTGATTGCGAAAGGTAACCGATTTAAATTGAATAATCTACCCATCATATCATGAAGAAAGACAATGTAATTTTTGACCTGATCAAGGAAGAAGAAGCCCGGCAGATGCATGGCATCGAATTGATTGCTTCTGAAAACTTTGTAAGTACCCAGGTGCTCAAGGCAATGGGTTCCGTGCTTACCAACAAATATGCTGAAGGATACCCCGGGCGCAGGTATTACGGCGGTTGCCAGATAGTGGACCAAACAGAGCAGATAGCCATCGATCGCGCAAAAGCCCTGTTCGGGGCCGAATGGGCCAACGTGCAGCCCCATTCAGGGGCCCAGGCCAATATGGCTGTCCTGATGACCATCCTGAAACCGGGTGACACTTTTATGGGGCTGAACCTTTCCCATGGAGGACACCTATCACATGGTTCGCCCGTGAACTCCTCCGGTATACTTTACCGGCCTGTAGCTTACGGTGTAGAAGAATCCACAGGGACAGTGAACTATGATACCATGGAAGCAGTTGCCCTGGCAGAGAAACCCAAACTGATCATTGCCGGCGCTTCAGCTTACAGCCGCGATTGGGATTACAAGCGCATGCGACAGATCGCAGATAAAATCGGTGCCATCCTGATGGCCGACATTGCCCATCCTGCAGGGATGATCGCAAGAGGCTTGCTGAATGACCCCGTACCGCATTGCCATATTATTACTACCACTACGCATAAGACCCTTCGCGGACCTCGCGGCGGGATGATCTTAATGGGTAAGGACTTTGAAAATCCCTGGGGACTAAAGACCCCGAAAGGCGAAACCAAGATGATGTCGGCATTGCTCGACAGCGCTGTTTTTCCCGGGATCCAGGGCGGCCCGCTTGAACACGTGATTGCATCAAAGGCAGTAGCTTTTGGTGAATGCCTCAGCGATGAGTACATGGAGTATATCATCCAGGTGAAAAAGAATGCCCAGGTAATGTCAAAAGCCTTTACCGATAAGGGATACAAGGTTATATCAGGGGGTACGGACAATCATCTTATGCTGATTGACCTTCGTTCCAAATTCCCTGATATCACGGGAAAAGTGGTTGAGAACACACTAGTAAAAGCCGATATTACCATCAATAAGAATATGGTTCCCTTCGATAGCCGTACCCCGTTCACAACTTCCGGTATACGCGTGGGTACTCCGGCCATCACAACCCGCGGGCTCAAGGAACAGCATATGCCTCTCATCGTAAACCTTATGGATGAAGTGATCAGCAACTTCGAAAATGAAGAAAAGATTGCCAGGGTCCGTAAACAGGTCAACGAGATGATGGCCGAATTCCCGCTATTTGCTTACTAAGTCAATCCCAGGCAATATCGAATGGCGCCAGGGAAACCGGCGCCTTTTTTTTGGATGAGGAAATGTTAGGATGTGAAGATGTGATGATGGAATTAATTTCGCGCAACGACCTAAATCCAAAATCCGCATTCCGCAATCCGCAATCCACACATCGGTATGTTCAAAATTGGACATCCCCCCCCATCCCTCGTCCCTTCTCATTAAGAGTACAGATTACTTTAGATGCATTAACACAAACTAACCCAATATTAAGTGCACCTCACCCTGGCCCCTCTCCACGGCTTCACCGATGCGACTTTCAGGAACGCCTATTACCGGCATTTCGGGGGTATAGATGATGCTGTGGCTCCTTTCATTTCGCTGACGCATGGGGATAAGGTCACAGTGCTCAAGGTAAGGGATGTAATGCCCGGACTAAACCTTTTAAAACCGGTCATCCCCCAGGTTCTGGGGAATGATGCCCCGGGCTTTATTATGCTTTGCCGCTTCCTGTCGGATGAACTGGGTTACTCTGAAATAAACTGGAACCTGGGCTGCCCGATCAACGGCATTGTAAAGAAAAAAAGAGGATCCGGAATGCTACCATACCCGGAATTGCTGGATCACTTGCTCGCTGAAATTATCCCTGGTATTTCACTTCAATTATCCATCAAACTCAGGTTGGGACTAAGCTCTGTTGAAGAATTCCCTCCAATAGCCAAAGTGCTTAACAGGTACCCGATAAAAAGCGTCACTATCCATCCCCGTTTGGGGATCCAGCAATACGAAGGAGAGGTTCTGCTCGATGATCTTGAGAGGATGATCCCCCTGATTCATCATAAAGTAATGTATAATGGAGATATTCATTCCTATGCAAATTATTTGGCTATCCAG
>Ga0079306_1001680_pt1 | contig 13965 bp, 12 predicted proteins | sample Methanotroph_Enr_FD_79181 | JGI IMG/M metagenome (GOLD analysis project Ga0079306, IMG submission 79181) | Enriched soil microbial communities from Old Woman Creek wetland in Ohio, USA - Methanotroph_Enrichment_5 | ecosystem: Environmental > Terrestrial > Soil > Wetlands | place: USA: Ohio...
AGCCTGTAAGGTAACAGATGCATAAAAGCAGATGAGTAAACCAATGAATAAGCTTATTTTTTTCATAAAAATATTTTGAGGCTTTATGTTTTCGGATTTGTGAATTAGTATTGTTTAGTTTCTTGGGAGAATAAGAATGAAGCAGGAGCTTAATTTATATTTGTATGCGCATTTATTGTCTCGGCTTGCCAGATCAGCAGTACCGGCTTATTCCTGAATACCCGGATCAACTCTTCTTGACTAAGAATAATGTATTTAATAGATCGGCTTACGAATTCTTCAGCTTTTAAAATTAGTGAATCAATCAGTTCACGATCGAGCTTATTTCCGATCAGAACCATTTCGATAATTGGAGAATCGATACCAATCGCAAAATCGCCTGTCAGATAGGCAGCCTGAAGATCTCCAATCCGACTGGTAATCTTATCAATGATTTGGTCGATACCAACCATCTTATTTATTATACTTTGGATGTCGTTGAAAAGTGGATGGCTTGTATTTGCGAAAAATAGTTTTTTATTGCCATTGAAACTTGAATGAAGCAAGCCGGCAACTTCGAGCTTGTTTAATTCAACCCGAATCGAATTGCTTGATTCGCCGAATTCAGATTCCAAGCTTCTCAGGTAACTCTTTGTTTCACTGTTTAGAAAGAATTTGAGCAAAAGTTTGATGCGCGTTTTTGATGTTATCAGGCCTTCAATCATTTTTCAGGGAATTAATGAACGTATGAATCTTCCATTTCAGTCGTTTTCATGATTTGATTTCTGCCGAATACTATTAGCTTAAAATGGAAATAGGTTCGGCTTTCATGGCTTCGCCACCTCAGTCACATGGTTGTGAATGAGTCTGCTGCAAATTAGGCATCTATTTTAAACCAGCAATTTGAAATCAGAATGAATTTCAGCATGCCTACAGAAGTTTTTTAGATGCAAGTTTGAGTACAAAAGTAACTCAAATTAATGCTGAAATTTTATGTTCTTGCTAATATATGTTGCTTAATTCAATGAGATGACAAATTTTTTAATTGAATGGTCGAATTCAGGATATGAACGAAAGATTTTGTTCTGCTCATCATGAATACACACCATTAAAAAACCGTTTTGTATCGATTTTATTGTCCTTTGCGCTTTCTATGTTCGAAGATTTTTTCTTTTATAGGTTTAGATGAGAGTCCAAATGTCGCGGTATTGTCGGAAAAATCTGGACTTAGCCTGACGGGATATTTACGAAAAGGGAATAGATGAAAGGAATCAGTCTCTCGGGAATATTAGTGAAGACAATAACTTTTTTCTAGGACGGAATAGTACATGCCTTTAAATGGTAGGTGCAGAACTTTTAGAAGAGTCATTTGAAATCAGAATGAATTCCGCAGAAGAGTATATTAGTTGTTCACTAGTTCCACTTCATTGGCTCCCAGGTCTGCGTGAACACAGAATCCCAAATCATTAAAGCGTAAAACGATGCTGCGTTTTCCTCGAATTTCCACAACTTCTCCTGATATGCCGCACATAGAACCGGATACAATTTTTACAAATGTACCTTTTGAAATTCGTTCAGATGTCACTTCAACTTCCATATTCATGCATTGTACAAAATACTTGAGATCGCTGATTTGGCTTTCAGGAATAGCAGTCGGAAAGCCTTCGAAACAAACATATTTGCGTACACCGGGTATGTTAAGAACCTCGTAATATTCGCGAATGCTGACTTTTACAAAGATATACCCATGAATCAATGGATTTTCTACAACTTTTATACGATCACTCCATTGCTTTTTTTCAATTTTAAGGGGTAAATAGCATTCAATATCCATTTTGACCAGTTCCATACATACTTTTTTTTCTGCCCTCGAATCAGTGTACGCAGCATACCATTTGTAAGTATTGTTAGGAAATTCGTTAGCCATTAGAACATTTATTGAGGCTTAATTAAGAGACGGTTAAAATTTGATTCATTCAACATGTGTCAAGATTCAATCCCTTCGTTGTGTTGGATTATATCTTTCATTTATCCATGAGCTAACACCTTTTGGCTGAAACTTCAGCGTGAGCGTTTGGCTGAGCTCACTCCGAAGTCTCAGTCGAACGCCCACGACTCTTATTATTTCATCCTTTAAGGGTTGTCGACTTTTAAATGTTCTTAAGGTTTGAATTAAATCTATATCGTTACACTGAACTTACAAATTGATCTATTCCGTTTAGAACCTTAAATATTAGTCTCCTTCAAAATCACATCGTGCGCTCCACCTTCGATTATGCTGGTTGAAGATACTAATGTGATCTTCGCATTTTTTTCCAACTCGGGAATGCTTAACGCACCACAACTACACATTGTGGAAATGATTTTGCCGATCGTAATATCCAGGTTGTCTTTTAGCTTTCCGGCATAAGGGACATAGCTGTCGACACCTTCTTCAAACTTAAGACCTTCGCTGCCACCCGAATCGTAGCGTTGCCAGTTACGTGCCCGGTTCGATCCCTCGCCCCAGTATTCTTTCACGTAATTACTTCCTACTTTAAGTATTTTGGTTGGACTTTCATCGAAACGTGCAAAGTACCGGCCCATCATAATGAAATCTGCTCCCATAGCTAACGCAAGCACCATGTGGTAATCCTGAACAATACCCCCGTCGGAGCAAATTGGTACATAGATTCCGGTTTGTTCAAAATATTCGTCGCGGGCTTGTGCTACTTCAATCAATGAAGTTGCCTGACCGCGGCCAATCCCTTTTTGCTCGCGGGTAATGCAGATAGAACCTCCGCCAATTCCGACCTTGATGAAATCGGCACCCGCTTCAACAAGGTAGAGAAAACCGTCTTTGTCGACCACATTTCCGGCACCAACTTTTACTTTCCCGTTGTATTTATTTTTAATGAATCCGATGGTTTCGGCCTGCCATTCTGAAAAACCATCTGACGAATCGATACACAAAACATCTACCCCTGCCTCAACCAATTGAGGGACACGTTCGGTATAATCGCGAGTATTAATTCCTGCACCCACCAACAATTTCTTGTTTGGGTCGAGTAATTCGTTCGGATTTTCTTTATGCTCATCGTAATCTTTCCTGAACACAAAATACTGCAGATTCTGATCTTTGTCGATGATTGGAAGGGTATTGAGTTTGTGATCCCAGATTATGTCGTTGGCTTCAGTAAGCGAAATGCCCAGTTCTCCGGTAACCAGTTTCGAGAATGGAGTCATGAATTCGCTGATTTTAGTATCCAGATTGTCTTTTGACTCGCGGTAATCGCGGCTGGTTACAATTCCGAGCAGTTTGCCGTTCGAAGTCCCGTCGGCAGTGATTCCGATGGTGGAGTGGCCTGTCTGTGCCTTAATTGCAAGTACTTCTTTTAAGGTATTATCTGGTGTTAGATTGGCATCAGATACCACAAATCCGGCTTTGAATTTTTTTACTTTCCGGACCATTTCAACTTGCGTTTCAATGGACTGAGAACCGAATATAAATGACAATCCTCCGTTTTTTGCCAGTGCAATGGCCATTTTATGATCGGAAACCGACTGCATAATTGCTGAAACAAATGGAATATTGAGTTCCAATTCAGGAGCCGTACCTTTTTGATACTTGACGAGGGGCGTTTTTAATGATACGTTTTGCGGAAAACATTCTTTAGTTGTTAATCCGGGAATCAATAAATATTCATTGAAAGTTCTGGAAACATCGTTGAAATACCTTGCCATATGTTTGTTTTTAAATTGAAAAAGTGTGCAAATTTAAATAAAAGTTCGGAGTGTCTAAAGTTCGGAGTGTCTAAAGTTCCGACTCCAGTCTCCCTTCGATACGCTTTGCTAGTCAGGGAGCGGTTCTCAGGCCTTCGGACTCCGGTCTTCCGTCTTTTTTTAGTATTCTCCTTTAAGGAAAGCAGTGCCGTTGAACAAGGCGATTTTATTCCCATCTTCGTCGGTGATGTCGACAATGTATGTAGCCAGAGTTTTGCCTGAACTGTGTTCTTTTGCTTTAGCGGTTAACTTTCCGGAAGATACTCCTTTGAAAAAGTTAATCGTCGCATTGGCTGCAACAGCAATTCTTCCATGAGAATTTGAAGCTGCCGCAAAGGCAAAATCGGCAAGTGTAAACAGTGCTCCACCCTGAATAATGTTTACGCCATTCAAATGTTTTTCGGTAACGGTCATTTCTGCGGTAGCCTCTCCTTTGCCTATTGAAACCAGATGAATGTCGTTGCTGCTGGCAAACCGGTCATTCAATAATAGTTGCTCAAGCTTTTTAATTCGTTGTTCCATATTCAATCATTTGGGTTGACAAAACCTGAAAAAAAAAGCGGGCTACTAGCCCGCTTTTTTCCTGATCTATTCTACTAATAAAATTTTGATCGTTTATCGACAATTTCGGTGACCTTTTTAAGGGATTCAAAAACCTGCGATCCGGCTCGATAACCCAAGGTTTGAGCGATTCGGTTTTTTTCTCCTTTCAGATCGGTATCTGTACCAGTTGTAAACGAGGTTACTTTAGTCAGATAAACCCCATAGTTTCCTTCTATTGGAGCTGAAACTTTTCCTTCAGGAAGTGAGCAAACAGTACCTACAACAGCAGGTTCGAATCCGAGCGTTGGAACTGAGAAGCTGGTGAAGTTAACACCGGTAGCCTCTTTAACTTCAGTTGAAAATTTTGAAGCAACACTTGCCAGATCAGATCCGGCACTTTTTAATTTGTCAGCAAGCAACTGAGCTTTTTTCTCTTTGCGAACAGCAAGATCAACACGTATTTTAGCTTCTTCGAAAGTTGATGCACCTTCTTCGGTAGCACCTGTCATTGCAGCTACAACGAATTTATTTCCAAATTCGAAGATGGTAGATCCTTCGTTGTTTACACACATTTTTCCCGGCTCAGCAGTGAATGCTGCACGTACAAGTTGTCGTGAAGTTTCAAGACCGGTTACTTCGCGGTCGTTTTCTTTTAGCGTTGCAATTTTTTTATCGAGCTTTTGGTCTACCACTGCTTTATTGAAAGCTCCAACCGTTTGGTTTTCGCTGGCAAATTTGCTGGTTTCAGAATAAATCTTCTGGTAAGTTTCTGTACTTGGTTCTACTTTTTTAGAAAGAATAGCAACACGAACCTGATTGGTTTCTTTACCTTTCTTGGTCGGTTTAATCAGGTGGAATCCGTATCGAGTTGTAGCAATATAGAGCTTGTTTACTTCGCCTGAGAAAGCAGCTTCTTCGAATTCAGGAACCATTTGTCTGCGTTTGAACCAACCCAGATCGCCACCTTTTAATTTAGAACCTGTATCTTCCGAGTATTTCACAGCAGCTTCAGCAAAGCTTCCGCCGAGTTCGATGTTTCTTTTCAAGCTGTCAACTAAAGCCTTTGCTTTTTCAACACTTCCTACTGTTTGAGGATTAATCAGGATATGGCTTGCCTGAACAGAATCGGGCAACATTTTAAACTGATCGATTTTGGCTAGTTTGTATTCGCCGTTTTCAAAATAAGGTCCGTAGAAATCGCCAGGTTGAGCACTGAATGCCCATGCTGCAATTGCTGGAGAAAGCTCTTCTTTTTTCGAAAAAGTTGGATCGAAGCGAGTATCTGAATTGACGTTGATGTATTGAGCATTATCAGTCACAGTCGAAAATTCGGCTTTGCTGTCGTTTAACCATTTTTGAGTGGCTGCTTTATCTGCTTCAGATGGAAGTACCTCGAATGTAACATATTCGATTTTCCGTGTTTTATCTTGTTTGTATTCGTCTTTGTGTTTGTTGTAGTAGGCTTTCAATTCATCATCCGAAACTTTTACATCACCATCGGATACTGTTGAGTAGTTAAGTGCTACGTACTGAAAACTGGCGTTCTTGTTTTTTTCGACTAAACTCTTTTTTGCCTCGTCAGTTGTAACATACAATCCTTTCGAAACCAAAGTACTGTATTTTGTACGCAGTTTATCTTGTCTGATCTGGTTTTCGATGTATAACCAATACGATTTTTGCTCAGCAGTGGCATTGGTTTCAAGAGATTTTAGGAACTGAATTATGGCTGATTTGTCAACTTGCCCTGTTTTTTGGTTTCTGAAAAGTTGCTGAATAATTGGGTGTGGGTTGTTTCCTTGCACCAAATCGAAAAGTTCTTCGGCGCTAACAGTAATTCCTAGCTTTTCAGTTGCTTTTCCTATAATGTTTTCCTGAAGGTAACCTTGCCAAACCTGTTCGCGAATCTGTTCCCATGTATTTTCATCGATTTGCGTCTGTTGGGTATTCATTTTATATACTTCAGAAAGCTCTTCAACTTTCTTTTGAAAATCAGGATATTGTATAGATTCCCCATCAATTTCAGCAATTTTCATTTGACTGGGTCTCATTAACTTACTTCCCGAATTGAGCATATCGCCCAAAATAAATGCGCCTAAGGCAAGCCCGATTACGATCGCTATCATCATACCCCCGCGATTCCGTATGTTTTGTAAAGTAGCCATTTACTGTTAGTTATTTTATAATAATTAATCGTTAAAATTTCGCGGTACGAAGATAATAATTTTCAATATTAAACCTCCGAATTCGATTTTTATTTTAGTTATCGTCCAATATCTTAAGGTGAACCAGTTCAATTTTGGTACTGGTTGCTTTAAGTATTCTGAATTGGTATTGGTCGATTGTGATTACCGTATTTACTTTAGGAATGCTTTCGTAATTGGCAAGTATAAATCCGGCAAGTGTTTCGAAGTTTTCGTTTTCAGGGAATTCAAGGTCTAAATTTTCGTTTAGTTCATCGAGCTCCAAACGGCCAGAAAGGACAAACTCTTTGTCATTGACTTTTTTCATGATCAGATCAATCGTGTCGTGTTCGTCTTCAATTTCACCAAAAATTTCTTCCAGAATGTCTTCGCTTGTAACCATCCCTGATGTTCCTCCAAACTCGTCGACAACAATAGCCATGCTTAAACGCTGCTGAATAAATTTGCTCAATAGTTTACTGGCAGGCATTGTTTCAGGTACAATCAATACCTTCCGCAGGTTCGACTTAATTGAGTCGGGTTTCGTAAATATAACCGAATGGTGAATGTATCCGACGATGTTGTCGATGTTGCCAGAATAGAATAAAATGCGGGAGTATCCGGTTTCAATAAATTTTTGATGAAGTTCTTCAACTGTCGAGTCGATATCGAGAGCTACCATTTCGGTTCGTGGAACCATAACCTCGCGAAGCTTTACTTTCGAAAAATCGAGCGCATTCCGGAAAAGTTTCACTTCGTTGTCAATTTCCTGACCCGATTTGGGTGCAATGTTGTTTTCTTGCTCATCAACAAAATGAGTCAGATCTATTCGACTGAAGACCACTTTTTCATCTACAGTTTGGATCTGTTCATTCAGAAAAATTTTCAGGACAAATTTTGAAATCCCTATTGCAATTTTAGTTATGGGGTAGAAAAGGAAATAGAAAAAGGCAATGGGTACTGTAAATGCTTTTAATATTTTGTTTGGATTGATCCGGAAAAGCATTTTTGGCAAGTATTCAGCCGTGGCCAGAATAATTAGGGTTGAGATGATTGTTTGCGCCAATAAAACCAGTGAATCGGACTGTAGATATACAAACAAGATGGGCTTTAACAGGTTGGCGAAAGCTATACCATATATAACAAGAGCCAGATTGTTCCCGACAAGCATGGTAGCTATAAACTGACCAGGGTTTTGGGTGTAAAGCGAAATCAGGCTTGAAAACACAACATTTTGTTTTTTGTCGAGTTCGAGCCTTAACTTATTGGCTGAAATAAATGCAATTTCCATTCCGGAGAAGAAGGCAGAAAATAAAATGGTTATAAAAATGACGATAAGCAAATTCATAGGTATTTTATTTGTCTACGTTAACGTACATGTTGCCTTTCAGATTCTTGATGTGATAAGATGAAAAATCCTGATTCGACTCAAACCCGATGCCAGTATAAATCCGATCTTTGGAAATGATTTTTACGAACTGGTCTGAGTAAATTTTCTGTTTCTTGGTGTCCCAGACCAAATATTCAGTTTTTAGTGTATCTCCTTTCGCAGTAACAGCAATGACATTGTTTTTGGCTTCCCAACGATCCTCTCCGGTAAAATTCTTGGCGTATAGTGCGGTAATACTTGATATAACGTTCATTCTTGCATCGTATTTTTCAATTTTCACCCCTTTAGGAAATTCGATGTAAGGATCTTTTTCGTTATCGTGCTTGATAAACAGCGGTGTTTGTATCTTAGATCGAATGACGGAAGAATCGGAGACCAACACTTCAAACCCTTCGGCAGTAACTGCCGGTAAATCTACGGTATTGGTAACCGTTTTTATTTTGGAAATATCGTTTTCGCACGAACCCAATAGCATTGCCAGCAAGACAATGAAAGAGAAAAATGTCACTTCCCAAATTCGAAAGCTTATTAACTTTTTGAATCGCATATGATTTACTGCATTAATGCTTGTTTTTGCCAAGATAGAATAAATTTTACATTTTGGAACGACCCAACATGGGTTGGAAGATTAAAGCTAAAAATAAAATGTGTTAAAATGAAGTGAGCCATGAGCATTATTTACTCATGGCTCACTTCCTCAAATCGTAATTTTATAGCGAATTGACGATTAATCAAATTTGCGTTTTACAAACCAATAGTCGTATAAATTCAGGTACAGGCTAAATTTAGTATAGTTGTTTCTTACGAGGTTGTCTTTCGTGGTTCCTTGTTTGCCAAACTCAAGCGCAAAATTGGCAGTCGATTTTGATTTCGGAAATGGAAATCCAGCTCCAAAGCTTACTCCAAATTCTTTAATCTGATGGTTATTTAATTTCAGGTACGAACTTTCCTGATGAAGTCCGGCTCTGTATCTCACTCTACTAAAGTAGTTTCTGATTGAAAAGGCATTTGGAATGTATTCAAATCCGGCAGAAATCCGGCTCTGATTAACTAAATCGACATTGTCGGTGGCTGGATTGTAGAGTTTTTCTCCGAAGAAAGTGGCTTTACTCCATGCTGCATGATAATAATCAACATTGACTTCCAGCTTGTTGACTTTATTGTACGATAGCCCGATTCCGAATGTTGACGGCAGTTTGATGATGCCTTTACCTTCAGGAATATATTCAAGTGTATCAGAAAGAGAACTTGAACTTACCGAGATTATCTTTTGTGAGTATACCCGATGAAGTGCTGTTACATCCGACTGTTTTTCGAATGTAACCCCAAGGGTCAAGTATTGATTTTTCTTAATTTCCCGGTCATATTGAAGACCATAAGTGAGCGTGAAATCGCGAAGACGGGTTCCTTCAACTTTTGAAATGTAGAACAGATCGGCGCTATCGAAGCCAATTCCAGTATTCTGAGTTATCCGGCCAAAAATATAATTCAAGTTAGCACCTACCGACAAACCTTTAAACGGGCTGATTGATGCTCCAAAGAAAGCTTTTGAGTTTGTTCCATCGCCGGAATAACTGTGATAAACATTTCCAACACCAGTTACGGCTTCGGTAAAGGCAACCTCGTAGCCCATATCCGAGAATGGTTGAATCCCCATTCCGGCACCTAACCATTTGGTTACCGGCCAACTCAGCGAAAAATACCTGAAGTTGACATCGTTGGCATTCATTTTCCCGGTAGAACTCTTGTATTTCGAATAGGTACCGTCAACGCCAAAGTCGAATATAAATGATAAACTATCGTTGGCATCGTACGAAGCTGGATTCGCAGAGTTGATCTGAACGCTGTGGCGACTACCAAGTGATGCTCCTCCCATGGCGGCTGTTCGGCCATACCCGTAATGGTGCAAATCACCTAATCCATATCTCGAAAAAGGAGATGTTGTGTTGTTGTTTTGCGCAAAGCCAGATAATCCGCAGAAAATCAAAACGATAGCGACTGATAGTGCATTATTTATTTTTAGCATTGTATTCCAAGATCCTGTTTAAACCAATTAGGGTTATATTAAAGTGTACAAATATGGTATAATTTAATTTTTTATCAAAAAAAATAGAATCACCCCCAGTCATAACGATCTGTAAATTCTGGTAATTTTTGTTAAATAATTCGATTGTTTGAGCAATCTCGTATAGAATTCCATTTTGAACCCCGGCACGGATGGCATCGGTTGTGTTTCTTCCAACGGGTTGAAATTCATCAGAATGACTAACTAAAGGAAGTTTCCCGGTAAATTGGTTTAGCGCTTTAAAACGCATTTGCAGTCCAGGTGAAATATTTCCGCCAATAAACTCATTCTTTTCCGAAACCAGATCGTAAGTGATGGCAGTTCCGGCATCGATTATCAGTATATTTTGATCGGGGAAGAGCTCGTTTGCCCCAACGGCTGCGGCAAGCCTGTCTTTTCCCAGAGTTTCCGGAGTTTCATATCGATTTTTAATCGGAATCTCTGTTTGATGATCAAGTTCAATGAAAAGATCAAAATTTCCGGATAAAAAATGAAGCAACTCTTCGTCAACAGGTTTTACGCTCGAAAGAATGGCCTGATTTAATTGAGGATGTTCGTCTTTGAGCATTTTTAAATGACTTACGGTCAACTGCTCGATAGGAACATTAAACATTAAATCGTGCTGATTGAACAAAGCTATCTTTGTGCGACTATTACCGATATCGATTACGAGATTGAGCAAGGTTAATCTTCGATTCGTTGACTGATATCCATAGCACTAACCGAATGGGTGAGAGCTCCGATTGAAATATAATCGACTCCGGTTGCTGCAACGTCGCGCAAGCGTTCGAGAGTAATATTTCCTGATGCTTCTACCTTTGCCCTGCCCGCAATCAATTGAACTCCTTTACGCATGGTTTCCAAATCCATATTGTCGAGCATGATAATGTCAGCTTTTGCATCAATGGCTTCTTGAACCTGGGTAAGTGTAGTGGTTTCAACTTCAATTTTAATTCCATGTTCAACACTGGCACGCACCGCTTTTACTGCGGCAGCAATTCCGCCAGCCACTTCAATGTGATTATCTTTAATCATGGCCATGTCGTGCAGCCCGAGACGGTGATTACTGGCACCTCCGGTTTTTACAGCATATTTGTCAAGCTTGTTGAAGCCAGGAAGTGTTTTCCGTGTATCCAAAATCACAGTCTGAAAATCTTTAACTGCATCAGCATAGATGGCTGACATTGTTGCAATACCTGATAAACGCTGCAAAAAATTAAGGGCAGTACGTTCGCCAGTCAGCAGTGCACGGTAAGTTCCTTCAAACTCAACCAATACGTCACCTTTCTTAACTTTCGAGCCGTCTGGTGTCAGTTCATTCCAGATCAGGTACTGATCAAGTTTTCTGAAAACCATTTCAGCAACAGGAAGTCCTGCAACTACGCCATCGCTTTTGGCAACCATTTTAGCTTTGCGCCTTAATTCTGAAGGGACTATGTTATCCGTTGTAATATCACCTTCGCCGACATCATCTTTTAGTGCTAGGTCGATTAGAACGAGGGCTGCTTCTTTTACTTTTCTGTTCATATGCTATTTTCTGATTTCCTGAAATTTAAACTGATGGTCTATCTGCTGAATCAGGTGAACGCAAAAATTCGGGTCTTCGAATTTATAATCTTCCCGAATATGTCCGCCACGGCTTTCTTTTCGAATTAATGCCGATTCGCAAATCAGGCTGCAAATATCAGTAATGTGTTTGATTTTTAAAAGATTGTATTCTGTAATTTTTTCAGGTAAAAGGCTTTTTATCTCCTGAAGTTCTTTTATCGCTTCGTTTAGTTTTTGAGCCGAACGTACGATTCCTGCCTTTTTACTCATGAGTGCGGCAATCTGGTTTTTAGTTTCCAGGAAGAAGGTTTCATTGGCGTTATCGACGTGAATGATATTTATTTCTGGCATACTAAATGCATTTTCTCTTTCTGCATTTGCTTTTTCGGCTGCCCGTTTCCCGAAAACGAGGCATTCGAGCAGCGAGTTACTTGCCAGCCTGTTAGCTCCCATAACTCCGGTTGAAGCGACTTCGCCGCAGGCAAACAGTCCTTTGATGTTGGTTTCTCCATTCAGGTCGGTCTGTATTCCTCCAACCATGTAGTGCGCTGCCGGCGATATTGGTAACAGGTCGCTAGTCAGGTCGATGTTGTATTTTAATAAGGTATGGTATATCGTTGAGAACCGTTTTTTTATGGTTTCCGGATCGAGGTGTTTTAAACTCAGGTAAACGAAATCGGAATGGTGAATTTGTAACTGATTGTAAATTTCAAAGGCCACCACATCGCGGGGAGCAAGTTCTGCCAGCGGGTGACTTTGCTGCATAAACCGTTCACCTTCTTTATTGAGCAGCCATGCACCTTCGCCGCGAACAGCTTCGCTGATCAGAAATGCGTCTTCGCCCGGAATATACAAGGCCGATGGATGGAATTGGATAAATTCGATGTCGGCTAATTTGGCGCCTGCGTGGTATGCCAGAGCAATTCCGTCGCCAGTGGCGGTATGTGGATTGGTTGACCGATCGTAAATGCGCGATAATCCTCCGGTTGCGATGATGGTTGACTTTGATCTGAAAATAATGTTATTCCCGCTTACAAAGTCGAAAGCCTGAACTCCGGTACAGATCTGATTTTCAACCAAAAGTTCAACAACAGTGGTGTATTCGAAGGCCGAAATGTTATTTTGCTCCTTAACGCGGTTCAGCATAAATAAAGTGAGTCCTTTCCCGGTAGCATCTCCTCCGGCATGGAGGATACGGCGATGACTATGACCACCTTCCAGCCCAAGAACAAATTCGCCATTTTCTTTGTCGAATTGCATCCCAAGCCGAATCAATTCCTGTACACAACTTTGTCCTTCACGAACCAGTATTTCTACAGCATCCAAATCGCAAAGCTCACGCCCGGCTGTAAGTGTGTCCTGTATGTGCGATTCAAACGAATCTTCAGGAGCCGTAACAGCGGCGATGCCTCCCTGCGCATAATATGAGTTACTGGTGTCGAGATGAGATTTGGTAATGATGGCAACACTTCCGTTTTTCGAAGCGTGAAACGCAGCCGTAAGTCCGGCTAACCCACTTCCTACGACAATGGTGTCAAATTCTTTAATTTCAATTGAATGAAGATCTGCCATCTGAAGATTGTTTTCTTACAAGGGCGCAAAGGTATAAAAACAGATCAACAGGAGTATGACAAACTGCATTTTGTGTATCACTCGCATGGTTTCTTAACTCAAACAGTATATTTGGAAGAAACTTAATCTTTAATTTCCAGCATGAATCCGCTTCCGTGTATGTTGCGTATTTCGACGGATTCATCGTCGGCAAAAAACTTCCGGAGTTTGGTGAGGTAAACATCCATGCTGCGAGCGGTAAAATAGCCGTCGTCGCCCCATATTTTTCGGAGTGCGGTTTCGCGTGGTAACAGCTCGTTCCGGTTGTCGCAAAGCATTTTTAGCAGTTCAGCTTCTTTGGGCGATAGCTTTTGTTTCGAATTGTTGTGTTCGAGGGTTCGCAGTTTGAAATCGAACTGATAAGTACCGATTTGATAAAAATCGGATTCTTTGGTCTGATTATCATTGCCCGGTTTCAGAATAGCCTTAAGCTTAAAAATAAGCACTTCGGTGTCGAATGGTTTGGTGATGTAATCGTCGGCGCCAATTTTATAGCCTTTCAAAACATCTTCCCGAAGGTTTTTTGCGGTCAGGAAAAGAATGGGAACAACTGAATTCAGCTTCCTGATTTCTGAGCCGATGGTAAATCCGTCAACATTAGGCAGCATCACATCTAGTATGCAAATGTCATAACTGCTTTTATTGAATTGGGGCAAGGCCAGTTGCCCGTCATCTACCCAATCCACTTCAAAATCGTTGATTTCGAGATAGGATTTCAGAACTGCACCAAAGCTGAGATCGTCTTCAACCAGGAATATGTGGGGTTTTGTGGTCATCGTATTTGTAAATATAACTGAATATTTCGAGACAAAAAGTAAATATTTATTCGCGGACAAATGGAATAAAGACTTCAAAACTACTGCCTTTCCCAGGTTCGCTATGCACAG
>Ga0079306_1001681_pt1 | contig 13965 bp, 16 predicted proteins | sample Methanotroph_Enr_FD_79181 | JGI IMG/M metagenome (GOLD analysis project Ga0079306, IMG submission 79181) | Enriched soil microbial communities from Old Woman Creek wetland in Ohio, USA - Methanotroph_Enrichment_5 | ecosystem: Environmental > Terrestrial > Soil > Wetlands | place: USA: Ohio...
CAGCCAGACGATGACGACGAGGGCGGCCGGGCCGAAGCAGCCGAGAGAGGCGAAGAGCGCGTCCATGGGGACCTCTGGAGATGTGGAGGCCTATCTTCGCACGAAGGGGTTGCCCGCGGCCTCCTCGCCCAGCACCGTGGCCGGCCCGTGCCCGGGAATGACCAGGGTGGCGTCGTCCAGGGTGTAGAGCTCCCGCCGGATGCTCTGTTCCAGCAGATCCCAGTTCCCGCCCCAGAGGTCCGTACGGCCGACGCCGCCGCGGAAGAGCGTATCGCCGGCCAGGACCACCTGCCCCTGCTCGAAGGCGCCATGGAAGCAGCAGGAACCGGGCGTATGGCCGGGCGTGTGGAGGGTGGTCAGATCCAGGTGCCGGTCCCCGGCGTTCAGGGGAACCATGTCGGGCTGGGGGATGGCGGGCATGCCGAAGGTTCCCGTCTGCTGGGCCAGGGCCTCGATGAGGAACCCGTCGTCGCCGTGCAGGTGGGCCGGGCACTGCCAGAGGTCCTGGAGCTCCTTCGTGGCGCCGACATGGTCGAAGTGCGCGTGGGTGTGCAGGAGAGCCGTCACGGTGAAGCCCAGGGCCTCCACACGGCGGCGGATCTTCGCCCCATCCCCGCCCGGATCCACCACCAACCCGCGCCCCGTCGCCGGATCCCACAGGAGCGAGCAGTTGCAGCCCAGGGGGCCCACCGGGAAGGACTCGAGCTTCAGCATGACCCCAGTCTACGATTCACCACTCGATGTGGTAGATGCAGGCCCGCTGGCCCTCCTTCCGGCAGCCGGTACCCCTCTGGTGGGACAGGCTGGGCGGGTTCTCGGCCGGGGCATGGTGCGCGAGGAGGGTCTCCAGGATGCCCTGATCCAGTTCGCAGCCGTACGGGTTGTCGCAGTAGATCTCCATGCGCCGGGGACCGAGTGGCTTGCAGGTGTAGTGGCCGATGCGGCCGCCCCGGTGGTTGACCTGGTAGGCGATGTCGAGGGTGAGGAGGGCCCGCTCGAGGGTTTCCACTTCCGGCGGAAAGCGGGAGCCGACGGGGATGGCGCGCCCCGCCGCCCGGAGCGCCGTCTCCCCGTAGCGTCCGCCTGCCTCCCGGAGGGTGTCCAGCAGGGCCTGGTGGGAATACCAGCCCTCCCGGTCCGGGTCCAGCACCCCGGCCCGCCCCAGCAGGGCCAGGGTCTCGTCCCGGGGCATGCCGGCCAAGGCGAGGCCCTCCACCATTGCGAGCAGGCTCCCGCCCCAGATTTCCACGGCAGGAGAGAAGGCTTTGAACTGGGGCATGGGGACGTTCAGGATGGAAGAGGAGGCACCGCTCCTGCCCCCATTCTAGATTCGGCCCAAACCCTTTCCCCTTGAGAAACATGGGTATTCGGTCAAACATCGAAAAATCACCAGCCCTCCAGCGCAAGCTCTCGGACCTGCCGCTGAGACCCGGTTGCTACCTCTACCGGGACCAGAAGGGGAACCTCCTCTACATCGGCAAGGCCAAGGTCCTGCGGAACCGGGTGAAGTCGTACTTCCAGAACAAGCACCAGGACGCCAAGACGCGTCGGCTGGTGGCCCGCATCTGGGATCTGGAGTTCATCGTCTGCGAGACGGAGCTGGAAGCCCTGGTGCTGGAGAACAACCTCATCAACGAGCACCTGCCGCCCTTCAACATCCTGCTGCGCGACGACAAGAGCTATCCCTACGTGAAGCTCACCTGGAAGGAGGCCTTCCCCAAGGTGTTCGTCACGCGGAAGGTGCGGAAGGACGGCGGCCTCTACTACGGCCCCTTCTTCCCCGCCAGCACCGCCTACCGCACGGCGGAGCTGGTGTACCGCTTCTTCCAGATCCGGGACTGCGACATCGAGATCGACGGCAGGCGCGGGCGGGCCTGCCTCAAGTACCAGCTCCATCGCTGCACCGCCCCCTGCATCGCCGCCGTGGACCAGGCCGCCTACCGCGAGCAGGCCAAGGAGGCGCGGCTCTTCCTGGAGGGCAAGCGGGACGAGCTGAAGGCGCGGCTGGAAGCGGCCATGTGGCAGGCCGCCGAGGCCGCGGCCTTCGAGCGGGCAGCCCAGTACCGCGACGCGCTGCAGCAGGTGGATGCCTGGTTCACGCGGCAGAAGGCCGCCAGCCCCAACCTGGAGGATACGGACGTCTACGGCAGCGCCGTGCTGGACGGCCGTGCCTGCGTCCACCGGCTGATGCTGCGCGACGGACGGATGATGGGACGCCAGGAGTACGTGCTGGACGACGTGGAGGCCTTCGACGGCGCGGTGCTGGCCGAGGTGCTGCAGCGCGTGTACAGCGCCGATGCAGTGCCCGGCCGCATCCTGGCCGAGGTCGAACCGGAGGATGCGGACCTGCTCCGCGACTGGCTGGGCGGCATGCGCGGCTCCCGGCCCCAGATCCACGTGCCGAGGAAGGGCGAGAAGGTGGACCTGCTGGCCATGGCCCAGGAGAACGCCCGCCTGGCCCTGGAGCGGAAGTTCGAGCCGGCGCGGCTCAGCGAGGCGGTGCTGGAGGGCCTGCAGGCCTTCCTGGGCCTCAGCCACCTGCCCCGCCGCATCGAGTGCTTCGACATCAGCCACGGCCAGGGCCGCGAGGTGGTGGCCAGCTGCGTGGTGTTCAGCGAGGGTGCGCCCGACAAGGCCCGCTACCGCCGCTTCAAGATGACCAACGAGCAGAATGACGACTTCGCCAACATGTTCGAGGCCGTCACGCGCCGCTACAAGCGCCTGAAGGACGAAGGACAGGACTTCCCGGATCTCGTCCTCATCGATGGGGGCCTGGGCCAGCTGCACGCGGCGGAGGCGGCGCTGAAGGAGCTGGGCCTGGAGCAGCTGGAACTGGGCAGCCTGGCCAAGAAGGAGGAGCTGGTCTTCCGGCCGGGATCGAGCGAGCCCCTGCGCATCCCCAAGTCCTCGCCCGTGCTCCAGCTGCTCCAGCGCCTCCGCGACGAGGCCCACCGCTTCGCCATCACCTACCACCGCACCCTGCGGGCCAAGCGCACGCTCCAGACGGAGCTCACGCAGATCCCGGGCATCGGTCCCGCCACCGCCAGGAAGCTCCTCCAGACCTTCGGCAGCGTGACGCGGGTCCGGGAGGCCAGCGAGGCCGAGCTGGCCGAGGCGGCCGGGCGGGCCACGGCCGTCCGCATCGAAAGGTGGAGAAGGTCTCAATCCCACGAAGGGCCCCAAATCCATTGACCTTGACGTCGTTTGGATTTCCTTCAACCCACCTCTTCGGGTGATCGTCTCTCGGAGTGTGCGGACGATTCCGCACCCACCAGGAGGCACCCATGAAGACCTCGATCTGGCTGGCCGCGGCCCTCGGCGCGACCCTCGCCCTCTCGGCCCAGACGGCACAGAAGGACCAGACCCGAACGCAGTCGAAGGACCAGGCCCGGACCCAGGACCGCGCGCGGACGCAGGACCAGACGCGCGATCAGGCGCAGACACAGACCCGCAGCCGCGATCAGCTCCAGTCCAGGGATCAGCTGCGCAAGCGCGACGGCAGTTGCGGGCAGACGCCCGGCACGGGCCAGCGGCTCGGCCAGGCTGGCGGAAAAGGTGGCCGGGGGCGCTGATCGGGCGCACCTTTACGGAATCCATCCGTTGATCTGGAGCCCCCGATGCTGAAGCGACTCGCCCCCCTCGTACTGGCCTCCCTGTGCCTTTCCGCGCAGGAGGATCCCTTCGACCTCGAGCCGCCGAGACTCGCCACCACCACGCGCATAGCCATCGGGGGCTACGGGCAGTCCTTCTCGGATGGCTACGGCCAATGGAAGGGCTGGACGCTGGAAGGAACGATCTATCCCGTCGCCGGCGGGCCCTGGCAGCTCGCCGCGGTGGGATTCGATCGCCCCGAGGGCAAGGGCACGCTCTTCATCGCGGGGAAGTACCTGCTTCTGGGCAAGGCCTCGTCGGTGTACCTCGGCCTCAGCGGCGGCACCAACACGGACATCCTCCCGAAGGGCCGGGTGGACGTGGACTTCCACCTGGACATCGCCGCCGGGTGGAAATTCGATCTGGCAGGGGCCCTCAGCCGCTTCTCGGACGACCAGGAGATCCGCCTCCTCCAGGCCGGCCCGGCCTACCAGGGCCAGTCCTGGAGCGCTGCGGTCTGGGTCCAGCGGCTCCAGTACGAGCCCACCGGCGATTCGGATACGGGCTGCATCGTGAACCTGCGGCTCGGCGCGAACGACTTCGCCATGTGGCACAACCTGCGCCTGGCCTGGGGACGGGGCATCATCGAGAGCACGGCCTCCGGCGGCGGCCTGACCTCGACCTCCACCACCATGACCATGGGCGGCACCGGCTACGGCGGGCGGTCCGGACGCGGCCAGGGCGGGACCACGACCACGACGACGACCACCACCATCACCACCTACCTGGCGGGCTCGGTGCCCCAGGAACGCCTCGCGAGCCTCTCCGGGCACTGGCCCCTGAGCGACAGCCTGGCTCTGAAGGCGGAGGCCACCTGGGGCGAGAAGGTCTCGACCTACCACTTCTGGGGCGGCAGCCTGCAGCTGGTGGTCACGTTCTGAAGGGCCGCTACTTCGCTGCGCCATCCAGCTTGGCGAGTTCCTCGCGGGCCGCGTCGCTGCCCTTCTCGGCGGCCTGCCGGTACCAGTGGAGCCCCCTCTCGCGGTCCTGCGGCACGTTGAGGCCGTAGTAGTACATCACGCCCAGCATCCGCATGGCATGGGCATCGCCGGCCTTGGCCTGATCCAGGTAGGCCTGCACGCCGGGGGGCAACGCCTCCGCGGCGGGAGCCTGCCGAACGGGCGCCGGAGCCGCCCCCTCCCGGAAGAAGAGCAGGTAGGCCCCGCCGCCCAGTACCGCCAGGAGGGCGAAGCCGCCGAGAACCTTCCGGAGCATCGAACCCCGCGCATCCTCCGTGACCGGCGGAGGGACCGGCCTGGGAGTCAGACCCGGGTCCGTGGCCACCGAGGGGAGGGCCTCCAGCTTGACGGTGCTGCGCGGATCCTGGGGCAGGCCCGCCGGCAGCCGCTGGGTCGCATCCGGGGAGGAAACTGGCTCGGGGGAGGGCGGCGTCTGCGGATCAATCATGGGCGCTCCTCGGCAGGCGTACAGGATAGACCAGCCATCCAGTCGCTCAACCCAGGCGCTGGATGCGGAGGATGACCTCCTCGTACTTCAGCCATTCCTCGAAGGCCCAGAGCCGGGCCTGCTCCTCCCAGGCGCTGACCAGGCGCTCGGCGGGCGGCAGCCCGGGCCGCCAGGCGGGTTCCGGCGCGCCGCTCTCCTCGCGGCACACCAGGCTCGCGAGGTCGGGCAGCTTGAGCTGTTCGCAGTGGCGGCTGATGGCCTGCAGGGGCTCGCCCAGCGCGTGGGGCGGATGCCCGACGGCCTTCCCCAGCTCGGATGCCGTGAGCGGACGCCGCCGCTCACGGGCCTGGGCCACCAGGAGCCGGACGAGTTCGGGGGCGAGATGGGGGGTGCTCATGGAACCTCCTTCTGGGCCCGGGCCCAGACCTGCATGCCCGGCATGAAACAGAGGAACATCACCGGCGTGAGAAGCAGGAAGGTCAGGGCGTGGCGGAGGGCGTGCCACCCCACCATCTGCCAGTAGAGGGCGCCCCACAGGGCGCTGGTGGCGGCGAGGGCCGCGAAGCGCACCGCCTCCCGCCGGAGGAATCCCGGGCGCTGGGCGGCGGGGAGGCCTCCGAAGGCCTTCAGGATCCGCCCCCGGTGCCAGGCCGCCCAGGCCGCCGACAGGAACACCAGGCCGGTGAAGGTGTAGCCCAGCTGCTGATAGATGCCTTCCACGAGGTTCCCCCCCGGCGCCAGGACCCCGCCGGCGGCCAGGGCCAGAACCAGCAGGGGCGCGGCCAGGCTGGTCGCCAATCCCGCGCCCCAGGCCTTCCGGTGGGCCCCCCGCAACGCTCCCTGCGCGTCAGGCACGATGTCCTTCCTCCAGGACCGCCAGCCAGGCCTGCGGACCCGGTACCAGGATGAGGTATCCGGCGGGCGGCACCAGGAAAAGCAGGAGGGCCAGGGGGGCGGCGCCGGGTCCCGCCAGCACCCCTGCCACCAGGCCGAAGATGGCCACGGATTCCAGCAGGGCGCAGGACACCACCGTGGCCTGCCGGGAGACCGCCAGGGCCCGGGGCAGGCTGGGCTCCCGCCGCAGCTGGTTCGTGAAGAGCGGCCCCAGCAGGAACGCGGCCCCCAGGGTGCCCACGGACAGGAAGACCGACCCCAGGACCGCGGGGTGGGTCCAGGGGATCCCCAGCCGGAGCGCCACGGCCCATGGGCCCTTCAGGACCGTAAGGGCGAACACGAGGGCATAGACCGCGGGGGCGCCGAAGCAGAGGGCCCAGGCCACCAGGCGGGTGAAGAGCCAGGCCCGCTGGAACTGGAGGCGGTCATCGGGGCTGAGGGCCGGCATGGTCGCTCCCGGAAGGTCAGGCCGCCTCGGCGGCCTTCACGCGGATCTCGCCGAAGACCTCGCCCTGCACCAGGGCGATGCGGCCCGTGCGGACGAGCTCCAACAGGGCCAGGAACGTGAGCACCAGCTCCTCCCGGGTGCGGACCCGGCCCAGCAGGCCCTGGAAGGGTTTCCAGAGGCCGTCCTGGAGCTCGGTCAGCACTTCCACCACCCGCTGCTCCAGCGTCTTGGGCTGGGTGCGCACCTCCACGGGCGGCGGGGGCATCAGGCGCTTCAGGGCCTCGCGGTAGGCGCCCAGCAGGTCGAACAGGGTGGCACGGATGGGCTCGTCCTCCACCCGCCGGTGATCCTCCAGGTCCAGGCCCGGGGCGAAGGCGATCTTCTGCCAGTCGGACTCGCGCTCGGAGAGCACCTGGGCGGCGGCCTTGACCTGCTGGTAGTCCAGCAGCCGCTGCACCAACTCCTCGCGGGGATCCTCCTCGCCCGTCTCCGCCGGCGGACGGGGCAGCATGAGCCGCGACTTGATCTGGAGCAGCTGGGCAGCCATGGCCACGAATTCCGCGGCGATCTCCAGGTTCAGCTCCTCCATCAGCTTCAGGTAGTCCATGTACTGCCGGGTCACCTCGGCCATCGGCAGGTCCAGGATCTCCAGCTTCTGCTCGCGGATGAGGTGGAGAAGCAGGTCCAGGGGCCCGTCAAAGGCCGCCAAGTGCAGGGGCAGGTCCTTGAACTTGGTCTCGAAGCCCTTGGGGGGCTCGAAGGTCCGCGGAGCCTCCGCGGCGGGCACCCCCTCAGCGGAGGTTTCGGGCAATTCCTGCGGGGTGTCGGTCATGGATCCATTCTAACCGTCCCGGCCCCCGAGGTGCCGTTTCAGCCACAATGGAAGGCTATGGCGCGTCCCCCCGTCCTCCCCGGCCCCCGACCCGACTGGCTGAAGATCCGCGTTCCCGCTCCCGAGGTGGTGGCCGAGGTGGAGAGCCTGATCCGGGAACAGCGGCTGGTGACGGTCTGCGAGGAGGCCCGCTGCCCGAACCTCCACGAGTGCTGGGGTGTCCACCGCACGGCCACCTTCATGCTCATGGGCGAGATCTGCACCCGGCACTGCGGGTTCTGCAACGTGGGCAAGGGCCGGCCGGGGGAACTCGACCCGGACGAGCCCCAGCGGGTGGCCGAGGCCGTGGCCCGCCTGGGCCTGCGCTTCGCCGTGGTCACCTCCGTGAACCGGGACGATCTCCCCGATGGCGGCTCGGCCCACTTCGCCGCCACCATCCGCTGGATCCGCACCCTGTCCCCCGCCTGTGGCGTGGAGGTGCTCATCCCGGATTTCCGCGGGGACGAGGCGGCCCTGCGCACCGTGCTGGAGGCCCGGCCCGAGGTCCTGAACCACAACGTGGAGACGGTGCCCCACCTCTACCGGCGCGTCCGTCCCGATGCCGACTACCGGCAGAGCCTCGAGGTGTTGCGCCGCGCCGCGGACTGGCGGGACCTCCATGCCCCGGCCATGCGCGTGAAGAGCGGGATCATGGTGGGCCTGGGCGAGACGCCGGAGCAGGTGCTGGAGCTGATGGCGGACTGGCGCCGCAGCCGCGTGGACATCGCCACCCTCGGTCAGTACCTGCCGCCCTCGGACCTGCACCTGCCCCTGCATCGCTTCGTGGAGCCGGCGGAGTTCGAGATGTACCGGGCGAGGGGCCTGGAGATGGGCTTCCGGAAGGTGGAATCCGCGCCCCTGGTGCGATCCAGCTACCACGCCGGGGAAAGCTACGGAGGCTGATACGAAGAGGGGGACCGCCTGCCCACCTCCGGCTCACGAAATCCCCCCCTCGCGCACCCCCACGTGATGTCCCGGCATGGCCGGGACATCACATCTGCATCCCTCCAGCCCCGCAGCCCAGGCGGACTTCAGGCGTGGGCGCGCTCGCCCTGGACCAGGAAGGACTGCTCGAAGACGGCCCAGTCGAGGGGGGCCGTCCCGGCCACCTGGGCCTGGGCCTTCCGCAGGCGGGCGATCTCCTCCTGGTACCAGGCCACGGCGGGCTGGCCGATCCTGAGGGAGGGCAGCTCCCCGGCCAGGTCGCCCGGTTCCAGCAGGCAGAGCCAGCCGCGATCATAGGGGCTTTCCACCACCGCCTCAGGCGTGGCCCGCAGGCTGGCGTTGTCATGGGTGACCTTGCCGCTGAGGGGGGCGGCGAGGTGGACGGAGCCGGCCGTGCCCTTCAGCGTCACGAGGGGATCCCCGGCCTTCACCTGGGTCCCCCGGGCCGGCAGCTCAATGGCCGAGATGCTGCCCAGAGCCTTGCGGATGAAATCGTCGATCCCCACGCGGACCTGGCCCTCGGGCTCGATCCGGACCCAGGCGTGGCCCGGGGAGAGGAACGCTCCGCCGGGCACGCAGTACTCGGTGGCCGGCATCACCTCCGCCATCTCGGGGGCCACCACGCGCACAGTGGGCTGCCGCTGGGCCTCCAGGCGGGCCTCCCGCTTCACCAGCAGCTTCCGGGCGAATTCCGCCAGCTCATCGGCGGTGAAGGGCTTCTGCACGTATTCGCAAGCACCGTGCTGCAGTGTCTGGACGGCGGTCTCGATGCTGCCGTAGCCCGTGATGACGACCACATCCACGTCGGGCCGGAGATGCCTGACGGCCTTCACCACCTCCACTCCGTCCATGTTGGGCATCTTCAGGTCGGTGAACACGAAGTCGTAGTCGCGGCGCTGGACGAGGCCCAGGGCCTCCGGTCCGGTCTCGACGGTGTCCACGTTGTAGCCCTCCAGCACCAGGATCCGGCGGAAGGAATCCAGCACCACCGCCTCGTCGTCCACCGCCAGGATGCGGGCCTTGGGGTTCGGGACCTCCACGCGCTTGAGGCTCTTCGCTTCGTGGGTGAAGTCGAGACGGATGGCGGTCTTCAGCACCTCCTCGCGGGCGAGGCGTTCCCGTTTCTCCCTCAGGCGCCGGAGCGTCGTCCGCACCAGCAGATCGATGCCGACAAAGGCGAGGAACATCAGAAGGATGAGAAGGGCGGTCATGGGACCTCCTTAGGTGGATGGATGGGATTCTGTCCGGGGGAGCTGCGATCCGGAGGCCAGAGGGATGCGGACCGTGAACCGCGCGCCGCGGCCCGGTTGGCTTTGCACATCGATGCGCCCGCCGTGGGCCTCCACCAGTCCCCAGGTCACCGCGAGGCCGAGACCCGTCCCGCGGTTGCCCTTGGTGGAGAAGAAGGGCTCGAAGAGATGAGGCAGATCCTCCGGCACGATGCCGCAGCCATCGTCGGCGACCGTCAGTTCGACGGCGGGAACCGGCTCTCCGGCATCGGATGGGGCCGATTCCGGATCGCTCTCGAACGCAGCCGGCATCGTGGCCGTCCGCGTGGAGACGGCGATGGTGCCGCCTTCCTCCCCGATGGCGTCCGCGGCATTCAGGAGGAGGTTCACCACGACCTGCTGGATCTGGTTGGCGTCCGCGTGCGCCGCGGGCAGGTCCGCGGCCAGATCCAGGGAGAGGCTCACGTGCCGGAGGCTCAGCTGGGACATCACCACCGCCACCGCCCGTCGGGCGACCTCGTTCAGGTCCGTGGGCTTCCGCATGGGCTGGGCGGGCCGCGAGAAATCCAGCAGGCCCTTGATGATGCCCCGGCAGCGCACGGTCTCGCGGACAATCACGTCCAGGTCCTCCGCCGCGGCCTTGTCCGCGTCGAACCGCTTGCGGAGGAGGGAGGCGTAGCTGAGCACCCCGGTGAGGGGGTTGTTGATCTCATGGGCGATCCCCGCCGCCAGCCGGCCCACGGAGGCCAGCTTGTCCGCCAGGGCCAGCTGCCGTTGGGTCTCCGAGAGGCGCTCGACCATGGTGTTGAAGGCCTTCGCCAATTCCCCCAGCTCGTGGCGCCCCACGAACGGAATGGGGGTCGCGAGGTCCCCCTCCCCCACGCGGCGGGTGCCCGCCACCAGGGCGGCCACGGGGCGCACCACCAGGCGCCGGTTGAGCCACCAGAGGATGGCGCTCCCGGCCAGGATGGCGGCCAGGGCCGCGCCCGCCATCACCGCCCGGCTGCGGGCGATCTCGCGGTCCACCTCCGCCAGGGAGACGTTCACGTCAAGCACCCCCAGGAGGCTCTGGCGCGGGCTGTGGGCGTGGCAGTCCGCCGTGGAGCAGGAGGGTTCGTTGGGGATGGGGTTGATGATCCCCAGCAGCCGGGTCCCATCCGCGGCCCGGAAGATCCGGGCCCGCTGGTGGATGTCCAGGCGCTCCAGGGGCTTCCCCTCGACATGGCAGGCGTAGCAGGCCTCGCCTTTCGGATCCAGGCTGGTGCCGATCTCCCCGCTGTCGGAGGAGAACATGATGCGCCCCTCCTTGTTGAAGACCCGGACCTTGCGGATGCCCTCCCGCTCCAGGCCGCCGATGGCTCGGATCTGCTCGTAGAGGTTCTCGCGGTGGTTCTCCAGCATGTCGAAATGGGTGCTGCTCTTGATGGTTTCGCTCAGCTGGTTGGCGCTTCGGGTGCGCTCGAAGAGGAGCTGGGAGGCATGGTCCCGCACGATCACCACCGCCATGATCCCGATGACGAGGGCCGTGGAGAGGCCGGCCCCCAGGATCAAGCGCGTGCCGATGCGGGTCCGCATGACGTGGCTCCTAGGACCGGCCGGGAGGCCGGGGCGCGGGCTGGACGGCCCCTTCCGGGAAGATGTGGAACGTCCGCACGGCGAAGGCGAAGACGGCCATGCCGATGGCCACCAGGCCCAGGGAAACGATGATCTCCATGGCCGACGGGATGTAGCGCACGCCCGCCGCGCGTTCCATGCCCGTGATGCTCACATTCAGGCGATTCGCCACGAAGCCTAGGACCGCCAGGAAGGCGCTCCCCACCAGCCAGTCGGGATGGGTGCGCAGGCGGCGGAAGGACATGAGGGCCACCGGCAGGATGACGCCGATGGTGAACTCCAGCAGGAACATGCGGCCTTCGTAGCCGAACGCGAGGATCGAGGCGAAGGAGCCGTTCCGGTGGATCGCCTCGAGGCGGAGGAGACCGTAGATCCCAAGGGCCACGACCATGCCGCGGGCCAGGGGTTCCAGCAGGTCCATCTCCAGGTGCCGGTGGAAGGCGCGACGGCTGAGGTGGGATTCCAGGATCACCATGCCGATGCCGGCGCCGATGGCCGAGATGAAGAAATGGAGCGGGAGCATCGGGGAGTACCAGAGCGGGTGCAGCTTCGTCGGCACGATCAGGTAGAGGGAGCCCAGCGACGACTGGTGCAGGGTGGACAGGATGACGCCCAGGATCACCAGGGGCGTGATGAGCCCGTGGATGAAGCGCGCCGGGGCATGCCAGCCGAACCGCTCGAAGACCACCGGCGAGAACTCCACCGCCAGGACCGTGGTGTAGAGCATCACGCACCAGGCCACCTCGAACATGACCGAGTGGGGATTCCAGTAGATGATCGCGTGCCAGATGCGCCAGGGCTGCCCCAGGTCGAAGAGGAGCGCCAGGATCACGAAGGCGTAGCCCAGGAATCCCGTGAGGATCGTGGGCCGCACGATGGGCTCGAAGCGCTTGAGGTTGAACAGGTGGACGATGGCCGTGAGGGTGAAGGCCCCGGCCGCCAGGCCCACGCCGCACAGGAGATCGAAGCCGATCCAGAGGCCCCAGGGGAACTGGTCGCTGAGGTGCGTCACGGCCCCGAGCCCCTTGGAGAAGCGCAGGAACGTCACCCCGCAAAAGGCCACGAAGAGGATCCCGAACACCGCCGTCCAGAAGCCGGGGCGGAACCGCCGCTGTTCAAGCGCGAGGGGCGTGTTCATGACCGGTCCTCCTTGCTGCTGCGGCCGTTGCCGTGGTTCTCCACCTTTGCCACGTCCTCGCGCCGCGCCGTGATCCAGTGGACACCGTAGAGGAAGACGGCCCAGACCCCCACGAAGTCGGGGATGTTGGAGAGCACCTGCCAGGTCTTCATGGCAGGCGGCTCGTTGGGAAGGTCGGCCTTGAGCCCCAGCTTCTCGAAGGGCACGCCGGACACCATCAGCACGGAGGTCCCGCCGGCCTCCGAGAGGCCATAGACGTGGTTCACGTACTTGTCCGGTTCCTTCCGGATGCGCGTCCGGGCCTCCCAGATGAGGTCCTCCCGCTTCCCGAAGATCGTGGCCTCCACAGGGCAGGCCTCGGCGCAGGCCGTGGGCTTCCCCTCCTTCACCCGGCCGGCGCAGAGGATGCACTTCCCCACCACGGGCACGGGGCGGTCCCACTGGTACTTCGGGACATCGAAGGGGCAGGCCATGATGCAGTAGCGGCAGCCCATGCACTTCTCGCCGTCATAGACCACCGGCCCCTCGGGGGTCTTCTGGAGCGCGCCCACGGGGCAGACCGACACGCAGGTCGGAACCGCGCAATGCATGCAGAGCTTCCGGACGTTCACGCCCTCGCGCGGCTGCACCGTCGTCCACGTGTAGGCGGTCGTCACCTCCTCCACCGGACCCGGCAGCTTGTTCTGCTCCTTGCACGCGGAGCTGCAGGCGCCGCAACCGATGCAGCGCGTGGTGTCGAAGAGAAGGCCCACGCTCATGGGTACCCCTGCTTCCATCAACGGACCCCGAAGGCTTTCGGGTCAATCCGAGGGAAGCATCCTCTCCATGCACGGCATAGTCAACCCATTGGTATTCAAAAAACAACCCACCTATTGGTGGGTTTTATGAACGAAAATATGCGTTTGAGACGCGCTCTATTTTTGGGCCAAAACCGGCATCAGCCCTTCTTGGCCTTCGGGCACTCGGCCTTCTTCGGGCAATCCTTCTGACCCTTGCATGCGGCCTTGTCGGCCTTGGGGCAGCTCTTGCAGTTCTGGGCGCAGCCGGCCTTCTTCGGGCAGTCCTTGGGCGCGTCCTGGGCGAACGCCACGGAGGCGAAAGCGAGGAGGGAGAGGGAGACAAGCAGGTTCTTCATGGAAGACTCCGGGTTAGGGGAGACCAGACTACCTCAAGGGCGAAGGAGAAAACCGTCACAACCCCGAGATCCCCCCCGTGGACGCAGTCGACCTGCGGCCAGAGAAAAGGGCCCGCCGAAGCGGGCCCTTTATCTCTGAGGCCTGGAACCGGCCTTAATACATGTCTTCCATGCCGCCCATGCCGGGGCCCGCGGGGGCGGGAGCCTTGGGCTCGGGCAGCTCGGTGATGATCGCCTCGGTGGTGAGCATCATGGCGGCCACGGACGCGGCATTCCGCAGGGCGGACTTGGTCACCTTGGCGGGATCGACCACGCCGAACTTCACCATGTCGCCGTACTCGTTGGTGGCGGCGTTGTAGCCATGGTTGCCCTTGCTCTCGCGCACGGTGTTCACCACCACGGAGCCCTCGACGCCGGCGTTGTTGGCAATCTGGCGGAGGGGCTCCTCCAGGGACTTGCGGACGATCTCGACGCCCGTGGCCTGGTCGCCGGTGACCTTCAGCTCGGCGAGCTTGGGCAGGCTGCGGAGCAGCGCGACGCCGCCGCCGGCCACGATGCCGTCCTCGACGGCGGCCTTGGTGGCGTGCATGGCGTCTTCCACGCGGGCCTTCTTCTCTTTCATCTCGGTCTCGG
>Ga0079306_1001683_pt1 | contig 13954 bp, 12 predicted proteins | sample Methanotroph_Enr_FD_79181 | JGI IMG/M metagenome (GOLD analysis project Ga0079306, IMG submission 79181) | Enriched soil microbial communities from Old Woman Creek wetland in Ohio, USA - Methanotroph_Enrichment_5 | ecosystem: Environmental > Terrestrial > Soil > Wetlands | place: USA: Ohio...
CAAAACTGGAAGGATTATCGATCATTATTTCCGGGACATTTGAAAAGAATTCGCGCGACGACCTCAAGAAAATGATTGAACAAAACGGAGGTAAAAATGTGAGTTCCATCTCCGGAAATACCAGTTATTTACTGGCAGGAAACAACATTGGACCCAGCAAGCTAGAAAAAGCCAAAAAGCTGAACATTCCGATTATCTCTGAAGATGATTTTCTGAAAATGATCGACTAAATGTGACAGATTACTGTTTTATTAAGCTTTTTACTATCAATCCGAAACTTTTGGATTTTTAAAATAGGGTAAAACAAACGAATTGTTATTTTTGCACACAATTATGGGTTTAAAATCAAAAATTATCAATCGGATACTGAGTTCAAAATTGAGCACAGTTGTAAGAGAAAAAAAGATTTTCAACCTGGATTCTGCCCAAACAGCAGGAATTCTTTGGACAATTGATCAGAAGGAATCATTTGACCAGGTGGAAAATGAACTCAAAAAGGTGGGCATCAATACTCTTGGTTTGTGCTATTTTAAACTGAGAAAAGCTGTGATTCCTGCTGAAATCAATGGTTTTTCGCGAAAGCAGACCAGATGTTGGACTGAAGTCCCTAAAACTGAGTTGGTTGAAGATTTTATTCACCGGAAATTTGACATTCTGATTGATTTGACCGGGCCAAAAATCTTTCCGATGGTTTATGTGACCGCCTTGTCGGAGGCAGCATTTAAAATCGGATATGCCGGAAATACGGTCAATTATTACGACTGGAATATTGAGTTCGCCGAACAACCTGAAGCCAGTCAACTGGCAGAACAAATATTGTATTATTTGAAAAGAATTAATAAAACAACGATAGAATGACACATTCGTTTGCAGGAGCCGGAGTTGCATTGATCACCCCTTTTAATGAGGATAAGAGCATTGATTACAATGCATTGGAGAGATTAGTTGAAGATCAGATTCTGGGAGGAATGGATTATCTGGTGGTTCTGGGAACTACCGGCGAAACTCCAACTCTTTCGGAAGATGAAAAGAAAGAAGTTGTTCGTTTTGTAATTGAAAAGAATGCCGGTCGTTTAAAGATTGTGGTTGGAATGGGCGGGAATAATACACTTGGTTTGGTTCAGTCCATCAAAAAGGCAAATTTTGCTGGTGTAGATGCCATACTTTCTGTTACTCCCTGGTACAGCAAACCAAATCAGGAAGGTCTGTTTCAGCATTTTAAAATGATTGTTGAAGTAAGTCCTGTACCGGTTATACTTTACAATGTACCAGGTAGAACCGGCGTTAATATGGATGCTGACACAACATTACGGATTGCCAGTCTGTCTGAAAAAGTTGTCGCAATCAAAGAAGCTGCAGGCGATTTAGGACAATTCGCAAAAATAATCAACAATGCGCCTGCATATTTTAAGGTCATTTCAGGCGACGACGGATTGACTTTGCCTTCCATTTCTATTGGCTCCATTGGAGTTATTTCGGTTATTGCCAATGCTTTGCCAGATAAATTAAGTCAGTTGACGCATGCATCTCTTGAAGGAAGTATGACTCTTGCCAGTCAGCTACATTTGCAGATGTCCGAAATGTTAAAATTAATTTTCAGGGAAGGAAGTCCAGGCGGAGTGAAAGCCTTGATGGAAATGATGGGAAAAGCAAAGAACCAGCTCCGGTTACCGCTAGTACCTGTTTCAACTTCAACCTGGTCGGCAATTGAGGCTGAATGGAAGAAATTTTAGCAAACACCATCCTCACATGAACTAAATTCATACTGAAAAGTAGTATGAGTAATTCCAAAACGACTGTTTAACAACTGTTTCGCATTTCGGGTAATCGAATTGGTGTCAGAAACCGGAAGGTTTTTGGATAATAGCAGATGAGCTTCAAAATTGATTTGGTGATCAGAAAGTTGCCACAAATGAATGTGATGAACGCCTCTGATTTCCTGAATTTCCTGAAGTACCTGAACAACCTGCTGCTGATCAATTTCCGGAGGCGAGAACTGCATTAGGATTCCGACACTTTCCTTCAGAATTGCATATGTATGCACAAAAATATAAATGCTAATCAGCACAGTGACCAGCGGATCGATCCAGTAAATCCGGAAAAGCCAGATGCAAACTGCACCGGCAATAACCGCCAGTGAGGTGAGTGCATCGCCTATCAGATGCAGATAGGCTGCCCTGATGTTCAGGTTTTCTTCTTTGTTGTGATGCAGAATCAATACAGAAAGGCCGTTGGCGATAAATCCAAGAATTCCAAGTCCCAACATCCAGCGATAATCAACTTCTTTGGGATTAAGAAACCTCTTCCCGGCCTCTACCAAAAGATATACTGATACCGCAATGAGCGAAATAGCGTTTATAAATGCAGCCAGAATTTCGGCCCTTTTGTATCCAAAAGTTGATTTTTGAGTTTGCGGACGCATTCCAATCCGATGAGCAATGTAAGCCAGAATAACCGAAATTACATCGCTGAGGTTGTGTAAAGCGTCTGATATCAAGGCCAGACTTCCGGAAATTATTCCTCCTGCAAACTGCCCGACAGTGATTATTCCATTTAATACCACCGTAATTGCCAGATTTCTGGCAGTATGTTCATGATTATGGGCCATCTTTTTTGTATTTTAAGCCATTAAAAGAAGAATATTTTTAGCACGCGTGCAACATTCGTAAACATGTACTCGTCCTTTGAACAGAAAACAACCGAAATAGTTGGAAACACAGTACCAAAATATTTACCAGGATGTGATTGATAGGTGCCGAAAAAGAGACACCAAAGCACAATTTGAGCTATACAAACTGTATTACAAACCCATGTATAACATTTGTCTGCGCATGGTTGGCAATGCCGTTGAAGCTGAAGATGTGATGCAGGAAGCCTTTCTGAAAGCGTTTACTAAAATCGATACCTACGAAGGAAAAGTTAGTTTTGGCGCCTGGTTAAAAAAGATTGTGATCAACCGTTCATTGGATGAATTGAAAAAGCGAAAAGTGAAGTTTGAGGATTTGAATGAAAAAATTCCGGATGAAGAACCAGTTTCATTTGATATTTCAGAGATTCAGATGGAGAAGTTAAAACAGGCGATACAGCAGTTGCCTGACGGATACCGGGTGGTTTTAAGTCTTTATTTGCTCGAAGGCTATGACCATGAAGAGATTGCACAGATTCTTGGAATTACCAATGTTTCATCACGATCGCAATATTTAAGAGCAAAACTTAAGCTACGGCAGATGGTACAGAAGGAAGAGTTTTTTGAATACAATTAAAATTGACAGTCATGAAAGACGAATTGGAAAGATTAATCATCAATAACCGACATTCTTTTCAGGATGAAGAACCACTGGAAGGACACTTTGAACGCTTTGAAGCCAAACTTCAGAAAGCGGCCAAACCGGTCAGGATAATCAATTGGCGATTAACGCTTGAGATTGCCGCAGTCGTTGTGTTTGCTCTTTTGGCTGTCAATCAGGCCCGCATCTATTTTCTTCCGGAAAAGCATGAAACACTCTCATTGGGATCAATTTCAGAAGAATACCGTGAAGTTGAATTCTACTACACTAATTCTATTCAGATGGGCATGAATCAATGGGAAAAACTTAAAAATGAAGGAATGATCTCGGAAACTGATGAAAAAATGATGCAAAAGGAACAGGCAGATTTTGACCAGATGTACCAAAAATTGCTTACAGACCTGAAAGCTAACCCAAATGATGAACGTGTAATCAATGCTATGCTTGAATACTATCAGGCCCGGATGAATGTGATCTCGCTCGTAATTAATAAGTTGAAAGAAGTCAAACAACAAAAATATCAAAGCCATGAAATCAAAATTTAATCTTTCGTTAGCCCTCCTTATTTTTTCCGGCATGCTTGTTCATGCGGCAGGAACCGATTATACCAAAAATATCAGAAAGGGTTGGGCAAAAGGCAGTGTAACTGAATTAAAAGTTTCCAACAAATTCGGGGAAGTAAAAATCAATGATATGGGTGGCGATTCAGTAACCATAAAAGTTGTGGTTACCATCGATAATTCATCTTCAGGAAAAGCCAGGGAATTGTTGGATAAAATAACGGTCGATTTTGATAAATCCGGTGGATTAGTCAGTGCCGTAACAGAAATTGAGGATGGCTTCAGGAACAATGCGTCGTTCACGATTGATTACCTGATCAATATTCCTAAAGACAGAGATTTGAACATTACCAACAAATATGGAAATGTAATAATTAACGAACTGGATGCCAAAGGATTCTTTGATGTCAGCTATGGTTCTATGACTGCCGGAAAAATGAAAGCACCGGCCGGTAATCCTGTGAAAATCATCGTAAACTATGGAAAAGCAGATCTGGAATCGATCAATGAGGCAGATATGGAGTTCAAATACTCTAAATTAGTGGCTGACGAAATTGATCAGCTTGTACTTGACTCGAAATATTCGGGAGTCACTTTGCATAAAACTTCAAACTTTACGCTCGATTCGAAATATGATGGAATTAATATCGATGAACTGGGTAAGCTAAAATCGGTTTCGAAATATACCAATTACAAAATTGGGGCACTCAACCAAAGTTTTGATCTCGACACCGGCTACGGCTCGGTACGTATCGATAAAGTGAACGATAAATTCGATCGGATCCAGATTACGAACAGTTACGGAGGTATAAACATTGCCTTGAATAACCTGAATTACAAGCTGAAGACCGAATGTAGCTATTGTGACGTAAAATATCCTGAAAACCGTTATAAGGGAGATAAAATAAAGGATAATAACAGTTTTAGCCTCGATGGTAATGTTGGAACTGGTGGAGGGTCGGTTTCGATTAACAGCCGGTATGGCGGAGTGAAACTGACGGAATAACAAGAAGCAGTGGTCAGTCTCAGAAAGTGTTGAATCCAAACAAAAGAAAGAAAACCACGAATCAATCATCGATTCGTGGTTTTTTTTTATATTTAGAATAAAATTTCAGCATTGGAAACAGCGGTTCAACTGGTAGCGTTTAACATTCCTTATCCTCCGGATTACGGCGGAATCATCGACATATATTACAAAGTTAAGGCGCTTTCAGAATGTGGTGTATCGGTTTACCTGCACTGCTTCGAATACGATCGTCCCCGGGCTAAAGAACTTGAAAAATATTGTGCGAAGGTTTTTTACTATTCACGAAAAAAAGGTCTTCGTTATCAAATTTCAACTAAACCATACATTGTAATAACAAGGACCAGTAATCAGTTAATCAGTAATTTATCTTCAAACAAATCACCTGTTTTATTTGAGGGACTGCACACCTGTTATTATCTTGATCATCCGTTACTCGCTAACCACCTCAGGTTGGTCAGAACACACAATATTGAACATGAATATTATCTGAATTTGTATTACGCTGAGCGAAATATTTTTAAAATGATCTTCTTTAAAATTGAATCATACAAACTAAGAAGCTATGAGAAAATTCTTCGGAAGGCCTCCCATTTATTCTGTATTTCACCAAACGACAATTTCTATTTTGACAGGAAATATGGTCACTCCCACTTCATTCCTGCTTTCCATCCTTTTAACGAAATCAAATCGAAAGAAGGACATGGAAAATACATCCTGTTTCATGGAAACCTTTCGGTTTCCGAAAACCTTCAGGCGGTTGAGTTTCTGATTAAAAATGTCTTTTCAAAAATCAATCAGCCAGTGATAATTGCCGGAAAAAATCCAACAGATCGGTTAATTCAGAAGATCAGTCAACTTTCAAATATTCAGCTGATTTCAAATCCTGAAAACGAACAGATGGAAACACTCATTCAGGATTCACAGATATGTTTGTTACCAACATTTCAGGATACCGGTTTGAAATTAAAGTTGCTCGCTTCGTTGTTCTCCGGGCGATTCTGCATTGCGAATACACCAATGATTCATAAAACAGGGCTGGAACACCTATGTTATCGGGCTGATACGCCTGAAGAAATGATTCGGTTGATCAATAAATTGTTTGATCACGATTTCACTTCCGAAGAAATTGAAAAACGAAAAGTAATTTTGGAAGATGCCTTTTCAAACCACCGTAATGCGCTAAATATTATTCGATTTATTGAAAATAAAGCTTTTACCTGATCCGGTCAATCGATCTGATCAGGGCCTCATCCTTTCGAATAGCCCGAATAGCCAGATAGTCGAGAATGATTGCAATAATTGGAAAAACGTGGCTTATTTTAAAACTGACTTGTGAGCCGGCATATGAATAGTGGGTAACAAAGAAAAACATACCAAACAAACCCATCATGACAATTATGGTATAGACAATAAGGCGAATCTGCCTGATCCGTTTTTTATAGTTCAGAATTGCAAAACCATGTAAAATCAAAATAATGCCAACAAGTGCCAAAATGGCGATGCCATTCGTTATTACAGCACTACCCAGTATAATGCCCTGTAAATTTAAAAGATAAAGTACTCCGTCTTTTGTGATTTCAGCAAAAGGGAATATGAATAGAAGGCTTATCAGAATAGCTGAAACCAATAAATATAAAGTTTGAATACGTTGTATCATGATTGAAAAATTTTAAGCAAAAATAAGATTTTTTCCAAGGTATAATAAAAAAATATGCGTGTAACAGTCAGTTTTTTGAATTGACCTTCTTTTGCATGAAAAAGATTTATACTGAGATTTAAAATATCCGTAATAAGTTTTATTTCATACATTTGAATAAACAACTTTACCGATAAACCTGGAATCATGCGACCTGCCAGTGCTTTAAAGAGAACAATCCTTATTATTAGCTTAATTTCCGGATTATGTTCTTTTTTAAAAGCTCAGGATCCTTATTTTTCACAATTTTTTCTGAATCCGATTTATCTGAACCCTGCATACTCAGGATCAATGAAAGTGCCACGGGCCGGCATTCAATACAGAGATCAGTGGCCTGGATTTAATAAGGCTTACACCACTTATTTTGCTTCATTTGACTCTTACCTTCCGGCAATAAGCAGCGGAATTGGACTTATTCTGAACAACGATGTTCAGGGTAACGGGGTTTATACTGAAACCAGCTTTAAATTCATTTATTCAAAAGAAATAAAGTTAAGCGATAAATGGACGATGTACTCAAGCCTATCGGCCGGATCACAACTTAATTCTCTCAATTTTAGCCGCTTAATATTCTCCGATGGACTGGATCCAATTTACGGACAAACTCAGCCGACTGCAGAAACAGTGCCTGATAATAACAACCGGCTGTTTCCTGATTTTGGCGCCGGAATCCTTATTTTCAATGATCGGTATTTTTTCGGTCTCGCGGGAGATCATCTCTCTGAGCCCGAACAATCCATATATTCAGGATATCCCAGCCACCTTCCACGAAAATACACGATGCATCTTGAAGTAAACTTACCATGGTTTCTTTCCGGACACTGGCGAAAATATTGTAAGCTCAATCCAAATTTCATCATTCAATCACAAGGAAATACGCAAAATATTACTTACGGAATTTATGCCAACCGCAAAGGCATTTCGGTTGGAACCTGGAACCGGCTTACATCAGGAAAGAGTGCTGATATAATTGTAATGGCCGGATTCATAGGTAAGCAATTTAAAACTGCTGTTACTTACGATTTCAATTTACATGGAGTTGGATTGCGGTCGCATGGATCAGTTGAAATTTCGATTTCCTACCTGCTAAAAAATCCGGGTAAAAAAAGCATCTTTCCTTTCTATGAAATCCCGGGTGAATGGGATATCCGATAGGCTTCGACAGGCTCAGCCACCAAAGTTTTTAATATCAATTATAGCCTACCTCACCAACATTACGTTCCCTTTTTGAGTATGTTCATAGCCCTGAATATCTGAATATTTTACAATCCAGACATAAATACCTTGTTCTGAATTTGACCCATCCCAACCTGTAGCAGGATTTTGGGTTTCAAAAACAGCTGAACCTACACGGTTGTACACCCGAAAATGATATTTTTTTGGATCGACTGCGTTGAGGATTGGCAAAAATATTCGGTTTTGAGCTATTTCACTATCGGGCCGGAACGCATTGGGGATGAAAAAGTTGAATGGGATTACTTCCACATCCATTCCGGTTGCATCAGTACAACCCTGTTCGCTGACCGCCTTTAAAACAACATGATAGACTTTAATATCGGGATAATGATGGGTCGGGCTCATTTCCTGACTGGTTGAGCCATCTCCAAAATCCCAGCTATAAGATAAAGCACCTTTGGTCTGGTTTATAAAAGTAATGTCAGGATGGTTTATGGTAACGATAGGGTAATCGGGCTTAAATGCAAGGCTTGGCATCATTACTTCAACATGTATTGTATCTGTTGCCTGACAGCCATATTTGTTGGTGACAATTACAGAATAATATCCGGTAGAATCAACAGTATATGTTTGCTTGTCAGATCCGTCCTGCCATCTGTAATTCTTAAAACCATCGGAAGCTACAATAGAGAATTCGCCGGGAAGACAGACCGAAGTATCCGATCCCAGACTTATTTCGGGCATATTCACTTTAACGTATATGCTATCAGTCTTTATACAACCGACAAGGGTTCTGGCAGTAAGTGAATACCATTTTTCTTCTGAGGCCAGGATCGTTGATGTTGTATCACCCGTGTTCCATAAATAGGATACGAAATATTCCCCGGTTTCAAGTTTTTCAGGGATTCCGTGGCAAATTAGCAAAGTATCATTTGTAATTTCGAAACTCCCGCCAATTTCAAGCTGGATATCCAGGTTAAAACCAACCCCATAACCATACGATTCGGTGTTATTATTATCTCCAAAACCATAAACGTAAGCCAGAAATCCACCATCTTTATTGGGATTTTGAAGCCTGTGGGTACCTTTCGTTATTGGAACCTGTGCGTACGAGTATTTATTACGGGGAAATGCGTTAAAAAATGAACTGATGCCAGTGCCGTCCAACAAAATATGATCTACTTCAGAAGTTAGGGTGATAATATTGATATAAAATATGTTTTGAATTAGATTAGACTCATAGGCCTCAAATGTAACATCATTTATTTTCTGCGATATCGGACTTAATATGATCATAAAAGGGTCACCCACTCCATTGTTGCTATCCACTTCCTGCGATCTGCAAAACTGAGCCAATAACACCTTGTTTGAAGCTACAACCCGGCAAGCCTGACTACTGGTCAGTTCAAACTCATAGAAAATGCCACGTTTAAGGGTAACAGTTTTATTCTGTCCTTCTATAGTTACTATGGTTCCATCATCGGCAGCCAAAACCCGGTAGGTATCTTTATCCCGTTGTTTAAGTGGAACGATGTAAAATTCACGTCCCCAGGTATTTGTTGGAGGAATTTGCTCATACAGATGGTCGCGTGTTTGTCCCGTATATGGGACAGCAGTTGATTTTACACCTGAATAAAAAGCAATCGGCTGATCAGAAACGATGTGACTTCCGGTAAGGTCTCCCTGTCCGGTAACATTGCTATTCATGGATTGTACCTGATACGACTGGCCTTTGTTCAACGAAACAGTAAATGTTGAATTAGCCTTTTTCCCCCGATCGGTATCAATTGACGGAGTTATCTTCACATTGGTGTTATCCACCGTGGCAACGATTAAAAATTCGCTGTTCGATTCAACAGTATTGGTAGGATGAGGTGTGTAGCACATCGCAAAATATTCTTTTCCCAGCGATTCAGTTGGGTAGATCATTGCAACATCTGATGACCGCGTACGGTAGTTAAGTGCATAAACATTGACCGAATCAGATGCAACAAGATGAATTCCCTTGTTTTCAATGGTTTCAGAACCAGAGGCTTCAAGCAAAGTATAATCGATCGGAATGGGTTCCGAAGAATTGGCTGCTACGGTATATTTACCGATCAGGGTTTCGCCCAGTCCATAAGTTAATGTGATTTCAGCTCCTTTTCGTGAGGAAACCGTAATCTCAATATAGTGCTCAATCCCTGTAATTCGGTTTTCCATCAGTGCAAACCAAAAATCCGTTCCTTCAGTGGTATAATGGCATGGATCTTTCTCCTTTCCATCAGCCAGAAACGGTAGGAAAGACAGTAAAAACACACCAGCTATCAGAATCAGTTTTTGCATGGTTTATCTCATATTTTCACCCTTTTATTCGTTTTGGTGTACCAAATATACCCTGAAACATTTTCGAAACCGCAGTTCGTTAATTCATGCATGTAAGTACGCAACTGATATTTATATTTATCAGACTCTGTATCGCCTGATTTATAATCGACCACCACTACCCCATTTTCGCCAATCATGATGCGGTCGGGTCGTTTAACACCGTTGATTCCTGTCAGAATGTTCCGCTCATTGACAACCCTGTAGGTGCCGTCGAACCAGGTTTTTACTTCAGCATCGTTTAGTAATCCGGCAAGGTATGAAATCATTTTTTCTGACTCATCAGAGCTGATTTTTCCTTCGAGTCCAATTCGTTTTACCGCATTGCCAAGGTCGTTTGTAGTTTCAATCAGCGAAAGTATTTCGTGAATGAGTTTGCCTTTATTGATTCCAATCTGCTTTTTGCTTTCATGCGTAAAAAAGTCTTCACCATGTTTCCAAATATTCAGATATTTCCTGAAATCAGCAAATTCAAATTCTGAAAGCCGCACATCATTCATCAAAGACTTATCTTTTTTACCGACTTCGGTAGAAAACGACCAGTCGCCAAGCTCAAGGATTTGTTTTTCAGCATCGTACAAACTTCCCAGACGAACTGATTCTTCATCGTTCAGGCCGCATGTTCCCATTAAAGTATGTTTTTCAACCGCTTGTTTTAGTAAATCGCCCACTGTACCAAGTTTATTGGAGTACGTAGCCCAAACCCACAATCCGGCTTTTGCACGCGTGAAAACCACGTACATCAGGTTCAGATTATCGATATACGTATTAAACTTCTCGGTAAAAAATTCGCGGTAAAAAATCGAATTTCCGACCTCAGCTTTATATCGAACAGGCACAAGATCCATCTCGTTAAAAGGTTCTGTTTCAGGCTTACACCATAATAACGGAGCCTTATCCGGAGAAGTTTGCGGATGAATGGACCAATCGAAAAAAGGCACAAAAACATGGGTAAACTCCAGTCCTTTAGCCTTATGAATGGTCGATACATTGATGGCATCAATGCTGTCGGAAATCGGAATTGTAAACCGTTGGCCATTTTCGTCCCACCAATTCAGAAAACTGGTTAATTCAGAAGCATGGTTGCGTTCAAATATCGAAATCTGATCAACAAAAGCCTGTAAGTAAGCCAGTTCATCTGCCAGGCTAAACAAATTAAATCGTTCGCAAATACCGTAGATAATTTCTAAAATCGGCTTTCCTGAAATCAGTTCCTCAAAGTTTTTGCTTGTCAAATACTGAAGCAATTCATTTTCCGGATTGTCAGTTTCCTCAAATAGCTGATGGAGTTCAGGATCATATATCTTTATTGAATCTTCCTTGATTACATTTGACTCAGGAAACAAACCCGACAACAAACTCTGCTGATCGGCGGTTTTTAACCCGGAACCCGGAACCTGGAACCCGCCTGCCTGTCCACGAGGCACTGAACTTTCTCCAATCCGTAAGTTTGGCAACTTCCCCACCTCTTTCAATCTCGGATAGATCTTACGGTAATACAGATAATTCACTTCTGCGGTCACAACCTGATCATCAGGATTCAGGAACCCGGTCAGGATAGAAATTACGAACCCAATGACTTCAGAATTATTGATATACAAGGATTCACCCGAAAGAATATCGAAGTTATACGCATGATTTTCCGGCAAACTTTTCTGATAAAGAAATAAATCGGCAATCATCCGGGCTTCCTTTTTTTCGCGAACCAGAATAGCCATATCAATGGCCTTAACTCCTTTATCCTGAAGAATTTTTATTGACTCAACCAGGTCGGAAAGTACCAACTCGCAGTTCTCTGCCTTTTCATTTTTCGAATCCAGAAAACGAACACGAACATATCCCAAATCAGCAACATTACTGTTGGACACCATTTGAACACTATCTGCATAAACTTCAGGAATGGTTATCTGAACAGGGTTTTCAGTAATATTATCCGAGGAAAGCTCAGATTGAAAGTATTGCTGAAGGATTTCCGGAGCCAACCGAAACACCGTATTATTAAAGCGAATGACCTTTCCGTGACTGCGCCAGTTGCTGTTTAAAACCTCATTCTGGAGGCCAAACGCAGGGAAACTTTCGCCCAGTTTTCCGGCAAGTAACCGCCAGTCGCCGCTGCGCCAGCGGTAAATGGCTTGTTTCACATCGCCCACCACCATGCTCAGGTTATTTTCTGATAAGGAGTTTCCGATCAATGGTCTGAAATTATTCCATTGCAAACCGGAAGTGTCCTGAAACTCGTCGATCATAAAATGCGAATAGACCGAACCGGTTTTCTCGTAAACGAAAGGCGTTTCCGAATCGGCAATCACATCTTTAAGCAGATGCCCCAAATCTGAAATTAAAATCACTCCCTTTTCGCGGCTAAGTTCCTTGACCGATTTTCGCAAATCGACCAAAATACCCAATGTATAGAGCTGATTAACAATCAATTTCGCTGTAATGTAATTTCGCGACTGAGTTTCGATAAGGCGAAATGCTTCCTGTAGTTTAGGCATCAGCTTGCTTTCGGCAACCGAAAGGAGCAAAGATTTTTGCGGTTCTTTCACCGTAGCGGTAACCCAGGCTGCCGAATCATATGCGGCCAGAAGCGCTGTATCCGAAAAATCAGTTTTCAAATCTTTCAGCTTCTGGAAGCTGCTTGCCACACCTCTGCCCTTCCCTTTAAAATCATCGACCGAAATTCCTTCCAGAGCCATCACATTCAAACCTTCCTGTCCCAGCGATTTCAGCTTATTTTCATACTGAACGATTATTTTACTGAGCTTCTCGCGATATTCACGTAGAAACTTGCGGTCGTTTAGCTTTTCATACAGGCTATCGTTCAGTGATTTAAAGGTTTCGTTGTAAATTTCGTTTCCCAGCCGAAGAATATCCTTTTTAAGGTTCCAGCCCATTCCTTCCCTGATTTTGTCGGAAGCAAATGCTTCGAGCCATTCCAGCAGTTTCGGATCATCTTCAACCGAATGAATCATCCGGTCTGCCGCTTCTTCCAGAATACTTTTTTCGTCGAGCTCCACGTTGTAGGCTGCATTGATACCCAGTTCGCGGTTAAAAGCCTTGATGACACGCTGAAAAAAACTGTCAATGGTGCTGATTGAAAAACGGGAATAATCGTGGAGGATTCGTTTCAAAACCAGCTGAGCCTGCCGCTCCACCTTCATGGGGTGCCAGCCTAGCTCTTTGGTCAGAACATCCAGATACACCGAATCCTTACCTTTTGCCAAACGGTACAGTTCGCCGATAATGCGCGACTTCATCTCGGCAGTTGCCTTGTTGGTAAAGGTTACAGCCAGAATATGCCGGTAATTGGTATCGTTGGTCAGGGCCAGCTTCATGTATTCAATGGCCAGCCGAAACGTTTTTCCGGAGCCTGCAGAAGCTTTATATACTTTGAGTTGCGACATGTAATCTGATTTAACCACAGAGAACACAGAGAAATCCGGAGAGAAAATTCTCAGTGTCTTTGCGTCTTAGCGTTTAAGAAATTGAAAAACTAAAAGTAAGCATAACTCTTATACGAATTGCATAATCTGATATTAGAACCTGATTACCAACTCAAATATTTTCGCATGAGAATTACCTAATAATACAAGTTCAGGCATGTAATTAATTGGATAAACAAATACTCATAGATTTAGAAATCTAACATTCGACAAAATGAAACATTTTATTCCAAATGCAAAAGTATTCCTGCTGGCTATTTGTACGTTGCTTTCTTCGGTGAATGGTTACAGCCAAAAAACACGGGTAGAAATTCCTGCAAATTATAAATGGAATTTAACCGACCTTTTCCCGTCTGACGACTCCTGGCGAACTGCCCTGAATGAGTTAACCCCAAAACTGG
>Ga0079306_1001685_pt1 | contig 13946 bp, 14 predicted proteins | sample Methanotroph_Enr_FD_79181 | JGI IMG/M metagenome (GOLD analysis project Ga0079306, IMG submission 79181) | Enriched soil microbial communities from Old Woman Creek wetland in Ohio, USA - Methanotroph_Enrichment_5 | ecosystem: Environmental > Terrestrial > Soil > Wetlands | place: USA: Ohio...
CACTATTGCCCCGTGCATCTGTGACCCTTAAACTCACCGTATAGACGCCTTCGCTGCTGTAAATGTGCGTGGGACTTGTATCGGTGCTCGTTTCACCGTCGCCGAAATCCCACAAATAAGTTTTGGTATTATTGTACGCGGTGCTTGTATTTGTAAAAGTAACACTTAGCGGAGCGTTTCCTGACATCCTGTTTACGCTGAATTCAGCCTGCAGCTGCCCTTCCGGATTGCTTGTCGGCGTAAGCATCACCGCATCCGCGATTACTGTTCCATTTGCGTTATCGCTTACTTCTATGCTGTTTATGCCCTTGTTGAATTTATAAGTACCCAGTGTATTCCATTCCGCCGCGCCCATTGTCTGATTGACAGTTACAGTAGACGAACCGTTAGCATAATGAATAAGGTACTTGGTGTTAGTTGCGTTAGTAGACTGCGTTACCCACGATGCCTGCACGCTGTACTCGCCAGGCATAAATACCATGCAATCGAATATTGCCTTATTTGATCCCGTTCCCGCCGAGTGGGTCGCGTAATTATACCCGAAATTCCCGCCCTCTCCCTGGTACGTATTTGTCGGCGTCCTCTGCACCCATGTGCCGATATACCTGCACCTGCTCCACTCATCATATGGATACACAACAAAATATTCCGGGTTCAATTTCGGATCCGGCAAAGCGCCCGTCGCCGAGAACCAGGCCGAGCATTTTGTATCATTTAGTCGCCCTATATACGCTTTACTTATCTCAAGCTGTACTCGCGAGAACTTCGTCTCTCCCGGCGGCCTATATGACACCATATAGTTATAAGCCGGCAATCCCTCTTCAAACGTATACGGCGCCATTGCGCTTGTGCCATCCTGGAAAACCGGCCTCCAGTTCGGATATGCCTGTCCGTAGATCATGCCTTCTGTCTTGATACTTACGTTATTACTTCCAAACAGAATAAACTTTGGATCATCGACATATCGTATGCTCGTCACCTTGCTTGAACCCATTTCCGCAGGCGTAACACATGCCGCCCCAACGCCGAAATTTGAATGACCGCTCACTATAACATGCGAGCCGCTTTCCTTCAGCGCCGCCAAAAATGCGTCCTTGCTCCTTACAAATTGAATAGCGTAGCTCTTCCTCAGGCTCGAATTTGTATACGTCCACTTCTCGCCGCTTGAATCGCTTTGCGCGCCGATTCGTTTGAGCATATTCGCCATCTGTATTAAAAAGCGGTTATCCCAGCTGTATATTTCGCATGCGTAAATTTTTTCAGTTCCAGGCGAAGGATCTTCCGTCGTTTTGACGAATCGTATCGCGTCTGCGCATGTGCTCACCGTCGACCCGCTCGATGCTGTTATTTTAACAGCATAGCTCTTTGTCGAAAGCAGGCTGAATTTACCCAGGCTGTTCCAAACCCCGCTGTTTCGGCTCTGATCCACATACACCCTGCTCGTGCCGCTCTCGCTTGCCACATCCACCGCGACATTTGAGCTTCGCGTATTTAAACCCGACCACCACATGAAAACCTCGTATGTCCCGCTCTGTGGCGCGTTCATATACCAGGTATATGTAGCGCCATTTCTTGCCCACAGCGAATCCACCCCGTATGGAGTCGTACCGCCCGAAACCTGCCACGTCCCAGTACTCGCCGTGCCCGCCGTGCCGTTGTCGATTATCATCTCCACAGATTGTGATGCTATCTGCAAAGACATCGTAACCGGCACCGACCATGTATTCTTATCATCTTTTACCTTGTAAGAGATTGTATGCGTACCCTCCCGCAGATTCGATTTGGAAAATGTGTTTGAATCGCTCAAAACCCCATCAAGATCTGATGACCATTCATGACCGACTACATTACCGTCCGAATCCGTCCCATGCCCTGTGAATACCACCTCATCACCAAGCGGCGACGGATTGGGTATGATCGCATCGATACTCGCGGATGGCACATTGTTATCCGTAACCGCTTTAAACATCACCGCGTCTGCGCATGTGCTCACAGTCGATCCCGATGCTGCGATTATCGTAACTGCCGCCCCGGGCGAGAGAGTATAAACGCCAAGACTGTTCCACATGCTCCCGTTTACAGCCTGGTTGACATATACCCGTGTAATGCTCGAACCGGTATTGACATCGACCGCTATATTCGTTCCTCGTGAAGCCCAGGGCGACCACCACATGAATATCTCATAATCGCCGCCAGGCTCACTTGCCGGCAATGCCCATGTATATGTCAAGCCGTTGCGGGCCCACACGCTGTCTGTGCCGTAAAAGCCGCTCGCCCCGGACACCTGCCATATGCCCGTAGAACTCGTACCCGTCTGCCCGTTATCCAGGATCGAATCCGCCAAAACCCATGATGAACCTAAAAACAAAAATGCCATGATCAGTGTTGTCCTCAGCAAAGCCGCATAAGTTTTCATTTCTTCCCCTTTTCCAAGTTGTGTTGTCGAGTTGTTTTAAAAACAAAACAAACCAGTTAAAACCTGACTACTCGCGTCTTGGTATGGCTCCTTGATTATGTCCGGATTTGAAGTGTTCTTCCGCTTCACCCCAGGACCCCCATTTATAGCTGCAAATTATCGCACCATCCGCCCTGATAATCGTATAAAACCGCTGTGAAAGGAGGAATAGTTTTTCCTGCCCCCAGTAAAACCCCTAATGATTCATGTATATCATTGCAAAATAACCAACCCAGTTTTTTTGTCAATACGCTTTTTAGGAAAAACACCTCTAAGCCCTAAAATTCCATATTATTTTTAAAATCTGGATATTTTCGCCGCTGCGATTAGAATGGTGCGGTTTTGGAAAGAGAAAAATGTTCATAGATCAGGCAAAAATTAAACTCAAAGCAGGTGATGGCGGTCCTGGCTGCGTTAGCTTCCGCCGCGAAAAGTTTATACCTAAAGGTGGACCCGACGGCGGCGACGGCGGAAAAGGCGGAGATGTCGTCTTTGAAGCTGTTGACGACCTCGATACCCTTATTGACTTTTTTGGCCAGCATGTCCTAAGAGCCAAGAAAGGAAATCACGGCTCCGGCGCAAACCGAAGCGGGTTAGATGGCGCCGATCTGGTAATTCCCGTCCCTCCCGGAACCCTGATATACGACGAAGATTATGACATCCTGCTCAAGGACCTCAACGAGATCGGAATGAGGGTTGTCATCTGCAAAGGAGGCAGAGGCGGAAAAGGCAACAAATTCTACGCCACCTCCACAAATCAGGCCCCTAGGATGGCCCAGCGAGGCGAACCCGGACAGGAAAGGAACATTCGTCTCGAATTAAAACTCATAGCCGATGTCGGCCTCGTCGGTATGCCAAACGCCGGCAAAAGCACCCTTGTCTCAAGATGCTCCGCCGCTAGACCCAAAATTGCCGATTACCCCTTCACAACCCTCGAACCAGTACTTGGTATCGTCGAACTCAGCGATTACCGCCGTTTCGTCATGGCCGATATCCCAGGACTTATCGAGGGCGCTTCAAAGGGCGCAGGCCTTGGCCACGATTTCCTCAAACACATCGAGCGCACCCGGCTGATTGTCCACATTCTGGATATTTTCCCGATCGACGGCTCCGACCCCTTGGCTAATTACCATATTGTCCGCCAGGAACTCGCCGCCCATAGCCAGGAACTCGCCTCAAAACCTGAGATAATTGTAATAAACAAAATGGATCTCGATCAGGACCGCTCTCGCTTCAAAAAGCTATATAAAAGCCTCGGCCAGCGTAAAATATGGCCCATCTCCGCCGTCAGCGGCGATGGAATAAAAGAGGTCATCGAAGCCCTCTGGGACGAACTGCGTGTAATAAAAGGCAAAAAAAAGCCGGACTAAATATCCGGCTCTGTTCAACGTAATCAGCGTTTAAACTTTGTCTTCCGTAAAAATCAGCGAAATCAGCGTTTAAGCTTTTCTTCATCGAACATTGAGCGTCATGCTCTGTGGAAACCTTTCGGTCTTCAGCCCTGAAAGGGCTAAATTTGATAGCCCAGGGTGGAGCGAAGCGCAGCCCTGGGTTAAAAAACCACCAACAAAAAGCTCTGAAAGAGCGAGATAAAGAAGAAGCGATTGAATTTATAAGCAGAATTCACACATAAAAAAAAAGCCCCGTCTTGCGGAGCTTTATATTTTTGATTTTTAAATCAGCGTTTAACTTACTTCATATTTTAACATCTCTGTGTGCTCTGTGTGCTCTGTGGCAAAATTTTAAAAATTTCGACCGTCCTGGTCCTCTAAATTCCCAATTCCACCATTTTCTTAGCGGCAGCTAACGCCGCATCAGGTGTATCTAGTTGGCCCGAAGCTATTAGTTTGCGTGCTTCTTCTACCGCAGCTGTGTCATCACCAGCCGCAAGTGCCTGGGTTGCCAATTCTCCCAGATTACCGTCGACTTTCAATTCATCCCCGGCTTCTGACCCAGCTTTGGTCGAACGCTGGTTGAAAATCTGCACAGGCTGTATTGGTCTATGTTCAGCTTTATTAACTAACATCTGTTTTCCTTCCATTTCGAGCCACTCTCCCTTCCAAGACTATTTTCGAAGGAATCGCCCGAAACTTTAGCTGATTTTTTCACTATTTTTTAATTCCAATAGAATGAATTTTATCGGACAAACTCATAACCCGCAACAACCATCTCATACCCCACCCCCTCTTGCCAGTTGCCTCTTGCCTTTCCCGCTTGTGACTTGTGACCTGTGACTTATGACCTGTGACTTATGACTTCTTCCTATTTTTTCGCTTTCAGCGTGCTCGCCGTCTCATGGGCGACAAACTTAAGGAACATTCGCGGGCTTACCAGGGCCACTCGGTAATTCAAAGGCTCATAACCCGACCGCACCTGCGATTTGAAATAATTTTCGATTCGCTTTTCAGTCGACTTGTCGGTCGTATCCCAAAGTTGTTCGATTGCCCATATAAGCGACCCATCCCGCAAGTCGATCATCTTAAGCCGCAGCCCAAGCGTCAGCCGCGGGTAAGGATAGTACTGTGTTACAGCTCCGATTATTATCGCGTCGGTCTTGAGGCTCTTTCTAAGCAAGTCCAGTTCTGCATAGCTCAAAGTACGAGACGAATTCTGAAAAAGCCCTTGCGCGATCGGATCGTTGATACTCACGCGGGCAAGCCCGAACAAATTCTTTTTTTGCAGTTCTTCATACATCGCTGACGAAACATCCGCGCTGATCATCGGCTGCGTTGATAGATTCTCAAGCTCAACCAGTGTAACTCGCCCGATCATCGCCACATCCTTGCCCGTCGCGAGATAGCAGTTCGCGCCGGGATCGAACACCACCGGCTTTTCCTTTTTACACCCCCCCGCCATGATGACGATGCATAAAACCACCCCAACAAAACCCACCAAACTATATTTTAAACTCATACTCCGCTCCACGATCTTCAACCAGCCCCCGATGGCAATCGGGGGTTTGTGCCCCCGCAACCAAAACCACCACCACTTTTTTCCACACTCTTCGCACTCTTGCACTTTGAACTTAGAACTTTGAACTTTGAACTTAGAACTTAGAACTTTGAATTTAGAACTTTGAACTTTGAACTTTGAACTCCTTGTCTCCGGCCTCCTGTATTAGCACTTAGGCCATTTGGCACTTCCGCACCTTACATGCTACTTCCCCCCCGCGTTCGGCTCCCCCGCCGCATTTGTGCCATTTGCATCGCCAGCCGGCGACTCCGCGCCGAGTATAAGCATTATTCTCGTTAGTGCTTCAAGCTGCGACTGCTGCGATTTGCGCATCTCGTCGCGAAAACCTATAACGTCCGCCTTCCAGTTATTGAGGTCTTTTTGCAATTCCACAAGCAGTTGATTTGCTTCGCCGAGTTCTTTCTGAGTTTGTGTCAATTGCACTTGAAGAGTTGCTGCCTCTTTCTTGAGCTTTTCATTTTCGCCAGTTAGTTGAATGTTTTTAGCCTGCTCACTGCCAAGTTGCTCGGTAGCCTTTGAGTATTTGTCAGAAAGTAGAAGTGCGCTCTCTACCGCTGTAGCTGGCTTATTCTCAGGCCCGGTGAATTTTTCGCTCGCCGCCTGCTGCTTCGCTGCATCTGTCGAGGCGAAAGGGTTCTTTATCTCCCCGCACCCGCCCAGCACCGCCATAAGCCCCAGCACGACTATAACTTTGAATATTCCCATAACTCTCCTAATTCCAATTTTTATGTTTTATCTCTTCTGTATTCTGTCTTCTGTATTCTGTCTTCTTCTTAAAACTCACACTGTATATAACTCTTGCTCCCGCACCCGCATATAACTTCAATAACCGCATAATTATCCGTAGTCTCCACTATTTTAGCCTGCGCCTGCCCGCACCCCTTGCTCTCAGACGTCGCAGCCTGCCCCGCTGCGCAGGTATTTTCCTGCCCTATCTTTACCGACCCGCCGATCCTTACCTTATCTTTCTTCAATATCACTGCCATCACACTACCTCTTACTACTCACTAACCACTAATACTATTAAATTATCAATAATCAATCATCAATAATCACTTACTATGCCTTATAATCCAACAACCGATTCTCCCCAGGCCCAAGGTCTTCTTCAAGAATCTCGTCCCTCTGCTGTTCTTCTGTCTTTGGCGGCTTTTTAGCCGTGTTCTTTTTAGACCCTTTCTGATCCGCGTACGCCTTTGTCCCGCTGATCCTGGGCAGGCTTACCAGCGGCTCTATATTAATTTTTTCAGCAGTCATATTAAGCTCCTAATATTGATGAAAGTTTCGCTATCGCGCCGGAATGTAGTTGGCTCACTCTGCTCTCCGTGAGATCCATTGCCAAAGCTATCTGTTTCATCGTAAGCTGCTGATTATAATAGAGTACAACGATATGCTTTTGTTTTTGAGGTAATTGCTGTATTGCAAGCCCAAGTCTCTGGGCCAATTCTTCCTTTTCGAGCCTGCTCGATGGATCATCATCGGTTTTGGACACCAGCAGACCACTAAGCGCAGGCGCTTCATCCGATAACCCGTTTATTGAAAGAAAATGCGCCGCCCTGGCGTTTTCAAACATTTTGTAAAGTTTTTCTATGCTTATGCCCAGCTCCGCCGCTATCTGCTCGTCGCTGGGAGCGTTTCCAGTCTTCTCAACAGTATCTGTGCAGAACTTATCGATCGCCTTTAGTTGTTTACCCACTTCCGGCGGCGTAAACGACCATTGCCTTAATTCATCTATAACCGCCCCGCGGATTCTTATATACGCGTATGTCTTGAATTCAGCGTCTTTGGTCGAGTCAAAATCCCGCGCCGCCTTTATAAGCCCCACAGTCCCCGCCGAAACAAGATCCTCCTTCGTCATCGGAGGATGAAGGTAATTACTCACCTGGCTCACTATTTTGTGCACCAGCGGCAGGTACGAAACAACCCTTTGATCCTGGTCGCTCTGGCTCTGCTGACGCTGGTACGCCCGCACCGCCACACCTTTAAGGTGTGCCTTGCACTCCTGGCCCTGTGTCTCAGCCATTGTTTGGGGCGACATTTTTCACCTTTGTTTCCCGCTCATCCTTTTCAGCCGCCATCGCGCTTGCCAGCATATCCGCCAGCAGCTTAACCGCCAGCGTCGCCAGCACATAAGCCGCCCCCGCCCCTGCGATAGCCCTCATACAGCATACCTCCGGCGAACATCCCGCCGTAAAGCTCAGTATCGCCATCGCGAACATCACCGGTATCGAAACCACCACAGATGTCTTATTTATTTGCATTTGGTTCTCTCGCTGTGCCCAAAAAGAGACTTGTCATCCCCGCGAAGGCGGGGATCCAGCCAATAATAAGCCTCGCGAAGCGACTCCTCAATTTTTCATTTTAAATTTTAAACTTTAAACTTTAAACTTTGAATTTTGAATTTTGTCAAACCGCTGCCGCTTCAGCACCAGCGTTTACCGTCTCAAGCACATCGACGCTCGTGCCCGGCACCACCTCATCGTACGCCATTATCGAAAGCCTCGCCAGCACCCGCCCGAATACGCCCTTCATCGCAAGCCTCAGCCTCGCGTCACAAAGCAGCACCGCCTTGTCGTGCCCCTTATCCAGCGCCGTTTTCCAGGCATTCGTCACCTGCTTGATAAGCGCCATCGTTATCTCCGGATCTACCGCCAGCGAAACATCATCATGCTCCTGCCGTATTGACGTAAGCAAATGATGCTCAAAAGCCGGCTCAAACGTAATCGCCGCAATGCGACCGGCGAAATCTTTATATTTTTCCGTTATCGTACGCGCCAGCGCCTTTCTTGCCACTTCCGTAAGCAGCTTTGCGCTCTTTGTCCGCCCCGCCGCCTCCGCCACAGCTTCAAGAATATGCGTCAGGTCACGAACAGGTATCTGCTCTTCCAGCAGATTTTGCAGCACCCTCTGCAGCAGCCCAACCGAAACCAGCTCCGGCACCACCTCATTAACCAGCGACGGCTGGCTTGCCTTTAATCTCTCAAGCAGCTTCTGCACATCCTCACGCGTCACCATCTCATCCGCATGCCTCTGCAGCGTCTCGGATAAATGAGTTATCAGCACCGATTCCGGATCGATAACCGTATACCCCGCCAGCTCCGCCGCCTCCTTATTCGCCGCTGTCACCCAAAGCGCCGCCAGCCCATACACCGGCTCGGTTGTCTTTTGTCCCTGCACCGGCTTCTGAACCACGCCCGAATCCATCGCCATGAACTTATCCGGCTCGATTTTCCCGCTTGCCACCACATGATCATAAAGCCTGATCTCGTATGAATTCGGATCAAGCGTAAGATTATCCCTGAACCGCACCAGCGGCACGATTATCCCATACTCCTGCGCAAATTTCCTTCGCAAGGCGTTTATTCTGTCGAATATGCTCGATTTCTTCTTTGGATCCACCATGCTTATAAGCCGCACCCCCACAAACACCGCCACGCGATCGATCTCCAGCAATTCCTCCACTGGCGCCTTCTCCGGCGCCGCCGCGTCCTGGGTCTTAGAAACCTGCTGCGCCTTCTTTTCCTTCTGCTGCGATTGCTTGAGCATATACGACATCCCGCACGCCCCGCCGCCTAGCAGAATAAACGGTATCTTCGGAAACCCCGGCACAAGCGACATTGCTGCCATCAGGAATCCCGCTATCGCCAGCGACTGCCTGCTCTGCAAAAACTGGCTTGCCACATCATGGCTCAAGCTCCGCTGTGACGAGATCTTCGTCACCAGGAAACCCGAACTTACCGCTATGATCATCGAAGGCACCTGGCTCACCAAACCATCGCCGATCGACAGTATGCAGTACGTCTTAACCGCCGTCGCGAGGTCCATCCCACGCATATAGCCCAGGATGATGCCGCCAACAAGATTGACCATCACAATGATCAACCCCGCCACCGCGTCGCCGCGAATGAATTTGCTTGCACCGTCCATCGCACCGTAAAATTCGCTTTCCTTGACGATCTTCGACCGCCGCGCCTTCGCTTCCACGTCCGTGATAGTACCTGCGTTAAGATCCGCGTCGATAGCCATCTGTTTGCCCGGCATCGCGTCCAGAACAAATCTCGCCGTCACTTCCGAAATACGTTCCGCACCCTTCGTGATCACGATAAACTGTATTACCGCCAATATCAAAAATATCACAAGCCCCACCACAAGCTGCCCGCCGGCGACAAAGCTTCCGAACGTCTGAATGATATGCCCCGCATCCCCCTGCAGCAGTATCAGCCTCGTCGAGGCTACGTTAAGCGACAACCGAAACAGCGTCACAAACAGCAGCATCGACGGGAATGTCGAAAGCTCCAGCGGCTCCTTCGCCGAAAGCGTGATGATCAGTATCGTCATCGAAAGCGATATACTGCACGCCAGCAGAACATCCAGCACGAATGTCGGCAGCGGTATCAATAACGTCGTAAGCACGACCGCAAGCCCTATCACGAACAGGATATTCGAACTTGCCGCCAGCTTCGAATCAAGCCATGTATTTTCTTTTAATTCCGCCTTACTGTTCATTATCTCTGCCGCTTTAGCCAAGTATTTCTTTTATCTTGATTGCGAAATGTCCTTCAACCACCACTATATCGCCAGTCGCGAATTTTATGTCGTTCACATAAAGCTCCGCCGGCTCTTCTATTAGTTTATCAAGCTGCACAACCGATCCCGGCCCAAGCTGCAATAACCTGTGCACCGGTACCTGAGCCCCGCCCAGGCTCACGCTCACCGACATCGGTATATCAAGCAGCATGTCCATACTCCCCGCGCTTGCCGCCGTCGTATTATCTTCAACCTGCCCCAGTTCCACCGCCATTGCCTCTGTCCCTGGTTTCTCTAATGTCTGTGTCTCAGCCATGAATTATCCTATACTTAAATTCTCATTCTCAGCAAATTTGCATTTTGAAATTTTAATTTTTAAATTTCAAACTGACATCAGTCAGTTTGAGTTTCCTGCTCACCTATCGCCAGCGCATAATGCCCATCACACCTTCCAAGCTTTACCCCGAAAAGCCTCTTGCCTTTGAGCATCATCGTCGAAGGCTCATCGATCTTCTGCTCGAACACGATAATATCCCCCGGAGCTAGTCCCATCACCTGGCTGAAATTTGCTTCCGTCCTCGCTATAACCGTATCCACCTGAACATGCACCTTGCCGATCTTCTCCAGCAAAGACCTGCGTATCTGTTCTTTGCTCGGCCCTTCTTTTGCTCCGGCAGCCACCGTCAAACAGTCCAGATCGTCGCTTGCGATATATAACATCATCTTAGCCTGGCATTGGCCGACCTTGATTTCAAATACGATCACACAGAATTCCGTTTTGCCGTGCAGTCCGATTTCCAGTTTCTGCCTTGCCGGCGCCGTCGCATTTAATTCCACCCCGCCCGCCGCCTTCATAAGCGATGCCACCGAATTACACGCGGTAGCGAACAGGTCCGTAAGCAATGAATTCTCAAGCGGCGAAAGCTTTCGCGACATATCTTCCGCCCCGCCCTTATCGTCAAGAATATCGCCAAGCATACCAAGCACATCTTTGACGCTCATCCCCGCCGCCCCGCTCACCTTCGTCCCCGTCGTCAGCACACTCGTGAACATCTCTTCACTGGGTGAATCTCTAAGTATTTGGTTCAGGAACATCTGCACCACAGGCTGCGAATTGATCAACGATTCCTTACCAGGCGCGATCGAATTAAACCCAGCCGCAAGGCTCGCAGCTGCCTTCTTCATCGCCTCATTCAGCTTTGCCGCGCCCACGCTTGTAAAATGCCTTGCCTTATCCCAGGCAAATCGCGGCGCATCGGCATTGACATCCTTAACAGGCCTGTTTGCCTTAGCCGCCGCAAGCAGTTCAGCTATGCGGTTCATACCCATATCATGTCCCGCGGTGCTCATTGTATCTGGAATTCCTTAAACAATATCTTGTTAACCAGCCCCTTGCTGTCTTTATACAGCATGTCGTTAAGACTGTCCTTTATCTCCGATTGGATCCTTATCAGATTCTTACGCCCGCGTATATCGTCGAGCGTGCACCCCGCCAGATATATCGTCACCCAGTTGCGTACGGTAGCTTTCTTTTCTTCTAGTATCGCGTTATTCACTTCGTAATCCGCATCGCCGCTCATTTCCAATATCAGCGTCGCCCTCACATATCTCGTCACCCCAGGTTCATCCAAATTCGACACCACCGGCTCAAGTTCCACAAACCACGGTTCACCCGGATTCGACGGTGCGTTTCCCGCACCTTTCGCTTCGCCCCCGCCATGGCCGCCACCGTGGCCGCCGCTTTCTCCATGACCGCCGCTTGCTTTAGGCTTTGACTTTATAACATTCTTTGGCTCATTTCCGTCACTGCTTGATGCACTCGCTGAATTTGGCGAAAAAAATCTAGCACAGAAAAACCCGCCACTAGCGCAAACCATTACCGCGAACAAAATTATTATCATCGGCACCATCTTGCTGATCCCGCCCGATTCAACCGCCGCCGCTTTCTTCTCGCCGCCCTCACCCTGCTCTTTTGTTTTCGCTTCCGTATCCGCCATCACTTATTCCCTAAACTGTCTTCTGACTTCTGTATTCTGTCTTCTGCTTCCCACTCTTGCACTTTTCACACTTTGAACTTCTTGCACTTAGAACTTTGAACTTAGAACTTAGAACTTAGAATTTCCGTCTACTAACTAATCACTAATTACTAACCACTACTTGCTTAGTCTTTTTTCTTCTGTATTCGTTTTCTACTTCTTGCACTTAGAACTTTGCACTTAGAACTTAGAACTCCCGTCTACTAACTAATCACTAATTACTAACCACTACTTGCTTAGTCTTTTTTCTTCTGTATTCTGTTTTCTACTTCTTGCACTTAGAACTTTGAACTTAGAACTTAGAACTTCCTGTCTTCTCACTAACCACTAATTCCTAATTACTAACAACTACCGCCTTATACTTCTTAACCTTATCCCTAAGCGTCCTGTCAGATATCCCAAGTATCCTCGCCGCCTGAGCCTGGTTCCCTGATGTACGCTTGAGCGTACTCAGTATTGTCTTCTGTTCCATAGCCTCTAGCGTACCTTCGATATGTTCTTCTATCGAATCATCCGGCGTCGACATCAGATCATCCATCAGCCACGATGTATCCGCCAGCGCCAATACCGGCCCAGCCCCAAGTATCATCGCGCTTCGCACAATATTCCTAAGCTGCCTTATATTGCCCGGCCAGCTGTACCTCGCAAATACCGCCAGCATCCCGCCGTCAAGCTCAAGTATTTCACGCCCGCACTCGTGCGCATATAAATTTACAAAATGCCACACCAGCATCGGTATATCCTCACAACGCTCACGCAATGGCGGCACGTTCAGCTTTACCCCCGCTATCCTGTAATACAGATCTGCCCTGAACCTGCCCGCCTTTACTTCCTCAACCAAACTCCTGTTTGTCGTGCTTATTATCCGCACATTTACTTTAACATTGTCGCTTGACCCAACTCGTTGTATATCGTTCGATTCCAATACCCGCAGCAGCTGCGACTGGAACCGCGCCCCCGTTTCCGTTATCTCGTCAAGCACTATCGTGCCGTTGTGCGCCTGTTCAAAACGCCCTTTACGCTGAATATAAGCACCCGTGAAAGCACCCTTCTCATGGCCGAACAGTTCGCTCTCAAGCAGTGAATCATTCAGCGCTGCGCAGTTCACCTTTACCAGCGGCCCGCCGCTACGCCTGCTCTGATTATGTATCAGGTGCGAAAGCAGTTCCTTTCCCGTTCCGCTCTCGCCCGTTATCAACACAGGCACGCTCGTCGGCGCTATGCGACCAGCCAGTTCTATCGTTCGCCCCAGCCCGTTGCTCGAACCGATTATCGTCCACGCCTCTTGAAGATCCTGCGCCACCGTATTTACGCTTTTTGCGGGCATATATCGCCCAAGCACTTCTGATACTGCCCCAGCCGTAAAAGGCTTAGCAAGAAATTCACTGCACCCCGCCTGTATAGCCCCGCTTGCCAGCCCCGCTGCTTCTAATGGTGCAAGCCCATCCACTCGCGCCGCCAGTATTATCGCGGCTTCTGGCACCATCCTTCTAATTTTTTCTATGAGTTCAAATATCGCCCCGCCTGCCCTGTTCTCCAGCACCCCCAGAAAGATCAAACCGTATTTGCCGCTTTCGATATGCTCATTTGCCGATTCTAGCGTCGTAGCGACAGCCCCGGTTATCGCGCGTTTGGCCAGTATTTCCAGTATCGCCCTGCTTGCCGCAGCATCGCTCTCAATTATCAGTACCTGACTTTTCATATTCATCTACTCACTTAGCCTTCGTAGGATGGGCAAGTCCTTTTGCCCATACTGCTCTCTGAGCACTTTCGCACTTTTGCATATTTGCACTGTTGCACTTTTTGCACTCTTGCACTTAACCAGCAACAATTTAACTCAATTTTTTCCACAAGTTCCGTGCGTTCCGTGGTGAAGTTTTTAAACCCGCAACTCGCAACCCGTAACCCGTAACAATCCTTTGCACTCTTTACACCACTGACCACTGACCACTGAC
>Ga0079306_1001687_pt1 | contig 13919 bp, 14 predicted proteins | sample Methanotroph_Enr_FD_79181 | JGI IMG/M metagenome (GOLD analysis project Ga0079306, IMG submission 79181) | Enriched soil microbial communities from Old Woman Creek wetland in Ohio, USA - Methanotroph_Enrichment_5 | ecosystem: Environmental > Terrestrial > Soil > Wetlands | place: USA: Ohio...
GCTACAATGATGAAAAGCTGGTCTGGACATTAAGCGAAATCTGGACGGACTAATGCGACAGATTCTCCATATCGACATGAATTCATACTTCGCGACAGTGGAGCAGCAGGCAAACCCAAAGCTCCGAGGTAAGCCGATAGCTGTGACGGGCAGTACTGCCAAGCGCACTATCATCGTAGCTGCAAGTATTGAGGCAAAGCTGTTTGGTGTGAAAACTGCGACAAAGATAGAGGATGCGATGGAGCTTTGTCCGCAGCTAATCCTCGTCAATGGTGAGCCACGTAAATATAGCTGGGTGACAAAGAAGTTTATTGAAATATTTGAGGACTATACGGATAAGGTAGAGATATTCTCGATTGACGAGGCCTTTCTGGACGTGACGGAGACAGCGAATATATATGGCGGGGCAGAAGCTATCGCTCATACAATCAAGAAACGCATTCGTGATGAAATCGGTGGCTATATTTCTTGTTCCATCGGGATAGCGAAGAACAAGTTTCTTGCGAAGACTGGAAGTAATCTACAAAAGCCTGACGGACTCACTATCATCACCGATGAAAATGTGAATGCGATACTTCTTGGTCTCCCACTCCAAGAATTCTGCGGCATCGGCAGACGGATTTTCGCCAGATTGGGCTCCCTCGGCATCGAGAATACGCAGCAACTACGCGACTATCCAAATGTTCTTCTCTCTAAAGAGTTTGGAATTGCTAGCGGCGAAAAATTGAAGCGAATGGCTTGGGGACTCGACAATTCGCCTGTAATCAGCTGGCATGACCGGGCTGATGCGAAGTCGTATGGCCACTCCAGAACTCTCAATAAGAACGTCACTGATAGAGAAGAAATCAAGAAGCATATCTTGCTCCTTTCTGAAAAGGTGGCTGCTCGGATGCGAAAGGATGGCTGTATGGGACGGGAGATTGGTCTTTGGTTACGTTTCGGTGACTTTAGCGGGACGGGGCAACGGCATAGAGGCGGTAAGTGGACGCATGATGGAGTCGAGATATATGACGCAGCAGTGAGAGTCTTGGATGAATTGTCGCTGAGAGCTCCAGTGAGAGCTATCGGCGTCTATGTTTCACAAGTGCAGCGGGAAAGCTACACGACGGCTAGTTTACTCCCTGAGGATGCCGTGAGTGACAAGATTCTCTCTGCCATGGATATGGTCAATAACCGTTTTGGCGAGACCGTAGTTACCCGCGCTCGACTGGCTGGAACAAAGATAAAGGAGATTGTTTCGGGTATGGGAAGAGATAAGTTTTAAAAGTGTTTGACAGTATGTTTCACTGATATACAATATGCCTAGATCCCGTCGAAGTGTCTGACTGCTCGGGTAGGACACACATAGTTCGTCGGGCAAAGCGGGGAGGTCGGCAGACATCTGGGATATCTGATCTCCTGGCGGTTTCACTGCATCATGCGGTTTCCTCCATCGGCAGTATGTTCTCACGAGCACAGTGTTTCAGCAAGAAGCACGTTCACCGGACGCGATCCCGAGCCGCGTCCTCGATGCACCTTCCGTCCTCTACTCAGGTGGCAACTCACCTTCCGTAGGGGGCTTGCTCTACTCCGCGGTTTTCGCCGTAAGCGCTGCATCCCCGTTACATTGTCTGGATGGGGTACAGAGTCGGCGGAAGGAGAGTCGATTCTCGCCATATGAGATGAGATGTGTGTCTCATACAAACGAGTATCGGCACAAGGCTGACATGGCATGACGCGACCATAGCGTCATTTACCTCCAAGTTGAGACCCCTAGGGGCCGAGGCGGAGGGGCCATGTCGGCTTTCCATTTGTATTGACGAAAGCATAAGAACTGAGTATACTCAAACGCGACCGAGTCGGAGAGGCCAATTCTCATTGTCCGGCGCAGCAACTACCACAGAAGATGAGGTGCAGTTGCATAGGTGACCCGGGGGCGACTGGCTGCCATAGGATGGTCTCAGGCTTCAAGACCATTGCACGACGCAGTCGCTACCCGCTAATAAGCTCCACACCCGATTGCTGGGTGTGTTTGCACTCGAATCCCCTTGGCTTAGTGCCGGGGGGAAACGAAAATCTCACGCTATCATGGCGTTGTACCCATAGTAAGGATTCAGAGAATACCTGCTAAATACCGTTTCGGCTGCGCCCACGGCTGTAGCTGGAGCGGTTACAATCTCCTCGGCTTACACGTTTGGTTGGTTCCTCCTCCCCCCTCAGGACTTACCAAACAACGAAAGTGGGAGTCGCCGAGGCTCCCAAAACGCAAGGCCCGGAAGCCCCGCATGTACGATGTACAACGCGAGGCCTTCGGGTCTTCTCGCAATCTACTCGTTATTTCTGACAGATAATATTGAGGTTTCTGGATTTTTGGTGAAAGTCGTATACCTTTATGTCGTGGAAACCTGTAATCTTTAGATGTTTCTTGAGTTCTCGAATTGTATAGGCATGGAAATATCTGTCGGTGAGTTGCTCGGCTTTTGAGTTTTTCCACGGTCTATAAAAGTCACCAAAAGGAAGTCCGTTCAAGGAAAAAAATGATTTCAAAATTCTGCTTAAAAACTCCTTTTTGTTCCAAAAGTACCAGGTTTCTACGAAGGCTGTTCCTGATGGTTTGCAAACCCGATACATTTCTGAAAAAAACTGCCGCCTTGTTTCCCTTGATGGTAAATGATGAATAGTAGCGATGGTCAACACGATATCAAACTCATTGTCGCGGTATGGTAATACCCTACCATCACCAACGGTAAAGTGAGCCTTGGGGTATTTACTTTTAGCCACATCTATTAGTCCCTTGCTAAGGTCGATGCCGTAGTAGTCTACATTGTAGTCGCCGAACATCTCGGATACTCTACCGGCGCCGCAGCCGATATCTAGAACTTTGATCTTTTGTTTCTTATCAAACTTTTTCAAAATATCGCCAAGAGTTTCTACGACTTCTGGCCAGTTGTATTTTCGCGTACTGGCGAATTGGTCCGCGATTAGGTTATAATCATCACGGGTTTTATCAATTATATTTTGGGCGGTTTGTTTGTTCATAGATGTCAAAAAAGAAATTATTAATAAATTGATAGATGAGAAGGCACGGAACCGTGCCGATTTTCGTCGTGTTGTGGCTTCTGTCTATAGAGATGATAACACGAGCGGTTATCACAGTAACATCGATTTACGCGTTACTTATAACGAGATGATCCTCGCTGAGGAGATAGAGCCGGACAAAAGTATCGAAAAACTCCTTATGACAAAGAAAATGCGCTCACTTTCAGGGGTTTCCGTGGTGACGGTGCTTACAAAGCCTTACCCTTGTCCCGGGAGGTGCATCTATTGTCCCAGTCTTGCTGACGTACCGAAGAGCTATCTTCCAGACGAGCCGGCAGTCATGAGGGCAATCCTCTGCGAATATGACGCAAAGAGGCAGGTAGAAGCGCGACTAAAGTCGCTGGCAAAGCAAGGTCATCCGGTAGATAAGGTGGAGCTAATTATCATCGGGGGTACCTTTAGTCATTTGCCACGTGATTATCAAGAGTCATTTGTAAAGAGCTGTTTTGACGCTTTGAATGGGAAGATTTCAAAGGATTTACCTATTGCAAAGGAGCTGAACGAATCGGCGAAGTCACGTTGCGTAGGGCTTACGCTTGAAACTAGGCCAGACCACATCACCGAAGAGGAAGTGTTTTGGTTTCGTTACCTAGGAGCTACTAGGGTTGAGCTTGGTGTTCAAACCGTTTTTGACGACGTCCTTAAGCTAAATAATCGTGGTGAAGCAGTGGAAAATACCGTGAAGGCAACAAAACTGCTCAAAGATGCTGGATTCAAGATATGTTACCACTTGATGCCGAATCTATATGGGTCAAATCTAGCGCGTGATAAAGAAATGTTTCACACAGTGTTTCACGACCCTCGCTTCCGACCTGACTACATCAAGATCTACCCCTGTATGGTGATGAAAGAAACGCCTCTTTTTCAGCTGTGGCAGAAGGGAAAATACAAAAGTTACTCTGATGTGGAGCTGATAGAGCTTATCTGTGACGTAAAAAAGATGGTTCCGAGGTGGATTCGGATAATGCGTACTATCCGTGATATTCCAGCTGTAAACATTCAGTCTGGCTCTAAGATGTCGAATATGCGGCAGGTAATTCTCACAAGAGCTATAAACGAAGGCTGGAGCTGCAACTGCATCCGCTGTCGTGAAGTCGGGGCTTCTTCGTCTCCGAGAACCGACACAGAGCACAAGCTGTATGTCGAAGAATATGAGGCCAGTAGTGGAAAAGAATATTTTCTCAGTTTTGAGGACCAAGAGAGAAAGTGTTTGTATTCACTCCTGCGGCTACGTTTTCCTGAAAAAAGCAAAAACGCTACAATCCCCGAGCTAGCTGACTGCGCTCTCATTCGTGAGGTTCATACCTATGGCCAACAGGTCGAGATTGGTGAGAGTGGCGAAAATCAACATAGAGGCCTTGGCCGGAAACTTATCGCCGAAGCGGAAAAGATTGCTATAGAAAATGGTTACAAAAAAATCGCGGTTATCTCTGGTATCGGGGTAAGAAGCTATTACAGTAAGTTTGGCTATGAGCTAGTAGGCGAATACATGGTAAAAACCCTCGACTTGTAGGTAAAATTGTGATATAATTTTGCAGTTACATTGAGTTATTCTTCGAGCCTGGCGAGAAGTTCTCAACGGCCACGAAGGGATAACTTATTTTATTTGGAGAAACCCGATGAATATCCGCAATATCGCAATCATAGCTCACGTTGACCATGGCAAGACTACTCTAGTCGATGGCTTTTTGAAGCAGACTAAGCTTTTTCGTGAAAACGAAGCTCTCATGAGTCAGTCTCTTATCATGGACTCTGGGGATCAAGAGCATGAACGCGGCATTACCATCACAGCCAAGAATACTGCCGTGAACTATAACGATATCAAGATTAACATTGTGGACACACCAGGCCATGCCGACTTTGGTGGTGAAGTGGAACGTACGCTGAATATGGCCGATGGCGCCATCCTCGTTGTTGATGCCCAGGAAGGTCCGATGCCGCAGACCAAATTTGTACTGCGTAAAGCCATGGAGCTAGGGCTCAAGATGATAGTAGTCATCAACAAGATAGACAAGCGTGATGCCCGCGTCGGTTATGTCATCGACAAGATTCATGACCTTTTCCTTGATATGGCGACGGATATGGATCAGCTAGAGTTTCCGATTTATTTTGCCATAGCAAAGGAAGGCAAGGCTTGGGCAGAGATGCCAAAAGATTTCTCCGAAGATGCCGACCTGTCTCCGATTTTTGAAGCCATCGTGAAATATATACCAGCACCTGACGCCGACAAGAATAAACCTTTTCAAATGCTAGTTACTACTCTTGAGCAAGACAGCTACCAAGGTAAGTATGCCATTGGGCGTATTACTCGTGGATTCGCGAAGCCTGGGATGCAACTAGTTCTTATAGATAGAGAGGGCACACCGGAAACAGTCCGTGCCGACAAAGTATTTGTGAGCCAAGGTCTCAAGAAAGTCGAGGTTGCTACTGCTGAGCCCGGCGACATAGTCGCTCTTACCGGCATCAAGAATGCTCGTATCGGTGATACTCTCGCAGATGTTGCTGCTCCTGATGCACTTCCAACTATCGATATTGAGGAGCCGACGCTGAAGATGTCGGTCGCCGTGAATACTTCTCCGTTCGCCGGTAGGGAAGGCAAATTTGTCACTAGTCGTCAGATTCTGGATCGTATCAAGAGAGAGCTTGAGGTAAACGTCTCACTGAAGATGGAGCTAGGCACCGAAGCTGACTTTATCCTTTCTGGGCGTGGTGAACTTCACCTGTCAGTCTTTATCGAGGCACTACGTCGTGAAGGCTTTGAGCTGCAAGTTGGTAAACCTCAAGTAATCATCAAAGAAGTTGACGGAGTCAGAATGGAGCCTATCGAGGAGCTCACTGTTGACGTTGCCACCGAATATGTGGGTGGGGTTACTGGTGAAGTTGGTCGCAGAAAAGGCAACCTCTTGCAGCAGATTGAAAACGCAGATGGTACTACTCGTCTGATGTTTGAAATTTCTACACGTGGTATCCTCGGACTTCGCAATCAATTACTTACTATTTCACGCGGTACCGCTGTGATGAATTCACTCTTTCAGAAGTTTGTTCCCTATACTGGGAATATTCCTCGCTTGCGTAATGGCGTACTCATCGCGTCTGATACTGGCAAAGCTGTCACTTATGGTTTAAACATTGCTGAAGGTCGTGGGACTATCTTCGTGGCGCCACAAACCCAAGTTTACACCGGTATGATTATCGGGCTTAACACGCGAGGTGAAGATATCGAGATTAACGTCTGTAAAGAAAAGAAACTTACCAATACTCGTGCGAGTGGCTCTGATGATACGGTTTCTTTGACGCCAGCGACTATCTTTAGCCTAGAGCAATCGCTTGACTTTCTTGAGGACGACGAGCTGCTAGAGGTCACTCCGACCAGTTTGCGTCTTCGCAAGAAATTTCTCGACGCTAACGTCCGCAACCGACTCCGAAAACAAAAAGCCTAATACCTTTTTTCAAAAGCCCCTAGTAGGGGCTTTTGTCGTTTATGTTAGTAGATTTTGGGTGTAGAATATAGCCATAAGTAAGGAGAAAAAATGGCCACCAAAGAAAGTTATCTTAAGGATCTTATGGGACATGTGCTCCAAGTACTCTATATGTTGTTTTTGGGGATTATTATCGCTGTATTCTGCGGTCTCGGCATAGATACTTTTTATGCCGCACCGAAGGCTCCCGAGTTTCCGACTACTCTGCAGCAAGAACAATACAAAACCGTTCCTGCAACGACGCGGACAGCCGAGGAAATCGCAGCTCAAAAAGATTATGATGCAGCCCAAAAGAAATACATGGAAGAACTGAAGCCATACAACCGAAACGCTTCTATTATTGCAATCGTTTTGGCTGTAATAGCCTTAACTCTTAGTCTTACGGTTCTCTTACGTTGGGAGGTGATTGCCAACGGTATGTTACTTGGCGGCGTTTTTACGCTTGCATACAGCATCATCCTCGGAATGCAGACTGACGATACTAAGTTTCGTTTCTTTCTGGTTGCGGTTGGTGTACTTATCACGCTAGTACTTGGCTATATCAAGTTTATCCGACCAAATGAAGACAACAAGCTTACGGAGGAGTAAATATGACCGAAAATAGAGAAGAATTCGTAGTAGACGGCGAGGAAGTACTTGCCAAGATAAAGGAAATAATCAAACAAGGAAATGCACGCAGGATTATCATTCAAGAGCTGGATGGCACTACTTTGATGGAAATCCCCATGACTGTAGGCGTTGTGGCCGCGGTTCTTGCTCCAGTTCTTGTCGCCGTCGGGGCTATGGCCGCGATAGTCACTAAGTGCAAGATTATCGTCGAGAAAAGGGGCTAGGTTTGGGTTTAACCGATATCGAAGCCGAAATTAAACAAATACATGAGCGAAATAAACGGGTCGAGGCTGAGAAAGCCTGGGAAACTAGTCTTTTCCGTATCTTACTAGTTTGTATTATTACATACATTACTACCGCAATCGTATTTGCAGTTATCGGCGTAGAACATTATCTACTGAATGCTCTAATCCCGACAATTGGGTTTTTTCTGTCAACGCAGAGTCTGCCTTGGGTAAAGAAATGGTGGATAGGCAGGAGGCTAAAATGAGTAAAAGATATTATTTGGGTAATATTAAATCAGATGCAGAGAATAGTAATCATAACGGCTGGGTTGTCGGCGAATTTATGGAAGACCCGGTTCGTAATACGGAGGCGGTTGAGATAAAATATTGGGAATTTCAGCCCGGGGTTACTGGTCATGCCACGAAAACGTCTACCGCTTACGAAGTCACAATATTACTTGAGGGCGAGATGATGGGTGCTATCGATACGGAAGAGATTACGCTGAGAGCGGGAGAATATGTTGCAATCCAGCCTGGTGTTGAGAATAATCTGGCGAAGTCAGCAATAAGCTTTGTTCGTGGGATAACCATTAAGGCTCCAAGTGATTCGAACAATAAAACATTGAAGGCAGAGGCGAAATGAGAAAAGTAATAATCATCCATGGCTGGGAAAGCAACCCCAGTGAGCATTGGTACTTAGAGGAAAAGCGGATTTTGGAAGGTAGAGGATATGAAGTTTTGGTTCCTGAAATGCCGGATTCTGCTCACCCTCAAAAAGATGAGTGGGTAAAGACAATCGGGAACCTTTGTCCAGATGAGAATACTATTTTAGTTGGGCACAGTCTTGGGACCCCCGCGATTCTTAGATATTTGGAACAATCGGGTCAAAAGGTAGATAAAGTAATTTCTATAGCCGGGTTTGCACAGGATTTGGGGTACGCGGAAACGAGTAACTTTGTAGAGGAGCCCTTTGATTGGGATAAAATCAAAATATTGGCGAACAAATTCGTCATAATTGCTCAAAAGGAAGACCCCTATGTTTCCGTTGAAATTGCGAAAGAGGTTGCCGATAAAACAAACGGCGAATGGGTCCTAGTTGACGGCGATAATCATTTTGATAAGATGGACCTAGATTTAATGAACGGGAGATTGAATAAATGAGACTACTACTAGCGTCGCAGGGTATTACAAATAAAAGTATCGGAAAGGCTTTTTTTGATTTAGTTGGCAAGAAAGCAGCAGAAATAACGGTTGCTTTTATACCTACTGCTGTCTACGGCGCCTCTACTGTCAATAAGTCTTGGATGGTAGATAATATTATTTCTTTACATAATCTTGGGATAGGGAAGATAGATATAGTTGAACCATTAGCGATGCCTAAGGAAATGTGGCTACCGAGGCTTGAACGTGCGGACGTAATCTTTGTTGAAGGTGGTTCCCCGATTTGGGCACATGATGCATTCGAAAAGACCGGTTTCTTAGCGGCTTTGCCGAAACTGTTGGAAGATAAGGTTTATGTTGGTTGTAGCACCGGTTCAATGCTACTCGGTGAGATGGTTGTATCCAGTAAAAAGACAGAATTTCCAGACGGTACACTTGAATTCAAAAATTTTCATGGACTTGGCTTGGTACATTTTAGCATTCGACCTCATTTTTATAGGCCTGATAAGGCGGACTTTACGGAGAAAATGGTCGCTGATTTGGCGAAAAAATATGATACAAGATACTACGCAATTGATGATGACACAGCACTCCTGGTTGATGGCGATAAGTTTGAGGTAATTTCCGAAGGTAAATGGAAAGAATTTAAGTGAAAACAGCGATAATACTACATGGTAGGCCATCTAAGAAAGGTTACTACGATTCGAGCCGAAAAAATGCTCAATCAAATTCACATTGGCTTCCGTGGCTTCAGCATGAGCTTGTGATTCGTGATGTATTAGCTCAAACACCAGAATTGCCTAAACCATATCTTCCCGTTTATGAAGATTGGAAGGAGCTGTTCGAACAATTCATAATTGATAGTGAAACAATCCTAGTCGGGCATAGTTGTGGTGCCGGTTTCTTGGTACGCTGGCTTTCAGAAGAAAATAGAAAAGTTGGGAAGGTTGTTTTGGTAGCTCCATGGATGAATCCAAAAGGATTTGAAAATAAAGAGAAGGAAATTGACGAGAACTTCTTTAAATTCAAAATAGATCCTGATATTGTTTCAAAAACAGCGGGAATTACTGTATTTTACTCGGGAGACGATATGGAAAGTGTCCAAAAAACTGTAGAGATATTGGAAGATAACACAAAAGATATTAAGTTTACTGAATTCCACGGCTACAAGCATTTTACGTTTAATGATATGCAAACACGGGAGTTTCCAGAGCTTATAGAGGAGTGTATTTCAAAATGAAACGAGCATTAATCGTACATGGTTGGACGGCAAACCCACAGATGCACTGGTTTCCTGATCTGATCCAGTTTTTGAAGGAACAGGGTTATCAAACTGAGGCACCAGTAATGCCTGAACGATTTACGCCCGTAGAAAACGTGTGGGTAAAGGTCATAGAGGATTTCGGTCCTGACAAGAAGACTATATTACTTGGTCACTCTCTTGGTGGAACGACTATTTTGGAGTATCTAGAGAATACAGATAAGAAAGTTGATAAAGTAATCCTTTTTGGCACACCCATAAGGAATCACGAATCACTGGAGCTCGGAGAAATTCACTCCTACAAGCTTTATGCACAGTCGGTAGCTATCGAGTGTTTACTTGACCTCACTGGCTATGAAGAAATATATGATTGGGAAAATATAAGACAAAAAGCAAATAACTTTTCGCTAATCTACAAACGTGATGACAAACTAGTACCTCTTGACGACGGCAAGGTGCTAGCCAAACGGCTTGATGCAAAAATACACATTCTCGAGGGTCACGACCATTGTGATTATGTTGACTTCAGACTTCTGCAGAATCTAGTTATGGGAGACGCCTAAATGCTAATGGATTTTCACAACCTAGCAGCTATACGGAACGAAGAAATCACATTCGTCATCGGTGCCTTTGATATTCTTCATGTTGGCCATGTTCACTTTCTGAATGAAGCGAAAAAGGCCGGTAACAATCACAAACTTCTTGTAGGAATCATACCTGACGAGATAGTTCGAGACCGAAAGGGTGCTGACAGGCCGGTAAATAGTGAGCAAGAACGCGCAGAAATAGTCAATTCACTAAAGATGGTGGATTATGTCTTCATTGCTCCAGAGTTGCCGGTTGGAGAAGTGGCAAAAAGCGTGATCGAAATGGTAAAGCCAGAATATGCTGTTGCTAGCAAAAATGATTGGGAGAAAAGGACAGAAGACTGGCAAACAGGGGGAACAGAACTAATACTTATAGACAAAATTCCCGAACGTTCGACTACAAAAATTGTTCAAAAAATACGTGAATGAACTACGCAGAAGTAATGCAAAAGTTAGAAAGTTTAGCTAGCCACGACCCGAAGGATTTGGCTGGGATGGCTCGTTTTGGGATAAATGTTGATAAAGCATGGGTAATTAGTATTCCGAAGCTAAGAAAGTTGGCGAAGGAGATTGGCAAGGATCATGAATTAGCTTTGCAGGTTTGGGATTCTGGGATTCATGAAGCCCGGATTTTTGCCGGTTTTATCGATAATCCAAGGCTTGTCACTGAAAAACAGATGGAGAAGTGGGCTCTAGACTTTGACTCCTGGGACGTAACGGATATGATTTGCGGGAATCTTTTTGACCGTACCGAGTTTGCCGTGCAGAAAGCCAAGGAATGGTCCGGGCGAGAGGAAGAGTTTGTTAAAAGAGCCGGATTTGTGCTCATGGCCGGCCTGGCAGTACACGATAAGGCCATGCCGGACAAGCAATTTGAGGAGTTTCTCGATATTATCAAGCGTGAATCTGGTGACAACCGGAACTTTGTACGCAAGGCTGTAAACTGGGCGCTACGAGCCATTGGAAAGAGCAGAAATAGGTATTTGTATGAAAAGACATTGAAAGTTTGCGCCGAAATCCTTCGTGCTGCTCAGGATGACAAGAAAGGTGGGGATTATGAGGCAGGAAAAGCTGCTCGTTTTATCGCCGGTGACGCGGAGCGCGAACTCACGAAAGACTATATCAAGAATAGGTTTGTAACTAGATAATCGGATGTTGACAGGGTGACTTCGGGTGTATAATAAAGGTATCCTATACAGAGGGGAGGTGATCTGTAATGAGAGAAATGTCAGCTGTTGAATGGGTAGCAGTAGTATTAGTTCTCGTCGGTGCCCTTAACTGGGGATTCGTCGGACTATTCGGCTTTAACCTAGTAACTACACTCGTAGGTGAAGGCACTGTTGCCAACTTGGTCTATGACCTAGTCGGTCTAGCCGCTCTAGTAGAGCTTTATTTTGTCTTCATGGGTTCAAAATAAGGGCTTAGATATCTGCTTTTATTCTGGGGAGGCTTCGGCCTCCTCCTTTTTAAAAAAGATTTGACGTGTTTATCGGACGGGGCTAAAATATTAACAGATGAGGTGGCGGTCCCAATGTTTTTGGGGCCTTTTAAGAGATAGAAGGGGGAAACTTTGGGTAAGGACACCAAATACATTTTTGTTACTGGGGGAGTTCTCTCTGGTCTCGGCAAGGGAATATTTGCGGCTTCCATCGGTAATATCCTAAAAAGCAGAGGCTTCTCAGTAAATCTACAAAAATGTGATCCTTACTTGAACGTCGACGCTGGCACCCTAAACCCAGGTGAGCACGGAGAGGTCTTCGTCACCGACGACGGCGCGGAAACCGACCTTGATCTCGGCCACTACGAAAGATTTATCGATACACCTATGACCAAGCTGTCATCCGTGATGACGGGTCGTATTTATACTCAAGTTCTCGAGGATGAGCGCAAGGGGAAATATCTTGGCAAAACCGTCCAGGTCATCCCACATATTACGAACAAAATTCAGGAAAACATTATTAAAGCGGCCGCTGACTTCGACATCCACATCGTTGAAATAGGTGGTACCGTAGGCGACTATGAGGGGCTTCACTTTATAGAGGCGATTCGTCAGATGAGACGAAAAGTGGGTCGTGAAAATGTCATGTACGCACACTTGGTATACCTGCCTTTTATTGAGACATCAAAGGAAATTAAGACGAAGCCTGCGCAGAACAGTGTTCGTGACCTTCTGCAGCTCGGAATTCATGCAGACATCATCGCTTGTCGCGCGGATCATCAGATAGATCAAGAGCATCTGGCAAAAATTGCTCTTTTCTCTGATGTTGACGAGAAGGCTGTAGTGCCGTTACCTACTATCAATAGTGTCTATCGCATACCTCATAATCTAGAAGGAGCAGGCCTAGGCGACTATATCTCTGAACGCTTGGGTTTGCCGAAGAGGAAACCTGTTGAGAATGGTCTCTCGAAGTATCTTTCCGATCTAGCGAAAGCTACCAAGGAAGTGAAAATCGGTCTTATCGGTAAATACATGACCAACGAAGACACTTACAAGAGTGTCAATGAGGCCTTGCAGGCTGCTGCAGTTAGCAACGGTGCTAGTTGTAAGATTACTTGGGTTGATGCCGAGACAATCGAGAAAAAAGGTGTAGAGGCTCTCGTAGGCTTAGACGGTATTGTTGTTCCTGGCGGTTTCGGTAATCGGGGAACCCTGGGTAAGGTAATGGCCGCGCAATATGCACGTGAGAATAACGTTCCTTATCTGGGTTTATGTCTTGGTATGCAGATAGCCACCATTGAGTTTGCACGCAATGTTCTTGGGTGGAAAGATGCTAACAGTGAAGAGTTCGCTCCTGATGGCACAACAAATGTGATTCATATTATGCCAGAGCAAAAGGCACTTATGGCCGAAGGAAACTATGGCGCTACCATGAGACTGGGAGCATATCCTTGTGTACTCGACAAGAAATCGACATCATATAAACTTTATGGAACTGAGAAGATTAGTGAACGACATCGTCACAGATTCGAGTTTAACAACGATCACCGCGAGGAGTTTACCGCTGCTGGTATGCTCTTTGCCGGGATGTCACCGAATCATCACTTGATAGAGATAGTTGAGCTTCCTGAGCATAAATTTTATGTTGGGGTTCAGTTCCATCCTGAGTTCAAGTCCAGACCTGGAAAGCCACACCCACTTTTTGACGGCTTCCTAAAGGCGATACTAACGAAATAATTAACTTTGTATTCGAGTATAACTAGGTGAAATCGAGAAGTTCTCGACTTTGCTCGAACAATATATGGAGGAGCAGATCTTGGCAAAGAAAACCGATAAATCATGTGAGAAAACAGCTGTGAAGGAAGGTTTCTTTCACAAATGGGGTACCGTATTCGTACTTAGTCTGGCTTTGGCAATTATCCTTATCGATGCGACACTTCTGAATGTTTCGTTATCGACCCTCGTGAAAGATCTAAACACGGATATCCAGAGCTTACAGTGGGTTATCACTGCATATTCGTTGACTATCGCTGCTCTTACCATTACCGGGGGACGTTTGGGGGATCTTTTCGGTCGCAAGAA
>Ga0079306_1001688_pt1 | contig 13918 bp, 14 predicted proteins | sample Methanotroph_Enr_FD_79181 | JGI IMG/M metagenome (GOLD analysis project Ga0079306, IMG submission 79181) | Enriched soil microbial communities from Old Woman Creek wetland in Ohio, USA - Methanotroph_Enrichment_5 | ecosystem: Environmental > Terrestrial > Soil > Wetlands | place: USA: Ohio...
AGCAAAATAGATATGGGCAATGCCATTGGCACAAACGTGAACGAGGCATAAAACATGAGCTGAAGAATAATATTCCACTCCAGTCCTTTGCCAACAAGTTCATCAACGTAGCGCCACAGAAACTGCATCAGCAATACAAAAACTACGATAAAAAATGTAGCTAATGCCGGGCCTGCATACGAACGTAAAATGAGCAAATAGAGTCTTTTCACAAATGGTTTTTTTTGCAACCTGCAAAGGTATGATTAAAAGTGAAAGTTAGATATGCAATCCGCTAATTGTTATAAGCGATAGCAACATTGTCATAAACTGCCAGGTCTTGCAAACTGCCTGGTTTTTTGACTTCTCAAAACAGCTTTCAACTTTTCGTTACATTTGCAACACAAAAGTTAGCTATACCCACCACATGGAATACCGTTTAATCAGCGTTGACGATAAGCGCACCCGCAATCTTTTTCACGATGTGATGCGTACCTTGTATAAAAACGACAAAAATTTCATTTGTCCGCCGGACGATGTCATTGAAGACGTTTTTACTCCGGGAAAGAATGTCTTTTTTAATCATGGGGAGGCTTCCCGATGGATACTTGTTGACGAAAAGAATAAGCCGGCAGGCAGGGTCGCCGCATTTATAAACCGGAAAAAAGCTTTTACATTCCAGGTTCCGACCGGTGGAATGGGTTTCTTTGAATGTATTAACGACTATAAAGCTGCTGAAATTCTGTTTGATACCTGTCGCAACTGGTTGACGGAACGCGGTATGGAAGCCATGGATGGACCAATAAATTTTGGTGAAAACGACAATTTCTGGGGGTTGCTGGTTGAAGGCTTTATGCCTCAGTCCTTCGGGATGAATTACAACCCTCCGTATTACAAAGATTTTTTTGAAAAATTTGGTTTCACGGTTTACTTTGAGCAGGTTACCAATTTGCTTGATTTAACCAAGCCGTTCCCCGAGCGGTTCTGGAAAATAGCCAATTGGGTGAGGCAGAAACCTGAATACAACTTCCTGCATTTTTCTTACAACGGAGCCGAAAAGTTTATAGCCGATTTTATGGAAATTTATAACGACGCCTGGCAGTTCCACGAAAATTTTACTCCTGCCGAACCCGAAGCTATCCGGTTAATGCTGTCGGAAATGAAATCCGTGCTTGTTCCTGAATTTGTATGGTTTGCCTATCATGGAGACGAACCTATAGCCTTTGAACTTATGGTTCCTGATATCAACCAGATGTTCCGGTATTTTAACGGAAAGATAAATTGGTGGGGAAAACTAAAAGTTGGACTCATCGGGAAAAAACGCATTTTTACCCGCACACGCATTGTTATTATGGGTGTAAAGCCGCATTACCAGAAATCGGGGATCGAATCGGCCCTGTTCTGGCATATGAATAATGTAATGAAGCGAAATCCTCAATATAAAGAGGTTGATTTATCCTGGGTCGGTGATTTTAATCCTAAAATGAGAATGCTTCATGAGGCCGTGGGCGGTAAATTTTCGAAGAGGCATATCACCTATAGGAAATATTTCAAGAAGATGCCTGCCGAAGGCAGATCCACAATTATACCGGTTGATACAAAAGAGAAAATTATCAGTAAGAGCTGATCATAAAACACGAAATAACCTGGTTTGCCAGACTATTTTACTCGCCAGGGTAAGGCTGCATAATTTAAAGAAGCCGCTCATGTTTTAGCTGAGCTCATGCGATTTTCATAATTTGATTTTGCTCGAAATACGTACTGAAAAATATAACAGGTCCGAAATTGTATTTATAATTAGCCGGAAGTGCTTTACACATAAAGCTTTTTATATCTTTGTACCCTGAAACCGGACAAATGCTTCTGAGCGAGATCAAATACCTGGTACTGAAAGATATCAAACTGGAATTCAAGCAGCGCTATGCCATAAACGGTATTTTGCTGTATGTTGTTTCCACGATATTTGTCAGTTACCTTTCGTTTGCCCGCATCATTGATCCGGCAACCTGGAACAGTCTCTTCTGGATCATAATGCTTTTTGCCGCTGTTAACGCGGTATCAAAGAGTTTTGTCCAGGAAAGCACTTCAAGGCAGTTGTACTATTACACGGTAACAAGTCCCCAGGCAATCATTCTTTCGAAAATGATTTACAATTTTATGCTGATGGGGGTACTCTCGTTACTCTGCCTGCTTGTATTTACAGGATTAATGGGAGAGTTTGTAGTTAACTATCCATTGTTTATCAGCGCATTGTTGCTGGGAAGTTTTGGCTTTGCATCTGCTCTGACTATGATTGCCGCTATTGCATCACGTACCAACAATAATTTCGCACTGATGGCAATTCTCAGCTTCCCTGTCGTCATGCCTTTGCTTCTCACGCTGATGAAGGTTTCAGCAGCCGCTTTAAGTGTCGGAACCCTTTCAGGAAATATGAAATACCTGGCAGCATTAGCTATGCTTAATGCCATTGTAATCGCATTATCCTACGTATTGTTCCCTTACCTGTGGCGTGATTAATTACAATTTTAAGAACAATATCAATATCAATATCAAGTTAAACAATAACGGCCATCCTGTACCTGCAGGAAGTGTCAGTAAACGCAGAATTGATTTTTAAAAGAAAGCTTTATAGATGAATGAATTTTTTAAAAATAACTGGTGGAAACTGCTTGGCGTTGCATTAATACTTTACAGTATTATTGCCGGTTTCCTCATCCATATTCCTGAACTGCCTATTATCAGGGAATCCATCCGGAATTTGTTTTTCCATGTGGTCATGTGGTTTTCGATGATGGTTATGTTTGGCACATCCCTGGCACGCAGCCTGCGCTACCTCTCAACTTTCGACATAAAGCATGATGTATATGCAATTCAGTCAGTTAATGTAGGTTTGTTTTTTGGCATAATGGGAATTACTACGGGGATGGAATGGGCGAATTTTACCTGGGGTACCCCCTGGACGAACGACCCGCAGCTAAACGGAGCAGCAATCACCATCCTGGCGTATTTTGCTTACGTGGTACTCAGGCGATCCATTGATGAAGAAAACAAAAGGGCACGCATTGCAGCCGTTTACAATGTGTTTGCATTTGTAATGCTGATTGTTTTTATCGGTATACTTCCCCGGTTAGCGCAAGGTTCGCTGCATCCAGGTAAAGGCGGAAGCCCAATGACGGTGACCAACCTCGATTTCACCATGCGCCTGGTGTTCTATCCTGCTATTGCCGGGTGGATTATTGTTGGCTACTGGCTCACCGGGATCAGGGTGAAAATGGCCAACATCAGGCAGCATCTGGATAATCCTGAGTAATCGCATTTCAATCCTTTTTAAAGACCCAGTTCAAAACATTAAAAACATTTGCTTGTTTAATTAATATAAAATAGAAAATGGAAGAGTCGAAACTATTTGTCGTTATCACAGTTCTTTCAACCGTCCTGATCGGACTTGCCGTGTATCTTTTCTGGCTCGACAGGCGGGTTACGAAAATGGAAAAGGAAATTAACAACAATAAAAACTAAAAATGAAAAAAGCCCATATATTCATACTTGTATTTGTGGTTGCAGCCGTTGGCGTGATCATCAGTCTGTTTGCAAACACAAGCACATACACTGATTTTTCCGCTGCAGTGGACAATCCGGGGAAAGAATTTCACGTAATTGGCAAACTGGTGAAAGAAAAACCAATTGTTTACGACACAAAAGTGGATGCTAATAAGTTCACTTTTTACATGACCGATCAAAAAGGTGTCGAAAGGCTGGTCACTTATAAAGGTGCAAAACCACAGGATTTCGAAAAATCAGAACAAGTGGTGGTTATCGGAAAAATTGAGGGTAATCAGTTTGAGGCAAGCAGTTTGTTGTTAAAATGCCCTTCAAAATATAATGATGATAAAAAACCGGATTCCTTTGGTGATAAGAAATTCGGGGCAGAAGAACCTGCCGGCAAGTAAAAAATTAAAGAAGGCGTATGAGCCTTCTTTTTTTTGCCATACAGCAGATCAATAAGCGGTTATCCGGTGCTCTTCATGATTTCATTAATTCATTTGCGTTTCAATTGCTGAATACTGGGACGTTATTTTTATTCTAAATAGTATCTCCTTAAGGCTGCTAAAATTTAATTTTGTAGCTTAGTCGGATAATAATAAAGCCTTCATTTAATTGAATTTATAATGTCATACCTTAATTTACAGGCATTTATTGAGGATTTGGAACGCTCTGGTGAGTTGATCAGGGTGAAGGAATTCGTTTCACCCCACCTTCAGGTCAGCGAAATTGCTGACCGGATGAGCAAGAATAATGGAAAAGCACTGCTATTTGAAAATAACGGTACGCGGTTTCCGTTGCTGATAAATTCGATGGGTAGTGAACGTCGCATGTGCCTGGCTCTTGGTGTTCAGACACTTGATGATACAGCAAAGCAAATTGAAGAACTTATGGCCGGATTAATGACTCCGCGCGATTCTTTACTCAGTAAACTGGCTCTGCTTCCTGCTTTGGCCGAAGTAGCAGCATTTATGCCAGGTCACCGCAAAGGGAAAGGTGCCTGCCAGGAAGTAGTGATGGATAAACCTGATCTCACCCAATTGCCTGTTCTAACCTGCTGGCCATACGATGGTGGACCTTTTATCACTTTGCCGGTTGTGCACACACGCCATCCTGAAACCGGTGTCCGCAATGTAGGTATGTACCGCATGCAGGTTTTTGGTCCTGATTCAACCGGCATGCACTGGCATCTTCATAAAAATTCTGCTGCCCATTTCCGCGAATACAAACGGCTGGGCCAGAAAATGCCTGTTGCGGTTGCCCTGGGAGGTGATCCTGTTTATACCTATTGTGCCACTGCACCGCTGCCTGAAAATATCGATGAATATATGCTGGCTGGCTTCCTGCGTAAAAAGAAAGTTGAACTGGTGAAATGTCTTACTTCGGATATTGAAGTACCTGCCGATGCTGACTTTATCATCGAAGGATATGTTGATCCGGCTGAGGATCTGATTCTCGAAGGACCATTTGGCGACCATACCGGGTTTTATTCGCTGGCAGATAACTATCCGGTTTTTCATGTGACCTGCATAACTCACAGGAAAAATGCCGTTTATCCCACTACAATCGTAGGAATTCCTCCCCAGGAAGACAAATGGCTGGGAAAAGCGACTGAACGGATATTTCTGCCACTCATAAAGTTAAGCCTGCTGCCTGAGATTCTGGATATGGTGATGCCTGATGAAGGCGTATTTCATAATATTGTACTGGTGAAAATCCGGAAAACCTATCCCGGCCAGGCACAAAAGGTTATGAACTCGTTGTGGGGAGCAGGACAGATGATGTTTAACAAAATTCTTATTGTAACGGATGCCGATATTGACTTGAATGATAGTGCCTCAATTGCCAGGCTTATTTGTGAACGGGTTCACCCAGTGGATGATGTAATCTTTAACCGGGGGCCGGTTGATGTACTCGATCATTCAAGCAGCCGTTACGCCTTGGGAAGTAAATTGGGTATTGATGCGACCATGAAGCTGGCGGGCGAACCGGAATTTATAAATTCCAGAGAATTTTCATTCAATGAAAAACATCCTGATCTAGATGGTTTAGTTTGTAATTACATGCTAGCACACGAAAATTTACCTGTCCTGATAATAGGGATCAACAAATTACATTCAAATCTGAGGGATTTGCATCAGCAACTTCATGATAATGGAGCCATTTTAGGAATTAACTGGGTCATCTATGTGGATCAGGAAGCGGCCGCAATCAGGATCAGTGATATCACTTGGTTGGTTGCCAATAATATAGATCCTTTGCGGGATTGTTTTTATGCGAGGACTGCTAATGGACTTCCTGCAATACCTATGGCTATCGATGGTACAGGAAAATCACTTGCTGCGGACGACTTCAAACGCCAATGGCCCAATGTGCTGGTGATGGATGATAACACAATTCAGCATGTTGATGCAATGTGGGATAAACTCGGACTGGGGAGTTTTATTCCATCACCGTCTTTAAACTATAAGGTTTTAGTGAAGAATGAAGGTGCTGTAGCCAGAGGTTAGGAAAGATCTTTATATATGTAAAAATTTATGAATGTTAACAGATGCTGTTATCTACATCCCTCAATGTACCCCGTCAATCTTAAATTGCGATTGAATTGCATTACAATTTCCCATTAATCAATAACTATTAACTTGCTTAATTCCAATTCCAAATCTATCATTCAGTAGAATTTTCTGTCTGTCTTGTTAGTTGGTTTTTAATAATTACCTTTGCGCTATATTTTACTTTAAATAAATTAAATCAATAATTTTTATGCTTAACGAGATCCTTAAAGATTTAACCTCAGCCAAAGCTATCGAGCTGGAAGACAAGTATGGTGCGCACAATTACCACCCTTTGCCCGTGGTTTTAGCTAAAGGCGAAGGTGCTTTGGTATGGGATATTGAAGGCAAACAATACTTTGATTTTCTGTCAGCTTATTCGGCTGTAAACCAGGGACACTGCCATCCAAAGATTGTGGGAGCCATGATTGAGCAGGCCCAGACACTTACGCTGACTTCACGGGCTTTCTACAACAATGTACTTGGTGTTTACGAGAAATATATCACCGAGTATTTTGGATATGATAAAGTTTTGCCAATGAATTCCGGCGCCGAAGCTGATGAAACCGCGCTGAAACTTTGCCGCAAATGGGCTTACAAGGTAAAAGGCATTGAAGATGGAAAAGCGAAAATTATTGTTTGTGAGGGCAACTTCCATGGCCGCACCATTACCATTATTTCCATGTCGACCGACCCGGATTCATACAGCGGGTTCGGACCTTTTACGCCCGGTTTTATTACCATTCCATACAACGACCTTGCAGCTCTCGAAAATGCGCTGGCTGATCCCGATGTTGCCGGTTTCCTGGTTGAACCTATCCAGGGCGAAGCAGGTGTTTTTGTTCCTGATGCCGGTTACCTGGCAAAGTCGTATGAATTGTGTAAAAAAAATAATGTTCTTTTCATTGCTGATGAGGTTCAGACCGGTATTGCCCGTACCGGTAAACTCCTGGCCTGTGATCATGAAAATGTACGTCCCGATATTCTTATTTTAGGCAAAGCCCTTTCGGGTGGTGCATTGCCGGTATCTGCTGTTTTAGCTGACGATGAGATCATGCTTACCATTAAACCCGGCGAACATGGTTCAACTTTTGGTGGCAACCCTGTGGCTGCCCGCGTTGCAATTGCTGCTCTCGAAGTGGTTAAAGACGAAAAACTGGCAGAAAAAGCTGAATACCTCGGTAAAATCTTCCGCGAAGAGCTTGGTAGCGTTAAGAGCGAGATGATTGAACTGGTTCGTGGCAAAGGATTACTTAATGCCGTTGTGATCAGACCTAAAAATGGCTTTGAAGCATGGGATGTATGTGTAAAGATGAAAGATATGGGCCTTCTTGCCAAACCAACCCACGGCAATATCATCAGGTTTGCACCTCCCCTGGTTATAAGTGAAAAACAATTGCGCGAAGCAATAGAGATTATTAAAACAGCTATCCTTTCATTTGCTTAAACAGCACAGGTTTAACGATTACAATAACCTGAATAATTTATAATGAAGCAAAAGCCCGCAGTATTTCTACTGACGGGCTTTTTCGTAAATTATTCTCCGCCACTAATTATAATTTGTACTTTACTTAAGCTTCATCCTGCGTTTTACAAACATATTCCTGGTTTGTATTATTGCTGGAAGCATAAATTCTCATATCTAAACTATTTTGGTATTTCAGGAATTGTTGTGTTAACCTGCAAACAGGCAGAAAATGTATTTGCCATCGCCTTTGTTTTAATTTCTGACCTAATACAAGACCTGGAACTCATGATTTTTTTAATACCTATTTAACTATTGAATTGTAGCGTGCCTGTATTACTGACCAGTTTATTACATTCCAGAAAGCTGTGATATATTCAGGGCGGCGGTTTTGAAATTTAAGATAATAAGCGTGCTCCCAAACATCGAGGCCCAGGATCGGGGTAGCTTTGCAATCGGAAATATCCATGAGCGGATTATCCTGGTTGGCACTTGAACAAACGCACAGGCTCTTATCAGCCTTAACTGCGAGCCATGCCCAGCCGCTTCCAAACCGGTTAGCTGCAGCATCATTAAACTTCGTTTTAAAATCCCCAAAGGATCCATATTGAGAGGTAATAGCGTCAGCCAGCCTCCCGCTTGGAATTCCGCCGCCATTGGGCGACATGCTTTCCCAAAAGAAGGTGTGGTTGTATAATCCACCTCCATGGTTACGGACAGCTACCGGAAGCTTGCTTACACTGGCAAATATTTTTTCCAGGGAATCGCCGTTCATATCGGTTTCTTTAATAGCGGCAACAAATTTATCGAAGTACGTTTTGTGATGTTTCGTGTAATGAATCTCCATCGTCATAGCATCGATATGGGGTTCCAGTGCATTAAATGCGTAAGGTAATTCAGGAAATGTATAGTCCATTTTTTAATTGTATTTATTTGGTTTTAACAATAATTTAGATTGAATATAAATAACAAGCCTAGATTTAAATAGTTCGAAAAACAAGCTCGTGTTTTAACATTTATAGGGAATACTACCAAATAAATACTACGGGGAGACTGGAAATTAGAAATAAGATACGGGTAACCGGAAGTCACAATTTTCGCACAAACAGGTATTGAGGTTGGCCAGGCCAGGAAATAGGAATTGAATAATTTCCTGGCGATCAGAACTCGGCGCCTATTTTAATGTTTACCTGTCTCGGGGTGAGGTAATTTGGCACGCCATACTGGTTATTATTGAAGTCACGCACAAAAGTGTACGAAATGGTATTGTCCACCTGCAAAAGATTTAAGATTTCAGCCGTAATCCATAGCGACCTGAATCCTTTGAAGAAACCTTTCTTAGGTTGCAGTGCTTCACCGCCAATTATTTGTTTGGATAAGCCGATATCAATCCTGCGGTATGGGGGAAGACGGAAGGTGTGCAAATACAAAGGTGTATTCGGCGCTCCTGTTGGCAGCCCGCTTCCGAAATAGAGCCCGATATTCATTTTAAAAGTAGGATTCATGGGCAGGAAATCCTGGAAAAACAGCCCGAATGTTATACGCTGATCAGTAGGACGGGGAATATAACCCGGAAAGATGGTTGCAGAGTCAGCAACTACGATATCTTTTGTAATGCCTTTATGGATCACCTCGCCTGAAGCATTGTAATATTCAGTATAATGGTCGTCGTACAGGTCTTCGGCCGTTTTCATATAGGAAAGACTTGCCCATGATTCAACGCCTTTCACAAAATCGCCGTTGACTTTCATGTCAATTCCGTAGGCATAACCATTCGACCCGTTTATCCCCAGGTATTGTATGCGAACGTTATCTACCTGGTAAGGTACCAGATCGGTTAAATATTTGTAATATAATTCGGTAACATATTTGAGACGCCTTCCCCAGGCGGTAAAATTCCAGTCGCTGCCAGCCACAAACTGTATCGATTTTTGCGCTTTAAGATTGCTATTGATTTGCCCCTGAAGGTTTCGCAGTTCGCGGTAAAATGGTGGCTGGTAATAATAACCCGCCGAAAACCGAAGCATTATATCCTTTTCCCATCGCGGTTTATACGATAAACTTACCCGGGGACTTACAAGAAATTGCTTATTATAATCCCAATAATGAAAGCGCACCCCGGCAGTGAATGCCAGGTTAGTTGAATCGCCGTCCAAAGTCCATGTATTCTGAGCAAAAGCAGTATACCTGTTTGAATTGAGATTGGCTGAGGTTTTCAGACTATAGTTCAATACAAAGTCAGCGAGGTTGCCTGGTTGCCCCGGTGTGCCCGGATGGTCAGGAATTGAATATCCTGCTGAATCAACCAGTTGCCATTCGCTGATTTTATCGTTTATGATTTCATGCTGGTATTTAATACCCCAAAGTGCGAAACTTTTACCTTTGGAATATGTATACCGGTTTTCAATATTCATCACATTCATATCCAGTTGGTTGCGGGCATGGTTAAAATATCCGCCAACACCTTTTGTTTCAATTACTTCGATTGAGTCGTTGCTGGAAGGTTTATTTTCCAGGAGGGCAATATAGTACTCGGCCAGAATGTCGTATGATTCTGTTTCCCTTGAATTGTAGGCAGATGCAATCCATTTTACCTGCAGGTGCTCATTCGGCTTTTGTGTAAGCGTAATGGCACCCATTCGGCTATCGTATTTATCTGCCTCACGTCCGTCGAAATAAATAGTAAGCCGCAAAGGGGTGAAATATGTACCGAAATTAGTTTCGCGCGATTGTGGGATCAGGTTGTAATTGTTGGATGAAATATATCCTAAAACAGATAATTCAAGCTTTTCATTAAATTTATACGTGAGAAGTGACTGGAAATCAACAAACACAGGTTTATAGCTTCCTTTGGTATCGAGGGTATTAAGGAGGTATTGATTGGTTTTGTATCGTGCTCCAGCCAGGTACGAAAATTGTTTGTTTTTACTAATTCCCTCCATATGAGCTGAAGCTCCCAGCAAACTGGCAGTCGCTGAGGCTGCAAATTTTGTCGGATGCTTATATTTAATGTCCAGTACACTTGATAACTTATCACCATAGCGTGCTTCGAATCCACCTGCCGAGAATAAAACCGATGAAACCAAATCGCTGTTGAGGAAACTGAGTCCTTCCTGTTGACCAGTGCGAACCAGAAACGGGCGATAGATCTCAATATCATTCACATACACAAGGTTTTCGTCGTAGTTGCCACCCCGTACCGAATATTGCGAACTGAGTTCGTTGTTCGAAACAACTCCCGGCATAGTTTTGAGCAACGCTTCAATTCCGCCTGAAGCTGCAGGTAAAGCATTTACCGTATGTGGATCGATACGGCTGAGGTTGGTGTTGCGAATCCGGCGGTCTTCAATAACAACCTTTTCCAGCTCAGTAGCTATAGAGATGATGTTGCGGTTCACACGTAGCTTTTCGCCAGCATTAATTTTTACAAAGGCGGTATCGGATTTGTACCCGATAAAGGAATAAACAATTTTTAGCTGTTTAGCTGCCGGAACCTGCAGGCTGTAACTGCCGTCAGCTGCCGTGGTGGTGCCTCCGGGATACCCTAAAATACTGACATTTACCAGTTCCACCGCCTGGCCTTTCTCATCGGTTACTCTTCCGGTTATCATTCCTATTTGCTGAGCGAAAACAAAATTGCTCATTATCAGTAGATTAATAATGAGCAGTGTCTTCGATACGGAAAATGACGGGAGGTAAAAAGATTTCAAAATCGGACCGGGATTGTTGTTATTGCTACTGGAAATTTAAAGTTTTCGGGGATATAACGTCTTTTTGTTGAAGGTAGTATAATTGTGGGTTGAAAGGGCGATCAGTAATTTATATATTGACAAATGTTCAATCTTTATTCGTACCCAATAGCAATCGGGATCGTTATCCGTAAATCCAAATGTTTTAGTACTTCTTTTTCTTGAAGTCGCCATTTTTCCAAGCTTTGATAAACTTGGCCCAGGCTAGTGGGTTCAGAAGGTTATTGGGCATTGTCTGCCCGTTGTAATAGAGTTTATCGGCCTGGGCACTCATATAGTTATGGTAGCTTTGCCCGGGAGTGTACCCGAAACGTTCGGGATCGTAGTTGCGGCCGTAAATTTCGCGCATTTCCATATAAGCCAGGTTGCGACGGGCAATTTCGATGTCATCGTCCGGGATTTTCAGCGTTAAGAATGCATGCCTGAACTGTTCCTTATTTGGCCAGGGATAAATTACGGTTTCGGTAAGCATGATGGTATCCGATGACATAACCTGAATGAGAGAATACCGGTTTTCGGTCAACGTATCAGGGATTCGGAATAATCCGGATTTATAACCTACGGCTGAGAAGGAGATCAGGTCGTTTTTATGTACAACGATAGAGAAAAAGCCCCAATAATCGGAAGTGGTGCCACGACCTGTTTTGGTTACCACAATATTGGCGAAAGGGACTGGCCGCAGGCTATCAGCTGACACCACAACTCCTGAAAACTGCACAAGGTCATTGTTCCGCTGAGCATTAGCTTTAAAAGCAAATACCGATAGAAGAATAATTAGGATTATGGGTAAAGTTGCTTTCATCAATTGCAAAGATATTTCTTTTACAATGCTAAAGTTAATACTGGCAGGCTCGTTTTCAAAAATAATGTTAATGTGTTTTCGGAAAACAACAAAAAAAGCTGTCACCCAAAAGGGAAACAGCTCTGGTAATATGCATTACAGATGTCTACTTGTTAATAAGGAAACCTTTTTCACGGGCTTCTTTAAGGCAAACGCTGATGCCTTTTTTATTTATGGTACGCAGTGCGGATGTAGAAACTTTTAACGTTATCCACTTGTCTTCTTCAGGAATAAAGAAGCGCTTGGTTTGAAGATTAGGGTAAAACCTGCGTTTGGTTTTAATATTTGAATGGGAAACAGTGTTTCCTACTATCATTTTCTTTCCGGTTAATTCGCAAACTCTTGACATAGTTTTAGGCTTTTCAAAATGGAGTGCAAAGGTCTGTATAAATTTGTAATAATCAAAACATTCTGGAAAAAATCTTCAAGAATGTTATTTGTACCGTTTGTTTCAGCATGAAATCAATTCTATTCATCTGATAAGGAGGGATATAAATTAGTCCGGAGTGACATAAGGTAACTTCCGGACTTAAACATTAGCCCGTTATTCAACCAGTTTGCCACGTAACATATTTAAAGCCGCTACTGATGCTCTCCGGATATTCCGGCCCCGGTGTTCACCAAACAGGAATTTCCGGGCAACGGTTTCAGTAGGTGTTGCAACGGCGATCCATGTAGTACCAACAGGTTTTTCAGCAGATCCGCCTGAAGGCCCGGCAATACCTGAAACAGCAATGGCATAGTTGGTCGAAAAACGCGTACGGATGCCTTCTGCCATGGCAATCACTGTCTGCTCGCTCACGGCGCCATGTACGGCAAGCACCTGGTGAGGTACTCCAAGAAATTGTTCTTTGACTTCATTTGAGTACGCAACCACCGATCCTTTAAAATAGTCGGAACTGCCGGCAATGCCTGTGATAAGATGGGCGATATTTCCGCCGGTACAACTTTCGGCAGTGGAAAGTGTCGCTCCTTTACTTTGCAGCAGTTTTCCTACCACCGATTCCATCGTATCATTATCGAAACCAAAAATATAATTGCCGGCATAGGGATAAAGTTCTTTTTCGGCTTTGTTCACGGCATCCTGTAATACTTCACGATCCGTTCCGTATGCAGTTAACCGCAGTCGCACCATACCTGGCTGAGGCAGGTATGCAAGTTTTATAAAAGAAGGAAGTGAATCCTCCCAGGGTTCGATTAAAGAGGAAAGGTACGATTCCCCGGCGCCTTCGGTGAGAATGGTACGGTGGATGATCACCTGGTTAGTTCCATTCAACAGACGGGGTATAATCTCTTCTTTCATAATGGCTTTCATCTCAAAAGGTACTCCTGGCATGGAAACATAAGTACACCCTTCTTTTTCGAACCACATACAAGGCGCCGTGCCAGTAGGATTTGGGATGACCTGGCAATTCGCGGGTACCATAGCCTGCAAGCGGTTTAACTCAGTAACTGCCACTCCCCGGGCAGAAAAAAGTCTCTCTACATTTTTATAGGCCTCTTCGCTGTATACCAAAGTGGTATCGAAGTATTTACAAAGTGTATGCTTGGTGATATCATCTTTGGTAGGTCCGAGTCCACCGGTGATCAGGATGAACTGAACCCGCCGGGATGCTTCGCTTAAAGTTTTGAGAATATGTTCCTGGTTATCGGAGATACTGGTAATCTGGTGAACCCTGATCCCAACCTGGTTTAATTGTTCGGCTATCCATGCTGAGTTTGTATCGATCACCTGGCCAATCAGAAGTTCATCTCCGATTGTTATTATTTCTGCAAGCATATTTTTTAG
>Ga0079306_1001689_pt1 | contig 13918 bp, 10 predicted proteins | sample Methanotroph_Enr_FD_79181 | JGI IMG/M metagenome (GOLD analysis project Ga0079306, IMG submission 79181) | Enriched soil microbial communities from Old Woman Creek wetland in Ohio, USA - Methanotroph_Enrichment_5 | ecosystem: Environmental > Terrestrial > Soil > Wetlands | place: USA: Ohio...
ATCAATCACTGTGATCACATGACTCACCGTATCCCAGCTTTGGATCGCATTCCGGATATATAAATTCACCACGTAAGTCCCGGCTGAACTATACATATGAATCGGGTTCTGTTCGATGCTGCTTCCCCCGTCCCCGAAATTCCATTGCCATCCGGTAGCTCCTGAACTATGGTCGGTGAAATTTACCTCCAGCGCATTGGCTGTGTTTGAAAATGCAGCTGCCGGCTTGTGAAGCTGCCAGAAAAACCAGGTGCTTTTTTGTACGATGGTATCCCAGTATTCATTGCCCCCTGTTCCATTTTCCCACATCCCGTTGGAAGTACCATAAAACTCATGCCCCTGTCCCTCCACAAAATAGGTATCCGCTGCCGGTATACCAATCGTGGCAAGGCGTAAACTGATAGCATGGCCGCCAAAGACATCTGCAAGGCTGGCATACCCGAAGGGCGGGCCGGAATTGAAAGGCACCGTTGCATCGGCTGTGCCATGGACCAGGAATACAGGAGTAGCATTATTCGTCCCGATCTTCAGGGTATCATCCACTCCTCCCCATAGGCCCAGAACCCCGTCGGGAGTCCCGCTGAAACCCAGGTTAGCCCCGATGTCAGGATTTCCCAGGTCAGGACCTGTATAGTTCTGGAAGAATGCAGTATAGCTTACCGGTCCCACATAGACGGGCAGTTCTGTGGCATCCAGGTAAACAGAATTAATAGCTATAAAGGAACCCGCACTGCTGCCTGCGAAGTAGACCTTGTCCGGATCTATCCCATACTGGGCAGCATTGGCCCGGAGAAACCTGACGGCAGTGCGTCCATCCTGTATGCCCCTGTATGCTCCGCGGTCGTAATGAAGATCCGGGTTATCAAGCACCTCAAGACCCTGTCGGTAATCGATGGTAGCCGTAACATAGCCTTTGCGGGCGAAGGTGTCACAGAAGGCTACCATGTCGTCTACTGTCCTGTTGCCTGTAATGAAGCCCCCGGAATGGGCGAACAGGATGGCAGGGCGATTATGGAAGGTATCATTCTGAGGACGGTAGAGGTCCATTACCAGGTTTTGAACGGTAGTCGCCGATTCGTTTATATATGGATAGTTCAGAAAGGGGGCAGTACCATAAATGACCCCGGAAGACTTGACTGATCCCGGGAACAGGGTTTGCACATAGCGGTAGTCCTGTGCACTGACAGTTACTGATAAAGCCAATAGAAAGGTTATGTAGTAGAGTATTCTGTGTTTCATTGCCGGGAAATTTGGGTCTTACACAAAGATAAAACATTCCCGGGGTATTCTTACTTCAAACTTTTGCAGAGGGCGTGGCGCGGAGGGCTGTGGGCGTGGCGCGTGGTGCAGAGAGCATGGCGCCAAAGGGCAGAGGGCGTGGAGCGAATTGCATGAAGCGGAATGTATATAGTGTATATGGCAGGGTACAGAGCTTAGAGTGTAAAATATCTTCTTCTTTATGATTACTTCGAATGTTCTTGGTTCAATTCCTTTTATACTGAATCTTGACGAAAATGCGAAGCAATTTGAGTTTAGAGTCAGTTATGCTGTGCTGTACAAGTTAGATATTTTCGCAAAATGGAATAGCATCGGTATAAAAGGGCGTAGCGCTTAGGGCATAGCGGAAAGGCACCCGGAACAAGGTAAAGGGTCAAACACTTTGCGCTAAGCGCTTAGCATTGAACACCCGGCACTCAGCACTCGGTACACGGCGCCCTGATGCTACTTCCTGTCAGAAACCAAATCCAATTCGCACAGCCGGAAAGACCTCCCTAAAATCGCCTGAAACATATAAATGAGGCGTCACGGAAACGAATTTCGCTATATCCCAGTTAAAACCGAGTCTCATGGTGTTTTTTGGGAACAGGTCTCCGTGCCGGCTAAGCAGGTAACCCACTTCCACTCCCAGCCAGTCAGGTTTACCAACTGTATTTGATAAATTACGCTTGTACCCGATATTCAGGAAACCATTCAGTTCGGCATTGGAGAGATCAGGGAAATAGGATAACTGGTTATATGAGAGGTAATACTGGTTTTTCCAGATGCCTTTTTTGCACAAGATCATTCCCAGTTGTGCCGAAAGATCAATTACGGGCTGGCCTTTAATCAGGTTAATGCCGACACCTCCATTCAGGGCTAAAACGTCTTCCTGGCCGGTGCGTTTGTCGAGCTGGGAATAATGCAACAGCTTCCCATCCTGGAAAGAGAAATGATATACAGTTGTCAACCTGCCCTTGATTGAAATGGTTGAATCTATGACTTCCAGCAGGTTTTTCTGTAAATTTTCGGAAACAATCTCTGCCGGATCATTAAACTGGATTTGAAGGATGTACTTGTCAGTCAGGATAGACAAGCGATTATCAAAGGTATACCGGGTCAACCCTCCCTTATCCCATATGATCCTTTCACCTGCTTCGCACGGTTTTACGGACAGCTTTGCATTAGGCTCGTAGGTGATAGCATAGGTTCCCTGCGGGGGGAACTCTTTCCTGCCGAGAAGTATGGTCTGCAAACTTTTCAGGTCCTTTTCCATATTTTCACGTAGAGAATCATAGCTTAATATCTTCATATTGACTTCCATCTTATTCCCGATCTGAACATTGATGGAATCGAGATATGGCTGTTGGCTGTATATCCTGAAAATAGCGCCAAAGACAAAGATGGCAAGCAGGGTTGTTTTTCTGAGGTTTTCCATAGAGTTAACTATTAGAGTTTTGACTTATTGAACAATATTTTCCTGGTATGGATGCATCACAGGTTTACGGTAAATGCCAGCGATCCATTTCCTGCAGAGCTGTTACTTCCACCCAGTTTGAGCAAAAACTTCCCCTTCTTCTCCGCATTCCGGGTTTGTTTATTGCTGATAAGAATCTCCTTCCCGGCACTTTGCCCCGGAACAGGATACACGGATTCCTTCCCACTGTTGTTTTGGCTGGCAGTGCTCATTTCCGGGTTTAGTTCTCTTTCCTTGTACACCACTTGCGTGATATAAATTGTATCCACTTGTTTTTCCATTTTGACCAGCGGTTGATAGACTGTTACATTTCTTTTGATGTATACAGTATCCGGGGAAAAGGCATGGGTAGAAACTGCAGCAACTTTTACAGGTTCTGTTCTCGGGCTCGGGAGAGAGGATTCAGTTTTTATGATCCTTTTGGCTTCAGCAAGCATGCGTACGCTCTTTTTCTCCCGGAAAAGCAAGATTGCCAGGAGGGTTGTACAAAACAGGAGCAGGATACAGGCAGCCACAAGTAATCGGAACAAAATTGGAAAGGCACGATTTTTCTTGCCCGTCTGTATTTGCTGCCATATACTGCCTTTTGACTTATCTGCTTCAAATTCGTAATATCCGTCAGAATCGTTCACGGTTTTGCGGAAGATTGAATCTATGTTATGGGGTTCCATAGTGTGACGTTTTTTCAAGTCGTTCAATGATGTGCATTCTGGCTTTTCTGAGCTGCGATTTCGAAGTATTTTCCGTGATCCCCAGGAGTTCCGATATTTCTTTATGAGAGTAACCTTCAATGGCAAAGAGGTTGAATACCATTCTGTATCCTGCCGGCATTGCCTCAATGATGGAATAGACATGTTCGGCATCAATCACGCTTAGATCAGTATTGTAAGGAGCATCGGGATAATATTCGGGCAGTTCCTCATCGTACCTGATCTTGTTGTTTGCTTTGCAGAACCGTATCGCTTCGTTAATAACAATGGTTTTGATCCATTTTTCCAGGCTGCTTTCTCCCCGGTACTCAAATCGCCGGATATTGGAGAAGACCCGGGTAAAGGATACTACCAGCACATCTTCCACATCATGATGATCGGAAAGTATCCTCATGGATAGATTGTACATCCGGTGGTAGTGTTTATTGAACAACATGCTCTGGGCGAGTTGATTCCCGCGTTTGCAATGTTCAATCATTTCCTTTATTTCCAAACCCGCCTGGTATAAAGTGGTTTTATTAAGAGGAACCTGGTTTTTCTGCAAGAAGTTGCCTGGAGTTATAAATTTTTATCGATAAATTGGATTTTCATGCAGATAGAACTTCATTCAGTTTTACCTATCAAAACGCTGTCTCAGCATTGCCCATTGTAAAGTTAATTGAATTAAATTCTATGAATAATTATCAATGCAAAACTGTAAACAAATTTCAGGACGATACATTCCCCGATTCTTCATCCGGTCCTTAGGCCATATCTGTGCTGTATTATTTTTTAGCCGGTTGAACGATTAATTGAGCCGTTTGAACGATTTACTGAAAATCCCATTATTTGTAGCATGTATATTTGATAGGAAATTAATGATTTAAAACTATAAGGTTATGAAACGAAAATCAGGATTATCGGAATTCACGATTATGAAATCACGCGATTGCAACTGGTATAAGACCCTATTAGTGGTTATACTTATATTGTTTACAATGCCAGTTATTTTTGCCCAGACTGGTAATATAAACCTACAGGAGGATCAGGCTATCAGGCAAACCGTTCTTGACTTTTACGAAGGGTATTACTCCGGTAATGTAGCCCGGGTAGAAAAGGCAATTCATCCGGATATCAACAGGGCGACACCCCGGAATGTTCCACAGACAGGTCGGACCATGCTTACTTATTCCACCTTTTCAGTATTGATCGAGAATACCCGTGCCAAAGTAGGAGCTCTTGATGATACTGCCCGCCACATCAATGTCTTGATTTTGTATGCCGATAACGATGTTGCTAATGTAAAAGTGACCTCTTCCAACTTTACTGATTACATTCAGTTGGTAAGACTGGACAGTGATTGGAAAATGATTAATGTTTTAAGTACTTCCGGAATAAGATTGCCTCCACGTCTAAGCAATTTTAAGGCAGAGGATGAACGGGCCGCAATTGAGCAGACTACACTTAATTACCTTTCCGGGCTTAGTGGCGCCGATTTTGGGCGTCTTGAAATTTCAGTTAGTCCCGAATTCAGCAAAATCACAATAATCCCTTATACTGCAACCGGAAAAACAAGTCTCAGAAGACAGCGATATGAATCTTTACTGGAAAACTCACTTGCCAATTTTGGGAAACAAGATGAAATATATCGCAATAACCGTGTCGCAATCCTTGATATTACTGATGGATTAGCTGTAGTGAGATGCGACATGGTCAATACATATGAGTTCGTGCAAATGTTCAAGAATGGCGGGCAATGGCAGATACTTAACAGCATCTCGAAGACCATTACCTCTATGACTTTTGCTCAAGCGATAGCCGCAACTGTCGGGAAACCAATGCCTGACTTTACTTTGCCTGTTTTTGGAGGCGGAGATTTCAACCTGGCTAAATACCGCGGAAAGAATGTACTGCTCATGTTTCCGCGTGGATGGATAGGGACGCAATGGTGTCCTTACTGCCCATACCAGTATCTGGAGCTTGAACAACTTGAAAAAACCTCAGGTATCGAAGCAAAAAACAATCTGGAAATTGCCTTTGTTATGCCATACAACAGGGAAAGGATCAAGGACTGGATGGAGAAATTCCCTGATGCGCTCCAAACCATCGATGCGATAAAAAACCCTAAACCACAGCCAGCGCCAGGTTCCTTTCAGTCTGATTTTGTATCTTGGGCTAATAGTAGTTTTCCATTACAATTTGATGTAAAGCCGAATGATCCGCACAAAATAATACCAGTATTGGTTGATGAAAACAGAACCCTTTCACGACAGCTAAAAATATTTACGAACTTCTGGGATGGAATATCCTCAGAACAAAACATGGCTTCAGTTTTTATTATCGACAAACATGGTATTCTCCGGTTCAAGTACATCAGTCAGATGACCGAAGACAGACCAAGTGTTGAGTTCCTGATTGATTTTATCAAGAAGTTGAAATAATGGTAATGGTTTGTTTAAGTTACCACTTAAAATAATGATGATCCAGTTCTGTTGGGAGAATTATAAAGGTATTCATCTTGATAGAATCTTGCTATGAAACGAACATGTTTGAAGATGAAAACAAACATTATCCTTGTGTCACTATTCCTTCTGTGGAGTATTTATTTAAGAGCTCAGACAAACATACATATCGGTGGTATGTCGGGTGAGTGGCCCAATGAACCATCAATTTGCCTAAACCCGATAAATACTGATCAAATTATTATTGGCGCCAATACCAATAATTATTATTCCTCGAGCGATGGCGGAATTACCTGGCAGCATGGGATATTAAATTCTACATATGGTGTCAATTGCGACTCTGTTATTCTCGCAGATACTTCCGGTAACTTCTATTATTTCCACCTGGTTCCGAATCTGAGCCGGGTTGTTTGTCAGAAAATGGAGGGGTTTTTATCACCCTGGTCTAACGGATCATATACCGCGATATATAATAGTTATGATATAGATAAGGAATGGGCCACATTTGATCCTGTCACAAATAACCTGTACACGTCGTGGAGCCGGTTTAATAACTGGGGTAGTTCCAGTCCGCAGGATTCAACAGATATATTTATATCGAAATCTACTGACGGAGGAATAACCTGGGGAGATCAAAAGTTAATCAGTAACATTGGGGGCAATGCAACCGGAGGGTTTGGCAGCGTTCATGGATCATACCCAACTACCGGTCCTAACGGAGAAGTCTATGTGGTCTGGTGGAGCCCTGAAGGAATCATGTTCGACAAATCAACTGACGAGGGTGAAACCTGGTTGAATGTTGATATCAACATCACCGGTTTCCCGATACAATGGCTCTATTCCATCCCTGGTATTCAAACCGGAGTTAGTTTCCCGGTCATTGCCTGCGACCGCAGTAATGGCCCAAACAAAGGAACTATATACGTGAATTGGGCTGATAAAAGAAGTGGCGCCAATGATGCTGACATCTGGCTTGTAAAATCAACCGATGGTGGCGCAACCTGGTCGGAGCCAAAACGGGTGAATGATGATGGCCCTGGCAGGCACCAGTTTTTCAATTATATGTCAATTGACCAGGCAACGGGAAAAATTTATATCGTTTTTTATGACCGCAGGAATTATAATGGCTCAAATACGGATGTTTACCTTGCTATTTCAGAAGACGGAGGAGAAAATTTTTCTAATTATAAGATCAGCGATTCGCCGTTTATTCCTTTTTCTACGGTATTCTTTGGTCATTATATAGGTATAAACGCTCATAATGACAAGGTTTTTGCCAGCTGGATGCGTATGGATGAAGGACAGCTTTCTCTCTGGGGAGCTTCAATTGATCCGGCTACAGTTGGAACTGAGATAGAATCGTTTACCCCGTTTTCCTTAACGCAGAATACCCCCAACCCTTTCGAGGAATATACTTTCTTCTCCTTTAAACTTGAATATCCTTCCAACGTTTCATTAATAGTGTCCGATATTAATGGTAACAGTGTTGCCAGACTGGTAAACCATGAAAATATGAGTGCAGGAAAACACGTAATCCATTTTACACCTGAAAAGTATAATTTGCCTTCAGGGGTCTACCATTATTCACTGATCACAAATAACAAGATTGAAACGAAGAAGATGGTTTATTCGAAATAGATTTCCTGAACTACTCAGCTTAGGGTCATGGCAGTAAACAATTACCAGGGATATGACATAACATAAATAAAAACTGGATAAAAGAAGGCCTCGCGTTCATTGAAAGCGGTCAGTTTGCTAGCCATGGCTATTTCTTTTTCTTATATCCGGAACAATTATCTTTGTTTCTTACTAATTCAATAACTGATTGAATGGACAAACAGATCATTTTTTGCAATTGTGGTGCTGAACATATCGGTTCGGACAGGCTAAAAGCTATTTCGGAATTTCTGCAGTTTTCAAGTCATTCATTTGTGCAGATCTCTGATTTATGTGGCTGTTCGGTTAACCGTCAGAATGAAATACGCGATATCTTCAAAACTATAGACGAAGCCTTGATACTTGCCTGTTATCCGCGTGTTGTAAAGCTACATCTCGATAATTGCGGGTTTGATCATCAATCAATAAAATTGAATTATTTGAATTATAGAGAGATAGACAACGACCGGCTCTTTACCGAGGTTCAAATCTTTTGGGGCGGTGAAGTTTTGACTGGCGATGTTGTTCATTTGGAAAGTGATCAAATTTGGCCTTCCTGGTACCCCATGATCGATTATACTCGTTGCAGTAACTGCGGTCAGTGCGCTGACTTTTGCCTCTTTGGTGTTTATGAGAAACGTGACAACAGGGTCGTAGTGGTTCATCCTCAGGGTTGCAAAAACAACTGCCCGGCTTGTGGCCGGATCTGCCCCCAAACAGCAATTGTTTTCCCTAAATATGAGTATAAAGGTGCAATCGCGGGGGATGACGCAATTGATGAGTTCGCAGAGCAGGAGCGACAACATCGAGATATAGATGCCATACTTGGAAGCAATATTTACCAGGCGCTCGAAATGCGTAAAGTGAAACGCCAATCTATTATCCGGTCTGCTGCCATGCAAAAGGCGATTGAAGAACGGGATAAAGCAATTGCCGAAAATAATTCTCCTCAATAGTTCCTAATAAATGTCCATCGTAAGAAATTTTATACGGTCCGATCGCAAGTGTTTGTACAAGTTTATTGTTAACCTTGGGATAAGAGGAATTATAGGGTTTAATAAATTCGAAAAGCGTAAAAAGCGTGGAGAGAATTTCCCGGCTTTTCAGTTTATTTCAGTCACAAACGACTGTAATCTTGCTTGCCAGGGATGCTGGGTAACGAAGGGTGAAGAGAGTTCAAATCTCAACCTACAGGCAATCAACAAAATAATTACCGACAGTAAAAAGCAAGGAAGCTATTTCTTTGGAATTCTCGGAGGCGAGCCAATGATGTACAGCGATTTAATCAGCTTGTTCCAGGCGCATCCGGATTGTTATTTTCAATTATTCACAAATGGAACTTTGCTTACAAACAAAGTTGCCACTAAACTCCGAAGTCTGGGAAATGTCACTCCATTGATAAGCCTCGAAGGCAATGAGGAGATTGCCGATATAAGGCGGGGAGGCAACCATATTTTCCATCGGACCTTACAAGCAATCGAAACTGCAACAAAACACAAATTAATCACAGGAGTTGCCATAAGTGTTTGTAAATCAAATATTGAAATGGCGCTTTCAGATGAGTTTATTTCCATGTTGCACGATCGTGGTGTGCTCTATCTTTGGTATTATATCTACCGGCCCACGGGTGAGAATCCCCATTATGAACTTGCTCTTTCCTCTGAAGAGATCATCCAGTTGCGCAGGTTCCTGGTTGAAGGGCGGACTAAATACCCGATGGTCCTGATTGATTCGTATTGGGGGGCTGATGGTGAACCATTTTGCCCGGCAGCAGAAGGATTGAGCCATCACATCAACCCGGAAGGAAATATTGAACCCTGTCCGGTCATCCAGTTCTCCTGCGATCCTATTGGAAATGGTGATTTGAAGGAAGTTTATGAGAACTCTTTGTTCATCAGGGATTTTAAATCAGAAATTCATCAGCGGACCCAAGGCTGTATCCTCATGGAGGATCCGGCCTGGCTTGCAAAATTTGTCTCCGCTCATCAGGCAACAAATACTTCGAATCGTCCCGGTTTATCTGCCCAACTCATGGATGGGTGTATCGTTTGCAGTCATGGCAGTTGCCCTAAAATCCCTGAAAAAAGCTGGATCTACCGTCTGGCCAAGAGACGCGCTTTCTTCGGTTTAGGCGCTTATGGGTAAAACAAAACGTATGGAAGAAAAGACATTTCAACCCATCTATGTGCTCGACGTTCCTCCGAAAAACGCAGAACGCTCCCGGATGAGGGCAACCATTGAGGCTTATTTCCTTGAGAACAAAGTGATGCCCCCGGTGAGTTATGAGGCATTATCCCATTATGCCACCTTATTGATCGAAAAAGAGAAGTGGGATAAGCGGTATCATGCGTTTGTAATGGTTTGTTGCGGAAATGCTACCTGGCGACCGGTCGTTGCGGCAATACCCTATAATCGCCGTATTTTTTTACTTCCGCAATGTCTCCGGAATAGAACCTCCTGCATAGCACAACAGGATGAACTAGGTCTTTTATGCGGAGAATGTGGCAGTTGCAGCATTTCCGGATTCCTTCGTGAAGCTGAAAACATGGGATATGTAGCTATAGTTACAGAAGGAACAACGATTACAACCCGCCTTATTGAAAGTGGAAAAGTGGATGCTGTTATAGGGGTGGGATGCATGGAAGCACTGCAAAAGATGTTTCCTTCGGTAAGTAAGTATGCAATTCCAAGCATCGGAATTCCGCTGATTACCTGTGGATGCGTCGATACTTTGGCCGACGCCGATTGTATCAATCAGGAAATTTATAATTATCAAGAAAATCCTCCGTTACGATTACTCAACCTGAATTATCTGAAAAACAAATCTTCTTCCATTTTCGGTGAAGAACAACTGACTCGTTTCCAGGGTAATGCCACTACTCAGACTGAGACCATCGCATTTGAATCGCTTCTTTCCGGTGGACAGCGTTTGCGACCGTTTCTTGCCGTTTTAGCCTATGAAGCATTTTGTAACGAGCCTGTTCCGGCTGTTTTGAATATGCTCGCCTTATCTGTTGAATGTTTTCATAAAGCATCGTTAATTCACGATGATATTGAAGACAATGATGAGATACGCTATGGCAAAGAAACTATTCATACACGTTACGGCATTCCTGTTGCGATAAATATCGGAGATTATCTTATCGGAGAGGGATACCGTTTGATTGCAGAAAGCTCACTTCCACCGGAGGTTATTCGTGAAGGAATTAAAATAGTGGCAAAGGGACATCGAAGCCTGTCTATCGGCCAGGGGACAGAACTGCTTTCTATCTCCTCACAAGAAATCCTTTTACCTAAGGTGATGCTTGAATTATTTGAGAGTAAAACTTCCGCGGCATTCAGAGTTTCCTTATTACTCGGGGCGCTAGTAGGTGGTGCTTCATCCGAATCACTTGAAATATTAGACCGATTCAGTCATTTTATTGGTATTGCTTATCAGTTAAAAGATGATTTGGTGGATTACCATGGGATTAAAGGAGATATTAGGGTCAGGAAGTTTTCTATTATTTTATCCTTGTTAATAGAGGAGCTTTCGCTGCCAGAAAAGGAGGTTTTGCTTACCGCATACAAATTAGATGATCAAAGCGTGATATCTGAATTAATTGATCGATATGAGATTCAGAATATTACAAAAGAGTTGCTGGTTACCATGATTCAGGAAGCAAAAGTTTGCCTCGACAACCTTACTAATTTAGGACTTAAACTGGCTTTGCATGAAATTCTGGGAAAGATTTTCAAGGAGTATATTTAAGCATATTACCCGGCTCCATATCATGAAGTTGCAGCCAAAACTCATTGAACCGGTATTGGTTAAATCAACTACCCTACTTAATCCTGAAAGAATTGCTGAAGTCCGCTCATTTATCCTGAGCAAACAAACAGTTAAGGGAGGTTTTGCTGACAGGGGAGGGGAATGCGATTTGTATTATACTCTTTTTGGATATTACATCTCCGAAGCAATTTCTGTTGAGGAAGTCTTGGTACCGCTGAGGAAATATATTAAAGAGTCGGTTACTGCAAATAATCTGGAAGGAGTATATCTGTATTGTGGTGCTATTTTGTATGCAAAGCTGTTGGGTCATGATGCAACAACCGAAAGATTACGAAAGAAAATAATTGCCGAATTGAATGATTCCGGTTCGAAGCAACCTGAATACAGCCGGTTTATGGGAATTCTAGCCCTCTATTATTTGGAGGATTTCCTGAACATATACCGGATTGTAAATCAGTATAAAAAGTCTTTTGCACCTGGTAACCATCCGTGTCCTGTGATTGCAGCCAGGACTATTCTGCTCGAAATGGCAGGAAACCGGCGAGTTGCAACTGTTAACAATCTAAAATCGTTCTATCGTGGTAGTGGGGGATTTGCAGCCCTAAACCAGGCTCCTGAGGATGATTTGCTTTCTACCGGTACGGCATTGTATGCCCTGAATTTCCTGGGTGCTGATTTGAGATTGATTAAACCCGACTGCCTCACGTTCGTGGACAGTTTATATGAAAATGGCGGATTTCGTGCTACTTTTTCCGATACAATGCCGGATGTAGAATATACTTTTTATGGATTACTGGCATTGGGATCACTTAGCTAACTATGGATACGCCTGAAAAATCGTACGTATGGAGCAGAAACGTCTTGAGAATCTATATGAAGAATTGGTCACACAACTTAAGTCCCGGCAAAATGATGAGGGGTTCTGGAGTGGTAAACTATCCTCGAGTGCGCTGGCAACATCTGTGGCGATTGTTGCAATTAAGATCAATAATGAACAACCGGATAATGGTATAATTTTAAGTGGATTAGAGTGGCTATTTGATCATCAGAACGAAGATGGCGGATTTGGTGATACGCCTGAAAGTATGAGCAATGTGAGCACCTCTCTACTAACTTATGCAGCCTGTAGCTTTTGCGGAGGAGCTGATACACGTATCTCAACTACTCTCAAAAATATCAATGAATACCTTATCCTGAAGAATATTGATCTGTCGAAAGGCGATATCACTGCTAAGGTTCTGGCTTTTTACGGCAACGACTTAACTTTTTCAGTTCCTATTCTTTCTATGCTGGTTATTTGTGGGGTACTCGACGATAAAGCCTGTCGGAAAATCCCTCAGCTGCCATTTGAATTTTCGTTGCTGCCAGCAAAATGGTATAGTTTTTTTAATTTGCGCGTAGTAAGCTATGCCATACCAGCCTTGATTGCCGTTGGCATATTTGTGTTTAAGAAACGTAAGCACAATAACCCAATAGCTGGATGGATAAGAAACAGATCCATACAACCCGCAATGCAGAAGCTCGAAAAAATTGTTCCCGAAAGTGGCGGGTTTCTTGAAGCTATACCACTTACGGCTTTTGTTGCCATGTGCTTATTGGTTTCAGGAGTTGATAAGAATAATGTGACAATAAAAGGACTTTCATTTTTGCGCCAGCAGCAGCGACCGGATGGCAGTTGGCCAATTGATACGGATTTATCTACATGGGTCACAACATTAAGCATTAAGGCTTTAGGAAATCAAATGCAGGTTCTGTTTTCGGAGAATGAAACAGAAAGACTTAAAAGGCATATCTGTTCAATTCAAAACAAAGAAGTTCATCCCTTTAACCTTGCAAAGCCTGGTGGTTGGGGTTGGACCCATTATTCGGGTTCCGTTCCGGATGTAGACGATACTTCGGGCGCAATCCTGGCACTTATAGAGTTATTCAAGGGAGGCAAAGAGGAAAAAGATGCGATTATCAATGGATGCCAGTGGTTAACCCGGCTACAAAATAATGATGGCGGATTCCCGACTTTCTGCCGGGGGTGGAGCAAGCTTCCTTTTGACAGTAGTTGTGCCGATCTCACCGGACATGCATTGCTTGCATTGTCTAAATCCTTGAATAGGGTTGGCAACGAAATGACTATTGAATTGCAAAAATCTATTAAGAAAGCTGTTTCAAGAGCTGTTGGATTTCTCGGGAAAGTACAGAACGAAGATGGATGCTGGTATCCTTTGTGGTTTGGTAATCAATCAACAAAAGACCATAAGAACCCCGTTTATGGAACTGCTAAGGTTGCTATTTATTTGAAAGATAGTTTAATGCGTGGGAGTCTTGACAGCAGTATGAAAGACAGGATTGAAAAGATGCTGTCCGATGCCCTGGATTATCTATTGAACCAGCAGAATGGAGATGGCAGTTGGGGTGGAGAAGTAGGCATCCAGGGAACTATTGAAGAGAGTGCCTTGGCAATTTCAGCTTTAGCAGAGAAAGATCGAGATGCCTGTCGCAGGGGTTTTGAATGGCTGGAACAGGAATATAAGATGCATGGATTGCGCTCTAATCCGATCGGCTTGTATTTTGCCATGCTTTGGTACGATGAAGAATTGTATCCGATAATATA
>Ga0079306_1001690_pt1 | contig 13908 bp, 11 predicted proteins | sample Methanotroph_Enr_FD_79181 | JGI IMG/M metagenome (GOLD analysis project Ga0079306, IMG submission 79181) | Enriched soil microbial communities from Old Woman Creek wetland in Ohio, USA - Methanotroph_Enrichment_5 | ecosystem: Environmental > Terrestrial > Soil > Wetlands | place: USA: Ohio...
AACCATTAAAGTCAGCCAGATAAATAAGCCGGCGAACAGGAAAATCTGCCAGAAACGGCCCAGATCTACGTATTCGTAGCCTTGATGACCGAACCAGAAATTTTCGGCCAGCCCAAGTTTCTGCATCACACCCATCCACTGGCCAATTAATGAGCCAACAACAATGACGAGAAGTGCACCAAACAGCACATTTACACCCAGTCGCTGGAACTTCGGTTCGTAGCCCGAAACAGCCGGAGCAATATACAAACCGGTAGCGAGCCAGGAAGTGGCAATCCAAAAAATAGCCAATTGCACATGCCAGGTTCGTGAAACAGAATACGGTAAAATGGTATCCAGATTAAGTCCGTAAAAAGAATGGCCTTCAACACCAAAATGTGCAGTAATAACACCCATTATAACCTGAACCAGGATCAGCGCCGTAACGATTACGAAATATTTCAGGGTAGCTTTCATCGAAGGAGTTGACATCATGGTTAGCAGCGGATTTACTGCCGGCATCTCGAGAGGTTCTTCGTTGTCGCGCGTACGGGCATACTGATAAGCCATTAATGCAATACCCAAAAGCAATATGATTACGCTAAAACCAGTCCATATCTGTAAATCGCCGGTCGCAATGTTGCCAACCAGTTCTTCATGTGGCCAATTGTGTGTATAAGTCAGCTCACTGTTTGGGCGTTCGGTCACACAGGCCCACGATGCCCACCAAAAGAAGGCAGTCATCTTGTCCATCCGACCCTGTGATTTGATCGAATTTTCGGGAATGGAATAGTTTTCACGCAATTTAGCCATAGCCGGATCGTTTGTAAACAGACCGGAATAAAAAGCGCTTGTCTTCTGAATAGCTTGGGCCCGCATTGCACTTACCGAAATCGTTTTAGCGGATTCGTTGAACGTGTTTTTCCTGATATCCTCCTGAAGTTTAATTTTCAGATAAGCCTGATCAGCCGAACCAATTTCTGCGAATTTCTTGGCGAATTTCTCTGTTGAGAAGGCATCCAGCATGGCTATAGCTTCCTTGTGCAGCCAGTCGGCAGTCCAGTCGGGCGCCTGGTATGCCCCATGCCCCCAAATTGTTCCCAGTTCCTGACCGCCAATCGATTGCCAGATATTTTGTCCGTCACGGATGTCCTGACCGGTAAACAGAACTGTTCCGTTGCTGGTCACTACTTTGTCGGGAATAGGAGGTGCCTGATGGTAAATTTCAATTCCGAAGTAGCCCAATACTCCAAAACTAGCAACCATGACCGCAATAAACCCAAACCATAATTTTCGAATGTTCATTACACTAAATTTTAAAATTTATAAATAGGTTATCTTGAATTTGAATGTTCCGGAACAAATATAGTTCGGTCAAAATGCCTACTTTTATGAGTTGGATCATAAAGGTTAAAATCAATTAAGCACCTGTTTTTTAATGTATTGAGTGCTATTTTAGTTGATTTCACTACATGTAGTCAACAGACATAAAAGATTAAAACCTCTTTATTTATTATTTAAATGTAATTTTGATAGCAAAACGCACAAAAAATGATTGACGAAAAGATTCTCGAACAGTATGGAGCTGTCGAGTTAAAAATAGAGAAGGGAGCATTTCTCTTTCATGAAAAAGAACGGGCTGCCCATTATTTTCAGGTAAAAACCGGAAAGATAAAGATGTTTAACCTCAATGCTGATGGAAAATTGTTTACCCAGGGCATGTTTGAAGTGGGAGAAAGCTTTGGAGAGCCGCCTCTTTTCACCGATTCCAATTATCCGGCCTGCACGGTTGCTGAAGAAGATACGTGTTTGTACAAACTATCGAAAACCAAATTTCTCAAACTCCTGAAAGAAAATCCTGAGATTCATCTCATGATGACCAAGATGCTGGCTACCCGGTTGCTTTATAAGTCGATGCTCCTGAAGGAAATTTCAAGTTTCAAACCCGAACACCGCATTTTAAGCCTGATCGATTACCTGAAAAAAGAAGAAGGAATTCCGGCTGACCAGAAATACGAAGTCAGTCTCACCCGCCAGCACATTGCCGACCTCACCGGTTTGCGCGTCGAAACGGTGATCCGCTCGGTAAAAACCCTCGAAAAAGAAGGAAGTTTACATATTCGCGGGCATAAGATTATCAGGTAAAAAAGTTTACGGATTGCAATTCTTATTTTAGCCTTAATCCATCACTTTTACACCCTTCACGGATTTGGGATTCATCAGGTGTAAATCGAAAATTACAATCTCATTTTTGCCTTTTTTCAGCCAGGGAGCCGGACAATACAGCTGTTTTTGAGGACCAATATTCCAATATCTTCCAAGATTGTGGCCGTTAACCCAAACCACTCCTTTTTCCCATTGGCTCACATCAAGATAGGAGTCGCCTGTGGCTGTCAGCTCAAATTCGCCTTTAAAAAATGTGCCCGGACGGGTTATTTCTGCTGTTGAATATTTCAGGTTGTTCAGATACGCTTCGTCAAACGGAAGAGTGAATACCTGCCAGTTCATCAAGGTCATGCCGTTAAGCGAAACACGTTCGGTAATTCCTTTACGGTCGATCATGTATTCAGCAAAATTGATGCGGCCCATGCCTTCAACCAGTATGTCGAGTTGCGGATTAGCGCTTATCGCGGCCGGCAGTTCTATGATATTTTCTTCTTTGACACGATCGAGCTTGCCGATGTATTTGCCATCCAAAAAAATGGTAGCATAATCGTGCAAATCGGTAATCCGGAGCTTACCTTTCTTATGGCCAATGAGGTTGGTACGGTAAAGGATAAAGCCGCCCTTCTGCCCGAACATTTCCATGGGTTTTGGCTGAGGTGAATGAATGGCTTCCGGAAGATTATTCCAAACTGAAGCCGAAGCGGTTAATTTGATTTCCGGAATTTCGATAATCGGGGTTGAAGCCGGAATAGCCGGTAGTTTTTGTTTGGCAGGCAGGTAACTGGCCAACAGTTTGCGTAAAGCAAAATATTTGGGAGTTGCCTGTCCCATCTCGTTGATGGGTGCATTGTAATCATAACTGGTCACGTCGGGCTGGTACTGAGTTGGACTAAAAGCATTGGCTCCGGACCAATAACCGAAGTTGGTTCCACCGTGAATCACATAAAAATTGAACGATTTTTTGTTATCCATCAGCCATTTTACATCTTTGAGCAATGCTATGGTGTCGGGCCGTTGCCATTTTTCGCCCCAGTGAGTGAGCCATCCGGGGTACAATTCACTGCAAAACGAAGGAACATTCGGATTGGCTTTATTAGCTTCAGCAAAGTTTGCTTCATTGGCTCCCGGATCCATACCAATAGCTGCATCGGGCAATGATCCGGCTTCGAGCATAAACGGAGTGGCGCCGTCAGCCGTGTAAAACGGAACTTCGATGCCATTTTCCTTCCACACTTGCTGAACCCATTTCATGTAGGTGCGATCGTTTCCGTAGCTTCCATATTCGTTTTCAACCTGAACCATCAGGATTGGGCCACCTTTGGTCACCTGAAAACCTTTCACCTGAAGAGCCAGTGTTTTGATATAGCGTTCAACAGCTTCGGTGTATCGCGGATCCATACAGCGCACTTTAATGTCCGGAATGCTAAGAAGGTACGATGGCAGTCCGCCAAAATCCCATTCGGCACAAACATACGGACCAGGTCGCAGTATCAGCCACATGCCTTCTTCCTGAACGATGCGGATGAATTGGGCAATGTTGTGGTTTCCGGTTTGGAAATCGAACACTCCGGGTTCGGATTCGTGATAATTCCAGAAAATATATGCTGCAATGGTATTGCACCCCATCGCTTTAGCCATCTGGATGCGGTACCGCCAGTATTCAGCCGGAATACGCGCCGGATGCATTTCTCCGGAGATCATCTGAAAAGGTTTGCCATCGAGCAAAAATTCAGTTTTTGACAAGGAAAATGAATGTTTGACATTCTGACTGAACAAAACGATGTTCAGCATTCCGGTAAGCAAAATCATCAGGATGAGCTTATTCATCTGTTTATAATTGGTTTTTTAATTGTCAGATGGAATATCCATGAATAATCATCGCGGTTGGTGTGCAACATATTGCTCATGAATATTTCATGGTTTTAAATTTGTTGGACACAAAATTAGGAATTTGTGTGAGAACAAACATCCACCCGGTAAAAACGTTTAAAAAAGAAGGAAGTCTGGATACGTAGAGACATAAGATTTACAGGTAAATTAAAGTAGTTCAATCCCGAATCAAAGAACTTTTCCCTTTTATCCATTTGTGAGTGGCTTCGCTGATAATGAGTACCACACAAATCAGTATTATTCCGGTTAACAAAGTATTGATGCTTCCCTGAACACGGGTATTCTCCCCGGATATTTGCGGAATGTAGATATTGAGCATATTCATTACTCCTCCTGTAATCGTTGTTATTCCAACAAAAATCATTGGACCAAGCGTAATCCAGATGTATTTTCGCTTTCCGTTGTTGATCAGGAATGACGTTCCGACGGCCAGCGCCAATGTTGCCAGTAATTGGTTGGCGACTCCAAACATGGGCCAGATGGTGGCAACACTCCCGGTATAAATGAAATATCCCCAGGCAAAAACAATCATCAAACTGGTGATCAGACTTCCAAATATCCAGTTGGTTCGGGCAAATGGTGCATAAATCTTTCCAAGCGCTTCCTGAAGTATAAACCGCGCAATACGGGTGCCGGCATCAATGGTTGTAAGAATAAACAAGGCTTCGAACATAATTGCAAAATGGTACCAGTACGACATTAAACCTGCAAGTCCGGGAATTGCAGAAAATATTTGTGCCATCCCCACTGCCAGCGAAACAGCGCCACCTGGCCGTCCTGCAATAACCTCCCCAACTTCAGAGGATAACTGGATTAAATTGGTTTGAGTAAACCCCAAAGCCTTAAGTTGAGGAAGAATATGAGCAAACTTTTCAGGAGATACATTGATCTGGAAATAATCGAGCGGGAAAAGACTGGTTGCTGCAATTAAAGCAAGAATACTAACCATTGCTTCAGAAAGCATCGCCCCAACCGCAATGGGTTTGATATGCGATTCCTTCATGATCATTTTAGGTGTGGTGCCTGAACTTACCAGGGCATGAAATCCTGATATTGCCCCACAGGCAATAGTAATGAAGAGATAGGGGAACAATGTTCCCGGAATGATCGGTCCACCTCCATGAATGAATGGGGTAAATGAAGGCATTTGGATAGTCGGGCTAACCGCAATCACACCAATTGCCAGCATCGCAATTACACCAAGTTTCATGATCGAACTCAGGTAATCGCGGGGCGAAAGTAACAACCAGACGGGTAGGACAGAGGCAAAAAAACCGTAAGCTGCCAGCATGATAGTGAGTGTTTTACGATCGTAGGTAAACCATGATTCAAAGGGGGAGCCGGGGATGTATTTTCCGTAAATAACAGCCAATGACAGCAGAATTACACCGATAATTGTGGCTTCAACCGTCCTTCCTTTACGGAATTTAAACATCCACAAACCCATGAAAACTGCAATGGGTATGGTTGCCGCAATCGTAAAAGTTCCCCAGGAACTTTCAGCAAGGGCATTCACTACTACTACTCCCAAACCAGCTAAAGCGATGATCAAAATAATCAAAACAGCAATGGAAGTGATGGTACCACTGAATGAACTGATCTCTGTTTTGGCTATCTCGGCCAATGATTTGCCATCATGCCGGACCGAAGCCGTGAGAATAACCACATCGTGAACAGCGCCTGTCATCACAGCACCAACGAGCATCCAGATAAATCCGGGCATAAAACCGAATTGTGCGGCCAACACTGGCCCGACCAATGGCCCGGCTCCGGCAATGGCTGCAAAATGATGTCCGAAAACAACCCATTTCGACATCGGATAATAATTGTGCTTATCAAACAGGCGAATTGAGGGAGCTTCTGTATTGTCATTCAGCATTAAAACCTTCGCACAAATAAAGCTGTAATAAAACCGGTAACCTAAGGCTAGAACAGCCAAAGCACCAATAACAAAAGGCATTGCATTCATAAACTGATCAATTTTGTCGCTAATATTGATGAAAGGTTGTCTTTTTTTGGATTGTGGAATATAGAAATAAAAACTGAAAAGACGTCCCACTTTCTGTTAACCGACAAAGTAAGGATGCCATTTTCTGATCTGACTTTACCTGACAATAAAAAAATAACTTTTTTCGGCTAAGATATCGTCTGGTTCGAAGGACGAATAACAGGCCTGCTGAAAATAAAATAATAACCTGAGTTCGATATAAAATTGAATAGATAGCAATTGAAAAACAACAAGTTAATAAGGTTATATGGACTTGTGCATAAAATTTCTACTAAGGTTTGGTTTAAAAAATAAGGTTTTAAAACCTTATCATGCACTTTTGAACCTTAGTAGATAATCATTAACCCAAAACAACAACCTTATTACCTTATTTACAAAGTAGTATCATGTAGCTTATATCGAACTCAGGTTAATAAAAACAATTTAAAGTTGTATTTTATAAATCACTCACCCTATGTCCTATTGCGACGGAGTGAGTCAAGATATTTGGCCAATGAAAATGCGACATTTTCATTCTTATAAATTAAAAGCAAAAATCCTGAAGCAAACCTGCTACAGGATTTTGAAGGTGAAAATACACCTTAGTTAAAGAGTCTTATTTTGACTTTTGCCTTGTATTATTTGGTTTTGACCCCCAAATCGAGCGATCCGGTAATCTTGCCGATATCATCCGGATCAATTACCCCACGAATGCTGATCAGAGTATTGTCGTCGCCACCAACTACGAGCAACAATTCCGAAAGTTTTCCTTTTTCGCCACTCCGGCCATAAAACCGCACCACCGAATTTTTGTCGGTAACTTCCATCAAAACCTCGTATTTGTTGTTTTTGAAGAACCCGTCAGCTTCCAATTCCTTATAAAAATTGAGATCCTTATTGAGGTCTTTATTTTCAACCGAGAGGATGCGAATTCCGCTTAGCTTTTCAAGCATCGCAGTTTCATCACTTTTCGAATCGTCGAGTTTACTGGCAAAACTCAGCAGCTTTCCGCTGATATTTACGGTTGTAAACCCTTCTTTATTGGCATACTTATTAAAAAGTTTGTCAATCGGACTATTGTCCTGTGCCATCACCAACAATGGGATGAGCAACACCAAAGTCAATAAAATTCGTTTCATGGCTATTCTTTTTTTAGTTTTTTATTTAATTCATTTATCTGATCAAATCCTTTATTCAGCGTTTTCATTCCTGAATTTAAAGGACTTACAGCATTTTCAATTTTTCCCATAGGTCTGAGCTGTGCCAAACCCTTGTTGTATTTTCCGGCGACAAATTCAAGGGTTTTGCTTGCTTCAGAATAAGCTTGCTTTGGATCCGAGAATGTGTCTTTCCATTGATTTTCATTGCTGTAAAAGTTTACAGCCAGCATCACCAGAATCACAGAGGCAGCTATTCCGGTTACTATTTGCCACATCCAGCGGTACCGGAGTTTTTCTTTGTGCTCCGACTCCAGAATGTAGTTCATCAAATCGTCGCCCAGATTGGGATTCTCTTCAGCCGAAAGTTCCTTTATTCCCGAAAACATGGGAACATACATTTTCAGGGTTTCATCCACCTCGTCCGAACTAAAATAATTGATCAGTTCATTTTCCTCGTCGAGGGTGGTTTCAGCCTCAAAGTACTTTTGAAGCAGTATATGTATTCGCTGTGATTCCATAATTTTGAATTTTTAAGATTTCATCCCGAACTTTCTTCCGGGCACGCGACAAATTTACCCTGATTGCATTAACATTCATCTCAGTTGCTTCGGCAATTTCTTCGTATTCGAGTTGCTCTATGTCACGCAATTGAATTATTGTTCGCTGGATATCAGGTAATTCAGATATAATTCGTTTAACCAGACTGACGGAATCCGCATTTTCCAGATGATCGGTATCCGACCAATTTTCATCTGCCAGATTGATTTTTTTTATTCCTTCCATCGAAACAGTTCGCCGTGATTTAATTACATCCAGGCAGCGATTCCGGGTCATACGCATCGCAAATGCATCCAGATTTTCAACCTTCTCCAATTCATCACGTTTTTGCCAGAGTTTCAGGAAAATATCCTGAAGTACATCTTTTGCCTCTTCCTCATCCTGAAGAATCTGAAGGGCAAAGCGCAACAACTTGCTGCTCATCGGAAGTACTTCGGTTTTAAAATCTTTGGCTAACATTCGAATTCTATTCTGATTGTTTCAAAGTTAAGACGAACTGGGCAGGAATTCATTACATGGGGAAGAAAAAAACTTATTCATGACCGTTCGCTAAAGCGAAACGGCAAAGGATATCAGCCATTAGGATGAACTATGCATTATCCTTTGCCGTCTGCTTCAGCTGACGGACAATGAGAGAATCCCAAATAAAAAGGCCGGAATCCTTTCGGACCCGGCCTGTATTAAATTGCTTGTTCAGCTTATTTTTTGATCACTTTTTTGTATCCGTAGACCGCAGAAGCACCTAATTCCTCTTCGATACGAAGCAACTGGTTGTATTTGGCCATACGGTCGGAGCGGCTCAACGAACCGGTTTTGATTTGTCCGGCGTTGGTTGCAACTGCAATATCAGCAATGGTTGAATCTTCAGTTTCGCCTGAACGGTGTGAAGTTACAGAAGTGTAACCTGCACGGTGAGCCATTTCAATTGCATCCAAAGTTTCGGTTAAAGTACCAATCTGGTTTACTTTAATCAGGATGGAGTTGGCAGCGCCCAATTCAATACCTTTTGAAAGGTATTCAACATTGGTTACAAACAAATCGTCGCCAACGAGCTGACATTTGTCACCCAATTTTTTGGTTAATGCAACCCAGCCATCCCAGTCACCTTCGTTCATACCGTCTTCGATGGAGTCGATTGGGAAATTGGCAACCAAACCTGCAAGAAATTCAACTTGGTCGGCTGAAGTGCGTTTTGCACCCTTTGGACCTTCGAATTTTGAATAGTCGTAGATTCCGTCTTTGTAGAATTCAGAAGCAGCACAATCCAAACCTATTGAAACATCGCCACCATCTTCAGCACGACCTGGCTTGTAACCGGCGTTTTTAATGGCTTTGATAATGCTGTTTAATGCATCTTCAGTTCCGTCCAATTTTGGAGCGAAACCACCTTCGTCACCAACTGCAGTGCTTAAGCCACGGTCGTGAAGAACTTTTTTCAAATGATGGAAAACTTCGGCGCCCATGCGTAATCCTTCACGGAAAGATTTGGCACCAATCGGGCGAATCATGAATTCCTGGAAAGCGATAGGCGCATCAGAATGTGAACCGCCGTTGATGATGTTCATCATCGGAACTGGCAGCGTTCTGGCATTTGTTCCACCAATGTAACGATACAAAGGCATATCAAGTGCATCGGCAGCAGCCCGGGCAACTGCCAGGGAAACTCCCAACATGGCGTTGGCGCCTAATTTTGATTTGGTTTTTGTACCGTCAAGAGCAATTAATTTCTTGTCGATAGCAACCTGATTTGATGCATCCATGCCCATAATTTCTTTGGCAATAACGGTGTTGACATTGGCAACAGCCTTTAAAACACCTTTACCTAAATAACGGCCTTTGTCGCCATCGCGCAATTCAATAGCTTCGTTTTCGCCGGTTGACGCTCCGGATGGAACAGCAGCACGACCCATTGCACCACACTCGAGGGTTACCTCAACTTCAACGGTTGGATTACCACGCGAATCCAAAATTTCTCTTCCAACTATTTTGTCAATAAACATTGTGATAGGATTTAGAATTAGACTTAAATTTTATTTATAAATATTCTAATTGTCAGATTATTATATGCTTTTTAGCAAAGCAGCACAAAGATAATAAAAGCTTCGGAAAAACATTTGATCAGTAAGAAGTCATAACCTTAATTTAAACATCGGAAGAAAGGAAAGAAAGTGATAAGTCGCAGTTCTCAGAAATCGTATTAATTTCTGAAAACTCATTATCTTTCCAACACTAAACAGAACCAATGAGCAAATCAAATCTTCTACTGAAAATTATATATTGTGGCGTTTTTGGTCTCCTGTTGACGGGTGTATCTGCACAAAGCCAACTCACTTCATTTCATCAGAAAATCGCTGCATGGCAAAGCACATCTGGGTTGGCCAATGCTAGCATTGGTATTGCTGTACACGATAATCAAACCGGCGAGGAATTGATCAGATCGGAACCTCAGCTAAGTCTGGTTCCCGCATCAATTCTTAAAGTGGTGACAACTGCTACGGCTCTGGAAGTTTTTGGTTCCGATTTTCGGTTTTCAACTCTACTCTCTTACTCCGGAATAATCCGAAACGATACACTTTTCGGTGATCTTCAGATCATCGGCGGCGGCGATCCGACTCTTGGCTCAGGCTATTTCCCGGAAAGCAAAAGTTTTCAGGAAAAATGGATCGGAATTCTGCAAAGCAAAAACATCAAAGTAATTACCGGAAGTCTTATTATGGATGCGACCATTTACGAACAGCAGACAATACCGAATACATGGATTTGGGAAGACATCGGCAACTACTTCGGAGCCGGAGCTTCCGGAATCAGTGTATTCGACGATTTATACCAGATTCATTTAAAATCAGGAATAGCGGCTGGTCAGCGAACAGAAATAGTCCGGATTGATCCGGAAATTCCGGATATTGATTTGCAAAACGAAGTTCTTTCGTCTGATTTGAACAGCGATGAAGCATATGTTTTTGGTAGTCCGATGGAAAACAAAAGAGTCATTCGTGGTACGATTCCAAAAAACAGTAATGACTTCGTAATCAAAGCTTCTGTTCCTGATCCGGCGAAACTTTTAGCTGCTGAATTCATGAAAAGACTATCTAAAAATGGCATCTCTGTTTCGGGAGCGACAAAATACGAAAAGGCGAAGAATGGATCGTCTATCCGGTTGTCTGTCGTTCAGTCTCCTCCGTTACGTGATATTATTCGGGTAACCAATCACGAGAGCGTGAACCTGTTTGCCGAACATTTGCTTAAACACCTGGCATTTCAGAAATACGGTTTGGGAACAACCAAAGACGGCTGCAAATTCATCGTGGAATTCTGGAAAGACAAAGGACTGGATATGACCGGATTTTTCATGAACGACGGCAGTGGTTTGTCGCGTTTCGATGCTGTTACTGCCAGTCAAATGGTTGCTATTCTGAATTATATGAAAACAAAGAGTGTCCATTCTGCTGATTTCTATCAATCGCTGGCAACCCCGGGAAACGGAACATTGACTGTTTTCAGCAGTGCCGATTTTCCGAATGATTGTTTTCATGCCAAAAGCGGCTCAATGACCCGTGTACGCTGCTATGCAGGTTATTTGACAAGTCTCTCCGGAAGAAATCTTTCGTTTACCATCATGCTGAATAATTTTTCGTTCAGCCAGTCGGAAGCCACCCAAAAGATTGAAGAAGTGCTGTTGGAGATTCGGAAAATGTAACCGGTTGGAGAATAAAAAGCCTCATAGGTAGGTAGAACACCACGATGGATTTTTTTGACTTCTGTCTGAAAATGGCAATATATCACTCATTCTTTTATTATTAATATAAGTTCGGTATAGACAAAATGAACAGAAAAAAGTACCAAAGAGACAAAGTACCAAAGCAAAAACAGGCTTTTATACATATTTCTGTAAATTGTTATAATAAGGAGTTCTCTCTAAAAAAACGAAATATACTTAGGTACTCAGTTACTTTGCAACTTGATTTTGAGGACATGTTTCTTATTTCGAGCTGAAGCTATAAGGAGAATGTTTTGAGTCGTTAGCTAAACAGCTCATAGTTTTTTTTGATTTACTTTTGCCTGCGGACTTTTGCCCTGAAATTTGGATATTTTCCGTAAATTGCCCGCGATTTTAACTTGAATACGAAGATGAAGAAAATAGCTATACAAGGAATTGCAGGTTCTTTTCATGAAGATGCAGCACGTAATTATTACGGCGATGAATCGATTGAAGTGGTTGAATGTAAATCGTTTAAACAAGTATGTGATCTGATTGACAATGATCAGGTTGACATTGCGGTTATGGCCATTGAAAACTCGATTGCAGGCAGCCTTTTACAAAACTATGCTTTGATCCGCGATTATCACCTGAAAATTATTGGTGAAATCTACATCCATATCCAAATGAACCTGATGGTACTTCCGGGTGTTAAAAAGAAAGAAATCAAGGAGATTTACTCGCATCCGGTGTCGTTCCTTCAGTGTGCCGAATATCTTGAAAAGTATTTTCCGAATGCTGAACGCAAGGAATTGGGCGATAATGCGAAGGTGGCCAAACTGATAAGCGAGGAAAAAATTACACATGCCGCAGCAATCAGTAATATCCGTTCGGCCAGCTTGTACGGACTTGAAATATTGGACAAAGGTGTTGAATCGAATAAGAAAAATTATACCCGGTTCTGGATACTTTCCAAACATGCCGCACAGAGTGAAGTAAATAACAAGGCTTCGCTGTGTTTCGAGGTAGGACACTATTACGGGGCATTAGCACGGGTACTTAATATTTTTGCCGAAAACAAAATCAACCTCAATAAAATTCAGTCGGTTCCAATTATTGGAAAACCCAATGAATACACAATACACGTTGATGTGGAATGGGATTCGGAAGGCGATTACGAACGGGCCATTCATTTGGTTTTAAAAAATGTCTCGAGTTTGGCGATTCTTGGCGAATACGTACGAGGCGAATTAGCAATTCACAATCAATAAAATAAAGTTTATGAGTAAAATTGGATTATTTTTCGGTCCTTTAAAAGGTTCAGTTCACCGCGTGGCTGAAAAAATTAAAATCGCTTTGGGAGAACAAAATGTTGACATGATCTCGGTTAACGAGGCAGGTGTTTCAGATTTAGTTAAGTATGACCGGATCATATTTGGCATCTCCACCGTTGGAAAAGAAACCTGGGATTCGAACCATTCAAACTCCGACTGGAGTAAATTTTTCCCTAACATTAGTAAAGTTGACTTTTCAGGTAAAACAGTAGCCATATTCGGACTTGGAGATCATGTGACCTATTCAAGCCATTTCGTAAATGCTGTTGGCGTACTGGCCAACGATCTCCTGAAAAAAAATGCTGCAATCATCGGTAAAGTTGATACTTCAGGCTACGAATTTGACGAATCGGAGGCTGTGATTGATGGAATGTTTGTTGGACTTCCGATTGATGAAGATTTTGAGCCTGAGCTGACCGACGAACGTATCGCCAACTGGGTAAAAAGCATAAAACCTGCATTTGGACTTTAAAAACCCGAAACATGACAAAATACAGGTTCAGATTTTAGCATGAAATTCTGTCAATTCAATACCTGTAAGGGCCATCAGCTTTCATATTACCATCCGTAAACCGTTTGTGTTTCCGAATTGCTAAAGCTGCTTTACAGTAGCCTGAATCCATTTGATTTATCACAAATACTTTGCTTATTTTTACAAAAAATCCAATTTTTTAGATGGACAATACGCCGGTAAAACACGAAATTGTAAAGAAATATATCGATCAGCTTAAAATCAGCGATCCGGGAAAAGCCTCGATCCGTGAAATTGTGGCTTTGATTAACCTTATTGAAGAGGAAAGCAAAGTCAAATTTGTCCGCATGGAGATGGGTGTTCCGGGACTACCGGCAGCAAAGATTGGAGTCGATGCAGAAATCAAGGCACTTCAATCGGGAGTAGCATCGGTTTATCCGATGATGGACGGCATCAAACCGCTCAAATACGAAGCCTCCCGTTTTATCAAACTATTTATGGATATCGATGTTGATCCGGCGAGCTGTATTCCAACTTCAGGAGCCATGCAGGGAACTTTTTCCGCTCTTCTGGTGGCCGGAAATGTAAACAAACAAAAAGATACAACGCTTTTTCTCGATCCGGGATTTCCGGTGCAAAAGCAGCAAATGACCGTAATGGGCCAT